>OGPC01000739.1_pt1 | contig 27538 bp, 25 predicted proteins | sample 1552911 | NCBI WGS metagenome assembly OGPC01 (sample SAMEA2580248, study PRJEB22360) | human gut metagenome | biome: human gut; feature: human-associated habitat; material: faeces | place: Denmark | collected 2008/2010 | reverse complement strand
ACGGTGTACCAAATCGTTAAAAAGACGCGGGTAGCCCCCAAAGCCGATGCGGTCGATCTTGGCGCGCAGCAGCGCACGGCGGACATGGCTCCAGTAGGCGGCAGCATCGTGGGTGGGGTGGCCGCCGGGGGCAAAGGTCGGCGCGCCGCCTAAACCCACAGGGAACAGATAGGGGTGGAGCCGCAGCTCATGCACGGGGGCGTCAACGCCCGCGCACATCCGGGCCTCATAGCCGGAAAACACGCATTTGATGATGCCGTCAAAGCCGAACTCCTTGAAATGCGGGCCGTAGGGCTCAACACCGACCCAGCTGTCGTCATAGAATACATAGGCGCGCTTACCGTAGCGGTGTACAAGGTCAACCAGCTTTTTGCCGAAGCCTGCCACAAACTGCTGGGTAAACTCCATATAATCCCGCTTGTGGGCTGTGGGCGGCATGTGGGTGACCTGAAGGCTGCCTTTGTTGATGAAATCCTCGGCGGTCAGCGCATAGCCGTAGGCGGCGGCAAAATCGTCCAGTGCCTTCTCTGACACCGTAAAGTCATAGCTGCCCCAGTCGGTAAACAGGTTGCGGTTGCGGTCATCGCTGCCCCAGATCCAGACAAAGTTGTAGAACATGCTGGTGAACCGCACAACATTAGTCTGGGGGTGGCTCTCGCACCATGCCTGCAGCCAGCTGTACAGATAGTCCTGCGCTTCGGCGGTGCGCGGATCCACCGGCAGCAGATGCTCGCTGGTCCAGTGGTTGGTCACATGGTTATACATGTTGATCTCTTCCCACAGGCGCCATGCCAGAAAGCTGACTGTGTAGGCGTGAAACGGCACAGGCTCGGCCACGGTTACGGTGCCGGCAGAGGCATCCCACCGCCATGCCCCGGTGGGCAGCGGCTTATCAGCCGTGCGGTCCCACACCTGCCAGTAACGCATCGCCTCGGGGCGGTCGTTGATCCGAAACTGCTCGGCAAAGAAGCCCGCCATCGGGCGGACAGTCAGCGGCCCTTCGGCGGAAATGACCGGGTCGGTGGACAAAAAGCTCTGCTGCAGGCACTCGGGGTGCTGCTTCGCCCATTCGTTGTGGTCGCGGATGATGCACAGGGTCGAGTAGATGTCGTACCCGGCGTCAAGGATCTCGTCCGAGAGCTTTGTGCCGTCACTGTCGCGGATGACATCGGCACCCCATTTTTCGGCCAGCTCCAGCGTCAGCTTTTCCTGCCCGGATTCGCCCGGCAGCGTGAAGCCGCCGCTTGTATGCTCAAATTTCATGGATACTCGCTCCTTATCAAATATGCAGACGCCGGCAGAGGGCTGCGGCATCGCTGCGGGTTATGGGATCGTTCAGGCTGTCAGCGGAGATCAGCTGCTCAGCCACGGCCTGCCCGGCGGAAAAACGCGCGTAGGCCGGTACGGAATCTGGCAGGGGAGAGGGGGCCGCCAGCGGACGGCGCCCGGCCGCGCCGGGCATCAGCACGGCCAAAAAGTCGGCAGCGGTTACCGTGCGCTGTGGGTACAGCCTGCCGTCGGCAATCCACGCTGCGGGGATCAGATCATTTTGCGCGGCGCACTGCACGGTGCCGGCATAGGTCTCATGACCGACAATGTCGGCATACAGATCATTGTAGACATTGATGGGGAAGAGCTTCAGCGCCTTGATGGCCAACTCCAGCGCCTCGGCGCGGGTCAGCACCTCCTGCGGGCGGGCGGCATCATAGTCGGCAAAGGGGTCTGTGTCGGGTGCGGGCAGGGCGCAGTCCTTCGGGGGCGTCAGTGGCGCAAAAGGCGGTGCAGGCGTCCATGCGGGGGAATCGGCCACCGGCAGACCCACAGCCTTACCGAGAGCACCGGCCACAAACCCGGCCATCCGGTAGGCACCAAAGTCGTTTGTGTGGGTGTAATCGCCGGGGTAGAACCACCGTTTGGCGGTTTCCAGTCCCTCCTGTCGGATCAGCTGCATGGCGTAGGCGTGCAGGTCCAGCACGGGGACAGCTTCTTCTTTGCCCAAATCCAGCACGGCGTCCGCAAAGTCAGCCAAAAAGTCGTTGTAGTGGGTGGGATCTCTCCAGCTGTTGCGGGCCAGCGGTGTGATAAGCACCGGCACGGCCCCGGCGGTGCGTGTTTCCTTTATATAGGTGCGCAGGCGGTCGGTGTAGCCGCCGCGGGCCTGCAGGTGTGCCAGCTTTTGGTCATTGTGGCCGAACTGGAACAGGCAGATATCGCCTGCCCGCAGGCGAGGCTTGACGATGGCCCAATGCCCCTCGCTCAAAAAACTCTCGGTCGTCAGGCCGCTGTGCGCATGGTTCGTGATGCAGACCTCCGGCAGGTAGGCGGGCAGCATCTGGCCCCACCCGGCGTAGCTGGTGCCGGGGGCGTAGGGCAGCTCACCGGTCTGGTCGGTGACAGTGGAATCCCCGCAGACCCAGATACGGCGGGTGTGGGGTGCCTCTGCCAGCGCAACGGCACTTAATGCGCCGCCCACTACGGCGATGTTCACGGCATCACTGGCCACAGCGTCTGCCTGCCCGCGCGGCACGATGGGGAAGACATCGCAATAGGCAGTCACAATCTGCTGCGCCCCCGCGGGCAAAACACCGCGCCACGCAAGGCGGCGACGCCCCGTAAAGACCAGCACCTCTCCGCCGTCCGTGCCGGTCACGGTGATCTCGGCACGATAAACGCCCTCGCCGGGGACTTGGATCCGCAGCCACACCGGCAGGCGGCGGTCGGCAGCGTCCTCAGTTCGCAGGGCCTCGGCAGCGGTTGCCTGCAGGCCGTATTCACTCTGCCGTATATCGGAAATCGGTGTGCCCGCATACCACCACAGCGGCAGAAAACCGCTGTTTGTCTCCGGGATATGCAGCCCCGCATCGGCAGTGTAGACCGCCCCGGTCACAAAGCCAAAGCCTGTTTCGCGGTTATAGTCTGGCGCGCCCTGCGTATGGTTCCATCTGAATTGCATTGGTGTACCCTCCTTGGTACATTCACTGACCCCTTTGATAAAAAGTGGGGCCGCTGCCCGGCAGCGGCCCCAACAGCGCATAAGGTATACGCGATTTTGTTTTTGCTTATTTTACGACCAGAACAGCGCCCTCATCGATCAGGCTCTGCTTCTCGTCAAGGATCTCCTGATAGCCGGCGTCCAGATACTCCTGGCTGTACTCGGCATACTTGGACTCAAACTGGTCGGGGCTGCAGGTGATGCAGTCAACATAGGCTTCCTGCCACAGGCTGTTCAGGTCGGTGCTGTACTCGGAGGTGGACTCCACAGCCTTGGTAAAGATGGGAGTGATCAGACCGCCGTCAATGCCCTTCTCGCAGATGTCGTAGGCTTCGTCAATGATCCAGTCATAGCCATCGGGAGCCAGCAGGCTCTTGTTGGCCTTAAGGTCGGTCTCCTTGTCGCCGTAGCCCATGACCTCCTGAACGAGGCACCAGTAGTCCTTGTTGTTGTTCTGGCTCAGCTTGGCATCGCCGCTGTAGTCAGAAATCTGGGTGGCAATGCCGTCGGCGTCAACGGTGTAGGTCTCGCCCTCAATGCCGTGCTGCAGGTAGGTCAGGTTCTCAGGCTGGCTCATCCAGTCGAGGAACATGTAGGTGGCGGCGCGCTCCTCATCGGTGGCGTTGGCGTTGATGCCCATGATCATGCCGTAGCTGGGGTACTCATAGTAGTGGGCGGTGTAGCCGTCGGCCACAGTGCCGGAAACGGTGGAGCCCAGAACAGCGACCTCAGCGTTGGGGTCGTTAGCCTTCAGGCTGTCGAACACATCGGTGCCGTTGGACATGTAGAAGCTGTAGGTGGCGCACTGGCCAGAGACAAACTTGCCCTTGGCAAGGGAGTCATCGGTGGTCAGGTAGAACTCGGGGTCGATCAGACCCTCGTTGTACTTGGTGTTGGCGTCCTGCAGGTAGTTCTTGGTGGCTTCCCAGGTGAAGGGGGCAACATTCAGATCCAGATACTTGGCCAGCTCATCCTCGCTGGTGCCGTCCTTGATCCAGTTGTAGAAGTAGGTGAAGCTCTTGGTGATCAGCGGGGAGTTCTCAACGCCGAGGCCGGCCTCCTTGAAGGCCTTCATGGCGGCGATCAGCTCTTCGTTGCTGGTGGGAACCTCCAGACCGACTTGATCCAGCCAGTCCTTGCGGATCAGGGTGACCCAGTTGTAGTAGATGGGCTCGCGCTCTGCAAAGATGAAGGCATTCTCGCCGTCCAGCTTGCCGTAGGTCTCGATGGTATCCTTCATCTTGTCCCAGTAGGTGGGGGCGTAGAAGGCAACCTCATCGAGGTCGATGGGCTGCATGGCACCCTCAGACCAGTAGTTGACGGCCTGCGGCATGTCGTAGTGGAAGATGATGCTCGGGGCGTTGCCGGCGGCGATCATCTGGTTGAAGTCCTGCACCTCGTTGGAGCGGGCAATAGCCACATACTTGACGGTGACATTATACTTGTCGCCGAACTCGGACTGGATCCACTTGGTGTAGTAGTTGTCAGTGGGGTTCCAGCCCTCAAAGCCGCGGTCGTAGACGGGAATCTGGATGGTGACATTCTCCGGGAAGCCGGCGGAATAGTCAGTGTAGCTGCCGGTGCTCTCAGCCGTAGAGGTGGCCTCGGTAGAAGCGGCAGTGCTCTCGGGCGTAGCGGCGGGGTGAAGCTTGCCGCCGGCGTCGAAGACGAGCCGGAGCCGCCGCAGCCGGCGAGCAGGGTGGCGGTCATGGCAGCAGCCATGCCAAGTGCTAATGTTTTTTTCATTGTTTTCCTCCTTATTGAAAAACAAATTCAGTAACAAGGTTGGGTTGCAGGCTTCCCGCAGGGGAAGGGGGTGGCCGCTTAACCTTTGACGGCGCCGACCATCGTGCCCTGCACGAAATACTTCTGGATGAACGGATATACGCAGATGATGGGAACAGCGGCAAAGATGATGCAGGCAGCCTTCAGCACCTCGGGGTTGGTCATCGAAACGGTGGCAACACCCTCGGTCTGGAAGCTCTCGCTTGCGGCAACGATCAGATAGTAGAGCTTGAGCTGCAGCGGGCGCAGCGCAACATTCTGCTTGATGTAGTACAGTGCGTCAGAATAGGCGTTCCAGCGGCCGACCGCGTAGAACAGAGCAATCGTAGCCATAATGGGCTTGGACAGCGGTACCACGATCTTGCCGAGAATCGTGAAGTGAGATGCGCCGTCCAGACGGGCAGACTCGATCAGGCTTTCAGGGATGGAGCCTTGGAAGTTGTTTTTCATGATCAGCAGGTTGTACGGTGCAAAGCAGAGCGGCAGGATCAGGCACCAGATGGTATCCAGCATGTGCAGCTGGTTCATCAGCAGGTAATCGGGAATCGTGCCGGCCGTGAAGTACATCGTGAACATGATCATGAAGGTCATGACCTTGCGGCCGCGCAGCTCCGGGCGGGTCAGCGCATAGGAGGCGCAGACTGTCAGGAACATGCCGATGGCGGTAAACACCACCGTGACCAGAACCGTGACCCAAAGGGACTGCATAATGGTCGGATCGTGAAAGACCTTGTTGTAAGCCTCGAGGTTTACGCCGACATCGCTCTTGGGCAGCAGCAGGACCTTATTGGCCACAACATAGGCATTGTCGGAAAGGGACTTCGCCAGAATGTGGATGAAGGGCAGGATGCAGGTCAGCGAAGCGGCCCCAACGACCACAAAACAGAGAATGTCGATCAGCAGGTCGATGACGCGGGCCTTGGTCCAAGGCTTTTTGCGCTTTTCAACAGCAGATGCTGCGGTAGCAGTCATGTTTATATACCCCCTTACAGCAGACCGTCCTCGCCAAGCTTTTTGGCAATCTTATCGGACGCGACCACGAGAATGACACCGATCACGGACTGGAACAGGCCCAGTGCGGTGGACTCACTGAATTTGTTGCCCTGGAACCATTTGAATACCAGCACCGGGATGGTGGTGGTATATTCGGTCGCCTTGGCGTTGGACAGGGCCACGATACGCTCGAAGCTGCCGCCCATCAGCTTGCCCAGCTGCATGATCAGCATGACTACGATGGTCGAACGGATGCAGGGCAGTGTGACATGCAGGCATTGCTGCCAGCGGTTGGCACCATCGACCTTGGCAGCCTCATACAGCTCGGAGTTGACATTGGTGATGGCGGCCAGATAGATGATCGTGCCCCAGCCCATCGTCTGCCAGATACCGATGAGAATATAGCTGAACAGCCACCAGGCGTCCTCCTGCAGGAAGGGGATCGGGCTTTTGCCGGCATTGGCGATCAGCGTGTTGATAACGCCGGAGTTCGTGGCGAACATTGCGTAGGCCGTGGCGCCGATGACGACCCAGGACAGGAAATGCGGCAGATACAGCAGCGTCTGGGTAACGCGCTTGAACCACTTGACGCGGATCTCGTTGAGCAGCAGCGCCAGAATGATTGGCATCGGGAAGCTGAACAGAAGATCCAGCACATTCAGCAGCAGTGTGTTGGCAACAGCCTTGCCGAAATCGCGGTGCTTAAAGACCTTTTCAAAAACCTTCAGCCCGACAAATTTACTGCCTGCATAGCCCTTGCCGATCTTGTAGTCCAGAAAAGCGACCGACAGGCCTGTGTAAGCAAAGTACTTGAACACGATGATGAATGCCATGGGCAGCAGCAACAGTGCGTACAGCTGCCAGTCACGCTTGAGGTAGTACAAAAATCCTTTTTTCTTGACGGATATTGCATCCGGCGAGAGCATTTTGCTTTTGCTCTGTCCCATAGAAAAACTCGCTCCTCCCGAATCAGTTGATGTTGTGTGGCGTGCGATTGTCGTATTCACCACAAATCGGCGCCTTTGTTTGATTTCATTATGCACTTTGTCTGCACTATTGTCCATGCACTTTTGCATGAAAACTATGCAATTTCGCTCATCAAATTTTTACCAAAGTTTTGGCAGATGCAACGATAGTGTAAAAATCAAGCCCTATTGTGCATGAATTGAGATGAAATTGAAACTATTCTTGTCGCACTTCTACAACCTGAAGGCAGTTTTGTTGTGCAAACTGCACAGATATGGTCGTTTTTGAGTAAAGTATATGGCGCTTTACTGCGCGGTGTGCTACAATAAGAAAAAACGCGGTGCCGCACCGTTTGCAGCACCAACAGGGAGAGATGCGCCATGGGCCGCCGACCGGCAACCGTAATCGAATACCGCAGCTATGAGTTGCCGTCACATTTCCCGATGCGCATCATCGCAGGTGAGGACTGGCGTATCTCGGATGTCCCCTGCGGGGTGCTGCACTTCCACAACTGTCTGGAGATCGGCCTTTGCGAAAGTGACGGCGGTAAGATAGATTTTGCCGGCCATGTTGAGGATTTTCACGCGGGGGATGTCACGGTCATCGCCGGTGATGTGCCCCATACGACATGGTCGGACGCGGGCACGGCAAGCAAGTGGGCCTATTTGTTCTGCGACCCTGAGGAACTGCTGCGCCCCTTTTTTGCACTGGATACCCTGCCGAACGCCCGCCTGCTGGACGGCCTGCTGCACGGCTGGTGCCGGGTGCTTTCGCCGCAGCAAAACCCCGCCCTTGCACCGCTGGTGCGCCAGATGCTGCGCGAAATGACCCAAAAAGGACTGAACTACCAAATCAGTGTTCGCGGGCTGTTTGTGGCTTTCATCACAGAGCTGATGCGTCTGCCTGCCCACGGCGACATCGGCAGCCTGACCGGCAGCATGGTCATTGCACCGGCCCTGCGGTACATCAACAGCCATTATATGGAGAACTTTACCATAGGCGATTTGGCCGAGGCCTGCAGCATGAGCCAATCACACTTTCGGCGGGTGTTCCATGAATTGATGGGCATCGGCCCGCTTGAGCATCTGAACCATACCCGCATCACCAAGGCCTGCACGCTGCTGCGGATGACCGATGAATCCATCCTGACTGTGGGTGAGCAGGTCGGCTTTCGCTCAATGTCCAGTTTTAACCGCCATTTTGCCGAGGCCATGGGCTGTTCCCCCTCCGAATGGCGCCGCACCGTGGGTGCCGGGCGCAGCACCTCCATCCTGAAATACAACGGCTGGCTCACCCCGCCGCGCGACAAGTAAGCATGTCGGCCTGACATTGGGCGTGCTTTCCCTTCACTATACGCATGACGCCCCTGCTGCTGAGATTTTACATCTCACCGGCAGGGGCGCTGTTTTATAATATTGTATTGACCGGAGCCTCCCGGGTCCGCATAGTGTGTCGTGACCCGTACATTTCTTGTATGGAAAACCCGTTGGGGGGACTCAGGTGGTTTTGGGTGTTGTTTTCAGACAGAGCACTACTGCCAGCAAGCCGCTTAAAAGGCGGCCGGCCATCATCGGCAGTGCGTGTGCAGGGCTGAATTGCAGGGTAAATGCCAGAAAATCGCCGACGCTGTAAGCAGCTACTACGGCATAGGCCGTGTTCAGTGTGATGCCGCGTTCCTCCAGCGTATCAAGACTCAGCAACGTGGGGATGCAGTTGGCGGAGGTCACGACCAGACCGGTGATGGAGGCGGGCTCCAGCTGCAGCCGTGCGGCCAGCACGGCACCGCCTGCATCGCAGCTTAAAAACAGTGAGGCAAACAGGGAAGGGTCACAGCCCACGGCGGAAAACACCGGCGTGATAACCGGGGCCAGATGGGTCCCCAGCCACGGTGCCAATGCCATAAAGCCGGTCATGAGCAGCAACAGATCCACAACAGCGGCAAAGCCCTGCCGGAAGGCGCTGCCTAACCCCAGCCGATCACCCAACAAGGTATCCGCAGCACCCAGACAGAAAAATACAGCAGATATCCACGCCATCGCTCTTACGCGCGGCCCGGCGTGTCTTCACTGAAGGGGCTGTTGACATAGTTTGCGCTCTTGGAGGAAACGAACTTCTCCATCGCGCGCTGCAGCGGGTGCTTGTTCCAGCGGTCCAGATCATCCGTCAGCTGGCAGGCGGTCATCTGGAAGAAGGGCAGCCAGCACAGCGGGGTGATTTCCTCCGGCACATCCATAGGCACATACAAGACATTGTGCTCGTCCTTGTAGTCGGCGCAGCGCGTCAGCAGAAAAACATTATCCGTCACGATCTGGGTACCCTCAAAGATGCGGTGGATGCGCTCCGTGCCTTCGCCGCCGTCGATCAGAAAAACACTGTAACGGGGGGTCATCTGGATGTTGGGACCGTGGATGTACTCCTCGACCTCGTAGGCGGCGGTGGGGATGCTGACGGTCTCGCCAAATTTCAGCGCACCCTCGCTTGCGGTGCCAAGGTTGGCACCCACGCCGCAGACATAGGCGTTGGTCATGCCGGACAGCTGACGGTAATGCTCTATAATAAAGGAAGGGGTCTGTGCCTGTACGGCGGCGTTGATGTCTGCAGCCTTCAGCAGCTGCTGCTTGACAGCCTCGCCTTCGGCAGCGGTCTTGATGCCCAGGCGGACAGCAGCCTCCACGGCGAACAGCATAAAGAAGAGTGCCAGCGTGGTGACGCCGCGGGTGACATAGGAGACCGTTTCGCGCCCGACACCGTAGTTGGCGACAACATCGCACACCTTGCCCAGATCGCTGTTGACGTCGCCGGTCAGGCCGATGCAGCGGCGGCCCTTTGCCTCGATGACCTTGATGGCGTCCAGCGCGTTCAGGCTGTAGCCGCTTTGGCTGACAACAACGACCATATCCGTCTCGCCGAAATCATTCTCGCTGGATACAAAATGAAACGGGGTGACGATCTTGACCTCGCACTTCAGATGACGGCGGATAAACTGCCGCGCACAGAGCGAGCCGTTGGAGGAAGAACCGCACGCAACGATCCAGATGTTCTTGTAGCCGCCGTTTACATACTCATCCACAAGGGGCTTTGTCAGTGCGGCGCTGTCGGCAACATTGTTACGGATAAACTCCGGGCAGTCGGCAATGTAGTCCAGCATAGTCTTTTTGTGTTCCATAAAGCAGTCTCCTTCTCATTTTGTCTAATTTTTTAACGGTTGCTTTGTGTAAAACGTTAAAATCTTCGGAAAGTCCCCGAACTCTATTGACATTATACCACAACTTTGGTATATTGTCATTACAATATTACAAAGTTTTTAGAGAGAATTTCTAAAAATCAAGAAAAAATCTAAAAGCTTTGCAGCATTTTATAAGGAGGAAAAACTTATGCCTGATATTTTGATGACAAGAATCGATAATCGCTTGGTGCATGGGCAAGTCGGTGTGGCGTGGACCACCGCCTTATAGGGCGTCAACCTTATTGTTGTTGCGGATGATCTGGCAGCTGCAGACCCGCTGCAGCAAAGCCTGATGACCGCCACCGCGAAAAGCTCCGGCTTCGGCATCCGGTTCTTTACGCTGGACAAGACCATTGCAGTCATTCACAAGGCATCCGCCAGCCAGCACATCTTCCTGGTCGTGCGCAACCCGCAGAGTGCCCGTAAGCTGGTGGAGGGCGGCTCGGTCGAAATTGGTATAGCTGACTTGGCCGCAGGCATCCTGCGGTTTGAAACGCGCCCCTTTGCCAACTTTACGGCGAAGGAAAAATATGACGAACTGGCGGATTATCTGCAGGCGGTTCTGGCAGAACTTTCCAGTCCATTGCTGGGCATTGGTATTGCGCTGCCGGTGGATGTAGATTCCGATACCGGCAGGATCATCAGCGCATTCAACATCAGTGGCAATGACTGCCAGTGTGTTGAAGAAAATTTCCGCTATCTGGCTGATAAGTTGGGGCTTGCCTGCTGCCAAATCTGGCAACGGCGATGTTCAACTTTGAAATGACCTTTGCTATTGGTAACTATGTACTTTCGGGTCTGATTCCCCATGCATTGGGTGAGGATCTGCGCATCCAGCTGGAGGAACTGGTCAACCACATACTGATTAGCAAGGATCGTTCGATTCGGCTCACCTCACCCCAGGCAGAACACCCAACGTTGATTGGTGCTGCCAACTTGGTATTTGAAAAAACACTGTTGAACGAATTGACGGCATGACCCGTGTCAGCCGCCAACAGTACCGCAAAAGGAGAACCCTTATGGATTATGTGCTTGGTATTGACAGCGGTGGCACCAACTATCGCGTAGAGGCACAGGATACAGACGGCCATCAGCTGGGCTACTATGTGGGTCAGCCGGCCAACCATTACAATTTTGCCAAAGAGGAATGGCAGAACCGCATCAATGAAAATATTGACGCCTGTCTGGCTCAGTTCGGTGGGCAGCGCAGCAAGGTCAAAGCGCTGGTCTGCGGTACCACCGGTATTGACAGCGATGCCGACGAGGTGATGCTGAACGCCTTTTACCGCAGTCTGCCCGGCTTTGCATGCCCGATGCAGGTGGTCAATGATGCCGAACTGGCCCACTACACCGTTACGGGCGGCACCGGCGTGCTGGTTATCTCCGGTACCGGATCCATTGCCTATGGTCGTAGCCGGGATGGTCGCACCTGCCGCACCGGCGGCTGGATGTTTACCATTGAAGGGGACGAGGGCTCCGGTACCTGGGTCAGCCGTATGGCGCTGCGTCAGGTGGGGCGCTACTTGGAGGGCGCTGCCCCCGAAAGCCCGCTGACCCGCGCCGTCTGCGCGACGTTGTCCATCCACACCCGCGATGACCTGAACAGCGTGGCTCTTGCCGGGGGGCAAGCTCCCTGGGGGATGCCCCACTTGGGCAAACTGGTCAACGAGTCTGCCGAGGAAGGAGACATCGCTGCGGTGAAAATCCTGCAGCAGGCTGCCGGGCTTATTGCCCTCCTGGTCGAGGATAACGTCGCTGCGCTGAACCTGACCGAGACCGAGCCGGATTTCATCATCGGGCTTTGGGGCAGCAGTCTACTCTATTCCCGCATCATGCTGGATGCCTGCCGTACCCGCCTGCAGCAGAAGTTTCCGCGGGCCATCATCCGCATGCCCAACCGCACGGCCACCGAAGGCGCTGCCGACTGGGCATGGAAACTGACAAAAACAAATAACGAACTATAATGCTATATGTTTTTATACATTATATTGTAATGACAATACGACAAATAAGAAAGTGAGGCTCCCGATGGAACTCGTCAATTTTAACGAACAGGACATCATTGCCAACGGCGCCAAGATCTACGATCAGCGCGCCAAGATCGAGGCAATCGCGGATTCGATTGTGGATAACGGGTTTGACCTGCTGCTGTTCACCAGCAGCGGCGGTTCTCAGGCGATGCTGGATCCGTTCGCCTTCTACATCCGCCATATGTCCCGTCTGCCGGTCGAAAATGTACTGTCCGCCAACCTGTTGACCGGTGACTGCAACCGCATCACCGATAAGACCGTGGCGTTCCTGACCTCGAAGTCCGGCGACACCGCCGAGACCGTAAAGGCAGCCAACTGGCTGAAAGAGCAGGGCGTGCGCCTGTTTGCCGCCGTCGGCAAGGAGAACTCCACGCTGGAATCCATCTGCGATGACACCATCGTCTACGGCGAGGGCCGCCCGCAGGAGCTGGTGTTCTATCTTCTGATCGGTCGCATCCTGTACCGCAGCGGATGCTTTGATGCCTACCCCCGCTTTGCGGATGAGCTGAAGAACCTTGCCTTTGCGCTGGCACAGGTACGCAAGCAGGCAGATGCCAAGTGCCTGAAATATGCGCAGGATTACTGCAAGGAGCCGTATAACATCTGGATCGGCAGCGGCGATCTGTGGCCCACCGCCTACAGCTACAGTATGTGCGTGCTGGAGGAAAGCCAGTGGATCCGCACCAAGAGCGTTTCCAGCCCGGAATTTTTCCACGGCACGCTGGAGCTGCTGGAGGACGATGTCTGCACCACGCTGCTGCTGACCGAGGGGCCCACCCGTGCACAGGACGAGCGCGTAAAGGAGTTTGCCGCCCGCCATACCAAAAAGCTGACCTGCTTTGATACGAAGGAGTATGCACTGCCCGGCATCAGCGATGAGTTCCGCCCGCTGCTCAGCCCCGTTGTCATGGCGGCCGTTCTGCAGCGCATCAGCAAAAACATTGAGGTCATCACGGATCATTCTCTGGATATCCGCCGCTATTACAGAAAAGAGAGCTATTGAGTATGAAACTGATTGCATTAGGGGATAACGTAATAGACTATTACCACAATACACAGGAGTGCTTCCCCGGCGGCAATGCGGTAAATGTCGCAGTTCATGCGGCGCGGCTGGGGGCACAGGCCGAGTATCTCGGCTCCCTTGGCGATGACAAGATGGCACATATTGTGGAGAAAGCACTCCGGGAAAACGGCGTGGACATCAGCCATTGCCCCGTTTTACCGGGGCGTACCACCAAGGTGTGCAGCTATGATGTAGTCAATGGGGAGCGCAGCTTTATCGAGGTGATTACCGGGGAAAGCTGGACCGGCCCGCTGCAGATCGGTGCGCGGGAGCTGGACGAGCTGAAAACCGCCGATCTGATCGTCAGCAGCTGCAACGCCAAAATGCCCGAACAGATGGCGGCTGTGCAGGCGCTGCCCGCTGTGTTCGCCTATGACTTCGGCGAAAAGGAGAAGTACCGCACCGATGCCTACTATGACGAGGTTTGTCACGGCATAGATCTGGCGATGCTTTCCTGCAAGCCGATGGACAGGGCTGCTTTTGCGGAATTGTGCGCGCCGCTGCATCGTCGCGGCGTGGTGCATGTTCTGGCCACAATGGGCGCAGCCGGGCAAATGTTGTCTGTACAAGGGAAAATCGTTGAAAAGACTACCCAAATGGTAGAGGCAAGTGATACAATGGGGGCAGGAGATTCTTTCCTTGCTGCATTCCTCTGCTCGCTGTATACTGCGGGGTGGCAAAAAGCAAAGCCCATGCCGGAGCAGGCGCTTCTGGCAGCACTGGCTGCCGGGCAGCAGGTCTCGGCACGTAACTGTATGGCACAGGGCGGCTTTGGCTGTAAAGCGGAAATCTCCCCGGACGGCACCGAATAAAAAGAAGGAGATTTCCTATCATGATCGAACTGAACGGAATACGGCTTGACAAAACCAGCGCAGTTCCTCTGTACGAACAGCTGCGTAAGGCATTGCTGGAGGCTATCACCAGCGGAAAGCTGTCGGCAGGGACAAAATTGCCGACGGAGGAGGAGCTGTGCGCCCAGTTCGGCATTTCACGCCCTGTTGCACGGCAGGCTTACAATATGCTGATCGAAGAAGGCTTCGTGGAACGTATGCGGGGGCGCGGCACCTTTGTGCGCAGCCCTGATACCCGCGGCCGCTTTCTGAACAAGCAGCTGAGCTTTGCCGCCGAGATGGGGGTTTTGAATCTGGAGCACCGCACCGAGGTGCTGCGTGCAGAGTGGGTAAGCTATACCCCGGAGCTTTTTGCACGGCTCAAGCTGGAACGCGGGGACCGCTGCTATCATCTTGTGCGTATGCGCTATGTCAGCGGAAAGCCCTTTGTTCTCGTGGAAAACTATGTGCCGGAATCTGTGTTTCCCGGCATTGATGCCTACGACTTCGCCCAGCGCTCGCTGTACGATGTCTTTGAAACCGTCTACCACGAGAAGATCGTTAAATCGCGCCGTGTGCTGATGGCGCAGACCGCCAATGTCGAGTTTGCCAACCTGTTCGGCGTACACCGCGGTTCCCCCGTGCTGTATGTCGAAAACGTGGTCATGGACCAAAACGACCGTCCGATCGACCTCAGTAAAGAATATCTGGACGGCGTTACCCAGAAATTTGAATTTGAAGTTGTCAACCAATAAGCCGGGTCTGTGCGCCCGGTCTTTCTAGTGGAGTGTAATTTACTATGGTAGGTGTAGTTGTGACCGGGCATGGCGGCTTTGCCGCCGGTATGGCTGCAATGTAAAAATGCTGGCAGGCAGTGATGCGGAAGTAAAGGCCGTGGATTTTGCCGACGGCATGGATGTGGAAGTGTTTGAAAAGCAGCCGCAGGAGGACGAGGACGGTATCTGAAGGGAGAAACGCCATGAAGCCGATCAAGGCAGTCATCTTTGATATGGACGGCGTGCTGATCGACAGTGAACCGGTCTACCTGCACCATCAGTATGCACATCTGAAGCCGTCCTACCCGTGGATCACCTTGGAAAGCATGTACCCGTTGGTGGGCATTTCCGGGCAGGAATATATGCCCTTTATGGCAAAACTCTGCCGCCGCACCGACGATGCCGCGTTCCGGCAGGAAATGGACGCCATGAACGCCGGCTGCCGGGTGTATTACCCGGACATTCTGCGCAAGGAGGTTCGCCCGCTGCTGCATGAATTAAAGCAGATGGGGCTGCAGGTGGCTCTTGCAAGCAGCAGCAGCCGGGAATGTATTGAACAGGTCCTGACACAGTGCAAAATCCGGGAGTTGTTTGACTGCATCGTCAGCGGGCGCGAATTTACCCGCAGCAAGCCGGACCCGGAAATTTACCGTTTCACCATGGACAAGCTGGGGCGCAAGCCGGAGGAATGTTTGATCGTGGAGGACTCCACCTACGGTGTGCAGGCGGGTACGGCGGCGGGCGGCGTTGTGGCTGCCCTGCGTGACGAAAGATTCCCGTTTGACCAGCGTGCGGCGCAGCTGCATATCGACAGCCTTGCCGAGCTGCCTGCGCTGGCGGCGTGCGGCGGAAAAAGGATACGCGCCGCCTTCTTTGATGTGGACGGTACCCTGATTACCGTGGGCGGGCATTGGATGCCGCCCAGTGTAGCCCCGGCACTGCAAGCTTTACAGCGCAGCGGTGTGCAGGTATTTCTGTGTACCGGCCGCCATGCACTGGAAATCGCGGAAGAAAACATGCTGCCCGGAATCACGGTTGACGGTGCTGTTTATATGAACGGCCAGCTCTGCGAGCTGCAGGGGCAGATCGTGCGGGAAACGCCCATTCCCGCCGGGGATTTGTCGGCATTGAAGCAGTTTTTGCAGAAAAAGAACTGCAGCTGCATCTTTCTTGAAAAAGACAGGATGTACGCCAACTGCGTGGACTCCCGCATGGAGATTGAGCAGGCAAAAATCGGCACCGCCGTGCCGGCTGTGCGTGACATCTCCGATTTGGAAAACCGCCGCATATATCAGGTCATCCCCTTCGTGAACGAGGAGGAGGAAGAAGAACTGCTGCGGCAGATGCCCCATTGCCGGACAAAGCGCTGGGGAGATGCCGTGGTGGATCTGATGAGCCGATCCGGCGGCAAGGAAAACGGCATCCGTGCCCTGTGTGCGGCAATCGGTATCACCCCGGAGGAAACCATTGCCTTTGGAGATGCCGAAAACGATTTGGAAATGCTGCAGCTGGCCGGCATCGGCGTGGCAATGGGCAATGCCCTGCCGCAGGTGCGCGCCTGTGCCGATATGGTCACAGACACCGTAGAAAATGACGGCATCGCCCATGCACTCCAAAAATTAAAACTGATTGGGTAAATACAAAACGAGGAGCGCTTTCCCGCAAGAGAAGCTCCTCGTTTTCCAAAAAAGGGGCAGTGTTCTATGATAAAAGAAAAAACGCAGACACTTGTGACGGATCAGCTGTATAATCTGGTCGCAGGGTTTCTGTATGCCCTGAGCATCTGCTATTTTGCCAAGGGTGCCGACTTTGCACCCGGCGGGCTGTCGGGTCTGGCCTTGTTGGGCAACTATTTGTGGGGGTTCCCCATCGGTATCACAACGCTGGTGCTGAATGTGCCCCTGATTTTGCTGGGCTTCCGCTTTGTGGGGCGCACCTTTCTGGGAAAAACCGTCATCAGTATGCTGTGGTGTACCTTATAAAGAATAAAAATACCGGTGCCGTAAAATATTATTCTTGCGTTTCTTACCTCCTTGTGCTATACTGACACAGTAAAACTGAATACGACAGCAGGTGCCTTTTTATGCACGGTATGCGCATGGAAAAGGGTAAAAGGGAAGCGGGTGTCAATCCCGCGCGATCTCGTCACTGTGATAAGGGAGTCTGCCGCCACGATGCAGGAGCATCAGCCACTGGGCCATAGCCCGGGAAGGCGGCGGCAGGCGCAGAGCTTTCAGCCAGGAAACCTGCCCGCTGCCGGGTACGGGGGCTAAACGCCCCAAATCACGAGGAATTGGTTGTACCGCAAGGAACCTGCTTAAAAGCCGAGGTCTTTTTGTGTTGCCATTCTGCACGCAAAAGGCCTCGTTTTTTTCGGGCTTGTTTGGGTGTACGCTGCTTCCTCGGCAATGGCTGTTTTAGAAAGGAAGCAGAACCCATGAGAAAACGCAACTGTAAGAAAGCCGCCGCCGCGCTGATGGCGGCAGCCCTGTCCACCGCACTGCTGGCTGGCTGCGGCAGCACCGCCCCCGTTGACAGCACGCCCGAGAGCGTGGCTGTGAGCGAGGCTGCCCCCGCCCAGAGCACAGAGGAAGGGGATGCAGACGAGATGGCTGCCCGGAATTGTGCCGACTTGATCGATGCGATCTATGTGCAGACCCGCACCGAGGACACCGATGCCCAGTGCGAGGCCGCCAAGGCTGCGTGGGACGCCCTGACCGACACCCAGAAGGAGATGGTGGAGGGCGAGAACGCCGACCCCGACTACTTCGGCCGCGATACCGGTGATGCTGCGCTGGATGATCCCCGCAACGCAGATGACATTGGCGAGAATGAGCTGCTGGTCGTCAGCTTCGGCACCTCCTTCAACGGAAGCCGTGCGGCGGACATCAAGGGCATTGAGGATGCCCTGCAGGCCGCATACCCCGATTGGAGCGTTCGCCGCGCCTTTACCGCCCAGATCATCATCAACCATGTGCAGGCTCGTGACGGCGAGAAGATCGACAACATGCAGCAGGCGCTGGACCGTGCCGTAGCCAACGGCGTCAAGAATCTGGTCGTTCAGCCGACGCATCTGATGCACGGCGCGGAGTACGATGAGATGTGCGAGGCGATTGATGCCTACAAGGACAAGTTCGAGAGCGTTGCTATCGCCGAGCCGCTGCTGGGTGAGGTGGGCAGCGATGCCACGGTCATCAATGACGATAAGGAGGCCGTTGCGACCGCCATCACCGAGGAGGCTGTAAAGACCGCCGGATATGAGGATGCCGCTGCCGCCGCTGCCGATGGGACTGCCTTTGTGTTTATGGGGCATGGCACCTCCCACACGGCCAAGGTCAGCTACAGCCAGATGCAGACGGCGATGCAGACGCTCGGTTATGAGAATGTCTTTATCGGCACTGTGGAGGGCGAGCCGGAGGACACCGCCTGTGAGGCTGTGATCGAGGCTGTGAAGGCAGCCGGGTATACAAAGGTCGTGCTGCGGCCGCTGATGGTGGTTGCCGGTGACCACGCCAACAACGACATGGCCGGTGCGGACGAGGATTCGTGGCTGAGCCAGTTCAATGCCGCAGGCTGCTTTGACAGCGTGAACACCCAGATCGCCGGTCTGGGTGAGATCGATGCGGTTCAGGCTCTGTATGTGGCGCATACCAAGGCTGCAATCGACACACTGAACGGTTGATTTGCCACCTCTGCCCGAAGGTTCTGCCTTCGGGCAGTTTTTGGGTGAAAGCGTGCGATTGCGGTTTCCGTATCGCAAAAAACAAAGAAAGTATATGAGGAAAGACAAATGAAGAAACAGCTCCTGATCCTGACGCTGGCGGCCCTGCTGCTGGCAGGCTGCGGCGCAACCTCCGCGGCGGAAAGCACCGTCCCCGCACAGAGCGAGAGCGCTGCTGCCGCCGAAACGCCCGATACAGCCGAGGCAACCCCGGCGGCTGCCCTGCCGGATGGTGTGTATACCGCCGAGTTCAAGACCGACAGCAGCATGTTCCACGCTAATGAAGCCTGCGAGGGGATGGGTACGCTGACGGTGGCGGACGGAAAGATGGTTTTCCATGTCAGCCTGCAGTCCCAGAAGATCGTAAATCTGTACCCCGGCACCGCCGCCGATGCCCCCGCGCATGAGGCGGACTGGCTGCAGCCGACGCTGGACACCGTGACCTACTCTGACGGAACCACGGACGAGGTCTATGGCTTTGACATTCCTGTGGAGGCTGTGGATACTGACTTTTCGCTGGCAATCCTCGGCACCAAGGGCACCTGGTATGACCATACCGTCAGCGTGGCGGACGCTGTGCCCGCTGCAGAGGATGCCGCCGAGACCGTATTGCCGGAGGATGGCAGCTATACCTGTGCGGTCACGCTTACCGGCGGCAGCGGCCGCGCCACGGTGGAGAGCCCCGCAGCCCTGACGGTGGCGGACGGCGCGATGACTGCCGTCATCGTCTGGAGCAGCCCGAACTATGATTACATGTTGGTGGACGGTGAAAAGTACCTGCCCACCAACACCGAGGGCAACTCGACCTTTGAGATTCCTGTGGCGGCGCTGGACACCGCCCTGGCCGTCACGGCAGATACCGTTGCGATGAGCACCCCGCATGAGATCGACTACACCCTGACCTTTGACAGCGCCACGCTGGCTGCCGCCGAATGAAGCGGGTAGCACTTTTGGTGCTGCCCGCCCTGCTGCTGGCGGGCTGTGCTGCAAGGGAGGCGGAGCCTGCCTCTGCCGGGCTGACGGTCACGGGCCGTTATCCGCTGGAATATGCCGAGCAGTTTACGATCGATGAGTGCGCGGGCGGGTACAGCCTTGTCACCATCGGCGAGGAACGCTATCTTGTGGTGCCGGAGGATGCGCCCCTGCCGACCGGGCTGGAGCAGGATCTGACGATTTTGCAGCAGCCGATTGAAAACATCTATCTGGTTTCGACCTCCGTGATGGATCCGATCATCAGCATCGGGGCGTTGGATAGCATAGCACTGTCTGGCACACAGGCTGACGGGTGGTATCTCAGGGATGCGCGCGAGGCGATGGAAAACGGAAGAATCGCCTATGCGGGGCGATACAGCACCCCGGATTATGAGACGATCCTGACCGCCGACTGCGGCCTTGCCATCGAAAATACGATGATCTACCACACGCCGGAGGTCAAGGAGCAGCTTGAGCGGTTTGGCATCCCGGTGCTGGTCGAGCGCTCCAGCTACGAGGAGGATCCGCTGGCGCGGATGGAATGGGTCAAGCTCTACGGTTTGCTGCTCGGCAAAAAAGAGCAGGCCGAGCAGCAGTTTGCGGAGGCAGAGCAGCGCATTGCCCCACTGGCAGAGCAGCCGTCCACCGGCAAAACGGTGGCGTTTTTCTCCATTACATCGAACGGGCTTGCCACCGTGCGCAAGGGCAACGATTATGTTGCCAGAATGATCGAGATGGCGGGCGGGGACTATGCGTTTGCTGATCTGACCGATAACGGCAACAATCTGGCTACCGTGAACCTTTCACTGGAAAATTTTTACGCAGGGGCGAAGGATGCTGATGTGCTGATCTACAACAGCACCATTGAGGGCGAGGTCGATTCGCTTGCGGCGCTGCTGGAGAGATGCCCCCTGCTGGCGGACTGCAAGGCTGTGCAGCAGGGCAATGTCTGGTGTACGGCGCAGAGCCTTTTTCAGCAGAGCATGGAGCTGCCGGATCTGATTTTGGATATGAACCGGGTGTTTACCCAAGAAAATCCGCCGGAAAGCGAACTGAAGTTTTTGACGAAGATAGAATAAACAAGCAATATAAAGGAAGGCATTATGCACACCGCCAAACGCCTGACAATCGCATATCTTTCCATGGCGGGCGCCCTGCTGGCGCTGTTTGCGCTCAACCTGTTCTGGGGCAGCGTGGCGCTGACGCCCCGGGCCGTAGCAGCCGCGCTGCTGGGCCGCGGGCAGGATGCGTTGGCGGGCAGCATTGTCTGGCAGCTGCGGCTGCCCCGCGCTGTGATGGCCGCACTGCTCGGGGCAGCCCTGTCGGCTGCAGGGTATCTGCTGCAGACATTTTTTGCAAATCCCATCGCCGGGCCGTTCGTTATGGGCATCTCAAGCGGTGCCAAGCTGGCCGTGGCGCTGACGATGGTGGTATTTTTGAACAGGGGGCTTTTGACAAGCTCACTGACCCTGATCCTTGCTGCCTTTGCCGGGGCGCTTGCGGCGATGGCGTTTGTGCTGGCGGTAGCCCGCCGCGTACAGCGCATGAGCATCCTTGTCATCTGCGGTGTCATGATCGGGTACATCTGCTCGGCTGTGACCGATATTGTGGTGGCCTTTGCGCAGGATTCCAACATCGTCAACCTGCATAACTGGTCAATGGGCAGCTTTTCCGGCGTGACATGGGGCAATGTGGAGGCAGCGGCCGCTATTGTACTGCCCTGTCTGGGGGCCGCATTTCTGCTCTCCAAGCCGATGGCCGCCTACCAGATGGGCGAGGCCTACGCCCGCAGTGTGGGTGTGCCGGTCCGGGCGTTCTCGGCAGCGCTGGTGCTGCTGTCCAGTCTGCTGGCGGCCTGCGTTACGGCGTTTGCGGGGCCGATTTCCTTTGTGGGGATTGCGGTGCCGCATTTGGTTCGGCAGGCGCTGGGCAGCGCGAGGCCGCTGTATGTGCTGCCGGGCTGTGCGCTCGGCGGAGCCGCCTTCTGTTTGCTGTGCGATCTGATCGCCCGCAGCCTGTTTGCACCGACCGAGCTGTCCATCAGCTCGGTCACAGCGGTGTTCGGCGCGCCGATCGTCATCTGGCTGCTCGTCCGCCGCCACAGCAGGGAGGGGGCTGTATGAGTTATTGTGAGACACACGCGCTTGCGGTCGGCTACAGCGCACCGCTGCTGCGGGATATTGCTCTGCAGGCAGAGCGCGGCAGCATCCTTGCGCTTATCGGGCCGAACGGCGCGGGAAAGTCGACCCTGCTGAAAACACTCTCGGCGCAGCTGAAGCCGCAGGGCGGTGCAGTGCTTCTGGATGGGCAGGATCTGAGCGCCTATACACCGGGCGCGCGCGCCCGTAAGCTGGCGTTGATGCTGCCCCACACGGCCCGCACCGAGCTGACCACCTGTTTTGAGGTCGCTGCCGCGGGGCGCTACCCTTACACAGGGCGGCTGGGCGTGCTGTCTGCTGCGGACCGGGAGCAGGTATGGCAGGCGCTGCGCCTTGTGCAGGCGGATACGCTGGCCGACCGGGATTTTTCCTGTATCAGTGATGGGCAGCGCCAGCGCGTGCTGCTTGCCCGCGCTGTCTGCCAGCAGCCGGAAATTTTGCTGCTGGATGAGCCGACCTCCTTTCTGGATGTCAAGGGTAAAGCAGAGCTGCTGACGATACTGCGGACGCTGGCGCGGGAAAAGCAGGTTGCCGTGATCGTGACGCTGCATGAGCTTGCCCTTGCGCGCAAGCTGGCGGACGCGGTGGTCTGTGTATCCCCCAAAGGAGTGTCACAAGTGCTTTCACCCGAGGCTGCCTTTGCCGAGGATAACATCCGCACCCTGTTTGATCTGACAGCGGAGCAATATGCGGCCTTGTACGGAAAAGACGATGCCAAGCCAAAATTTGAACATTACATCCGCAGCGGGCAAAAGCTGCTGCGGTGCGGCTACACCACCGGCACCTGTGCGGCGCTGGGTGCGGCGGGGGCGGCAAGGCTGCTGCTGACCGGCCGTGCGCCCGAGACAGTCGGGCTGCGTACACCCAAAGGGCTTGTTGTGGAGGTTGCCCCGCAGCGCTGCCGCCTGACAGCGCAGGGTGCTGAATGTGCCATCGTCAAGGACGGCGGCGATGACATAGATGCCACGACCGGTCTGCCGGTGGTGGCGGAGGTCTCGCTGCTGCCGGATGCCCCCGGCACCGTTACGATCGACGGCGGGCACGGTGTAGGCCGCGTGACAAAGCCGGGGCTGGACCAGCCGTTGGGCGCGGCGGCCATCAACCATGTGCCGCGCCGTATGATCACCGAGGCGCTGACAAAAGAGGCGGAGGCGGCCGGGTATACCGGCGGCTTTGCGGTCGTCATCTGCATTGACGGCGGCGAGGAAGCCGCGCGGCGCACCTTCAACCCCCACATCGGGGTCGAGGGCGGACTGTCGGTGCTTGGCACCAGCGGCATAGTGGAGCCGATGAGCCAGCAGGCTATCCTCGACACGCTGCAGCTGGAGATCCATCAGGCCGCGCTGCGGAGCCGCCGCCTGATTTTGGCACCCGGCAACTACGGGCTGGACTATCTTGCCCAAAATATGCCGGAGCTGGCGGACATTCCTATTGTGAAGGTCTCCAATTTTATCGGTGACGCGCTGGATATGGCAGCGGCCGAGCATTTTGAGGAGGTGCTTCTGGTCGGGCATGTGGGCAAGCTGGTCAAGATGGCAGGCGGTATTATGAACACCCACTCCCGTCAGGCGGACTGCCGGACCGAGCTGTTCTGCACCCATGCAGCACTCTGCGGTGCGCCGCAGTCGGTCTGCCGGGCGCTGATGGATGCCGCCACGACCGATGCCTGCCTTGCTGTTCTGGACGAGGCCGGTCTGCGCGCCGCCGTTTTGGAAAGTCTGCTCGAGGCTGTGCAGCTGCATCTGGACCGCCGCGCGGCGGGGGCCTTTGCGGTGGGGGCGGTACTGTTCTCCAACCAAAGCGGCCCGCTCGGCCAGACAAAAACCGCCGATGCACTGCTGAAAAAGTGGAAAGGGAATTGAGATGGTACATTTTGTGGGGGCCGGGCCGGGGGCACCGGATCTTATTACACAGCGCGGTGCGGCACTGCTGCAGGCGGCGGACTGCATCATCTATGCAGGCAGTCTTGTAAACCCGGCGCTGCTGGGGCTGGCAAGGGCGGACTGTGCCATCTACAACAGCGCAGAAATGACGCTGGAGCAGGTCGCAGCTGTGATGAAGGAGAACGAGGAGGCGCACAAGGATACTGTTCGCCTCCACACAGGGGACCCCTGCCTGTACGGCGCGATACGCGAGCAGATGGATCTGCTGGATGCGTGGGGCATCGCCTACGATGATACGCCCGGTGTGTCGAGCTTTTGCGGTGCGGCGGCGGCGCTGAATGCCGAGTACACGCTGCCCGGCGTCAGCCAGACCGTCATCATCACACGGATGGAGGGCCGCACCCCTGTGCCCGAGGGAGAGCGCTTGGCTGCGCTGGCGGCCCACGGTGCCACAATGGTGATCTTTCTCTCAATCGGGCTGATCGACAAGGTACAGGCTGCGCTGCTGCAGGGTGCCTACACCGCTGCGACCCCGGCAGCGGTCGTGTATAAGGCTACCTGGCCGGAGGAAAAAATTCTGCGCTGTACTGTTGGCACGCTGGCCGCGCAGACGAAGACGGCAGGCATTACCAAGACGGCGCTCATCGTGGTGGGGGATTTCCTCGCTGCGCAGTATGACCGCAGCTGCCTGTACGACCCGGCGTTTACGACCGAGTACCGCAGGGGGACACAGCCATGAACTGCGCCTATCTTGCCTTTACGGAGCGCGGGCTGGTACTGGCGCAGCAGCTGGCGGCGGCATGCCCCGGCCCGGTGGCGCGGTGCGGTGCAGGCGGCCCGGGGCTGGACGAATGGACGGCAGCGCAGTTTGCGGCATCGGACGCGCTGATTTACATCGGCGCGGTGGGGATCGCTGTGCGGGCCATTGCGCCGTACTGCCGCAGCAAGGCCGCAGACCCTGCCGTGGTGGTGCTGGATGAGTGTGGGCGGTTCGCTGTTCCGATGCTGTCCGGCCATCTGGGCGGGGCCAATGCATTGGCGCGGCGGCTGGCGGCGGTGTGCGGGGCGGTGCCGGTCATCACAACCGCCACCGATCTGCACGGCCTTTTTGCGGTGGACGAGTGGGCCAAACGGCAAGGCTGCATTGTGGCCGAGCCGGAGCGCATCAAGCGGGTCAGCGGCGCATTGCTGGCGGGAAAGCGCGTGCATTTTACCGCCGATTGGCCCATACAGGGCACACCGCCCGCCGGGGTGCAGCCTGCAGCTGGCGGCTGCGCTGATTTTGCGTTGACGCTGACCCTGACCGGGCAGGCGCTGCACATTGTGCCGCGCATTGCGGTGCTGGGCATCGGCTGCCGGCGCGGCACCACCGCCGAGCAACCGGACTCCTCCCGAGCATCTGGAGGCTGCCTTTGCAGCCTTCTGCCGTGAGAGCGGCCTGGCCCCGCAGGGGGTGGCTGCGGCAGCAAGCATCGACCTGAAGCGGGACGAGCCGGGCCTTGCGGCATTTTGTCAGGATCACGGCTGGGACATGGATTTTTATACCGCTGCGCAGCTGCGCGCAGTGCCCGGCAGCTTTACGGCCTCCGGCTTTGTCACAAGTGTGACCGGGGTTGACAATGTATGCGAACGGGCGGCGGTGCTGGCCTCGGGAGGAAAACTGCTTCTGCCGAAATGGGCGCGGGACGGTGTGACCTTTGCCGCCGCACTGCGCCCCTTTGCCCCGGATTGGAGATGGAGAGATGATGAAGCGTAATGTGGTGTATGTGGTGGGCCTTGGCCCCGGGGACAGCCAATTCCTGACAGCGCAGGCGGCGGCCGCGCTGGATGCGGCGGATGTCCTGTGCGGATATACGGTCTATGTTGAGCTGATCCGTGCGCGCTACCCCGGCAAGGAAATCTGCGCCACGGGCATGACGAAGGAGATCGACCGCTGCCGCTGGGCACTGCAAACGGCGCAGAGCGGCAAGGCGGTGGCGCTGGTTTGCTCCGGCGATGCGGGGGTCTATGGTATGGCCAGCCCACTGCTGGAACTGGCGCCCGCCTACCCGGGGGTTGAAGTGGAGATCATACCCGGCCTGACTGCCGCACTGAGCGGGGCCGCAGTGCTCGGCGCACCGCTGGCGCATGATTTTTGCGTTGTATCGCTGTCTGACCGGTTGACGCCGTGGGCAGTCATTGAAAAGCGGCTTGCCTGCGCGGCGGTAGGGGATTTCTGCCTTGCTCTCTACAATCCATCGTCCAAGGGCCGCGCAGACTATCTGGCCAAGGCGGTGCGGATTTTGCTTGCCAACGGTAAAGCACCCAATACAGTTTGCGGTACGGTGCGCAATATAGGCCGCACAGGCCAGACTGCCCGGCTGCTGACGCTTGCGGAGCTGGAGAAAACAGAGGTGGATATGTTCACGACTGTTTTTGTCGGCAACGCCGCCACGAAGGCACAGAACGGAAAAATGGTCACACCGAGGGGGTATCACGGCGTATGAAAGCAGTCGTTTTCAGCGGCACCACCGAGGGGCGGGCATTTTCCCGCGCATTGGCGGCGCTGGGGGCAGCGGTCACGGTCTGTGTGGCAACTGAGCTTGGAGCCGAGGAGCAGGGGCGCGCCGAGGGAATCACGGTTCGCACCGGTCGGCTGGACGCCGAAGAAATGACCGCCCTGCTGCGCAATGCGAACCTTTGTGTCGATGCGACCCACCCCTATGCGACCGAGGCAACGCGCAATATCCGTGCGGCGGCCGGGGCAGCCGGGGTGGAATACCACCGCCTGCTGCGCCCTGCCAGCACCCTGCCGGCCGGCAGTGCCGTGTTTGCCGCAGCGGACGATGCCGCAGCGTATTTGCAGGGCAAGCCCGGTAATATTCTGCTGGCTACGGGTGCTAAGGAACTGCCAGCCTTTGCAGCGCTGGAGCCGGAGCGGCTGTACCCCCGGGTGCTGCCGACTGTGGCGGGCATCACGGCCTGCGAGGCGGCGGGCATCCCGCACCGCAACATAGTTGCGATGCAAGGGCCCTTTACCGAGGAATTGAATATAGCGCTGTTTCGTCAGTTCCGGATCGCTTTCCTTCTCACCAAGGACGGCGGCGCAGCGGGTGGCTTTGCCGAAAAGGCCCGGGCTGCCGAGCAGTGCGGCGTGCAGCTGATCGTGCTGCGCCGCCCTGTGGAGCAGGGCGAGTGCGCCGAAGCAATTTTACAGCGATGCAGGGAGCTATTATGAAGATCACACTCATTGGCATGGGCAGCGGTACCCCCGCAGGCCTGACGGTGGCAGGGCGGGACGCGCTTTTGGACGCGGAGCTGATCCTTGGTGCGCGCCGCCTTTTGGAACAGCTGCCGGCAGAATGTACGCCTAACCGTGCTGCCCTGTACAAGGCGCAGGAGATCTGCGCCCGTCTGCAGCATGTTGATATTGCCGCTGCAGCGGTTGTTTTCAGTGGAGATACCGGTTTTTACTCGGGGGCATCAGCGCTCTGCCGCGCCCTTGACACGGCAGGACTGCCCTATACGGTGGAGCCGGGAGTATCCAGTGTGCAGCTTTTGGCGGCTGCGCTGCACCGCCCTTGGCAGGACTGGCAGCTGGTCAGCGCTCACGGCTGCAGCTGTGACCCTGCAGCGGTCTGCCGCACCGGAAAGCCTGCCTTTTTCCTGACCGGAGGCAGCGAGACCCCGGCTACCCTCTGCCGTGCACTGGCCGATGCCGGGTGGGGGCATGTGAAGGCCACCGTTGGTGAGAACCTTGGCAGCACCGCTGAACGCCTTGTGACCGATACGGTGGAAACGCTCGCAAGCCTTGAATTTGCACCGCTGAGCGTGCTTTTGGTCGAACCCTGCCCGCCGCTGCCTGCCCGGGTGCCGGGCTGGCCGGACGAAGCTTTCCTGCGCGGCAAAACGCCGATGACCAAGCAGGAGGTGCGCGCGGCCGTGCTGGCAAAGCTGGCGGTGCGCCCCGGCGATACCCTGTGGGATATCGGCGCGGGAACCGGCAGCGTCAGCGTTGAGATGGCGCTGGCGGCCACGGCCGGCCGGGTCTGTGCCGTGGAATGTGACCCGGAGGCTTGTGCGCTGATCCGACAAAACCGCGCAAAATTTGCGGTAGCCAATCTGTATCTGACCGAGGGCCGCGCCCCCGCCGCACTGGCGGG
>OGPC01000738.1_pt1 | contig 27572 bp, 27 predicted proteins | sample 1552911 | NCBI WGS metagenome assembly OGPC01 (sample SAMEA2580248, study PRJEB22360) | human gut metagenome | biome: human gut; feature: human-associated habitat; material: faeces | place: Denmark | collected 2008/2010 | reverse complement strand
GAGCTGGGTAAAATCCAGGGTATCGCAGCCTTAATTCACGCTTTCCGGGATCTGGGCGCTTCCAGGGAAGCCGTTATTTTGGCTCTTGTAAAGCAGTTTTCCCTGTCTGAGGCGGAAGCAAGAAAGCAGACGGAGGAGCTTTGGCCTACGGCAGAAACAAAAGCATAATCTCAAAATAAAAAGGAAGAGACGAAATATTTCTGGTATTTCGCTTCTTCCTTTTTTAACGTCCAGGTTTGGAGCGGCAGAGTTTATTCTGCTAAATTCTCCTGTTTTGCTGCGCGCATTACAGGGAACGCTACCTTTACCTTGAAGAGATCTCCGTCAATGTAGATTTCGAAGGTTCCGCCCTGGAGCTGAGTCAGGCTCTTGGCGATGGAGAGGCCCAGACCGCTTCCTTCGGTGGTTCTGGCCACGTCTCCCCGGACGAACCGCTCGGTCAGCTCCTCCGCCTTGATGTTCAAAGGATTGGAGGACATATTTTTAATTGTGAATACAGCCATGGAATCTTCCTCAGCTACGTCCACATAGATGCGGCTGCCTTCCAGCGCATACTTAAAGGCATTATTATAGAGGTTTTCCAGCACCGCCACAGGCGCCGTCCGTCTGCCTCGATAAAGAGCGTATGATCTGGAGCGGAGGTGATCAGGTTCAGGTGGCGGCTGGCGAATTTCTCCTCGAATTCGCCGTTGGTCTGGTAAATCAGTTCGATAAAGTCCAGACGGCTGATCTCCAGCTTCAGATTCCCGGAGCTGGCTTTGGAGGCCTCCACCAGGTCCTCGGTGAGCTTTTTCAGCCGGGCGGACTGGCGGTCCAGAACCTCCAGGTATTCCCGGGCCTGGTCGTTGGGCATCGCCTGCTTTTTCAGCAGGTCCAGATAACGCAGGATTTTTTCATCCTGGATATTTTCCCTTTTGATTAAATCTACATAATTAATAATAGAGGTCAAAGGAGTCTTAATGTCATGGGAGACATTTGTGATCAGATCGGCTTTCAGCCGTTCGCTTTTCACCTTTTCCGACAGGGCCATCTCCAGCCCCCTGCTGGCGTTGTTGAGATTTTCCGCAGTCTCTCTGATTTTTCCGGAAAACTGCGTCAAATCTACCTGGTAGGAGGTTTCTCCATCTGCCAGATGGCGGATAGCCAGATCAATCTTGTCGCGATCAGCCGCTCTGCGGAACATGACGTAAAAAACCCACAGATTCAGACAGAACCACAGAGCCGCCAGCACCCCAATCATAATTTTAAGCGTCATAGAAAGAATATGCCACTTTAAATATAAGTAGGCTACAGTCAGGAGAAGAATCGTATTGCAGATCAGGTAGGCGATGAAGGATACGGTCAGCTGTCCGGCAAAGGTCTGTCCTGTAAAGAAGATGGACAGGCGCACGCCCAGCTTCCGGATCAAGCTGTTTTCCCAGATAACGCCGGCTTTGTACCGTCTGATCAGGCTGAAGGCGGCTATCAGGCATCCCAGGTAAATAACGGCTGTGTAGAGCGCCTTTTCGCCCACGTCCCAGGATTCCTCCGAAAGCGTCAGGTGAAGTACCCGGACCATGGTGTACCTGCACGCGAAGAGAGCCGCTGCGGTCATAAGGCATACAATCATCATGCCGGTTTCTGTGCTGGTATGGTCGAAGGGAGTGAGAGACACAGCATGGTCTCCATCTTCCTGCCTGCCGGAAACGGACAGAAGATACAGAAGAGAGAAGGCCGCCGTAAGACCGCCGGCTGCCATCAGGGCAAAGCCCAGGAAGTAATAATTCTGCATTCTGACATAATGCCGGTAATTGGCCGCGTAGGCGTCGTCAGCCGGGTAATTGGTATCCAGTGCGGCCAGCAGGTAATAGGTCTTCGTAGAATACGGATTATTGGCAGACAGGGCCGAGACGGTATCCAGGTCAATGGATTTAAAATTCGTATCGTAGAACACGGAATTGCCCTGCAGGCAGGCGTACCGGCCGTAGTTTCTGGCCGTATCCAGAGTTAACTCCTCATCGTTGGAGAAGGAGGTGATCCGCTTGGGATTCGACTCATTGTCCAGATATTCAATTTTAAAATGAAGGTTGCAGGGCTGGTCAAACAGCCGTTTGTAGGTGCTGTAATATTGATTCAGGGTGCTTAAAATCTCTAAGGAAATTTCCTCCAGGGAGCAGTAGCGCATTCCTTCCCTGAGAGAAGTGTAGTATACGTCAGGCTGATTGGCAGACCACGCCACATAACCCTTTAATGGTTTTCTGTTTTCATCCAGCGACACGGGCGTACACTGGAAATCCTCATTTAAATAGTAGCCCAGGGATTTCAGATATTTAATAATATCGTTCAGCGAAAAGGAACGCGTATCGTTGGGGCCAAAGGTCATCTGAAGCATTTCCTTTGAGATGTCGATGGAACCGCCTGTGGCAAAGATATTGTGATATTCCATGTACTGGAAGATATCAGATAAATCCTCGTTGAAATACTGGGTAAATTCATCGGTCTCCTCGTAGGAACCGCTGTGGATTCTGGTAATTCCTACGCCCAGGTTGTCATTCATATACATGATTCCCACGCCTATGAAGGCCAGGGCCAGGAAGAGGAGATGAACCACGCAGGCAGCGATTTTCCGCTGGTACAGAGAAAGCTTTCGAATCGTCATACTGTGTCACCTACTGTTTTTCAATTTTGTAGCCCACACCCCAGACTACTTTCAGATACCGGGGTTCCCTGGGATTGATTTCGATTTTTTCCCGGATATGGCGGATATGGACCGCCACCGTATTGTCGGCGCCGATGGCCTCCTCGTTCCAGATTTCCTCGTAGATCTGGTCGATGGAAAATACCTTTCCGGCATTTTTAACCAGGAGAAGCAGGATATTGTACTCAATAGGGGTCAGCTTGATCAATTCCCCATCCACAAATACTTCCTTGTTTTCGTCATTGATCTGGAGACCGCCGCACTTGTATACACGGCTGTCTGTCTGGGTGTTCATATTTCCCAGCTGCGTGTAGCGGCGAAGCTGGGACTTCACGCGGGCTACCAGCTCCAGAGGGTTGAAGGGCTTTGTGATATAGTCGTCTGCTCCGATGTTCAGTCCCAGAATCTTGTCGGAATCTTCTGACTTGGCAGACAGAATGATGATCGGTATGCTGCTGGTTTCACGGACCTTGAGGGTGGTCCGGATGCCGTCCAGACCGGGCATCATCACGTCCACAATCATTAAATTTACCTCATTTGTCTTTAAAAGCTCCAGAGCTTCCAGGCCGTCGTAGGCCTTGATCACCTGAAAGCCCTCGCCGGTTAAGTAGATATCAATAGCCTCGACGATCTGCTTGTCGTCGTCGCATACGAGAATTTTCTGCATTATGTAACCCTCCTATTTTAATAGATAGACTGTATAGCGTCCCTTGTACACTGGCACTATAAAAATAAAGAAACATCATAGGTTAAGGAACCGCGAACTCCCACAGCAAGTATATAAATGAAATATAAATATTTCAAAAGCGCGGAAATTCAGGAAGGATCGACAGGTCAAGTGACGATAGCGAGGCTTTCGTAAGGAGGTTTGCACTGATTTCTGCCATCGAGCGGATTGTTTGAGCCATAGGCGAGTTTCCGCGAATGGTGGATAACAGATGTGCGAACCGAGTAGAAAACACAGCTGGTCACCTGACCTGTCGATATATCTGCCAGGGAACCGCGAACTCCGTATCCTACGGATACTCCGTTTGCGTAGCGGCAGGAATCGCTCACAGAGCGATTCCTGCCTTCATTATACCTTCTGCCAGAGCAAATGGGTACTACTTTTTTCCTTGACAAACAACCTGCCATAGAATACACTAGCAATAGTTTGAATATCAAACAATTTCGTTTACTGAGTTAATGAAAGAAAGCAGACAGAAAAGCAGGAATCAGACATGACTACAAAAATCATTGGAATCGGCTCTTATGTGCCGGATACAGTTGTTACAAATCAGGATCTTATGAAGTTTCTCGATACAGACGACGCCTGGATTCGGGAGAGGACGGGAATCTGCGAGAGAAGGGTATCTAAGGATATGGGAACCTGCGGGCTGGCCATAGAGGCGGCGAAGCGGGCCATTGACGACGCTGGCATCGATCCGAAGGAAATTGACCTGATTGTGCTGGCCACTTCTTCCGGCGACAGGGCGTTCCCGGCGGCGGCCATGGACGTGCAGGCGGCCATAGAGGCTGTGAACGCGGTGGGCTTCGATATTACGGCGGCCTGCTCAGGTTTTATTTTCGGCCTTCACATTGCCCACAGCTTTTTCGCAGCAGGAATTTATAAGACGGCTCTTATCATCGGAGCGGAGACCTTGAGCAAGGTGGTGGACTGGACGGATCGGGGAACCTGCATCCTGTTCGGAGACGGAGCCGGAGCTGCGGTTGTCAGGGCGTCCGAGACAGGAATTATCAGGACTCTGATGGGAAGCGACGGAACCAAGGGATGGACTTTAGAGTGCCAGGCCAGAAATCTTGGAAACTGCGTAAACGGCATTAAGCCGGAGCTGGGCTTTATGAAGATGGACGGAAAAGAGGTCTTCAAGTTTGCAGTCCGCAAGGTGCCGGAGATTGTGGCCCAGATTTTGGAGGACGCCCAGATGGATCCGGAGGAGATTAAATACTTTGTCCTCCACCAGGCGAATTTCAGAATTCTGGAGGCAGCTTCCAGAAGACTCAAGGTTCCCATGGACAGAATTCCGGTCAATATCGACCGCTACGGCAATACGTCGGCTGCCTCTGTTCCGATTCTCTTAGACGAACTGAAGAGGGACGGAAAGCTTGAAAGAGGCGATAAGCTGGTGCTTGCGGGCTTTGGATCCGGCATGACCTGGGGGGCTACTTTACTGGAGTGGTAGAATCAGTCTGCGATTCCGGGGATTTTTTTCTTGCAACTTCCTGAAAATCAAATATAATAAAAGAAATGACAGCCGTAGGGGAGGGCCCCGAAACGGCTTTCAGAAAATCTAAAACCCATAAAGCAAAGGAGACAAAAACTATGTTAGAGAAAATGAAAGAGATCATCGCAGAGCAGTTAAGCGTGGACGCAGAGTCCATTACAGAGGCTTCTTCCTTTAAGGATGATCTGGGAGCAGACTCCCTTGACTTATTTGAGTTAGTTATGGCTCTGGAGGATGAGTACTCCGTAGAGATCCCGGCTGAGGATTTACAGAACCTCTTAACAGTCGGTGATGTAATGAACTATTTAAAAGAAAAAGGTGTTGAGGCATAATGAAGACCAGAGTCACTGAACTTTTAGGGATTGAATGTCCAATCATCCAGGGCGGTATGGCCTGGGTGGCTGAGCATCACCTGGCTGCCGCCGTCTCTGAGGCGGGAGGACTGGGCCTGATCGGAGGAGCCAACGCTCCCGGCGAGGTGGTTCGCGAGGAAATCAGAAAAGCCAGAGAGCTGACAAAGAAGCCGTTTGGCGTCAACGTTATGCTGATGAGCCCTCACGCCGACGACGTGGCGAAGGTTGTAGTTGAGGAAGGGATCAAGGTCGTTACCACAGGAGCCGGAAACCCTGGAAAATACATGGAGATGTGGAAGGCAGCAGGAATTAAGGTAATTCCTGTCGTAGCTTCCGTCGCCCTGGCCAGAATGATGGAGAAGGGCGGAGCCGACGCAGTGATCGCAGAGGGCATGGAGTCCGGCGGCCACATCGGCGAGGCCACTACCATGACTCTGGTTCCCCAGATTGTGGACGCAGTTTCCATCCCTGTTATCGCAGCAGGCGGAATCGGAGACGGACGCGGCATCGCGGCGGCATTTATGCTGGGCGCTGAGGCGGTTCAGATGGGAACCCGCTTCGTTGTGGCGAAGGAGTCCATTGTGCATCCTGGCTACAAGGAGAGAATCATCAAGGCAAAGGATATTGATTCCACCGTTACAGGAAGGACTCACGGCCATCCTGTCAGATGCCTGAGAAACCAGATGACAAGAGAGTACATTAAGCTGGAGCAGGAAGGAAAGTCCTTTGAGGAGCTGGAGTATCTGACTCTTGGAACTCTCAGAAAGGCTGTCATGGAAGGCGATACGGTAAACGGAACCGTCATGGCAGGACAGATTGCAGGCATGATCAAGAAAGAGCAGACCTGCAAGGAAATGATCGACGAAATGATGGCAGAGGCCGGAAGGCTTCTGCACTGGTAGAAGGACGTCAGTCCCGACGCCGGAGAATAGAGGTGCGGCCCGTGTGCAGAAAGTGACGGCAGGCGGGCCGTTTCCATAGGAAGAAAAAGGAGCGGCGCTATGAGCAAAATTGCATTTATTTTCCCAGGCCAGGGCGCGCAGGTGTGCGGTATGGGCCAGGATTTCTACGAGCAGACTGAGACAGGAAGAAAGGTGTTCGACACAGCGTCCGAGATTCTCGGATTTTCCATGCCAGAGCTCTGCTTTGAGAAGAATGACAGACTGGACATCACAGAGTACACACAGCCGGCTATGGTCACAGCCAGCCTTGCCATGATGAAGGTTCTCATGGAGCAGACGGGAATTCAGCCCGACGCGGCGGCAGGACTCAGTCTGGGCGAATATCCGGCAATGGCGGCGGCAGGTGTGATGTCTGCGGAGGACGCGATCCGCACAGTACGAGAGAGGGGAATCCTGATGCAGGAGGCAGTTCCAGCCGGAATTGGAGCTATGGCTGCCGTGCTTGCGATGGATGCAGAGGAGATTGAAAAGGTAATTGCGCCGATAGAAGGCGTTCAGATTGCCAACTATAACTGTCCGGGACAGATTGTTATTTCCGGAAAGAAGGAGGCAGTGGACGAGGCGGCAGAGAAGCTGAAGGAAGCAGGGGCAAAGCGGGTCATCCCGTTAAATGTCAGCGGACCGTTCCACTCTAAAATGCTGACAGAGGCAGGAGAGAAGCTGGGAAAGGTTCTCGACACCGTCGAGATTCACAAGACGGCGATTCCCTACGCTGCCAATGTGACGGCAGCGTATGTGACAGAGGCAGAAGATGTAAAGCCTCTGCTTGAGAGACAGGTGTCTTCCTCCGTGCGCTGGGAGCAGACTATGAGAATGATGCTGGCCGACGGAGTGGATACATTTATTGAAATCGGGCCTGGAAAGACTCTGGCCGGATTTATGAAGAAGATAGATAGAAGCGTTCGCGTGATTAATATAGAGAAACTGGAAGATATTGAGAAGGTAAGAGAGCTTCTGTAAGCTCAGGTGGGAGACGCGGAAGCAGTATGCCGCGTCCCTTTTACCCTCAGGCATACCGGAAGAAATTCCGAGGAAAGGTTGTAAAACTATGTTATTGGAAGGCAAAATTGCACTGGTAACCGGAGCGAGCCGCGGAATTGGCCGTCAGATCGCCCTGACACTGGCCAAGGAAGGCGCCGTGGTTATCGTAAATTACAATGGATCTGCCGCAAAGGCGGAGGAAGTGGTAAGGGAGATCACCGAGGCAGGCGGAACCGCTGAGGCCGTTCAGTGCAGCGTCTCCGACTACGCAAAGACAGAAGAGATGATGAAGGACCTGATCGCCAGATATAAGAGAATCGACATTCTGGTGAACAATGCGGGCATCACGAAGGATAACCTGCTCATGAAGATGAACGAGGAGGAGTACGACGCAGTTCTGGACACCAACTTAAAGGGAACCTTTAACTGCATCAAGCACATTTCCAGACAGATGTTAAAGCAGAAGGGGGGCCGCATCATCAATATTTCCTCCGTTTCCGGCGTTATGGGAAATGCAGGGCAGGCCAACTACTGCGCGTCCAAGGCGGGCGTAATCGGACTGACCAAGTCCGTGGCCAGAGAGCTGGGAAGCCGCGGCATTACGGTAAATGCCATTGCTCCGGGCTTTATTGACACGGAAATGACGGCAGTTCTCCCAGAGGACGTAAAGAAGGCTATGGGAGATCAGATTCCTATGAAGAAATTCGGAAAGACAGAGGATGTGGCGAATCTGGCTGCATTTTTAGCTTCCGATCAGGCAGGATACATCACAGGCCAGGTCATCAATGTAGACGGCGGCATGGCAATGTAGGAGGTAATATATGGCAAACAGAGTAGTGATTACCGGTATGGGCGTAATCAGCCCAATCGGAAACGATGTGGAGACATTTTGGAATTCCCTGAAGGAGAACAAGAGAGGCTTCGGAGAGATTACATATTTTGATACAACCGACTATAAGGTAAAGCTGGCTGCCCAGGTCAAGGATTTCGATCCAAAGCAGTACATGGATCCGAAGACAGCCAGAAGAATGGAGCCATTTTCCCAGTTGGCGGTAGCTGCGGCAAAGCAGGCCTTAGATCAGTCCGGGATTGACATGGAGAAGGAGGATCCCTTCCGCGTAGGCGTCAGCGTAGGATCCGGAATCGGAAGCCTGGGAGCTATGGAGAGAGAGCACAAGAAGATGCTTGAGAAGGGACCGGGCCGCATTAACCCGCTTCTGGTTCCCATGATGATCTGCAACATGGCGGCAGGAAACGTGGCCATCCAGTACGGCTTAAAGGGCAAATGCATTAACGTGGTAACAGCCTGCGCTACAGGAACCCACTCCATCGGAGAGGCCTTCCGTTCCATCCAGTGCGGAGAGGCTGACGTTATGGTTGCCGGAGGCGCAGAGGCCAGCATCACAGGCCTTGGAGTGGCAGGCTTTACGGCTCTGACCGCTCTCTCCACCAACACAGACCCGGCTACCTGTTCCCGTCCGTTTGACAAGGACAGAGACGGCTTCGTGATGGGCGAGGGAGCCGGAGTGGTTGTCTTAGAGTCCTTAGAGCACGCTCAGAAGAGAGGCGCAGTGATCCTGGCAGAACTGGCAGGCTACGGCGCTACCTGCGACGCCTACCACATCACCTCCCCGGCAGAGGACGGAAGCGGAGCCGCCAAGGCCATGGAGTATGCAATCAAGGACGCCGGAATTACTCCGGATCAGATTGATTATGTAAACGCCCACGGAACCAGCACCCACCACAACGATTTATTTGAGACAAAGGCCATCAAGCTGGCTTTAGGCGATCACGCTTACAAGGTAAAGGTAAATTCCACAAAATCCATGGTAGGACATCTGTTAGGCGCTGCCGGAGGCGTGGAGCTGATCACCTGCGTGAAGTCCGTCATGGAGGATTACGTTCATGTGACCTCCGGTCTTGCCGAGTCCGAGCCGGAGTGCGATCTGGATTACACCAAGGGCGAGGGCGTCCACACAACTGTAAATTACGCAATTTCCAATTCCCTGGGTTTTGGCGGACATAACGCAAGCCTTGTGGTAAAGAAATTTGAGGCTTAATTCAGAGGAGGCAGAGATGGAAATCAAGGATATTGTGACGCTGATCGAGGCTGTTTCAAAGAATAACCTGACCAGCTTTGTGCTGGAGGAGAACGGAACGAAGCTCTCCTTAAAGAGAGAGAAGGAGAGAGAGACGGTTGTGACAGCCGTTCCGGCGCCTGGTTTTGCGCCTGTTTCCGCAGCTCCCGTGATGAGCCAGCCGGCCGCAGCTTTTCAGGTACCTGGCGCTTCCGAGATTCCTGGCGCAGAAGCGCCTGCAGCGAATGCAGAGAGCGGAGATATCGCTTCCGGCAATACGGTAAGCTCCCCGCTGGTGGGCACCTTCTACGCATCCCCGTCTCCGGACGCAGAGCCGTTTGTGAAGACTGGCGACAGAGTAAAGAAGGGACAGATTCTCGGCATTATCGAGGCCATGAAGCTGATGAACGAGATTGAGAGCGAGTATGACGGCGTTGTGGAGGCAGTACTTGTAAACAACGAGGAGGTTGTGGAGTACGGCCAGCCGCTGTTCCGCATTAAATAATCCGGAGAAAGGGAAAGGTGTTTTTATGCTGGGAATTAAGGAAATTCAGGAGATTATCCCCCACAGACATCCGTTTCTTCTCATTGACTGCGTAGAGGAGATCCGCCCCGGCGAGGGAGCGGTAGGATATAAGTCAGTGACCTACAACGAGCCGTTTTTTGCAGGCCATTTTCCGCAGGAGCCGGTTATGCCGGGCGTCCTGATCGTGGAGGCCCTGGCCCAGGTAGGCGCGGTAGCCATCCTGAGCGAGGAGGAGAACAAGGGAAAGGTGGCCTACTTCGGCGGAATTAACAGCGCCAAGTTCAGAAGAAAGGTAGTTCCGGGAGACCGCTTAAAGCTGGAGTGCCAGATTATTAAGAGAAAAGGCCCGGTGGGAATCGGCAGCGCCACAGCGTCTGTGGACGGCAAGGTAGCGGTTTCCGCTGAGCTGACATTTATGATTGGATAGGTGACGAGTTTGTTTAACAAGATTTTAATTGCAAACCGCGGCGAAATCGCGGTGAGAATTATCCGGGCCTGCCGGGAAATGGGAATCAAGACCGTCGCCGTCTACTCAGAGGCGGACCGCGATTCCCTCCACACGCTGCTGGCGGACGAGGCCATCTGCATCGGCCCGGCTCCTTCCAGCGAAAGCTATCTGGATATGGAGCGGATCATTTCCGCCACAGTGGCCATGAAGGCGGATGCCATTCATCCCGGTTTTGGTTTCCTTTCTGAGAACGCCCGGTTCGCGGATCTGTGCGAGAAGTGCAACATCCGCTTTATCGGTCCTTCCGCTGAGATCATCCACCGGATGGGCAACAAGTCCGAGGCCAGAAAGACCATGATGGAGGCGGGAGTTCCCGTCGTTCCGGGAAGCAAGGAGCCGGTTTACACTCCCGAAGAGGGACTTAAAATGGCCGAGAATATCGGTTTCCCCGTTATGATCAAGGCCTCCTCAGGCGGCGGCGGAAAGGGCATGAGAATTTCCAGAAGTGCAGAGGATTTCGAGGGCAATTTTAACCAGGCTCAGATGGAGTCTGTGAAGGGCTTTTCCGACGATACCATGTACATCGAGAAGTACATTGAGCAGCCAAGACATATCGAATTCCAGATTTTGGCGGACGAGCACGGCCATGTAGTGCATCTGGGAGAGAGAGACTGCTCCATTCAGAGACGCCATCAGAAGGTAATCGAGGAGGCGCCGTCAGCGGCTATCTCCCCGGAGCTGAGAAAAGAGATGGGCGAGACAGCGGTGAAGGCCGCCAAAGCAGTAGGATATGTAAATGCGGGAACCATTGAGTTTCTGTTAGATAAGCATAAACAGTTCTACTTCATGGAGATGAACACCAGAATCCAGGTGGAGCATCCTGTGACAGAGGCTGTGACAGGCATTGACCTGATTAAGGAGCAGATTAAGATCGCGGCGGGAGAGCCGCTTGGCTTTTCCCAGGAGGACGTGGTCATCCGGGGACACGCCATTGAGTGCAGAATCAATGCGGAGAATCCGGAGAAGCATTTCATGCCAAGTCCGGGAACCATCACAGAGCTGCATCTGCCCGGCGGAAAGGGCGTCAGAATCGACACCCATATCTACAATGGATACAAGGTTCCGCCTAACTATGATTCCATGCTTTTAAAGCTGATTTCCTACGACAGCGACAGAGAGGGAGCCATGGCCAAGATGCGCAGCGCCCTCGGCGAGATTGTCATTGAGGGAATTGATACAAACGTGGACTTCCAGTATGAGATTTTAAACAGCGAAGCTTACCAGAAGGGAAGCATTGACACGGATTTTATTCCGAAGGAATTCCCGTCCTACTGCAGGTAGGGGAGGCTTTTGACGGAAATGCTTCTGTCTGGGCTTAAGCGTCCGGCACAGTCTGAGCAGAGGCGAGGATTCGGGGAAAGGGAGAGTGTTATATGCTGAAAGATATGTTTAAAAAGACATATACCTTGATTGATACAAAACATAAAAAGGTTTCTGAGGAGAGAGAGGGGGCTGTAAACGAGGGGCAGCCCAACATCCCTCAGGGCCTCTGGCGCAAGTGCAACAAGTGCGGCCGTCCTATTTACACGGAGGATGTGAGAAATAACTATTACATCTGTCCCAAGTGCGACGGCTACTTCCGCGTCCACGCCTACAGAAGAATCGAGATGACCATTGACAGCGGTTCCTTTGAAGAGTGGGACAGGGAGATGGAGTTTATCAATCCCTTAAATTTCCCTGGATATGAGAAAAAGATTCAGGCAGTTCAGGAAAAGACGAATCTGAATGAGGCGGTCGTGACAGGATGGGGAACGATTCACGGCCAGAAGACGGCCATCGCTGTCTGCGATTCCCGTTTCATTATGAGCAGTATGAGCCACAACGTGGGGGAGAAGATCGCCAGGGCTGTGGAGAGGGCCACGGCTTTAAGGCTTCCGGTGATTATCTTCGCCTGCTCCGGAGGAGCCAGAATGCAGGAGGGACTTGTCTCCCTGATGCAGATGGAGAAGACCTCCGCCGCCTTGAAGCGCCACAGCGACGCGGGACTTTTATATATCAGTGTCCTGACGGATCCCACCACGGGAGGCGTGACGGCCAGCTTTGCCATGCTGGGAGACATTATCATCGCGGAGCCTAAGGCGCTGATAGGATTTGCCGGACAGAGGGTAATCGAGCAGACTATCCGCCAGAAGCTTCCTGAGGGCTTCCAGAGAGCGGAGTTCCAGCAGGATCATGGCTTTGTGGATCTGATTGTGGAGCGCCCGGAGATGAAGGACACTCTGTCCTATCTCCTGCGGTTCCATTCCAGCAGAAATCAGTGGAACTACAAGGGCGAGGGACGCAGGGCCCAGACGTCGGAGAACGCTTCGGAGACGAAGGGCTGTCCGGAAGGCGGCGCAGCCCGCAGATTTCCGATTTTATCCAATGGGGAGTCCCTTGGAAAAGAGAGGGAGGCAGAGCTTCTGGCCGCTGTGGAGAAAACCTTTGAGAGAAAGAGCGCTGTGATTAAGCGGACCTCTGAGAAGGAGTTCGAGGATATTTCCAACCGCCAGCTGAGCGCCTGGGATACGGTTCTCATCTCCAGAAGCGAGGACAGACTGATTTCCAGCGACTATATCGGAGAGCTGTTTGACGATTTTATCGAGCTTCACGGAGACCGGTATTATGGGGACGACGGGGCTGTTATCGGAGGAATCGCCTCCTGGCATGGGATGCCTGTGACAGTGATTGCCCAGGAGAAGGGCAAGAGCACCAAGGACAACCTGAAGAGAAACTTCGGAATGCCGAATCCGGAGGGCTACAGAAAGGCTCTGAGGCTGATGAAGCAGGCAGAGAAGTTCGGACGGCCTATTATCTGCTTCGTGGATACGCCTGGGGCGTTCCCTGGCATTGAGGCGGAGGAGAGAGGACAGGGCGAGGCCATTGCCAGAAGCCTGTTTGAGGCCTCCAACCTGACAGTTCCGGCTCTTTCCATCGTCGTAGGAGAGGGCGGCAGCGGAGGCGCTCTGGCCATGGCTGTGGGCAACGAGGTCTGGATGATGGAGAACGCCGTGTACTCCGTGCTTTCTCCGGAGGGCTTCGCGGCTATCCTCTGGAAGGACGGAAAGAAGGCAAGCGACGCGGCCAAGGTAATGAAGATGACTGCAAAGGATCTTTACGAGCTGGGGCTTATCGAGTGCATTATTCCTGAGCCAGAGCCGGCTACCAAGGCTAATAAGGAACAGATCTGCCGCGGACTGGACTGGAGACTGGAAGAGTTTTTCCTGCGTTTCAGAGAGATGACAAGGGAGGAAGCTGTCTGCCAGCGCTATGACAGATTCCGCGCCTTTTAGTCAGGTCGTCTGGCCCCAACATCATAAAGAGTAGGAGAATGAGGATGAATAGATTTAAACCGCTGAATATAGGAAATCTGACAGCCAGCCTTCCAATTATCCAGGGAGGCATGGGGGTTGGCATCAGCCTTTCATCCCTGGCAGGAGCTGTGGCAAAGGCAGGGGGAGTGGGAATCATCTCCACCGCCCAGATCGGATTCAGGGATCCGGACTTTTACAAAAATTCCCAGGAGGCCAATTTAAAGGCCATGGAGACAGAGCTTAAAAAGGCCAGAGAGATTGCGCCGGACGGAATTTTAGGCTTTAATATTATGGTGGCTACAAAAAATTATGTGGAATACGTAAAGACAGCCGTTAAAATCGGAGCGGATATTATTATTTCCGGCGCTGGCCTTCCGGTCAACCTGCCGGAGTACGTGAAGGGGACGGCGACCAAGATTGCTCCGATTGTGTCCACCGTAAAGTCCGCTAAGGTAATCTGCAAGCTCTGGGACAGAAATTATAAAACTGCGCCGGATCTGGTAGTGGTGGAGGGACCGCTGGCAGGAGGCCATCTGGGCTTTTCCAGGGAGCAGCTGACAGAGCTGGGAGCAGACACAGACCAGGTGTCAAAGACCTACCATAAAGCTGAATACGAGGAAGAAGTAAAGGGAATCATTGCTCTGGTAAAAGAGTATGGGGAAAAATACGGCAAGGAGATTCCTGTGGTAACGGCAGGCGGCGTCTACACTCATGAGGATATGCGCCACTGCATCGAGGATCTGGGAGCGGACGGAGTCCAGGTAGGAACCAGATTTGTGACTACAGAGGAGTGCGACGCGCCGTTCGTCTATAAACAGGCATATATTAACGCAAAGGAGGAGGATATCGTAATTACCAAGAGTCCGGTGGGGATGCCGGGACGGGCAATTATGAATCCATTCCTGAAGAAGATGACGGCAGAGGGAGAGAAGGTGACCAGGTGTTTCAGATGTCTGGAGCACTGCGATCCGGCGAATATTCCCTACTGCATTACACAGGCCCTGATCAACGCGGCTCAGGGAGACGAGGACCGCGCCCTGATCTTCTGCGGCAGCAACGCCTGCCGGGCTGAGAAAATCGAGACGGTGGAGGAGGTTATGAGAGACCTCTGCTGCGGCGTTTAGAGCAGTTCTATTTCCCGCCTTTCCGGCATAAAGTTTGCCAGAAAGGTGGGATTTTTTTGTTGAATCTTTTGTGGGCTGTCATGATGGCGGCAGGACTTATATGGGGAGCGTTCCACGGGACTCTCGGGGAGGTGACAAACGGCGCTCTGGAGGCGGCCAGGGAGGCGGTGACGCTGGGGATCACCATGCTGGGAGTCATGTCCTTCTGGACGGGAATCCTGGAAATCGGGAGAAAATCAGGCCTGATGGAGGCGCTGGCGGGAAAAATGTACCCCATTCTTCATATGCTGTTTCCTCGTATTCCCAGAGACCACCCGGCCCTGGAGTCCATCTGTGCCAACGTGACGGCCAATCTTCTGGGCCTGGGCTGGGCCGCCACCCCGGCGGGGCTGAAGGCCATGGGAGATCTGAAGGCGCTGGAGGAGGAGCGGCGCAGACAACGAGACGTCCGCGCAGTGAAGGAGGGGACGGCCAATGACGAAATGTGCGCGTTTCTCATTATCAATATTTCTTCTCTTCAGTTGATTCCTATGACCATGATCGCCTACCGGGCTCAGTACGGATCCGTAAATCCGGCGGCAGTGACAGGGCCGGCGCTTCTGGCCACCAGCGCGAGCACTTTGGCGGCCGTTGTATTCTGCGCTGTGAAAATGAGGGGTACCGGAACCAGAGAAAATCAGGTATAATGAAACTATACGCAGAACGGTATGGTAAGGCATACGAAGAGAGGAGAAGCTGCTATGGGATTTGAGTTAAAGAAGTATACTGCGCCGGATTTTACAAAGGAACCGTTTGTCTCAGCGCCGGACGCTGTGCTGGCTCCAGCGCCGAAGGACAGGACCGCGCCGGAAAACTATCACGCTACCACCATTTTCCCGGAGTATTTTAAGGTAAACGGAACATGGCTTCTGGCAAAGGAGAGCCGGATGGACTGCGTGGCTGTCTATGAAAACGGAAAAATAGCAGTGCGGGAGTTTCGGACGTTAAAACAGGGCGATCTTGTCTTTGTGGGAAGGACAGAGGAGGCGGAAGAGGGAATTTTCGTTTGGACCCACGGCTTTGAGGAGCCGGGAACTCAGTCTAAGGAGGCTTTTTCCTTCCGCCAGGGCAGATCCAGAGAGACGGCCTTTTCCAAGGACTACGATCACATCTACGAACTATTAAAGCATGAGAAGGATCACGGCTATGTAGTCTGGGTAATGGGACCGGCCTGCGCCTTTGATTCCGACTCCAGGGAGGCATTTTCCAAGCTGGTTATGAACGGCTATGTGGACGCCCTTCTGGCAGGCAACGCCCTGGCTACCCACGATTTAGAGGGAGCCTACAAGAAAACGGCTTTGGGACAGGATATCTACACGCAGGAGAGCTTTCCAGGGGGACATTACAACCATATCGATACCATCAACCGGGTGCGGTATCACGGTTCTATTCCAGAGTTTATTGAGAAGGAACACATTGACAACGGAATCATGTACAGCTGCGTGAAAAAGGGCGTGCCCTTTGTGCTGACAGGCTCTATCCGGGATGACGGTCCACTGCCGGAGGTTTATGCCGATGTGTACGAGGGACAGTCCGCCATGAGAGAGTGCGTGAAAAAGGCTACTACCGTGATCTGCATGGCCACCACTCTCCACTCCATCGCCACAGGAAATATGACTCCGTCCTTCCGCGTGATGCCGGACGGAACCATCCGCCAGATTTATTTCTACAGCGTGGATATCTCAGAATTTGCAGTCAATAAGCTGGGAGATCGGGGAAGCCTTTCCGCCAAGAGCGTTGTGACGAACGTTCAGGACTTTGTGGTAAATGTGAGCAAGGGACTGGGACTGTAAGGAGATGGGTTTCCAGCCCTGACAGAAGCAGTTAAGTTAGAAAAAGAACGGAAGTTTTCACGCTCCACCAGGAGCTTAGTCGCTGAAAAACTTCCGTTCTTTTTACAGACATCTAATCAGCCAGGCAGAATCGGCAGGTATCATGTGACGATAGCGAGGCTTTCGCAGGGAGGTTCGCGCTAATTTCCGCCACCGAGCGAAGTGTTTGAGCCGTATAAGGCGAGTTTTCGCGAATGGCGGATAATAGATGCGCGAACCGAGCAGAAAACACAGCTGGTCACGGTACCTGTCGATTCTGTCATATAGATTTTCTGCCATATAGATTTGCAGGTCTGGGGAATTTTTTCTACTGCTGTCCAGTCAGCTGCTTTTCCCAGTCAGCTTCCTTAAACCCTACCAGAACGAAATCGTCTCCCACTACGATGGGGCGTTTTACCAGCATTCCGTCTGTAGCTAAGAGGGCGTACTGTTCCTCCTCGCTCATGCCGGGCAGCTTGTCCTTTAAGCCCATAGATTTATAGAGAAGGCCGCTGGTATTGAAAAACTTCTTTAATGGAAGTCCGCTCATCTGATGCCATTTCTTAAGCTCCTCTGCGGAAGGATTCTGTTCCTTGATGTGGCGGTCCTCATAGGAGACGCCGGCTGCATCCAGCCATTTCTTCGCCTTCTGGCAGGTAGTGCATTTCGGATATTCTGCAAATAATACGCTCATAGGTTGGTTCCTCCGTGAAATGATTGATTTTAATAGTTTAGCTCATATTATAGCTGTAAAGACACAATTTTACAATGCGGCATACAGAAAAGTCATGATATAAAACAGACAAAAACAGCAGGCTTTGCGGCTGGCTGCGTTTTTGCCTCAATAACTGGCTGAACAGCCTGTTTCTTCCCACAAATTTTATAAAAACTTTCCGATTTCGCAAGAACCCATTCACAGATCCTACACAATCCACCTGTATAATACCAGACATAGAACAAAAACAGACGGACAAAGGGCAGAAAAGCAAGAATCTGCCGGAGAACCTTTGCATAGAATAGAAGCAAGGTCATTCAGGGAGCAGGCTGTTGAAGGCAATTCTCTATCTCTCAGATTTTCTTGTTCCGGCTGTTCTGTTTTACATAATCGGCTTCGGAGTTCTTTCCAGGCGTCCCGTATTCGACGATTTTATCAGGGGGGCGCAGGAAGGGATGAAAACCGTAGCCGGGATTCTCCCCACGCTGATCGGTCTTATGACGGCAGTGGGAGTCCTGAGGACATCTGGATTCCTGGAGTTCCTTTCAGAAATATTGAAAGCTCCAGCAGGATTTCTCCGCATTCCCGGAGAGCTGATTCCTCTTATCCTGGTACGCCTCGTGTCCAGCTCAGCTGCCACCGGGCTTCTTCTCGATATTTTCAGGACTCATGGGCCGGATTCCCTGCTGGGGATGACGGCATCTATTATGGAGAGCTGTACAGAGACGGTGTTCTATACCATGAGCGTGTATTTTATGACGGCAAAGGTGACGAAGACGCGCTGGACTCTGGCCGGAGCCGCCATTTCCACAGCGGCAGGCATAGGAGCCAGCATTCTGATTGCCGGTTTTCTGACATAAAAGCATATGAGGGCGCCGTAAAAATTTTATTGGCGCTAACAGTTGCCGGCCAGGTCCGTTTATTGTATAATCAGTGGGGAAATTTTGTTTTTAGAAGGTGAAGGGGAACACTGTGGACAATTACGAGACATTCAATGAGGTACTGGTGAGGCTGTTCCGCGACATTATGGATATTGAGCAGAAGGCTATCATAACGCCGGAGTTTCGGAATATCACCAATAATGATATGCATGTCATTGAAGCCATCGGAATCGGGGCGCCGAAAAATATGTCCGCGATTGCCAGAGAGCTGTCCGTCACAGTAGGGACTCTCACGATTGCCATGAACAGTCTGGTGAAAAAGGGGTACGTGGTGCGGGCCAGGGGAAAGGAAGATCGGCGGATCGTCTATATCTCCCTGTCAGATAAGGGCCGGAGGGCTTACGAGCATCACGCAGAGTTTCACAGGCAGATGATTGACAGCATAAAAGAGGAATTGACGCCTCAGGAGCTGGACATTCTTTATCAGGCGCTTACCAAGCTGAACCGCTGGTTCAGGGAATTAAATCAATAAAATCAATGAATGAAAGAGGAGAACACGATGAAAAAATTAATGATTGCTTTAACTGGAATTTTGATGAGCGTATCGCTGGCAGCCTGCGCGCCTACAGACACATCCGGCCAGAATCAGGATAAACAGGCAGCAGAGGGACAGACCGTGGAGGCTTCCATTCCGGAGACAGAGAGAGAAGTGGTGGAGAAGCTTCCGGACGCCGACGCGGATCCGATGGCTCAGGTCAGCATGTTTACGGTGAAGGAGAACCGCTCCGGCCTGAAGCAGAGCATGGACGCCATTGACTCTGAGGACGGCACGAAGATCGATCCGCAGCTTTTAGCAGATAAGATGGCTGAGTATGGAATCCTTGAGGAGGGAACCAAGGTGTTAAGCTTTTCCAAGGAAGGTTCCGTGATCAGCGTAGACCTTTCCGCTATGCCGGATCAGGACGACGTTCTGCAGCAGACGGCGGTTGCCAACACGCTGCTTCAGAATTTCGAGGCTTCTGAGCTGAATCTGTCTGTAAATGGAGAAAAGATCGGAACCATGGAGTTTAATAAGGGCTACAAGAACATGGGAAGTGATACTTCCGCAGCAGAGAAAGAGAGCGCGGCAGCAAGCGGCGAAGAGACAGCAGAAAGTTCTCAGGAAACAGAGGCAGAATAGCAGAAACCAGGAGAGAAGGGGAATATCACCCCTTCTTTTTTACTTCTATCTCAATTAACGTGACGTAGTGATCCGTATTCTGGGAAGCCAGGCTGTCCAGAATACAGTATTCATAGGAGCCGGACACAGCTGAAACGCCCAGCCGCTCAAGCTCAGAGAAGAGAAGGCGGTAGGCGCTTCCGCTTCCCGTATAGCGGCCCGTAAAGTAATAGCGGGCGTAGAGTCCCGGCGGTTTGACTATGGACAAAACGCCGGCACATTTTTTCTCCAGCGGAAGAAATACATGGGACGCCCGCAGGTAATGGCCTTCCTGCAGCTCGTCCAGAGGAATCAACGCTCCCTGCTGGTAGAAATAGGGATAATGTTCCCGCTTGGCCTTTGTCATCAGCTTTTTGATGGCAATATTCTGGGCCATCAGATCCTCCTCGTCCGTGCCTTTTCTCCGCCTGGGAAAGGAGACCGGCTCCACGGCCAGAAGTTCCGGCTTTTCATGGCGGATCAGGAAAACTCCCTCTTTTTTCGAGGTCAGATCTTCCAGCGTTTTCATTTTCCAGGATAGCTGCTTTTCAATGGTCTGCAGCCGTTTTATTTTCTGGCGGATGCTTGCCAGCTGTTCCTCCATGCGGGAAACGGCGTAGTCTCTGGTCCGCTGTTCCATAAAGGTGCGGATTTCGTCTAAGGACAGTCCAATTTCCTTCAGCATGGAAATATTATCGAGAAAATCCAGCTGGTCTGCGCTGTAGTACCGGTATCCGTTGTCAGGATCCACATATTCCGGTTTCAAAATCCCCTTTTTATCATAAAAAAGAATGGTCTGTTTGGAGAGGCCTGACAATTTAGCCATCTCCCCCGCTGTGAAACGATGCTCCATTTTAATCGGTCCCTTTCTGCTTGACAGTATAGTAACTATATCCTTTATACTAGTTTATGTCAAGAAATCATGGAAAAGGAGTTGTTATCTATGAAAATGCCGCAGAGGGCACAGTTGAAAGCGGAAGCGCTTCGCTATGCAGGGCTGATGCTTGGAACAGCGGTTTTGTCATTTGGACTTTATAACGTACACAGCCAGTCGGATATTACAGAGGGCGGCGTGCTGGGACTGCAGCTGTTAATACAGAACTGGTTCGGCGTTTCCCCCAGCGTCATTGGCCCGGTTCTCGACCTGATCTGCTATCTCATTGGCTGGCGGATTCTGGGAGGAGCTTTTCTGAAAAACGCCATGGTATCCACGCTCAGCTACGGTTTCTTTTATTCGATCCATGAGAGGATGGGATATCTGCTTCCAGATCTGGGCGGCAGCCCGGTGTTTGCAGCCCTTGTGGGAGGCCTTTTCGTGGGAATCGGCGTGGGGCTTGTGGTCAGGGCCGGAGGAGCCACAGGAGGCGACGACGTGCTGGCCCTGGTTCTCAATAAGCTGGCTGGAGTGAAGATTGAGAAGTGCTATTTTTTCACAGATTTTGTAGTGCTGGTGCTCTCGCTGAGCTATATTCCGGCGCTTAAAATCGCATGCTCCCTGCTGACAGTCACTATTTCTTCTTATATTATCGGAAAAATGTATCGGGGAGAAGAGAAAGCAGATTTGAAAGCGGAGACAGATTTAAAGCAGTCAGGAAGGGAAGAGCTGGTTTAGAAAAGCAGGAAAAAGATGATAAGAGAAAGAATCCGGAGAATTTTCTAAGATTTTTGAAAAACAAAGAAAATTCTCCGGATTTTTAATGCCTGTCTGCCGTTTTACTTCGCTCCGCAGGTGAGCAGCCATGTTTTAAAGTAGGGCTCCATAACGCGGAAGGAAGCTCCGTCCATATCCAGGATAAATTTGTGGAACTGAACGGGATCGTAGCGGTCTCCCAGGGTTTCCATGGCCGTTTCCCGCATTTTTACCATTTCCATATATCCTGTGTAATACTGCAGATAATTGGCCGGATTGTCGGCAACGGCATAGTAGATTTCTTCTATTACCTGGGTGTCGGTGATGCCGTAAAGCTCCTCCAGGAATTTAGCGGTCCGCTCCTGGCTCCACCCTTCGTAGTTAATGTTAATATCCAGCAGCGCATAGAGTCCCAGAGTGGCGGCCTGATTGTGGGGTAACAGCCTGGAAAGCTCCGGAGAAAGCCCGTTGTCAAACTGATAGGAATAGATTTCCGCGTAGGTTCCCCAGCCTTCTGTGTAGCCGCCGCAGGCCAGAAGCCTCAGAAGAGGATCCCGCACATTCTGGTTGGCGTAGACAGTCTGGTAAAGGTGGCCCGGGTAGCCTTCGTGGGCCAGAGTGGTGTACAGCGCTTCGGAAGAGGTCTGCTCAGATCCTCCGTTAATATAAAGGACGTTGTGCTGCCAGCAGTCAATGGGAGCCGTCAGATAGAAGGCGGGGCTTAAGGAGGCTTCTAACGCCTTGGGGACCTGGTGAACGGTGTAATCCGCTTCTGGAAGAGCCGGAAAATCCTTTTCAGCCTGGGTTTTCAGGGCGTCTAAGATGGCAGCAGGTTCCGTCTGGGCAAAGGAATAGCTGGCTGACGCCTCCGCAAGCTCCGGATGATTCTGAAGGAGCAGCGTCACCTGGGCCAGATCCTCGCTCATATGTACCTGCACCTGCTGTTTCAGCTCAGGCACCGTATAGCCTGTTCCTGTGGAGGAGGCTGCAAGATACTCATAGTACCGTTTTCCATCCGGGTATCCGCACAGTCCCATCGAGTTTTGGCCGCGTCCCTTCAGCTTCTCAAGCTCCCCGGCCAGCATCTGGTAAGCGGGAATAAAGTGCTCCTTCATAACGGCCAGATGGCGTGCTTTGTACTCGTTCTTCTCCTCCTCGGTCAGCCCGTCTATGGAGTCCAGCTTGCTGTTAAAGGTTTCGTTTAAAAAGCTGTTCTCAGGCCGGATCATGTAGTCCTTGCAGGACTGGATGATCTGATCCAATACCAGATCGCAGGGCGCAAGTCCGGCGTCGGCCCGGACCTTCTCAAATTCGGCAATGCTCTTGTAGTAGGAGTCAATCTGGGACATCAGATTCAGATAATCTTCCACATCCTGTCTGTCATAAAAAGCATATTCTGCAAACAGAATGGGGAGCTGGGCCTGAGTTCCGATGGTGGTGGATACAGGGCGCGTGTAGAGCTCCAGTCCCCTGGCTGTCAGCTCTGTTTCCAGGTAGTCGTCAAGAGCGCGGTAGGTGAACAGCTGATCCGCTGTCAGCAGAGAGGGATCAAAGGCATGCAGCTCCTCAGACAGCTGCTCCATATCAGCGGAAACCTGTTCCAGATATTCCAGAGAGCATTCCCCAAGCTTTGGATCCGCTGTGGAAATGCCGTAGCTTTCCGGATCCTTTAACATATAGTGGAGAGCCAGGCCGGAACCCTCCAGCTCGTCTTTAAACACCTGCCTGGTAAATTCGTCGAAGGCCGCCTGCACAGACTGCTCTGAGGAAGCTTTCGAGGCGGGTGCCTCTCCGGACGCATCTGTTTCCAGCGCGGCAGCCGAGGCTTCCTGAGAGGCGTGGGTTTCCTCCGTCTCTCTGGCCGGAGGCCGCGAGCAGGAACTGAGCGCGACAGAGAGAAGCATAGCCAGCAGGAAGCAGCAGTATTGTCGTTTCGCTTTCATGTTCATATACCTCCATTTTGTTTCATTATAATTTATATTATGGCCAATTACAACTCATGAATATACGGGAGGAAGGCGCACGCGCAAAGGAAAGAGCCGGGAAAAATCCCCGGCTCTTTCCAAAACTGCCCGTTTCTGCGTTGGAGTCATTACAAAAGCATTAATCGTAAATGCTTTCCGTATCCCACTCTGTAATGGTTCCTGTATTCACATCGATCTCAAATTCATATTCTGTCGTTTTGTAGACGAATTCCCCCTCATAGCAGAGACGTCCGTCGTCCCATTCCTTTTCCATCCAGAAGAAAGACAGATCGGAAACGGAAAGACCTGCTTTGGAGGCTGCGATTTCCTTCGCCTGCTCTTCTGTCACTGCAGTGGACTGCTGTGCGCCGGAAGAAGCGGCCAGAGCGGTGAGATGAGACGGAAGAAGAACACTTCCAAGCATAAGAACGGATGCGGCTGTAATCACTGATTTTTTCATATTTTTCATAGGAAACCTCCTTGCGGTATCTGTTTTTGTATACTGATGCTATGGTTTCATCATACAGGGGAAAGATTAAAGGAAAATTAAAATGGGAGGAAATCAGCGATATTTCCTCCATAACCTTTCCTTGACAAAACCCCTGCAAGCCGCTAGACTTAAACTATTGGTAAAAAGGGGAAAAAGACCGTTTGCTATAAATTGAAGGAGGATAAATACATGTGTCAGAATTGTAAAAAGCCGTATTATATTACCACGGCTATTGCCTACACATCAGGCAAGCCGCATATCGGCAATACCTATGAGATTGTGCTGGCAGACAGCATTGCAAGATATAAGAGGGAGCAGGGTTACGACGTGCGTTTCCAGACAGGAACCGACGAGCACGGCCAGAAGATCGAGTTAAAGGCAGAGGAGGCCGGTGTGACTCCGAAGGAGTTCGTGGACAAGGTAGCCGGCGAGATCAAGACAATCTGGGATTTAATGAATACTTCCTATGATAAGTTTATCCGCACCACAGACGCAGACCACGAGGCTCAGGTCCAGAAGATTTTCAAGAAGCTCTACGACCAGGGAGATATCTACAAGGGCCATTACGAGGGAATGTACTGCACTCCCTGCGAGTCCTTCTTTACAGAGTCCCAGCTGGTAGACGGCAAATGTCCTGACTGCGGCCGCCCGGTTCAGCCGGCCAAGGAGGAGGCATACTTCTTCCGTATGAGCAAGTACGCTCAGAGACTCATTGACTATATCAACGAGCATCCGGAGTTTATCCAGCCGGTTTCCAGAAAAAATGAGATGATGAACAACTTCCTGCTTCCAGGACTTCAGGATCTGTGCGTATCCAGAACGTCCTTCAAGTGGGGAATCCCAGTTTCTTTTGATCCGAAGCACGTGACCTACGTATGGCTGGACGCCCTGACCAACTATATTACAGGACTGGGCTACGACTGCGACGGCCAGAACGGAGAGCTGTTTGACAAGTACTGGCCGGCAGATTTACACCTGATCGGAAAGGACATTATCCGTTTCCATACCATTTACTGGCCGATTTTCCTGATGGCCCTGGATCTTCCGCTTCCGAAGCAGGTATTCGGCCATCCGTGGCTGCTGCAGGGAGACGGCAAGATGAGCAAATCCAAAGGAAACGTGCTCTATGCTGATACGCTGGTAGACTTTTTCGGCGTGGACGCAGTCCGCTACTTTGTGCTCCACGAGATGCCCTTTGACAATGACGGCGTAATCACATGGGAGTTAATGGTAGAGCGCATGAACTCCGATTTGGCGAACATTCTTGGAAATCTGGTAAACCGTACCGTTTCCATGACCAATAAATACTTCGGCGGCGTGGTAGAGAAAACAGGCGCGGCAGAGGATGTGGACGCAGACTTAAAGGCAGTAGTTCTGGAAGCAGTGAAGAAGGCTGACGCCAAGATGGAGAAGCTCCGCGTAGCTGACGCCATTACAGAGATTTTCGGCATTTTCAGAAGAAGCAATAAGTATATCGACGAGACGACTCCGTGGACTCTGGCTAAGGATGAGGAGAAGAAGGCCCGTCTGTCCGAGGTTTTATATAACCTGACAGAGGCTATCACGATCGGCGCGTCTCTTCTTTCCGCCTTCATGCCTGAGACCTCTGAGAAGATCTTAAAGCAGTTAAATACAGAGAAGAGAAGCCTGGATCAGATGACAGAATTCGGTCTGTATCCGTCTGGAAATAAGGTGACAGACAAGCCGGAGATCCTCTTTGCCCGTATGGATATCAAGGAAGTCCTTGAGAAGGTGGAGGAGATGAAGAAGGCCGAGGCGGCAGCAGCAGGAGAGGCTGAGGAAAAGCCGGAGGAGCCGGGGATCGACATTGAGGCGAAGCCGGAGATCACCTACGACGATTTTGCCAAGCTGCAGTTCCAGGTGGGAGAGATTATCTCCTGTGAGGAAGTTAAGAAGTCTAAAAAGCTGCTCTGCTCCCAGGTGAAGATCGGAAGCCAGGTGCGCCAGATTTTAAGCGGAATCAAGGCCTGGTACACACCGGAGGAGATGGTGGGAAAGAAGGTCATGGTTGTGACTAACTTAAAGCCCGCCAAGCTGGCAGGAATGATTTCAGAGGGCATGATCCTCTGCGCAGAGGACGCGGAGGGCAACGTAGTCCTTATGCAGCCGGAGAAGGACGTTCCGGCAGGTGCTGAGATCGGCTAAATGAAAAATGAAACAGAAGGGATGCTGCGGAACTTTTGCAGCGTCCCTTTTTTCTGCGGGGCAGATATGGTATAATAACTCCAAAATACAGCTGTGCTGCGCACATCTGACGCTGCCTCCGGCAGCTGAAACATTTTGTCGTTACCATATCAGGTGAAAACAAATGTCTGCTTTGCAGCCGCTTGTTTTCCTGCTGATATGGTATAATAACGCAGACGAAAGGATACATTGTGCAGGAAACATAGGAGGAAAACACATGTGGTCAATCAGTGAAGTGAAGAAGAGAGGCTGGAGGCAGATTGGTATGTACTACTGGCCGGCGTTTCTTCTGCTTATTTTATTCGGTATAGCTGGCCGTTTTGAGAATTCCATGAACATTCACATGGAGCGGGCTGTTTACTGGATTGTTCAGGAGGGCCTGGTTCACGGGCTTCTTCACGGCGGATTGCTGCATGGCTTTGAGCTGCCGGACTTTGGACATATGGCGGAGAGCTTTTTTTACGGAGTTTTGGCTTTATCGGGGCTTGTGGGAATCGGTATTAAAATCTTCATTGTCAATCCTATGGAGGTAGGATGCAGACGTTTTTTCATGGAAATCAGGGAGCTTAACCGCTCGGCCGGAATCGACAGGCTTCTCTTTGCATTTATATCCGGAAGCTATCTGAATGTGGTAAAAATTATGTTTTTAAGGGATTTGTTTATCTCGCTGTGGACGCTGCTTCTCATTGTTCCGGGAATTGTGAAGAGCTATGAGTACGCGATGATTCCATATATCTTATCGGAGAATCCAGAAGCCGATCAGAGCGAGGTGTTCGCCGCCACGAAGGAAATGATGCAGGGGAATAAAATCCAGCTGTTTGTATTTTACCTTTCCTTTATCGGATGGGTTCTTCTGGGAACTCTGTTCTTTGGAATCGGCATGTTGTTTGTTAATCCCTATATCCGGGCGGCAGAAGCAGAAGTTTACAGTGAACTCAGGAGACACACAGCGATGTATTTAAAAGGCTTTCATGACTCTGATTCCATGGAAGCAGGCGCCTGGTAGAAAACAGGAATAATCAAAAAAGACTGAAAGACTTATAAACAGAACGAACAGGAGGAAATGTAATGGCAGAGGTTTATGCGTTTTTAGCGGATGGTCTTGAGGAGGTAGAGTGCCTGGCGGCAGTGGACGTGCTGATCCGGGGCGGGGTTTCGGTAAAACTGATTTCTATTTCAGACAGGAGAGAGGTAACAGGTTCCCATGGCTTTCGGATTACAGCCGACGCGGTTCTTGACGCGGTGGATTTAGACGGGGCCGACGCGTACTTTCTCCCAGGCGGCATGCCGGGAACCACTCATCTGCGAAACTGTGAAAAGCTGTGCGGCGCGCTTGTGAAGGCGGCGGGAGAGGGAAAACGCCTGGCTGCCATCTGCGCGGCTCCCAGCGTGTTTGGAGAGCTGGGCCTTTTAAATGGAAAGAAGGCCACCTGCTATCCTGGCTTTGAGGAACACTTAAAGGGTGCGGTTTACACCTCCCAGGGCGTTGTGACAGACGGGGCGGTGACCACGGCCAGAGGGCTGGGCTACGCGCTGGATCTGGGGATCGAGCTTCTCAGTCTTCTTACGTCCAGAGAGAACGGCGAAGCAGTGAAAGCTGCCATCCAGTACGATCAGCATTAAGGCTGGAGAAATTCAGAAAAAACAGGGAAAAATATAAGAAAAACTCGTGAAAAGCCGTATTTTCTACTGGCGTTTACGTAATACATATGATATAATGCTATCTTGAAGTGTAACGCCTAACGGGTACGGCTGTTCACATATATAAGCAAGGAGGAACCCTTAAAATGAGTTTACAGGTAGAAAAATTAGAAAACAACATGGCGAAGCTTACGATCGAAGTTCCGGCTGAGGAATTCGACGCTGCAATCAAGACTGCTTACAATCACAATAAAGGAAAATTCAACATTCC
>OGPC01000733.1_pt1 | contig 27700 bp, 37 predicted proteins | sample 1552911 | NCBI WGS metagenome assembly OGPC01 (sample SAMEA2580248, study PRJEB22360) | human gut metagenome | biome: human gut; feature: human-associated habitat; material: faeces | place: Denmark | collected 2008/2010 | reverse complement strand
GACGGATACTTTTTTCATTTCACATACCTCCCATGGTCATGCCGTTATCTTCTTCACCTTCCTGTTCGCCGAGCCATTCGCTTTCATCGTAACTGCAGTTGCTTGTTACTGCTGCGTAAAGGTCAGTACCGTCAGTATTGACGCCTTCCATACAACTGCTGCTGAAATCTGCGCCTTGTACATCGGAATCAATTATCTCTGTGCCTTTGAAATTTGAGTGTGTAAAAAACGCATTTGAAAGATTGCAATCAAAAAATTTTGATTCTGCAAAATTCGATTCCTCAGCTGTAAGTCTTTTGAGATTACAGTTTTTAAACTCAGCGTTTCGTACATTAGCCGAACAGAGCGAAGTGTTTTTGAAACTGCAGTTCACGAAAACTGCGTTGCTTAAATCAGCCCCGCAGATATCTTTGTTTAAAAAATCTATGTTAAGCAGTCTTTTACCTGAAAGGTCTAATTTTTCACCGCTGTCTTCATAAAGCCAAAGTGTGTGCTTAGCGCACAGGATCTCTATATCGGAAACATCCGCATCTGTGAAATCATATTCCGAAGGTTTGGCATTTTTATGTTCTTCCTTCGTTTCTGCTTTGGATTTTAAGTATTGCACAATATCATCATCCAAAAATCCGTAATATCCTTTAGGGCGTTGCATACCGTACTTCTGATATTCTTTTTCAAGTTCGTCATGAACATCATGCAGTCCGTTCTCTGCCTGTCCTGTTTTAAAGTATTTCCATTTGTTGTTTTCATCAAAGATATATACATACTCTGTCCAGTTGCTCTCGTTATTTAACTGTGCCAGTGAAAACACACGAGCCTTTGTCTCGGTTTCGCCGCGGTCACGACCGTAGGCAACGGTTACACCTTCCTGCCGCTCGTCATAATCAAAACTGTGCGGCAAGTTCGGATCGGGTTCCAGTTTTTCCTGCAGTGTTGAAATATCACCGAGAGCAAGCAGCGCATCCACTCGTTCGGGTGTGTTGTAACGGTCGAGCAGCATTGCGCCGTTGTATGTCAGATATCCGTCAGCGTGACAGTAAATGGTGAGGTATGCATCCTCACCGATCTTTTTCGCTATATAACTTCTTGTGCTCATTTGAATCACTCCTCGTTTTCAACATAATTGATATACGGTATCTTCAGCCAGTTCGTCCAGCCGCTTGATGTGATCGGTGTTTTGATCACACCGTCATAGGTGTTGGCAGCGTGGATCACATAGCCGTTTCCGATATACACGCCGATATGACCTTCATGCCATACGGCAAGTCCGGGTATATCCGGCATAGTGTTTATCGTGCCTTTTTCTGTTGCGGCGGCGTACATTCCGTCAGCGGTAACATCTTTCATGCCGTTCGTGCCGTATTGAATCGTTCCGCTTGCCGAATCATACCAGCCGTAGCCTTTGATAAGACCTACACAGTCAACAGTTCTTCTGCCTAGCCAGTGAGAACGAATGTAATCTTCTTTCTCCGTAACATAACTGCCAAACACGCTTTTCAGTCTATTCAATTCTGATTCGGTAAGCACATCACAGTGAGAGCCGTACACATATCCCCACTTGTTTTCATAGGCGTACTCCGCCCACTTCACAAGATTAAGGTTATTCTTTTCTGTGCTTAAGCCCGAAATGTCAATGACCGTGTTTTTGATAACGCTCATAAGGTTATTAAACTCATCAGCGTCTATGGACACGCCAAAGGCAGAAAAAATGGCGGTTCTTAATTCATCATCGGTTTGAGCATTTTCAAAACAGTCTGCGTACTTAGAGATAAAATCGGGATCGGTTTTCTCTGCATCAAAAAGGGCACAAGCGTATAGCGCCTGTGCCTTTTTCACTGTGTAGTTATTCAGTTTTCTTTTTTCAAATTCGGTTTGGATAGTATTCATCACCGTTTCCAGATGCGTGAGCGTTGCTTTATCCTCTGCGGACAGATTCTGAACGACCATCTGCTGAGCCTGTGCTGTATCGATCTGAATGTCATCCATGTTTCCCATAACACCCATGAAAACGATCAAAGGCAGAAAAAACAGCATGATGACTGAACAGATCAGCACGCCTATGGCCGTTTGCCCTCGCTTATCCGAAACAACGGTTACTGCCGTTTTTGCAATCGCTGCGGTTGCACTCATGGTTCCACCTCCTGTATTAAAAGGAAAAGGCCCGCGTTAGGGCACCCTTGATAAAGAGGGTGCCCTAAAACTTTGTAAACAGCTAAAATGATTTGATTGCAGGTTATAATGAAATATTTTTTGGAGGGAAAAGCAATGAAATCATTAATGGAAGAAATGGGTATTGGATATAGACAGGTTGGAGAAGTACAAATTCCGAACCTTGTTGTAGCAGATACAAATTATTTTATTGGCTTTTGGGGACAAAGGCATAAGGAGTATCTAAAAGAATCGAACAGGTTAATATACTATAATTTGCTTACAACAGGTAAATTAAACGCATACCTACACGATATAGATGTAAGAGCAAGGGTATTGTATGAAAATCTTGTAAAACAGATTGCCAAACAAGAAGGTGTAACAGAACAACTCAAAGCTGAAAATCAAATGCTGTGGGTGCAACAAATGAACAATATTGCAAATCGAGCAAGAGAGATTACATATAATGAGATAATTTATCAATTATAAACATAAAGGGCAGGAATATCCTGCCCTTTATGTTTTACATTGTTGTGTTTAGTGTAATTCTAATGTATAATCAAATTGTATACTAGATAATTCTAATCCATTATCAAATGATTATATTGTATTTATAAGGAATCTGTAAAATGAGCAAGATTTATGCATATCACGTTGTCACAGAAAAGCCGATGATTAAAGGGCAACACATATTTTTGGATAAAACTTATCATAACGGAGTTTATAAAAGAGTATTTGAAAAATCAGCTATTGTACAAGAAATTTATTCTCAACCCGAAAGATTTAATGTGGAAAAACTTGATCATCATACGAGAGTTGCGATTAGAGAATTAGCACTTGAAAAAGCAAGAACAAAAATTTGTCCTAATGCTCCGTCACGAATGGGTTGCTTGTATGTTTCGGAAACCTTACAGGAAGCCGAAGAATGGGTAAAATCTTTCATTAATTGGGGCAGATCTACATACTCTATTGTCAAATTAAAAATCAATGGTAATGTATTTATAGGAGATGCGTGGAATTGTTTTGACGCAACACTTAATGAAGAATACAATATGCTGCTTGCAGAAAAATATTGGAGAAATGAGGCTAATAACTTCTCTAAACCTCCAATAAAAGAAATGCTTGTTAACGGAGATATTGAGGTAGTTGAAATTATAAAAGAAATCAATGCAAACATACTTTAGTTATTTTGTGCCACTCGTGAAAGGAAACAAAATGAACGATTTAGACAACCATGATAAGAGAATACCATATTATGAACTTCTGCTTGAAAGAGATTTAGATTCAACTCCTAAATTTTTTCTGCCTAAAGGATTTCATTTTGAATTTTATAAAAATGGTGACAGAGACAATTGGATAGAAATTGAAAAAAGTGCAAAAGAATTTGACTCATTTGAACAAGGAATTGATTCTTGGAATAAATATTACTCCAACAAAGAAGACGAATTGCAAACAAGAATGGTTTTTGTGGTGAATGATTATGGCGGAAAAGTTGCCACAGCAACTGCATTTTACGATATTACCGGTAAGGATAATTCAGGTTCTGCATGGTTGCATTGGGTAGCTGTAAAAAGAGAATATCAGGGAAAGGGCTTGTCAAAACCACTGATTTCTTATGTGTTATCTCTTATGAAGTCAATGGGATATACTCATGCAAAAATTCCTACACAAACAACTACTTGGCTCGCAGTGAAAATATATCTTGATTTTGGATTTTTGCCTATTCCTGAAAATGCAAAAAGTAGCAGTATAGGCTGGAGCATAATCAAACAGTTAACTAAGCACAAATCCCTTTACAACTTTAAATGTAATAATGATGTTACACTTATTGAAATTGATAGAAAAGTTAATCTATTTCAATACACTTTGTTTGATGAGTACAAAGATGATTTATTTCAGTATCAGTCAAGAATGTTGCCAGACGAAAGTGCAGATTTAGTATGTTGGAAATATATTTGCTTTGATTGCAAAATAATCGGAAGCCTTTGGATTGAAATTAATTCTGAAAGTAAGGCATTTCTTGGCATTTTTATTGCAGATAAACAATACAGCGGAAAAGGTATCGGCACTAAAGCCATTAAGCTTGCTATTGAAAATAAAAATGTTGATGAACTGTACCTCAATGTTAGAGTGAACAATCAAAGAGCAATAACCTGTTATCATAAGATTGGCTTTAAAGATGCAAGACAATATATTAAAGATAATGGCGTTGAAGTTATAGAAATGAAATATGAAAAAGAGTATGGCAATGAATAAAATTAAAATAGCATTAGTACAAGCAAATAAAATACAGGATAGTGTAAATGATACATTATTAAAAGGTTTAGAATTTTGCAAAACAGCAAAAGAAATGGGTGCAGACATAGTTGTGTTCCCTGAAATGTGGAATATCGGATATATGCCTCCGTTTGAAAATGCTTGGGATTATCCTGACGAAAAGGGACACGAAAAAGAAATTGAACATTGGAAGTCTTTAGCCATTGATAACGACTCGCAGTATATAAACGAATTTTGTAAATGTGCTAAAGAACTTGGAATTGCAATACTTATTACATATTTAAAAAAAGAAAAAGACAAACCTTTTAATTCTTCCGCTTTAATTGATATTAATGGAAATATAGTACAGAATTATTCAAAGGTTCATACTTGTGATTTTTCTATGGAAAAACATTGTCAATCAGGCAATGGTTTCTTTGTAGGTGATTTACAAACACAAAAAGGAATTGTAAAAACAGGTGTGATGATTTGCTTTGACAGAGAATTTCCCGAGAGTGCAAGAACTCTTGCAATAAAAGGAGCAGAACTTATATTAGTTTCAAACAGTTGTCCTATTGATGAGAACAGAAGATCTCAACTGAGAAGCAGAGCCTTTGAAAATATGACTGCTATTGCTATGGCAAACTACGCAGATGATAACGGTCATTCAATGATTTTCGACGGAATTGCTTACACCAAAGACGGCAAGTACAGAGATATGAAAGTTTTGGAACTGGACAATAACGAACAAATCGGTATTGCAGAAATAGATTTGGACGAATTACGAAATTACAGAAATAGCGAAGTTTGGGGAACAAAATACAGAAAACCCTATGCTTATTTAATTTAGTGTGGAGGAATAGATGTTTAGGACTGAGATAAATAATTTTTATAATTGTTTTGGTGACCATAAAAGCATGGTACTGCCAACGCAACGAAATAGTATTATACATTCACGAATGATGAGTGAAATAGGAGAATGATATGGGTACATATACAGGTTGCATAATTGAAGAAAGCTTGAAGGATAAAAGTATACTTAACGAATTTAATATACTTGAAACAAGAGAAGATGATGGTATCAGTTATATTGTTGAAATAGAAGACAGCAAGGTTGAAGAAATTCTGCAAAAGCTGAAAAAATCAATGGTTGATGAGCCTATCTGGTATATAGATTTGAAAAATTATGATTATCACTACATAATTTTCAATGACAGGATATTCAAAGTCGACCGTGACTATCCTGAACAATATGAAGAAACAAAAGAATATGGCTTGAAAAGAGGTATTCTTGAAGAATATTTACCTAACGCATCTTGGGCAAAGTAAATTCAATTATTATGGTGGTGATCATATCAAAAAGCAATTAGAAATTCTTGAAAAAGAATTAAAAGTCCTAAAAAGCAATAAAAACACTGAAGGAATTATGCTACTTGGTTCTGTTGCTAATGGTACTGCAACAGAAAAATCGGATTTAGACTTAATTATATTAAGCAATGAGGATAAGTTTGTAAGTAAGTATGTGGACGATATTTTAGTTGAAATAAATTATAGTAAATATAACACTTTGTTGAAAAAACTTGAATCAAATTCGATTGAAGTTTATAAGTATTTATATTCAAAAATTCTGTTTGATAATGGTAAATTAGAAAAATTAATTTGTAAAGCAAATGAAATATATAACAATTACATTACGGCTGATAAAGATATGGACAATATTTGTTATTGGTTGTCATCAACAAAGATAAAGTTAATTTCAGCTATAGATAGTAACGATGAACTAAAAATGTCTTACTTACTTTCAACTAATTCTTGGAAGGTATTAGAAGGTATTTGGGCGAAGAATAACAAGCCTATGCCTCCATCAAGCATTGCTTTTCTAAAGTATGATAATTTAAAAATAATTCCTTATGATAATTGGTTTAACGATTTGTTTTGTGGTGATTGCAGGGCAAAAGCAAATAATATGATTAAAATAATCGATTGGATAATATGAAGGTTTATTTAGTAAGGCACGGGCAAGATGATGACTCGGTTCGAGGTGGTTGGAGTGATTGTCCGTTAACAGAATTAGGAATACAGCAGTCAACAGAGTTAGCAGATAATCTTTCTAACAATTTTGAACATTACAATATCGGCAAAATTTATTCAAGTGATATTGTGAGAGCAAAACAGACAGCAACTGTTATTGCAGAAAAACTAAATCTTTCGGTTGAATTTATGCCTGAATTTAGAGAAGTAAATAATGGTGTACTTGCTGGAATGGATAATTATATAGCTGAAAAGAATTATCCTAATATGTATTGGCGAAATCTTGAATGGGATGAACATTATCCAAATGGAGAAAGTCCAAAAGAGTTTTATGAACGAGTGAGTAAGGCTTGGGAGAAATTCACAGAAGAACTTGTGGATTATGATAAAAATGTTCTGCTTGTTACTCATGGTGGTGTTATTAACATAATTAAATGCATTGCCAATAAAACAAAATATTCGAACAAAGAAAAATATCCAAGCATTACAAGTGCTGAAATAGCATTAGAAATCGAGGTGTAGTTATGTGTGATATTTGTAATATTATCGAAAAATCATTAAAAGGAGAAAACTCCTTTTTCGTAAAAGAACTTGAAACAGGAATTGTTGTGCTGGGTTGGAATCATCATTTTTACGGTTACACAATTTTTATGTGTAAAAGGCACGCAACGGAACTGTATCAGTTGGATGATGAGTTTCTTTCCAAGTTTATGAATGAAATGGTTATTGTTTCAAAAGCCGTAGCTATAGCTTTTGATTGTGAAAAAATGAATTACGAGTGTCTTGGTAACGGTGATACTCATTTGCATTGGCACTTGTTTCCCAGAGTAAAAGGTGACTTAGGAGACTACGGAAATGACGGCAAAGGTCCAGTTTGGTGGCTGCCGCAGGAAATAATGTGGAATGATGATAATATTCCTAATAACGATGAACTAGAAAAAATGAAAACTAAACTTCTGAAAGAACTGGATAAATATGAAACATCAATTTAAACTAAACAATTCTTCGTTAGTGTAAAATGAATATTGACGATTATCGATTACGAGGAAAACTTATGAGTTATATTTCAGAAATGAGAAAGCATATCGGTCACAAACCGATGCTATCAGCAGGCACAACAGTAGTTGTTATAAAAGACAATAAAATTTTATTGAATTTAAGGTCTGATACAAATACTTGGGGTATACCCGGTGGATCAATGGAGTTAGGAGAAACTTTAGAAGAAACAGCAGTAAGAGAATTAAAGGAAGAAACGAATTTAGACGCAAAAGCATTTACTTTGCTAAATGTGTTTTCTGGTGAAGATTTTTATTTCAAATATCCTAATGAAGATGAACTCTATTCTGTTGTTGTGTTGTATTTGGCAAATGATGTTTCGGGCAATTTGAAAATTACAGATGGCGAAAGTTTTAAACTCGACTATTTTTCAAAAGACGAATTGCCGACTCTCGAAAGCAGAGCAAAAGTGATATTAGACTGGCTTATTAAAAATAATTATTTGAAATATTTAACAGGATGTATTTATGGCTAAAGTAATTGCAGTTTGCGGTAAAATTTGCAGTGGGAAATCCTACTATGCAAAACAACTTAAAGAAAAAATTAACGCTGTTATATTGTCAACAGACGAAGCAACTTTTGATTTAATAAATAATGAGCAAGGTGAATTTTACAACATTTTTGCAAAGAGAGTGAATAATTATCTTGCAAAAAAAGCTGTTGAAATTGTCAAAGCAGGATGTAATGTCATTTTAGACTGGGGCTTTTGGACTAAACAAGAGCGCCGTGAAATTACTGATTATTTCTCTAAACAAGGTATTGCTGTCGAGTGGCATTATATTGATATTGATGATGAAAGATGGTATCAGTTAATTGAAAAACGAAATAATAGAATCAAAGATGGAAATGGTGGTTCAGACCTTTATTTAGACCAAGGTTTAATGGATAAACTGTTGTTCGAATTTGAAAAACCAAGCATAAGCGAAATGGATGTTTGGTTTGTAAACAGTAACAAGTAGGAATTGAACAATGATTAAAGAAATCTCTAAAAATGATTTAGTCGATTGTGCAAAAGTTATTAGAGAAAGCTTTAAAACTGTTGCAAATGAATTTAATATCACAGAAGAGAATGCTCCGAGATATGTTGCTTTTGCTACAACAGAAGAAAAATTAACAGAGCAATATGACAACGGCAGAAAAATGTTTGCATATTTTGATGCTGAGAAAATAGTAGGCTTTTATGCTATCGAAATTAACGATAATGTTTGTGCGCTTAATAATCTTTGTGTTTTGACAGAGTATAGGCATAACGGAATAGGAGAAAAACTGCTTGAGCATTGTTTTGAAATTGCACATTCATTAAAAGCTGATAAGATTACAATCAGTATCGTTGAAGAAAATAAAAAGTTAAAGGAATGGTATATTAAGTTTGGTTTCACGCCTGTTTATACCAGAAAATACGATTTCTTTCCTTTCACTTGCGGATACATGGAGAAGATTATTTTGAAATAAAAGGTATTTTATAATAATTTAGTGCACGAGAATTAGAATTAAATGGTAAGTTCGTTGATTGTTAAGGTGATTGTTTTGAAAAAAGTTCCTATTGTTTTTATTACTTTCTTTTTTGTGATATTATTCTGCTCATGTTCTCAAAATCAATATATTGCTACATTTAGTAACTATAAAGATGATTTCAATAAAATTAATGATTTTATAATTAACTCTTGTGATGTTACAAACGACAAGATAAGTTTGGGAGTTGAAAAAAAGAATGACGAAGTTATTGGTCTATATGGTTTATCAAATAAGTTGGATTTTAAATATTTAGAGTTATTAAATAAAATTGATAGCGCCTTTCAACAAGATTTCAGTTTTATAGAGGTAACTGAACAAAGAGTAACATACGGTGGAAACGGCTCGGAAATGTATGTATATTCTATTGATGGCTCAAAACCACAATATTTTTATTATTAGAATGATGATATGAACTTTAATGTAACTAAGTTAGATGATAATTGGTATTATTTAAAGTTAAAATGAAAGGTGCTATATGAATAATTTAACAATACATAAATTAACTCCTGAACGCTTAGACGATTATCTTTATTTCTTTGAAAATGTTGCGCACACGGATAATAAAAAATGGGACAGGTGCTATTGTACTAATTTTTGTGCTGCTAATAACAGCCGTGTTCTTAAAAAGGCAAATATGTCAGACCCTGATGTTAGAAGAGAGTTTGCAATAGATTATATAAACAAGGGTCTATTACAGGGTTATCTTGCTTATGTTGACAATAATGTTGTCGGTTGGATGAATACAAATAACCGAAATGATTGTTTATATTGTTATGGTTGGAAACATTTAATTGCAGATTGGAGAATTAGAAAAAAATCAAAAGAAAAGATAAAATCTGTATTTTGTTTTACTGTTGCACCTAATATGCGTGGACAAGGTATCGCTACAGCAATGTTGGAAAGAGCGATCAAGGATGCAAAATCCGATGGTTACGAGTTTATGGAAGCTTATCCAAACAAAGAGGATACAGATATGTATTATAACTATGTTGGACCATTGGGACTATATAAAAAGTTTGGATTTGTGCCATTTACAGAAACAAAATGGAGAATTGTATTAAGAAAAAAGTTGTAAAATGAAAGGATAATATATGAGTAAAGAAATAGGCTATTGTGGAAATCATTGTGAATACTGTTTTTTTACTGAGTGCGACGGTTGCAAAAGTAATAATCTAAGTTGCTCATATGCCAATTTATTTGAAGATAAAAAATGTCCTAATACCGTTTGTTTTGTAAATAACAACATATCGGGCTGTTGGCAATGTGAAAAGGTATTAAATTGTCAAACAGGCTTTTTCAGTTCTGGCGAAAATGATGCAAAGGCTTATGCTTTGTACATAAAGAAATACGGCACACAACAGTATACAAACACTGTTTTACAGTTGATTAGAAATGGTCATAATTATCCAAGAGAGTTTAAAAATATAAATGATATTAATGTTATTTTAGATATATTTGAAGCGGAGAAAGAATAGTGGAATTTATAAAAAAGGAAAGTATAAAAAATTTAAAAAATTCTGGTGTTATATCAAAGCAGTTACTCAGCCCTGTTAATTCAGAAAGTGATTCAGTTACGATTACTGAAGTTCATTTAGAGCCTAAAACAATGCAAAATCGTCATTCGCACGAGTTTTCTGAATAAATATGGTACGCATTAAAAGGAAATGGAAAACTATTACTTGCGGATGATAATGAACAGAAATTTGCAGCAGGCGATGTAGTTAGATTTGAAAAAAATGATATTCATGGACTTTATAACGATTCTAATGAAGAATTCATATATATTTCCGTTACTTCACCTCCTATTGATTTTTCATATGCATATAGGGGTGAATAAAGAGGTACAAATATATAAAAGTTTTCAAGAAGTTTGTTTATATGTATAATTCAGAATCTGTGATGTTAGTTATAATGAAGAATATAATATTGTATTTGTAAAATGGAAAAAATTTTGTATGCTTGATGAATATAGAAAACCATTGCTTTATGCTCTGAATATTATAGATAATTATGGTTGTAACTATGTTGCTGATACAAGAGATGGATTTGAAGACGATCCAAGAGATACACAGTGGGTTAAAGATTATTTTATTCCAAAAGCTGTTGAATATGGGTGTAAGGTTATTTATTTCATAATAGATAAAGAAAATTCATTGGCTGATGAATTAAAAGGTCAAGAGGAAGATTCAAAAGATAAGATTATGTTTAAGTGCATATATGATTTGAAAAAATTAAAATAAATTATATTTAATTCTTTTGCAATGAAACAGGAGAACGATATGAAAAATATGGATTGGGAAACACTGTATAATTGTGCTAAAAAAGCTGTTAATCCAAAGAAAATCAGTGAACAGATATGTTCCGGCGGAGTAGGAGCTGCCGTTGTTTCAAATAAGGGAAATATTTATACAGGTGTATGTATTGATACTGATTGTTCACTTGGAATGTGTGCCGAAAGAAATGCCATCTCAACAATGATAACTAACGGAGAATTTGAGGTTAAGATGGTGGTTGCAGTAGATAAAAAAGGTAATGTTCTGCCACCTTGTGGAGCGTGTCGTGAATTTATGATGCAACTTAAGAACTCGCAAAAAACGGAAGTCATTATAGACAACAAGGGAAGAGGAGTTAAACTTAAAGATTTAATGCCATATCCATATTAATAGAGTGTTGTTGAGTTGTTATACTAGACGAAATTACAAAAAATTACAAATATACTTGACAATATTTGCGTTATATGATATGCTGATGGCATAAAATTTTAAACAGGAGGTTTTTATGCCAAAAATTTTAAACAGTATTGATTATTCATTAAAAGAGTTGCTCGTTGATTCAATGAACGAGGCAGCAGGATTATACAAAGATTTTAAATCGCAAGTTCCTTTTAACGAAACACATAACTGCTTCCCTTCTGCAAGATGGGATGCAATAAATGAAATTTTATCAAGGGCATTTCAAAAACATAATATACCATTTGCTTCAACAAAAAGAGGTTTTTGGGAATTACTTTTATTCTGCGATTCAAACAGGCAAGTTTTATTATCTGCTATGAGAGAAGATAGATTTAATGACATTTGCAGTAATCCAGAGGAGAAAGCACCAAGATACTTTGATTCTTTAGTATCATTGAATAGTGAGTTAGAAGCCATTAATTCTCAATGTTCTTTAATAAATAATCAGTATGAAGCGTGCGATAAATATAACCAGCTTGAAAACCTGTGTAGATGTTTGCCCTCTCCCAAAAGTAGCAAGTACCACCATGTGATTTTGCTGTTTGATGTGGAATATGATGAGATTACTTCCATAAGATTGTGTGTTATAAACAATAAGTTTGAAATCGTAGATGAAGAGGATATATTGCAACTTGTTTTGTCTAAACGCGCAGAGTCTATTAAAGTTGATAAGGTTTCAGAAAATAAAGAGCAAAATGATATAGTTCAACGAGGATTTGTTAAACTCAAAAAGAATGCAATTGACGCAGTATGATTAATTATGTAGATAAATAAATAGAAAGCAAATAAAGTTATGAAAAGATTTAATGGAAATAGAATTAAAACTGCTAGATTATATAATGGATTGACTGTAGAAGAATTATCAAAAAAATTAGGAATAAGTAAACAGGCAGTTTCTCAATATGAGAATGATTTAATTGATCCACCAATTGAAAAAGTTTTTTTGTTATCAAATATTCTTAACTTCCCTATTGATTATTTCTCTCAAGAAGATAAAACTAATGTTACTATTGGAACAACATATTTTCGTGCTCTGTTAAGAACCAATTCAAAAGCTCGCACGCAGCAAGAATCTAGATTGGAACATGTTGGTTTAATTTATTCTTTTTTATGCAATTATATTGACTTTCCTGAATTAGATATTCCTAAGTTTAATTGTGAAATTACTCCCAAAGAGGCAGCAATTAAATTAAGGGAATATTGGGGTTTAGGAAATGAGCCAATAAACAATATTACACAATTATTGGAATCAAAAGGTATTCTAATTACTATGTTTGATACATCAACTGATGATATTGATGCATTTAGTCAATGCGAATATATTAACAATAAAGAAGTTTATATTATTGCAGTTTCCAAAAATAAAGAATCAGCAGTAAGAATAAATTTTGATATAGCACACGAATTAGGCCATATTTTATTGCATGAATGGAGCGAAAATATTGAATTGCTTGACAGAGAACAATTCAAAAGTAGAGAAAAAGAAGCTAATGAATTTGCAAGCGAATTTCTTATGCCTAGTTACGCTTATAAAAATGACATGATTGGTATTCCTAAAAACAAAATAGAATTCTACATTATGTTGAAGCGAAAATGGAAAGTATCAATTGCTGCTATGTTATATAAAAATAAAGAACTTGGACTTATTACTCAAAGGCAATACCAGTACATGATATCAATTATGAATAAAAAAGGATTTAGAGCTATAGAACCCCTTGATGATGTTTTGCCTATACAATATCCTACAATGTTTAATGATGCTATATCATTATTGATTGATGCACATGTATTTACAGCAGCGTCTTTCATTGAAAAACTCTCTGTTTATGGTTTATCTATGAACTATGAAGAAGTTGAAAAATTGCTAAACTTATCGCCAGGAAGATTAAAACCAATTTATAACAACACTGGTTTTACTACATTAAAGCTGAAAAAGGATGATTAGAATTTTAGATTGTGAAAAAAATAAAATAATTGAGTGTGCGCAAAATAGAGGTGTAGAATATTTTGTACATTTTACTGATATTGATAATTTAGAAAAAATATTGCTTTATGGATTATGTTCAAGAGATTATCTTGATAAAAATAACGAAGCATATTATTACAACGATGAATATAGATTAGAACATTGCACTAATGCTATTTGTTTGTCTGTAACATCTCCAAATTACAAGATGTTTTTTAAATTGAGAAATGATAATCCTGAAATTAGATGGGTTGTTTTAGCAATAAATGCAAAAAAAGTTCTTGAGTTGGATTGTGCATTCAACAGAACAAATGCCGCTAATAGTTGTATGTCAAGTATACCAATAAAAGAAAGAATGACTGTTCAGGCATTTGAAGATATGTTCTATGAAAGAAATGATTATTCTAGACAAAAAATGAGGTTGGAAGATTTTGAAACTACAGATCCTCAAGCAGAAATATTAGTGTTTGATAGAATACCTCCTAGTTATATAGAATTTATTCATTTTCAAAGTATCAGAGACTACAGAGCATTCGAACAACTGTTGTTACAAAAAGGAATATATGGTGGTACATCGTCATCATTTTTTAGTTGCAGACGAGATTATGATTATTGGAGAATGTAATGGCTAAAAGACCTGTTTTTATTTCAAAAGAATATGCACCATTTTATTCAACATATGAAGTTGAATTCACTTATTATAGTGGCTTTGCAACGGTTCAAAAGCAAAAGTCAATAAAGAATTTACATGACAAATTTCTTAAAAATAATTGTAATAAGCGAATCATTGAAGTATCAACTAAGAGCACTGACGAATTAGGTAAAAAATTGAGTGCGTTTAATTTGAAGATTCGCACTAAAAAAACTGAATTTTCTGTGGAAACAGCATTTCAAGGAAGTAAGGTTTTCGAACATGGAGGTCCTTATTTTGATTTAATTAAAAAAGATCCATTCACTGTGAAAAAAGATCCCAGATTAAAAAACAGTGGTAGAATAGTTGAGTTCAATTATTTTGGTAGACTATTTCCTACTGAACCTTTGGATTATTTTTATAATTGGCTATATATTAATGCGCTAAATCTTAATGAAGATTTAGCGAAAGAAATATTGAATTATGATTCCTTTACAGATATTGAATTTAATCCAAATAAATCGTTAAACTGCCAAGCACGAGCATGTGCAATATTTGTAGGATTATGTAAATCCGATAAATTAGAAGAAGCATTATCTACAGAACAAAGTTTTTTGAAAATACTTTATCCTAATTTTGAAGAGTTCAATCAATTACGCTTTAATCAATGAGCAAATTTTATTTCTAACTGTTTATGACTTTTCTTAGATAAATTTGTAGTATAAAAAAATTAGAAATTTAATTATTGATATTTTCTGGAATTTTTACAAGACAATGAAGTGGAGATGCTTTTTATTTTAATTAAAAATTTTTAAAGGGTGTTAGGGATTTATCCCTAACGAGCATTTACTGCTTGGAATTACGAATGTAATTACAAACAGTCTGCTCGTTAAGACAGTGCAAATGGAGTTAGGTTCTATGATATTAACTTTTGAAATATGATTTGTTCGGGTTGTATTGCTCTTAAAAATGTGATAAGATTTATTTGTAATTTTGATTAATTAGCATTACAAAACCACAATTTAATACACATAAATAATGCTTTTGCTGAAAGCAAAATGTGACTTTAATTAAGTCGTTTACATATTAAATTAACTCACCGAGAGTGAGTTGATTTATGTAAACGGCTTTGTTTTTTTGCCTTGAAAATATGTGAATAGTTTGATAATTGGCACCTACTTATTCAGTAATATAGTGAGGATAGATAGCACATAAATGCCTGCTTGTCAAGTACTTTGTTTCACGATACCGTGAAGATGTTTGCTTGAAATAATGGTGAATGAGTGTGTAAAATTGAGATGAAAACTTGATACTTGAGCAGTAGAAGATACCTCTTTTACCAACCGAAGATATATCAAAGTTGTTTGCAAATATTCCAATGTTTAACCCTTTGCATTGTCATAACCAGCAGACTGTTTGTAATTACAAATTCCAAACAGTGCTTGTCAGGGACACCCTGAAACCCGATTGAAAGGAGCGTATAATGATTAAACTTTATCTCACCAAAAGTGAATACAATTATGTCAATGAACTTATGAAAAATCAAATTGAAAAGCTAAAGAAAATGTCACCAGCCGAAAGAATAAATTGGTATAACTCTTCTCTTTTTAACAAGCCCATTAATTTTACTAAAGAAATAGACAACACAATCTATACAGTTAATACACATTTCAACGACACATCAACAGAAAGTATTGAAGAAAAGACAGTCCGTATTTTAGAACAGACAGAAAAGTAATATCAAAATTACACTTTAAAGTGTTGAAGTATAACAGAGAATATGTTATTATGCAGTTAACCTGCAATCAAACATATTCGGCTGTGGAAAGGAGAATAGTTTGAATAATAGAACAGACCGAATAACTGCACTGTACTGCCGTCTGTCAAGAGATGATGAACAGGACGGTTTATCAGGCAGTATTAAAAATCAACAATCAATACTAGAGAAATATGCAAAGGAAAATGGTTTTACTAACTGCAAGGTATTCATTGATGACGGCTGGTCAGGTACTAATTTTGCAAGACCTGCATTTATGGAAATAATGGAGCTTGCAGAACAAGGCAGAATAGAAAACCTAATAGTAAAAGACCATTCAAGGCTGGGCAGAAACAGACTTGTTGTGGGTCAGTTGCTTGAAGAAGATTTTGACAGGCTTGGCGTTAGGTATATAGCCATTATGGATAACATTGATACTGCAAAAGGTATAAGCGACCTTGTACCTATGCAGGACTTGTTTAACGAATGGCACGCAAAGAACACAAGTCAAAAGGTAAGAAATGTTTTCAAGAACAAAGGTAATTCAGGAGTACCCCTTACAACCAATCCACCATTCGGATATACAAGGGACTGGCAGATTGATGAACCTGCGGCAGAGGTAGTAAAGAAGATATTTAATCTTTGTATTAAAGGGTACGGACCGACTCAAATTGCAAGGCAGTTAAGAGAGGCAAAGGTAATGACGCCTTGCGAGTACTGGGCAAGTATCGGCAGAAATTGCAGTACACCGCCCACAAAGCCTTTTAACTGGTACGGAGATACAGTTTCAAGCATTCTGTCAAAACAGGAATATATCGGAGATACTGTTAATTTTAGAACTACAAGAAAATCCTTTAAGAACAAGAAAAAGATTGATAATCCAAAAGAGAAATGGAAGGTATTTAAGAATACTCATCCTGCCATTATCAGTGAAGAAGATTTTAGACTTGTTCAGGAGCTACGCAAAAACAAACGCAGACCTAACAGGACAGGAGAAATCAGTATATTTTCGGGACTGGTATACTGTGCTGACTGTTGGAAAAAGATGTACTATTCTTCAACCAACAATTACAAGCACGAACAGGCAAATTTCTTTTGCTCGAGTTTCAGGAAGGACACCGATGTATGTTCAATGCACTACATTCGTGAAAAGGTAATATATGATCTTGTCCTTGAGAATATGAGAAGAGTGTTCTATTTTGTTACGGCATACGAAAAAGAATTTGCTATGCTTCAGTTAGACGCTTTTACTGCTCAAAGAGAGAAAGAATTAACAGCAAAGAAACAAGAGCTTGATAAATCAAAAAAGCGTATCAAAGAAATTGATACACTTATACAGAAGTTATATGAAGATAATGCCAAAGGTAAGATTTCCGACAACAGATTTGCAACACTTTCAATATCACTTGAAACAGAACAAAAGGAACTAAAAGAAACAGTGCCCACTTTAGAACAAGAGCTCAATTCAGAAACAAGCAAAATTGACAGTTTGCAATCCTTTATTATGAATGTCAAAAAGGTAACGCAGCCAAATGAACTGACGCCTGAGCTTGTTCACGAATTTATTGAAAAAATTGTTGTATCAGCGCCTAAAAAGATAAAAGGCAAACGGTTTCAGCAAGTTGATATTTATTACAACGGTGTTGGCATAATCAAAGAGCCAACTGCTGAAGAATGGGAACATAGATTTGAACAAAAATACTTAAAAGAAAAAACAGCATAGCCTAAACTATGCTGTAATCATTGAAGCCCTGCGAGCGCCCTCTTTATCAAGGGTGCTCGTTGCCGTACTTTTTCATTTTTTGCTTGCAAGATATACTGTTCGTTATCAATCACAGAATAATGTCCGTTTCTGGAAGAAATAATTAAACCGCTTTGACATAGGCGCATATATGCTTTCATTACGGTATTGGGACTGATTTTTAATAATTTTGCTATTGCTCGAATAGAAGGGAGTTCTTCTCCAGCAGAAAGCTGCGTACTTAAAATGGCGCACTCTATTTTCTTTATAAGCTGCAAATAGATAGGCTCTATATCGTGAAAAGCCCATTCATTGTAATGCATCTTTTTCTCCTTTTTCACACCAGCAAACAATGTGGTCTGCAAGAGTCCAGATAAAATGGATTAGTATCGCAAGAATGCCTATGGGTATCAGCAGTAACCCTATAAAAGTCAAGCTGATACCCAACACCGCATACCGAAAAACGGTTTTGAATTTTTTATTCCTGCACATCTTTAACCGTTAATTTGAGATTTCCGCTAAAATCATCGCCCCTCAGCACAATGTAGTTATCGCCTGAGCTGAGTGTAAATTTATAAGTATTGTCTGCGCTTTCTTCGCTTATGATATGTTCTTCTCCTGAACTCAGCCAATAGAGGGTGGCTTTCCCAGATGTAATTGACAGCGAATAAGTTGCTTCCAGATTGCTTCCATTATCTCTTTCTAAAGCTGTACCGCCAAAAATAAACTCCTCACCGTTAAAACCATCGTATGAAGCGGTGTAACTGCCTGTATATTCATCGATGTCATTTTCCCTTTCACCTTGAAGGTTTTTATCTTTTGTAACGGCGTGTTTACTGAAGGACTCCAACCAATTATTAAATCCGTTCACCAGATTGTCTTTCAAACTTCCTTCATTATTATTAGAGCTACAACCTGCAAAACAAAGCACCATACAAAGTGCCAAAGATAAAGCGACAAGAGATTTTACCTTTTTCATTTGAAGCCCTCCCATTAAGAAAACTTCGTAACAGCCATCAAGATAAAGACAATTACGCCGAATACGGCATAAAGGCTATTTATGACCAAATCAACTTTCATCAGGTTGTTCTGCACCTTAGCTTTCGCATAAGAAACAATGGTAAAAATCCCACTGAAAATCATAAATGCGGCATAGCAGGAAATCATTATTTCTGCAACAGGCGACTCCAAAGCCCAATCGAAAGTCCGCAAAGGTAAAATAGTCCACGGAACAAAAAGCATAATGGTACTGATAGCGGTCAAGATTTTGTTTTTCATAATATTTTTATCTCCTTTCTGCCTGCCCAAAACGGAAGCAGGAAATGCACAAACAAACAATAGTGATGACGATTGCCACAGGTATCCACGGGAAAAGCTCTACCTGTGAAGTCGTAAGGTTTGTTGCAAGTTTTCCGTATTCTGAAGTAATAACGAAAAACGGATATGACATCGGGTATACAAACCACGCTTTTGTGTTAATCATCAGGACTGACGGAACAATGGAAGCTAAACCAATGCCGATGGAAAAAATCGGGATTTGAATACATACCGCAAGCAACCAGAAAAACGCCAGCATCGGTATAGTTGAAACAGCTATAAAGCCAACCTCTTTGAAAACAAATAACGGGGACAAAATAAAATTGTAATCCTGCGTCCCTGTTATGATGGCGGCGCTAATATAGTACATTCCAACCATCATCAAAATCTGCGATGCGGCTAAAGCAAGCAACACAACAAACTTTGCCAAACAGAGTTTGACTGTGCTTATGGGTAAAGCGAGCATCTTTAAGATACCTTTATTTGTTCTTTCGGTTTGACTCAAAAGAACAGTACCCACTACCATACTTGCAGGGAACATAAACCACGCCATTCCCATAAAACCTTGAATGAAAAAATTATTTTCAGGAGAAATTCCTTCTGCCTGCATATTGAAATTCATATCGGCATTGAGTATCGATGGTATCCAGAGAATAACCGTCGCAGCAAACAATATTAGAAATATCTTTGAGCGTTTTATTTTCTTAAACTCAACGCCGACGAGAGATAAAAAACTCATTCAAACGACCTCCTAACCTTTATAAATACAAGCTCTGCAATTCCGATAACAACGATTTCAATAATCGCCGCATAAACATAGTGCATTGCCTGTGCCATTTCCGTATTCACAAAGACTTGAAATGGAGTGGCAAAAGGAAAAAGAGAAAGAACAAAGTTGTTTGTCGGCAACATTGTAGCAGTAAACACGCACACAACGCCAATCCCCAGAGATACCCACATATTTTTACAAGCCGATGAAATCAACAGCGATAACAGTACACACGGCAACATCAGTAAAAATGAATATCCGAAGTTCTTACCTAATTCCAGCCAAAAATTATTTCCAATTTCAAACCAGTGCGAAACGCAAAACGCAATCGAAGCGGCTTCAACGGCAAGTACAACCACGCTCATAATCGAGGTCAAAATAAATTTCCCAAAGAAAATGGAGCTTTCTCTGATAGGAAGTGACTTCATTTTCTGCATTGCGTTATCGGCAAACTCTGTATGATATAACAGACAGCTTCCTGCAACAACAAGCAGAATATTGAGCATCGCCATCATTTGCCAATTTGCTCCCATTAGAATTTGCATCGGGGAGCTTTGTTGTCCGACATACATTTCGGAACGGACTGCCATATTGACAATCGGAACAGCCGCCGCCAAAATGCCGCCGCATAAAAATGCGGGGATAAATCCTGTTCGCTTTGCTTTTTTACATTCCAGAGATAGACTCATTTTACTGCTCCTCTCTGGCGGTTGTCTGCGTCAATCAAAGCAAGGAATGTATCTTCCAAGTTGTCGGTAGGATACCCTTGTGCGGCGGCACCGCTTCTGAGCTGTTCAAGCGTTCCCTCAAACAGCAAACGCCCGTGATTTAAGATGCCGACTGTATCCGCCATTAATTCAACTTCCGACAGCAGATGTGATGATACAAACACCGTACAGTTAAATTTTTCAGGCAGAGAACGGATAAGCGTTCTTATCTCGTGAATGCCCACAGGATCAAGTCCATTGGTCGGTTCGTCCAAAATCAAAATCGGCGGCTGACCGATTAAAGCACTTGCAAGTCCTAACCTCTGCTTCATTCCGAGGGAATATTTCTTTGCAAGACGCTTCCTGAATTGTGTAAGCCCTACGATTTCAAGTGCTTCAGACACAGAGGACTTCGGCAGTCCTAATATCTTACGGATAATTTCCAAGTTTTCTTCACCGCTTAAATTTCCGTAAAAAGCAGGTGCTTCAATGAATGAGCCAACTTCTTTCAAAATTTCTACTCTTGCTTCAGGGTACTTTTTCCCATCAATGGTAAACGAGCCGCTTGTAGGTTTTGTAAGTCCTAAAAACATCTTCATTGTTGTAGATTTTCCTGCACCGTTCGGGCCGAGAAAGCCATATACAGCTCCTTTGGGAATATGCAGATTGACATTCGATACGGCTGTAAAGTCAGCGTATGATTTTGTCAAATTTTTAGTTTCAATGATATTCATAGTGTTTTGCTCCTTTCTCATCATTGCAAGCTCATTCTAACTTGCCAACCTTGTGATAACCTTCTCCCTACCTTACATTTACCTTACTTTTTAATTGCACACTAAAAAGAAGCGCTTATTTGTGTTATAATGAGATACACAAAGGGGGCGTTAAAATGGATTTTGACTACTTAAAGCAAAAACGCATCTTGCTTGTTGACGACGAGCAGGAGCTTTTAGATATGGTTTCTTCCATCTTTGCAAATGAGGGCTTTTGCAATGTAAAAACTGCAAAAACGGTTAAAGAAGCACTTTGTATAGCTGAGACATTTCAGCCAGAGCTTGCAATTCTTGATGTAATGCTGCCTGATGGCAATGGCTTTGACCTTATGAAGCAATTAAAAAACAAGTCTGATTATCCTGTACTGTTTTTAACTGCTCGTGGAGAAGATGAAGATAAATTCCGTGGATTTGGACTCGGCGCTGATGATTATATTGTTAAGCCGTTCTTGCCCAAAGAGCTTATCTATCGAGTAAACGCCATTCTCCGCAGAAGTTATAAAGGCGAAAATCCGATTGTCAAGCTGTCGGGCAGCGAGATAGATTTTGACCGTGCCGAAGTCATAAAAAATGGAGAACATATTGCGCTCACGGCAAAAGAGCACGATATACTTGCGGCATTATACCGAAACGCAGGGCGCATTGTTACACTTGATGCCTTATGCGAAGCGGCTTGGGGCGACAATCCGTATGGGTATGAAAACTCTCTAATGGCACACATTCGCCGCATTCGTGAAAAGATTGAAATCAATCCTTCGCAGCCTGTTTCTCTGATAACAATTAAGGGATTGGGATATAAGCTCATCGTGGGAGACAAATAATATGAAAAGCGTACCAAAGTTAATCAAACGCTTTGTGGGCATTTTGATGTTAAGCTCTCTTGTAATTCTTTTTATGAATTTTATTATTATAGCAATTATAGCTGCCACACAAGCGCCGAATGGCTCTCCGTGGACAACGGCGGAGCAAGCCGCAGAAAGTATGGTAAAATCAGAACAAGGTTATAAGATGTCTGATGAAATGATTGAGGAACTGAACGCTCAGAATGTGTGGGCAGTTTATATTGATAACGCAACGGGAGAATGTGTCTGGCATTCGGACAATCTTCCTGATACCGTTCCTCTGAAATATACAGCTTCCGATATTGCTAATACCACCCGTGGATATATTGACGGATACCCGACCTTTACAGGTGAAGGCGAAGATGGACTGATTATTCTTGGGTATCCAAAAGATAGCTTCTGGAAACATATGTGGCCAAGTTGGGACTATCAATTTATTGCCAACTTGCCCAAAACCGTCCTTATCGTTTTAGCTATCAATATTTTTATTGTTTTTCTCATTTATATGGCGGCAAACACAAAACTGCTGAAATCTATAAAGCCTATTACGGACGGCATTCAAGCATTGCACACAGGGCAACCTGTTGTGCTTAAGGAAAAGGGCGTACTCTCAGAAATAGCTGCAAACATCAACCAAACTTCTGAGGTGCTTCAAAGCCAGAATTATCAGCTTAAGAAAAAAGAAACAGCAAGAGCAAATTGGATAGCAGGAGTATCTCACGATATACGCACACCTCTTTCAATGGTTATGGGTTATGCAAGCCAGTTGGAAAGCAGCAGTCAATTATCAGAAGAAGAACGGCAAAAGGCTGCGGCTATTGTTAAGCAGAGCCAACGAATGAAAAACCTCATAAACGACCTCAACCTTGCTTCAAAATTGGAATATAATATGCAGCCCACACATATTGAGCAGGTTAATGTTATTTCTATTGTTCGGCAGGTAGTGGTAGATTTCATCAACTTGGATATTAGCGGTAAATATCCTATTGAGTGGCTTACCGACAGTAACTTGAATACCGTTATCATAAATGCCGATAAAGATTTGATAAAAAGAGCTGTCAGCAATTTGATACAAAACAGCATAAACCATAATGAAAATGGTTGCACTATTTATGTTGCTGTCAAGGAAGAACACGGTAAAGTCTGCAAGATAGTTGTTTCAGACAATGGAGTCGGGGCTACGGACGAACAAATTGACAAACTGAATAATTCCCCCCACTATATGGTTTGTGATGAAAATACATCAGAGCAACGCCACGGCTTAGGCTTGCTGATTGTGAAACAAATTGCTGCTGCTCACAAAGGTACAGTAGAAATAAAACACAGCGAATATGGCGGACTTGAAGTCGAAATATGCTTGCCCTTATAATCAATTAAATTTTGATACAAAAATATAAAGAGCCGATGACTGTGATTACTCACAAGTTCACCGGCTCTGCATCTATGCGTCTGGCTCTTTGATGATGGTTATATTATCCTGTCACATTTCGATTAGTAAGGCGTGAGTTTATTAAATTCAGTATCCCCAACAATTTAATAACCTTGTTTTTCTGCTGTGAATAGAAAAAATCCACAAAAAGGGAAGACAGAGCTTTCTCGCTCTGCCTTCTGTGTTTCCTACCATTATCTGTATTGTGATGCCCTTTGCTTGTTTCACAATCTCTCATTTTTTCTTAGGGTATTAGGGGCTTTTGTCCCTAACAAGTGAATGTGGATAACCAAATTCAGTGCTTGGTAAGACATAACAGGCTTTTTGTAGATATAGCAAAATCATCTGTAAAAATAAAGAAAATGAGAGATTTTTGTGTAGCGAAAACCACTCAATTATGTAATAAGCTTTAGTTAACATTTTTGGCAAACACAGACAATGGTATCAATTATTAGGACACACAAGGTACAAAGTATCAGCATTAATATTATCTTTGGTATACAACATAGGTATATTTGCTTCTATTGGTGATTCGAGCATCATAACTCCTTTGGCCTGCTCAAATGCCTTTTTAACAGAGTGACCAAATCCTAATGATGAATAAAACTGAGCAGCAAAAGCACAGGCAGCATTGTCACTTATGGAATCTGTCATACCAATAGCTGCATCTACATGACTAACAACCTCATATGCCTGTTCATAAGAAAAACAAGCATTAAAAAATATTAGATGTATTTTGTCGGAAGAAGACATTATCGTTTGAGTTATAGCCTCTTTAGTAACAAGCTTTGCAGAACCATCAGTATTTTCTAATATAAGTTCTCCAGTATTAGAGCCATGTCCGCTAAAATGTATAACATCTGGATTAATCTCATTAATTGCTTGGAGAATATCTAAGGGGCGCACTGCCCATCTAGTCTCAAAGGAGATTGAGTCTCTGTGTTCGGATTTCCTAATCATTTCTTGAATGGAACGTGCTTCTTCATCTAAACGCAACTGAGAAGTTCCCTTCGGATTAGTAGCAAAAAATAGAACTGTTATTTTCTCTGGAACTGCCTTTAACCGTTCGATATCTCTTTGCATATCTGCTTGTTGTTTTTGCTGTGTTGAAATAGCTTGATTTATCTTTTTCAAGGTTTGTTCATTTTGTTGTTGTCGCTTTTTGTCTTCTTGCTCTTGCTTTTTACGCAATTTTTCTTCTTCACTACGCAACTTTTTTTCTTCAGATGCAATTTCCATGTCTTTCTGCGCTATTTTTTTATCAAGATCAGCAATCTTTTTATCAATAGCGGCAATTTCTTTTTCTGCCTTTTCGATTTCAGATGTTTTTGAACGAATGGTTGATTGTGAGGATGTATGTTTTAAAGAATTTGTTGCAGAAACAATCTTTTGCTTCTGTCGGGCTTTTTTATCGCTTTCCTTTGCCTTGTCAGAAGATAACTTTGATAACTCAGAACGTTTTCTGGCAATATTGTTTCTATATGTATCAATCAGTGACATTTTTAACCTCCAGCATTTTTAATATTGTTTCAATTTTATAATTTAATAGCAGTTCTATGTTTATAATTATACCATATATTGTATACTTTTCTACAAGTGTTAGTATATTCGCGAAATATACTATCTACATTTTAGAGTAACTATTATTTGTAGATTATTTCTGCAAAAACACTCTCATCTGCCTGCTGACGAATACAATTCATTTTTCTAACCCATTCCATAGGACTATTAGCTTTAAGCTGTTCAGTAATGCCCTGTGTTGTTTTTAACAGTCTTACAATCCAATAAAAACGCTCCCGTGCTTGTTTGTCAATCTCGGAAAGATATTCATTAAGTGCTCCGCTTGTAAGTATATTGATATAAGTCAATTTGCGGTGTTCTTGTAAAAAGCACAAATGTAATTCACCATAAACACCAATAACGTTTTCTTCATTCTTAGGAAGTGTAAGATTTGGAATGAGATAATCGCTTTGCTTGCAGTAAGTACCGCCGTTTTGTTCAAACAATGATTTCGTTGTAGTTTTCCTCCATAATAATTTAATTCTTACTACAAATTCATCATATCCAACCGTCTTTACAAATACTTATAAATGCCGCAACGGACACTTCTTTATGTGAAGTGTCCGTTAGCAGGCCTTTTTTATAATAGGGTTTAACTATTCGGTTTATTTAAACTTTTATATATCTTTGATTTTTGCTGTTCGGCTTGTCCGGGATTGTCATTTTAACAAGTCCCTGTTTAAGAGCGGGATTCATATAGTTTTTTCTGAATGTTTCTTTGGATTTTAAGCCGAGTTTTGACATTATTTCATTTGCCGAATACGGAATATCAAATTCCATAACATCAAGCATCTTTAACACATAACTTGAAAGCATTTCGGTATTCAGTCTGAATTGTCCGATGATTTTCTCAAGCACTCTATCTATTTGCTCAAGCATAAATTCGATAAAGACATTGGAGTTACCGTTAATGTGGCTCTTTGCGATTGCTTCATAGTATCCGTCTTGAAACTTTTCTATTTGGCTTTCAATAGGAATGTATTCAAATACGGGTTTCCATTTAATTAAAATTGCACTGTGCCACAGGCGGGCCATTCTGCCGTTTCCGTCTGAATACGGGTGAATGAACACAAATTCATAATGAAATACGGCGGACAAGATCAGCGGATGAATATTATCTTTTTCTCTGTTCAGCCAATCGAAAAGTTGTTCCATTAGTTTTGGCACAAGCGCTGCCGGAGGGGCCATAAAAATGCATTTATCGCCGCTGAAAACACCTTCTTCGCCTTTACGGAAAGTGCCGGAATCATTAATAAGATATTTTGTCATAACGGCATGCATTGCATTTAGTTCATCAATGCTGTACGGGTCTATGGAAGCTATTTTTTCATATGCTTCATAAGCGTTTTTGACTTCCTGTATTTCTTTTTGCTCACCAAGCACCAAATGTCCGTCAATAACATCACGCACTTGTGAAAGCGAAAGGGAATTTGCTTCGATTCTTAAAGATGAATGAATAGAACGGATCTTATTATTCTTTCTTAAATGCGGTTTTGACTGTAAATTATTCTGAAAATTGATATTGCCGATTTTTTCGGAAATGCTGCTTACATATGACAGCATTTTATTAGTTATATCAAATGGTGGTGTGTACTTTTCCAAACTGTTTTCTCCCACATAACTTGCTTATTATCTTGCTTACTATCTTAATTATTATACCATAACTGTATTTTTATTCAAGTAAAATAAGAAATATTAGCGCCCATGTTTTTCGGAACATTTTCTGTTTGAACTTATATGCTTATCCGAAACAACGATTACTGCCGTTTTTGCGATAGCTGCGGTTACAGCCATTTTATCACCTCCGTAAAGCAAAAGGAGCAGCCTTTGAATACTGCTCCTCAGATTTTAAATTTCCGTTTCAATTCCGTTTCTTGTCAAGAGCGTTCCTATCCAAACGCCTGCAAGGCATCCTACCACACTGAGTATAAGGTACAAAATTCCTTGAAGATATTGACTGCCTTGAAACAATTGAAAAGTTTCGAGTGAAAAAGTGGAAAAGGTTGTATATCCGCCGCATATTCCTGTCTTAAGAAATAACTGTGTGTTGTCTGAAACCTTTTTCTGTGAAGCCAAACCAACAATCGCACCGATTAGCACCGCCCCCGTAAAATTTGTAATCAAAGTCAGAACAGGAAAAGTGCCTTTGTATGGGATACAACTAATCGCATACCTTAACATCGCACCTATCGCACCACCGAGCCCAACCATTAAAAATTTCAAAGCCATGATCCATCACCTTTATATCCAACTAACTGCCTTAACTATATCATAACAATAATATAACTTCAAGTTATATTATCTTCCCCCAGCCTTTCCGAACATTTTCTGTTTAAACTCAGGCGCAATGACTTGAAGCAGATACCTTTCGTTGCCGCAGCGGTACAGACAGGTTCCTCTTTCGGGATACTTGATGAGTTCAAACTCGGACGGTTCGATCTGCATGATGTCGATGTAGGTCTTCGGCTCAA
>OGPC01000719.1_pt1 | contig 28126 bp, 21 predicted proteins | sample 1552911 | NCBI WGS metagenome assembly OGPC01 (sample SAMEA2580248, study PRJEB22360) | human gut metagenome | biome: human gut; feature: human-associated habitat; material: faeces | place: Denmark | collected 2008/2010 | reverse complement strand
AAGAACACTCCAAGTACTGATCTGTATGATTGGTAATCGAATAACTCATAAATTCGTTGCGGTTTGGCACTAACTCAATTCCCATCTCAGCTGCATCCTGAACCACATACGGACTTCGATAGCTTTCTGAATGGTCCTTTGGGACAACTGAAATATCATATTTTGTCAGGAATATTTGTAGTAGACTGCATACGAAAACTAGCAAATATTTTGCGCCGATAACGATACACCTCCTATCATGTATTATTTCTCCTCGGCAAGTTACTTCATTATGGTGATTGAAACTGCTGTCTGCAACTACTATTTTGAATATACTGCATCATTTTTTGAGAGAAGATACACGCAATATTGATTCATGCTGATACCTTCCCTCTTGGAATGTTCTGCAAGAGAACGATGCAAGCTGCGAGGTATTCTAAGCTTAAATTGTCCTGAATATTCCTCCAAACTGTCCGGCTCGTGAATTTCGATACCATCTTCAATGGCAGCTTCTAACCATGCCTTCTTAGCATCCAAAGCATTTGCAACAGCGGATTCTACTGTTTCTCCACAGGTGATACATCCCGGAAGCTCTGGAAATGAAACCACGAAACCGCCCTCATCCTTATCCTCTACAATTTCCATACGATAGTTCATTATCAAATAATCATTCAGCGTTTTCATCATTTACCGCCTCACTTTCCACAATCTGTTTTACCATCTCTACATACACTTTTTTGATGGGTTCATGCTTCGGTATCGTAATCGGTTGACATCCAGCTTTTCTGAACGTGTAATGACTGCTTCCACTTCTTGGTGCATTCATTTTGTACCCGCAGCTTTCCAATACTTTCCGTAACTCATCAAACCGGAGGTCTTTTGATAAATTGCATATACGTGTTATGAGTTTATCCCATTTTGACATTGTTATACCCTCCTGCTTATATTATACATGGTGTCGTATATGGTGTCAATTATTCTATTCGTTCCTGAAGCATAACCGCCAGTTCAAACTCATTCTCCCGAACGGTAACTTCCGTTTTTCCATAATATTTTTCCGCACACACTTCAATATTCTGAAGCCCCAGTCCATGATTTTTGGAATCCAGTTTTGTCGTGAGCAGTCTGCCATCGCTCCGGCTTCTGACAAGTTTCCCGTCAAAACTGTTTTTAACGATAATAAAAAACATATTCTGGCGCCGGTACGCACTCAGTTCGATAAATTTTCTGCCCTCTTTTTGCCGCCTGCAGGCCTCTAACGCATTATTCAAAGCATTGTTTATGATAATGCTCAGGTCAAAAGCATCCATATTCATACTGGAAGGGAAAAGAAAGTCCGCCTGAAACGCAATGTCATAGTTTTTTGCCAGCTGCACATATCTTTGCATAATGACATCGGTCACCGGATTGCCGGTATTGTATTTCATATCCAGCTGTTCCACGGATGCCTGCAGGGAATCCAGATACTGCCGGAACGCAGTGGGTTTTCCTGTTTCCTCCTGCATCAATGCCTCCATATCCGCGATATAATTTTTCATGTCATGTTTCATCCCGCGGATTCCGGCATAAAGGTTTTCGATATCTCCGATATGCTGCTCCATTTCCCGGATCCGTTCCTGATAAATACTGATTTCGATTTTCTGGTTGCTTTCAACGATTAATTTGTGCAGCATTTTTGCGGTAAAAATAATCATCACAATACACAACAGGGAAGTACATGGAACCATAAGATTCATCTCAGGCCGGCTGTCAAACAGCGAATGAATATCATTGTCCTCCATCGAGAACATCATGCTGCGGATCATCAGACATAACAATAGTCCGGTCACGCTTGGAAATAACACAAAAATCAATTGTGAATTTTCATAGTTTTCTTTCATTTCAAGGTACTTTTTCATCCAGACAATGATCCTGTATGTGAAGACAAGAAGCACCAGAACATAGCTCAGATTCCAGAACATTTCAATTCCGGAATTCACTTCAAAAAACATGGTTTCTCCATACATCTGCCTGTCCAGAAATAAATATTGATTCAGATCTACCAGCTTTGTAAGCAGCCACAGAAAAAGAGGATAAATGGCAAATTTTAAGAGTTCCATTACGGAATAAAAGGTCACAACATAGTAAATGATTTTGAGTCTGCTTTCGTTGAACAAAAAAATGCCTGCCACACAGGTAACCAGCATGCTGATCAGCACCGGCAGGATACTCTGGCGGCTGTTATTCATGACCATGCTTTTCCCATAGAGCAGACTTTTTATAAAGACAGAATAGTGCAGAAAAATCTGGACTGCCACATACTGTCCCAGCAGTATCGCAGCACTATGATATTTTTTGAATGGAAAACGTGGCTGTGTTTCTTTCAACAAATTAACCAGCAACATTCCCTGCATAAAATAGCTTATGATATCGAAAACGTTGTACACAATATCTCTCATTGCAGTTTATGCCTTTCTCAGATAATTCATATAGGCAGTTACAAAATCGTTATATTTTTGTTTTGCCAGAAACACTCTATCGCCATTTTTCAGTTCAATATTGGCATTGTCATAGCGGACAACTTCCTGCAGATTCACCAAAAATCCCCGGTGCGATCGGAAAAAATGATCTCCCAGTTTCTGCTCTAACACTTCCATTTTTTCGTAAAAACTGTAGGTTTCTTCCTTCATGTTTTTCGTGTGCAGAACGATTTTTCTCGCTTCATTTTCCGCATAAATAATATTGTTGACCGGTATCTTAATGTAATTGCCATCCATTCGGATAATGAGCGGCTGTGTATTCTTTTCCTTTTTGATCTGACTGATCGCCTTGTCCATGACTTCCATGAATTTCTGTTCATCGACCGGCTTTAAGAGATAATGAAATGCCCCTACATCATAGCCTTCAAACACATATTCCTTTAAGGCAGTCACAAAAATAATGATCACATCGGAGGTTTCCCTGATTTTCTTTGCGACTTCCATGCCGTTTGGTTTGCCACTGTCCGGCTTCCGATTCAGGGAAATATCAAGCAGAATAATATCATATACGGTCGGATCGGATAACAACTCTTCCCCATTTGCAAAGACATGGACCTGTGCATCCGTGCATTTCTCTGTCAGTTTTTTTAGGTAATCTCTAATTGGCTGTTCATCATCACATATTGCAATTTTCAGCATGCTTTCATTATTCAAAATCTACGACCTCTTTCTTACCATAAAGAAATGTCCGACAACAGATTCTGAATGGATACATTATTTTCCTGCCCATTCTTTACAAACTTATCCCGAAACATCGCCCCTGCTTTGATCACATTCTCTGAAAAATGTTCTGGCAGATTTTCCGGATTTTCTTTTTTCTTATCCTGCGCCGCTAAAAACTGCTGAGCCCTCTGACTTGAATTTTTCCAGACAGAACTTCTTCTGATCGCATCCTCAAGCATCTGTGCGGACTGATCCTGCTGCTTTGTTCTCCCTTCCAATGATTTCGCATGATCTTCAAAAGATTCCGTAAGTTTTTGCAATGCTTCCTCTTTGGTAAGAACATGGTTTTCATCCTCTTCGGCCGGAGTATTTTTCTTTATTTCTTCCCGGTATTTAGCCATTGCTTCCTGATACTTTGCAATTGCCATGCTTTCCATTTCCTTTATCTGCTCCTTTACGGTATCAATATATTTATCAAACCCGGAAAGCAATTTGCCCCATTCACTGTCGGTCATGTCACGCCAGTCTTTGTCTTCTTTCAATTCCTGTGCTGTAATCTGACGCGCTTCCCCAAATTTCTTAATGAAATCCGATATAGTTGCATTTTTATCATCGGAAGAACTTTTCCTGCCGGTGGCAGCGTTATTGTATGCATTTGAACTGTCGTAGGTTTGTAATCCTGTAATTCCCATTTTTCTTTTCCTTCTCAAACTTCCTGTATGATTTTGCAAAAAAAGCACTGTATTCCAGATCTTTTGAAATACAATGCTTCCCTGCTTATATTGTATCGGCGCCTATCGTATATTTCTTTAACATCTATTATTTGAATCTCTTTAGCCTGCAGATCTGGTTGTATGATCCTTATTGATTTTATTTTAAAATCGGATCGTTTATGATCTGGACTTAGTTTCATGTAACGAAATGTCTTTTTTATGTAACGAATTTTTTTGCACAAGCTCAATAGTCACCCGATATTTATTATTTTTAGACCATAAGCCATAAAAACAGCCATGCATATTCCCCAAAATACACATGGCTGATTTACTCTACAAAAGCAAATTTCACAGATACCGTCCCGTAACGCTATCTTCATTTCCCACAATCTCCTCCGGTGTCCCAGTTGCAATCACCCGGCCGCCGTCATCTCCGCCGCCCGGCCCCATATCAATGATATAATCGGCGTTGCGGATCACATCGAGATCGTGCTCAATGACCAGCACCGTCGCCCCATTGTCAACCAGCGCATCAAACACGCTAAGCAGCGTCTGCACATCCAGCGGATGCAGCCCGATCGTCGGCTCATCAAACACAAACACCGAATCCGACTGTCCTTTTCCCATTTCGCTGGCAAGTTTCAGCCGCTGTGCCTCTCCGCCGGAAAGGCTCGGCGTTTCCTCGCCCAGCGTCAGATAGCCCAGTCCCAGATTTTTGAGCACTTCCAGCCGCTGATGCACAACCTTTAAATCCGCGGTTGCCTGCAAAGCGGTATTTACATCCATCTCCATCAATTCCGGCAGGGAATAGCGGTTTCCCTGTTTGTTTTCATAGCCGATCTCCCATGCCTCTTTTGCATACCGGGAACCATTACACTCTGGACACGGCACATCCACATCCGGCAGAAACTGCACATCGAGGCTGATCTGTCCGGTTCCGTCACAGACCGGACACTTTAATTTTCCGGTATTATAGGAAAAATCGCCCGCCTTGTATTTCCGGTTTTTCGCATCCGCGGTCCGGGCAAAAATCTTCCGGAGTTCGTCGTGTACATTCGCATAGGTTGCGACCGTGGAACGGACATTGATTCCAATCGGTGACGCATCGATCAGCTTCACATGGGCGATGCCCTCTGCCGAAAGATCTTTCACATGTTTCGGCAGATGCTCTCCGTTCAGCTGCGCCTGCAGCCCCGGAATCAGGCTTTCGAGAACCATCGTGGTCTTTCCGGAACCGGATACCCCGGTCACCACGGTAAGCCTGCCCTTAGGGATGTCCACCTCCAGCGGCTTTACCGTATGGATGCGGTCGGTGGAAAGATGCAGTTTTCCAAGGGCAAACAGTTCCTCCGGTGCGATCGGCTGACGGATGCGCAGATCCTTTGTCTTTGCGAGAAATGGTCCGATCATGGAGTTTTTATTGGCAATGATCTGTGGAATACTGCCCTCTGCGATCACATATCCACCGCCCGCTCCGGCTTCCGGTCCCATCTCAATCACCCAGTCCGCCTCCGATAAAATCTGCGTATCGTGATCGACCAAAAGCACTGAGTTTCCATCTTTGATCAGATCATGCATCACGGCATTCAGTCCCACGATATTTGACGGGTGCAGACCGATCGACGGCTCATCGAGCACATACAACACGCCTGTCGTGCGGTTCCTCACCGCCCGCGCAAGCTGCATGCGCTGCCGTTCCCCGGTTGAAAGCGTTGCCGCCGCCCGGTCGAGGGAAAGATAAGAAAGTCCCAGATCCATGAGCCTTTTTGCAACGGTCTTAAACGACTCGCAGATGGATTCCGCCATCGGACGCATCTCTTTCGGCAGGGATTCCGGCACATGCGCCACCCATTCGACCAGCTCTTTCAGCGTCATTTTGCAGGCTTCCGCCAGTCCGATCCCACAAAGTTTCGGTGCACGGGCTGCCTCCGACAGCCTGCTTCCGCCGCACTCCGGGCAGACTTCCTCCTTCAAAAACTTCTCCACCCGCTTCATGCCCTTTTCGTCTTTTACTTTTGCCAGAGCATTTTCTACGGTGTATACCGCATTGTAATAGGTAAAATCCAGCTCTCCTGCCTGATTGGATTTCTTTGCTTTGTAAAAAATATGCTTTTTCTCCGCCGGACCGTGATAGACGATATCCTTTTCTTCATCGGTCAGATCTTTAAACGGAATGTCGGTGCGCACGCCCATCTCCCGGCAGACGTCAGTCATTAACGACCACATCAGGCTGTTCCACGGTGCAACCGCACCCTCATCAATACTGATCGAATCGTCCGGTACAAGCGAATCCAGATCCACCGTCCGGACACTTCCCGTACCGCCACACTTCGGGCAGGCTCCCTGTGAATTAAAGGCAAGCTGCTCCGCACTCGGCGCATGGACACGTTCGCCGCACTCCGGACAGATGATCTCCTGTTCTGCCGCAACTTTCAGTGTCGGCGGAACATAATGCCCGTTCGGGCACCGGTGCGACGCGAGCCGCGAATACATCAGCCGCAGGCTGTTTAACAGTTCGGTTCCCGTTCCAAACGTGCTGCGGATGCCCGGAATGCCCGGACGCTGATGCAGGGCCAGCGCCGCCGGGACATACAGCACTTCGTCGACCTGTGCTTTTGCCGCTCTGGTCATGCGCCTTCTGGTGTAAGTCGAAAGCGACTCCAGATACCGTCTGGAGCCTTCTGCATACAACACGCCAAGTGCTAACGACGATTTTCCGGAGCCGGATACGCCTGCAATCCCGACAATCTGATGCAGAGGGACATTTACATTTACGTTTTTTAAGTTGTGGACACACGCGCCCCTTACTTCTATGTATTTTGGTTCGTTGTGACTGTTTTCCATAAAGACATTACCCGTGTATGAATTATCTTGCGTATTATCTTGCGTACTTTCTTCCTCAATTATACAGAAAAACATGCGAAATTCCAATAGTATTCCAGACAGAAAAAAGCCGGTGCATCCCAGACGATGCACCGGTTTTTCCGTTTACTATATAAAATACTCCCTTGTACCGGCTGTTAAGTCAGCCACCCTTTTAAGCTTTCAGATCCAGTGAACGGATCTCCTGCCGAACCTTTAAAATCATGGACGGGCTGACAGAAAGCTCATCATATCCCATACTAAGAAATGTCTCAGTCAGTGTCGTGTCTGCGCCAAGCTCGCCACAGATACCAACCCAACAGCCACCCTTATGACCGTTGTCCACAATCATCTTAAGCATCTTAAGGATTGCCGGATGATGGGAATCATAAATGTTATCAAGCTTTGGATTCTGCCGGTCGATCGCCAGTGTATACTGTGTCAGATCATTCGTTCCGACAGAGAAGAAATCCACTTCCTGTGCCAGTTCTTCGGACATCATGACAGCTGCCGGAGTCTCGATCATAATACCAAGTTCGACATCCTTGTACGGAATCTTTTCCTCATCCAGTTCTTTTTTCACTTCCTCGATGATCTTCTTTATCGTCTGTACCTCTGTGACAGAAATGATCATCGGGAACATGATGGCGATGGTTCCGTAATAGCTTGCCCGATACAGTGCACGAAGCTGTGTCTTGAATACCTCGCGGCGGTCAAGGCAGATACGGATCGCACGGTAACCCATTGCCGGATTATCTTCTTTGTCGAGTCCGAAATAATCCACCTGCTTGTCCGCACCGATATCGAGTGTACGGATGATGACTTTCTTTCCTGCCATTGCCTCGGCTACCTTGCGGTATGCTGCAAACTGTTCTTCCTCGGTTGGATAATCCCTGCTCTCCAGATAAAGGAATTCGCTTCGGAACAGTCCGATGCCGCCGGCATCATTTGCCAGTACCGATGCCACATCCCCAACGCTTCCGATATTTGCATACAGGTTGATCTTTGTTCCGTCCTTTGTGATATTCTCCTTGCCCTTGAGTTCCTGCAGCAGACGCTTTTTCTCTTCATCCTCTGCTTTCTTCTTCTGGTAAGCTTCCATAACGGAGACCGGTGGATCAATGATGATCCTGCCTTCGTATCCATCGACGATACCCATTTTTCCATCGACATCTTCCGGAAAATCGACACCGATCAGTGCCGGGATATTCATGGTACGGGCCAGAATCGCGGTATGGGAATTGGTGGAACCGTGACGGGTGACAAAGGAAAGCACCTTCGATTTATCAAGCTGTACGGTCTCACTTGGTGCCAGATCATCGGCAAGTAAAATCACCGGCTCATCGGCATTCAGGCCATTTCCTCCGTTGCCCTGCAGGATGGAAACTACGCGGTTTGACACATCCCTGACATCGGCTGCACGCTCACGCATATAATCATCATCCATTGCCGCAAACATCTCGGAAAATGTATCTCCGGTCGTTGCCACGGCATATTCGGCATTCACCTGCTGGCCTTCAATCATATTTGTGATGGATTCGATATAATCAAGGTCATTCAGCATCATCTGATGTACTTCAAAGATTGCTGCATTGACTTCACCGACTTCTTTTAATGCCTTATCATAAAGCCCGGCAAGCTGCTGTTTTGCGGTATCTTTGGCATCTTCAAACCGTTTTACCTCTTTTGCGGTATCTGCGATTTTCTCCCGCTTTACCTGATTTTCTGATTTGCGGTATATGGCAAGGCGGCCGATGGCCACCCCGCTGTATACGCTTTTACCCTGAATTGTCATAGCGTCACCTCATCCTTTTGCTGATTCATTCTCCGTAAACGGTTGCCGGAACGGTTTCTTACAGTTTCTCCTCTAAGAATTTGCCAAGTGCTGCGATTGCTTCCTCTTCCTGATCTCCATCCGTCTTTAATACAATTTCCTGTCCGCATTTAACACCAAGACCCATAACTCCGAGGATTCTCTTTGCGTCTACTTCCTTGCCATCCTTACTGATGGTTACTTTACATGGATATGCAGAGGCTGCTTTTACCAGCTCTCCTGCCGGTCTTGCGTGGATTCCCTGCTCGTCTTTGATGGTATAAGTAAATTCTTTCATGATCATTCTCCTTTTCAAATTTTGTTTCTTTACCAATGTTACTGTTTACAAATTTTATTTAACATCCTTTTTGATCAGTCCGAGCAATACGGCTGTAATGACAGCGCCGACTGCCCATGCAAGGATGTATAAAAGCGGATGTCCTACGGTTGCAAATACGAAGATTCCACCGTGAGGAGCCATCAGTGTGCACTTAAACAGTGCGGATAAAAATCCTGCAACTCCGGCACCAATTAAGGTACATGGAATTACGTGAAGCGGATCTGCTGCTGCAAACGGGATCGCACCCTCGGTGATGAAGGAAGCACCCATTACAAAGTTGGATACCTTGGATCCACGTTCTTCCTTTGTAAATTTCTTCGGGAAGAACTGGCAGGCAAGCGCGATTCCGATCGGAGGAACCATACCACCGACCATGATCGCTGCCATGGCAATGTAACATGCCTGAACAGCCGGGTCGCCTGGCTGTGCACCTTTTTCAATCATCTGGCTTGCAGTTGCCAGTACGCCGGTACCAAATACATAAGCGGCTTTGTTGATTGGACCACCCATGTCGATCGCCATCATTGCTCCGAGGATCAGTCCGAGTACGGTGATGTATCCCGCATCAGAGATTGCGGTCAGTCCGTTGCTCAGTCCGGTATTGATCAGTCCGATCAATGGGTTAAAGATGAAGCACATTAAAATACTGATAATTAAAATTCCAAGCAACGGATAAATCAGAGTCGGCTTGATTCCGTCTAAGGAAGCCGGCAGTTTTGAAAACGCTTTTTTCAGGAACAGTACAATAAATCCGGCAAGGAATCCGGCTAAGATTCCGCCAAGGAAACCGGAAACGGTGTTACCACCGTTGGCACCCTGGAATGCAAAGTCTGCGATAAATTTCTGGAAACCGGTTGTGGAATCCGCCCAGTTGTAACCGGTAACTAATGCGTTACCACTCGAGGCTAACAAACCGCCCGTAAAACCAACTGCAAGTCCCGGCCGGTCTGCAATCGAGTATGCAATGTAACCTGCAAGCACCGGAACCATCAGTCCCATTGCCAGTCCTCCGGCATACTTGAAGAATGCCGATAACGGCGTACAGGAACCGAATGCCGATCCACCGGTTGCACCATAGCCCATCAGGGTATCGATCAGAAATGCAATCGCTGTCATGATGCCGCCGCCGATAACGAACGGAAGCATGTGGGATACCCCACTCATCAGGTGTGTGTAAATCATGTGTGCGGTAGAACCACCCTCTGCTTTTTCTTCTTTTCTGCTGCCCTCTGCCGCATGGTAGACAGGTGCATCCCCGGCCACGGCACGGTTTAACAGCTGCTCTGCCTTGTTGATGCCGTCTGCAACCTTGCACTCGATGACTTTCTTTCCATCGAAACGGTCCATCGGAACTTTGGTGTCAGCTGCAACGATGATTGCGGCCGCTCCTGCGATCTCTTCATCGGTAAGCACATGCTTGGCTCCGCCAGAACCTCTGGTCTCTACCTTAATCGTGATTCCCATCTCAGCTGCATGCTTCTCTAAGCTTTCCGCTGCCATATAAGTATGTGCGATTCCGGTCGGGCATCCGGTTACGGCAAGTACCTTGTATTTTGCCCCAGTTTCGTCTTCTTTTTCGTCCTCATCTTTTGCGCTTTCCGCATCATCGATGACTTTTAAGAATTCGTCTACGGTCTTTGCATTTTTCAGTCCGTTGGTAAAATTCTCGTCCATCAGAAGTACGGAAAGTTTGCTGAGCACCTCCAGATGTACATTATCCTCGGTATTTGGAGCTGCAATCAGAAACAGTAAATTGACAGGTGCTCCATCTAACGCGTCAAACTCTACACCATCCTTTACTACCATAGCTGCCAGTCCCGGTGCTTTCACAGCATCTGACTTGCAGTGTGGAATCGCAATTCCTTCTCCGATTCCGGTTGTTCCTTCTTCTTCTCTTGCAAAAACCCCCTTGCGGTAAGTTTCCACATCGCGGATTTTTCCGCTTTTTGCCATGAGATCAACCATTTTGTTTAAAACATCCTGTTTTCCGGCTGCAGAACCGTTCAGTTCAATGCTCTCGGCTGCAAGCAAATCTCTGATTCTCATAGTATACCCTCCTTAAAATAATTTTTGATTTGCATCCATCAATGCAAGTACTTCCTTTTTTGTTGCCAGTTCTTCGGAAAAAGCACTGGCACTTCCGGTACATACACCATAGCGGAACGCATCTGCATAGCTGCCACCATTTAAATATCCATATATAAAACCAGCCACCATGGAATCTCCGGCGCCTACCGAATTGACGAGCTTTCCTTTCGGTGCCTCAGCCCGGAACTCCTGACCGTCTTCCGTCACAAGGACGGCCCCGTCACCTGCCATGGAAACAAGAACATTTCTTGCACCTTTTTCCTGCATGCGTTTTGCATATGTGACAACATCATCCTTATCATTGATTACCGTGTGGAAAATCTCTCCCAGCTCATGATTGTTTGGTTTGATCAAAAACGGATGATAAGCAAGTACGTTCATCAGCAGATCTCTGGTCGCGTCTACTACAATATTAAGTTTCTTGTTCTGCAGATGCTCCATGATATCCATATACATGGATTCCGGCATTGTATCCGGGATGCTTCCGGCAAGTACCAGTGTATCGCCATCCTGCAATGCATCCAGTTTTCCGTAAAGCTTCCGGATATCTTCTGATGCAATCTTTGGTCCCTGTCCGTTGATTTCCGTCTCGGTCTGTGCCCGGAGTTTTACGTTGATACGGGACAATCCTTCGGTAACGTGAATAAAATCTGCGGTAACACCTTTCTCCTGAAGAAGCCGTGTGATGGCATCTCCGGTAAATCCTGCCATAAATCCAAGTGCTGTGCTTTCTTCCCCGAGATTTTTCAGTACCATTGAAACATTGATTCCTTTCCCACCCGGAAAAATAATTTCCTTGCTGGTACGGTTGACCACACCGGTCATAAAGTTGTCCACATTTACAATGTAATCAATGGATGGGTTAAATGTTACGGTATAGATCATTCTTTCACCTCCACAATATTTTTGTATTTTTTAAGTGCCGGCTTGTACAGCTCCGTTGTTAAGATGGTTGCCTGTTCAAAATCAGCAAATTTCACACTGGAAAGCTGGTCAAACTTGCTGGCATCTGCCAGAATATAGCAGCGTTTGCAATTCTTCATGGAATATTTCTTTACCATGGCTTCCTTGATCTCCGGGGTGGAATATCCTTTGCTGACGCTGATTCCATTCGTTCCCCAGAATCCTTTGGTAAAGTTATACTTGGAAAGCATCTCCATGGCTTCCTCCCCGACGATCGCCTCTGTCTGGGATTTGAATTCGCCTCCCAGCAGATAAACACGGCAGCCCTTTTCCGCCAGAAGCTTTGCATGGCTGATGGCATTTGTCACAAACACCGCCTGTGTCTCCTTAATAAAAGGGATCATCGCCTCGGTGGATGTTCCGGCATCCAGATAAACAAAATCATCCGGGCGGATGAGGGATGCTGCATACTTTGCAATTGCATTCTTTTGTTCCGCATTCATCGTCTTACGGTTTCTGACATCCTCATCATGTGTACTCACACTCGGCCGTCTGGCGATTGCACCGCCATGCACCTTGGTCAGAAGACCATTCTCATCCATTGTGATTAAGTCCCGGCGGACGGTTGATTCTGAAGCGTCAAGTGCAGTCATAAGTTCCTGTATTGTGGCACTTCCCTCCGCTTCTATTATGGACAGTATCCTTGAAAATCGTTCTTCTGCAAGCATATGCCTCACTCCTTTGTTTTCTTTTTCGTTCACAATCTTTCAAAAACGTTCATTTTGATGGTTCTTATTATAGTTACATTTTCTGTCATCGTCAATCACTTTCCGTCAAAATCATTCACAAAAACAGAACTGGGATTTTGTGCATAATGTCATGTTATTGAACAAGGCGGCTATGGCTCGAAAGGACCGGGGAGGGGGACACCAATGGCAATCCGGCTCATGCTCCTTGCAATTAAGAGGCTGTAGGAATTTTTGTTTTAATTGCTATCAGGCGGACGCAACCGGTGGTCATTCGCCTTCCGGGCTCAGTGACCACCTGCCTCGTACATCCATGTACGAGGCTTGCTGAAAATTGAAAAAATTCCAGCCTCTAAAATGCAGGAGAAATCGCCGGGTTGCCATTGGTGTCCCCCTCCCCGGTCCTTTCTACCTAGCAGTTTACAGTACAATTGTTTCACACCATGTCAAAAGCCTATTATGTTTTGTAAAAAGAACAGCATACTTATTGAGAGTATGTGTATTATTTGCTACAATATCCCCGGAATATGACAAAACAGGTTTTTCTGTGAGTTTCTTGGTATTATCTTATAGAAATGCAGAAAACTTTATTTTACAATGATCCATTACAAACACAAGGAGGAATTATCATGAGAGGCGTTGAAACCCGAATTCAGGAAATCCGTCACAAAATTTTTACAGAAGTAGCCCGTATGGCTTATCATACCGAATGGCCTGTAAAGGAACGTATGGAAGAACTTCCATATAAGATTATTCCGGGAGAAACCGGAAATTTCAGAAACGATGTATTTTTGGAGCGTGCAATTGTAGGCGAACGCCTGCGTCTGGCAATGGGTCTGCCAAACCGCAGTGCAGCAGAGCATGCCCCGGTATCCGATGGCATTGAAGCTGCTGACCAGGCAGAAACTTACTATACTCCGCCTCTCATTAATGTCATTAAATTTGCCTGCAATGCCTGTCCCACAAAACGTGTGCACGTAACAGACGGCTGTCAGGGATGTCTGGCACATCCCTGTATGGAAGTATGCCCGAAAGGAGCGGTTTCCTTAGACCGTACCACCGGCAGATCTATCATTGACCAGGAGAAATGTATCAAGTGCGGCCGCTGTGCAAGTGTCTGCTCCTATAACGCCATTATCATTCAGGAACGTCCATGTGCCAAAGCATGCGGTATGGATGCCATTACTTCAGATGAAAACGGCAAAGCCAATATCGATTATGACAAGTGTGTTTCCTGCGGTCAGTGTCTGGTAAACTGCCCGTTCGGTGCCATTGCTGACAAATCCCAGATTTTCCAGACAATCCGTGCCATCCAGTCCGGTGAAAAGGTTTATGCAGCTGTCGCTCCTGCATTTGTCGGTCAGTTCGGACCAAAGGTTACCCCTGGCAAGCTGCGTGCTGCCATGAAAGAACTCGGGTTTGCAGACGTTTTTGAGGTAGCAATCGGTGCGGATCTGTGTGCAAAGCAGGAAGCAGAAGATTTCTTAAAAGAAGTGCCGGATGAACTTCCATTCATGGCAACTTCCTGCTGTCCGGCATGGTCTGTCATGGCAAAGAAATTATTCCCGGATCACGCCAACTGTATTTCCATGGCACTGACTCCGATGACATTAACTGCACGTCTTATCAAAAAGCATAACCCAAATGCGAAGGTTGTCTTTATTGGACCATGTGCGGCTAAAAAACTCGAGGCAATGCGCCGCAGCGTCCGCAGTGAAGTAGATTTCGTGCTCACCTTTGAAGAAATGGCGGGTATTTTTGATGCAAAACATGTGGATCTGGAAAACATGGAAGAAGATCCGGATGGTGTAAGTGACGCTTCCACCGATGGAAGAAACTTTGCCGTTGCCGGTGGCGTTGCACAGGCTGTCGTAGATGTCATCAAACGGGATCATCCGGAACAGGAGATCAAGGTGGCAAATGCCGAAGGATTAAAGGAATGCCGTCAGCTTTTAAAGCTTGCCACATTAGGCAAATATCCGGGTTATCTGCTCGAAGGCATGGCTTGTCCGGGCGGATGCGTCGCCGGAGCCGGAACCATGCAGGCAATCAAGAAATCCCAGACAGCGGTCGGTCTGTATGCCAAGAAAGCAAACCATCAGTTCTCAAGCGAAACCGAATACATCAAAGAACTGGATAAACTGGTGGATTAAATATCTGCCATATAAAAAAGCTCTGCGCTTTCGAAAATTTCGAAAACGCAGAGCTTTTTGTCTGTTCTTTTACTGTACCTGAATCCCGGTATCAAAGGTCCATTTCCACTGTCCAAAGGAAGGTGCGTATCCGCTGGTTCCTGCAATATCATTGTCAATCATGATTCCGCTGCATGTAGAATGAATCCGCCAGTACCTACTGTTTCCATACTTATGCACAATCGTGCGGCCACTGTAACTATACTTATCTCCTGCAGATCTCTTAATCGTTCCCTTCGCATAGACACCAATATCTTCCAGATAATCTTTTACCGCTTCCATTGAAGAAAATTCTCCGAAATATATGGCTATATGGGAGGAAGAACCACCCTTTCCATAAACAACAACATCTCCAAGTTCCAACTGGGAAAGGCTTTTCCCACTGCTTTTTCTTCCAATAGACTTCTTTGTGCCGGAATTCCACTGGATCGCACCCTTTGTTGCAACCCCTGTTGTATACGAAATACTCGATCCGCTTACCCAGTCTCTGGTACAATGTGCTCCAACACTGACATTTTTCAGTGCAGTCCCTTTCCGTCCCTTACTCTCCAGACGATTCAGGGCTGCCCGTGTGTATCCACTGCAGTCACAGCGGATTCCATCAACCACACTGCCATAACGCTTTCCCAGAAATCCCTTACACAATGTTTTCCGGTAATTATCCTGTGCCATAACCGCGGTATGATTCTTCGATGCTGCTTCTGCCGGTGCTGCAGTACCCCCTACTACAACTGCCGCCAGCAAAATACCTGCGATCAACTTTTTGCCCCATGTAAACTTAAACTTCAATGCACTTCCTCCGATTTGTTACAACTTTGTTACTTAACTATAACATATTTTAACAATAAGTAAAACCTTTTTCAAGAAAAATGTGCAAAAAAGTTTCGTTTTTATCTCATTTTTTATGTGTTTTTAATATTTTTTGGTCTCAATCTCCTGGAAATCATTTTTCATATCATACGAAATAAGTGAAAAATCATCCCGTTCCACATGAAGCACATAAAAACAGTCACCCGAAGAAAGTCCCCTCATCTGTTCTGCACCAGTCCACGTATCCATTTTCTGCTGTGTTCTCTTTAAGGAAATTTTCTTTACAAAAGACGTTCCATCCCACTGAAACAGCATATACCTGTTATAATTGGTTTTGGTCCAGGTCTCTGTCGCAAATCCGACCAGTCCACGTCCGGTATCTACAAATGCACACTTGTAATTCTCTGCGGCACTGCAGAAATCTTCGTTTATCGTCACAGAATCCAAAATCCTGAGGTTTATCGGATCGGAGATATCAAACATTGTCAGTTTTACCCCTGTCTTCTCGCTTGTCTTAGCATTGGTTTCATAGCCGATGCCAAGCAACAGTCCATCTCCAAACGGGTGCAGATAATCGGAATATCCTGTCATCTTCACATTTCCCAGCGGCTTCGGATGTGCCGGATCGGAAATATCTACTGCAAACAACGGGTCGGTATTATGATAAGTAATGAAATATGCTATATTTCCCAGATACCGTGCCGCATAAATCTCTTCTCCCTTTGCAATATTTTCCAGCAATCCCTCTTTTTTCAGGTGCGCATCCAGCAGATACAGGCGGTTTTCGGATAAAGAATTTTGGGAATCTGTTGTCAGAATACGAAGTTCTCCCCCACTTTCCGAAATAGCAAACGTATCCCGGATCGCCCCCTTTACGGTTGTTTCTGCAATTGCTGAAAACATTCCATTCTTATAAGAAAACTTGGCGATCTTTGTCTTTTCTCCACGCTCATATTCCATCTGATACAGATAGATTGCATCCGTTCCCATATAAACCTGTCGTCCGCTGTCGAGAAGCACCATATGGTCTGCAGCCTTCGATGGCTCTTTAAGATTTACAGATGCCATAATGACTTCTGTTGTCCCATTCTTCTGCACATAAAAACATCCGGCATCTGCTTTTTTCCCGGCAATCTCCGGAATGACCTGAGCCTTCCAGTTCTTTCCGTCTCTGGACACCCAACGGTCAGTAAACAGATAAATAAAATTTCCAACCTTACGGGAACTCTGGTATGCTCCATCCATTTTCATGGTTGCACTTAATACCGGATTTGCGCGTTCGGAAATGTCATACGTCAAAAGAACTGTACTCACATTTCCGTCCGGTTCATAAGCGATATCTTTGTAACATCCGATAAAACCGGAATCATTGTCAGCCTCCGTGCTGTCGGACTGAATCTCCTCCTGTTGTGTTTCCCATCCCTGCTTGATAACATACAGCCGGTCATTATCCACGTATAGCTGCAAAAGGATGTCATTTTCCGTCAGTTCCGGCCGTATTTCCGACAGCTTACGCATATTTTTGTCCCGAATATCCACAATGGTCACCCGGTCATCATTCAGCACATACAGATAATTTCCGTCATTTTTGACGATGTCCCCCTCGTCCACACCGTTTACCTGCAAATTGGTGTCGGAATGGGTACCGGATGACTCTTTTTTCGCCTCGGCAGAACCGGTATCTTCCACGAAAAACGAATCATCCACTGTGCCTTCTGCCAACTCCTTTTGTGAATTGGATTTTTTCTGTACCGCTGCATATACATCCTGGTAACTTTTTGCCAGAGTAAATGCACCAATTTGTTCTTTCTTTTCTGTATCCTGCGTACTGTCGACGGTTTCTGTTACGGAAAGAGCAGCCTTTTTCGGTTGCGCATCATCGGTTCCATACTTATTCCATCCATAGGTTCCGACCGCAATCACCAGCACCGCAACTGCCGCAGCAATTCCGGCAAATCTCCGGTAATGTCTGTGTTCTTTCCTGCCTGCGGATGTCCGGTTTTTCCGCTCCTCCAGCATCTGCTGCACCGCCCCGGGTGTCAGAGTATCCGGCACGGTAATCTGCTCTGCGGATCTGTCTATTTTCTCTTTCCATTCTTCCAGGTTCTGTTCCTGCATATTCTCACCTCAATCCCTTCAGCTGTTTTTCCATCCGCTGCAACGCCCGATGTTCTCTCGACCGCACAGTATTCTCATTCATTGCAAGAATCTGTGCAATCTCCCGCGTCTTATATCCACCGAAGACATGCATTCCCACAATCATGCGGTCCTCCTCATCCATCGTAAGAAATGCACGTCGGACTTCTATATATTCCTCACGGGTATCACCCCATACATAGCCGTCCCAGCCACCGTTTTCTTCCGTCAGTTCTTCTCCCCGTTGATAGTATTCCCGCATTTTCTGTTTGCACATATTTGCCACGATACGATACATCCAGGCGGAAAAAGCATCTTCCTTCCGCAATTTCCCGATATTTTCAAATGCTTCCATCACAGCGGCACTGACCACATCCTCCGCATCCTGTGTATTTCCAAGCGTATACAGCGCAAACTGATACAGCCTCTTATAAATTGTCCCATACAATTCGGCAAACGCTGCGGTATCCCCGCGCTTTGCCCTTTTTACTAATAAACGTTCATCCATGGAAGGCCCTCCTATCTATATAGTGTATCGGAGGTGTATTTTTGTTGCAAGAAAATAAAAAAGCGGTAAACTTCATCAGTTCACCGCAATTTCCAGTTGAAATCTTTTCTCCATCTCTTTCAGATAACGTTCATTGTAACTTGCAGCCACAAGCATTGGTGCATATGCATCCCTTCCACTAATGCGGAACATATAGGGGAATGCTCCAAAATGATCCAGATACTGCTCTGCAAAATCCAAAATCCCCCGCTGGATTTCCCGGATTCCCTCCGGATTGTAATCATATTTTCCAAACTCCAGCGTAATATCCAGTGCATTCAGATAAATACTTTCATTTTTTGTATGGTATCTACCCAGATGAAACCCGGAAAAAGAAGGTGTCAATGAGGAAAGTAACAATTCCCAGAATACATTGTAGTCCTTATTCGGATCATGTTTTTTCAGCAGATCCCGATTCATCTGTCCGGAATACAGATATGACACAAGCCTGCCATCCTGCAGAAATGGATCTGATGCATCCGGCTCTGCGTTATGGACTGTATTAGTTCCTGCAACAATTCCTGTAATTTTACAGTCCATTCCCCATACCCGATTGACCAAATGGGAAAGTGCAATCGCTCCGCTTCCCGCCCATCCAATATCAACTGCTGCTACATGCTTACATCCCTGTAAAATCTCTCTGTAATACGTTTCTGCTGCAAGCTTCTGTTCCTTATAACATGCAGTCACTTCATCCCATTTTGCCTCTATAAACCGCCGAAGCAAGTATGCATTCTTATCTGTAATCTCATCGTTTTCCTGCAAATCAATAAACTTTTGTTTCTCTTTTATGCCCTTTTTCTTTTCCCATGCCGTCCAGATTTCCGGCCAGGCCGAAAGCTCCGGGATCAACTTCTCCAGTTCCATGGAACGCAATGCGTCCCCGATAGAAACCTTTTGGTTCACCTTGTGATAAATAAACCTTCGGAAAAAATCGTGCTTGTCCTCATCTGCCATCAGTTTTGTAGCAGCCTTGCGGGACCAGTAAACATATACGGTTCGGTCATCCGGATATAACTTCTGATAAACCCTGCGAAGAATATCTCCATCCCGCGCGAGAAACAGTACTTGATCCAGATGATGCTGCTCGTAATACGCATGAATAAAATGGCAGTACCCCACAACAAACAACCCGCCGTACACATATCCATACTCGTATTCCATGCTGAATTTTTCTGTACCATTATACAAATGATTCGATACCAGCCCACGGTATGCCCCGCCGATCATGGATGACATATCCATCGGACGGTACAGTAACACATTTTTATTTACATTCTGATAGGGCATGATAGCAAGTCCGCATTTCTGTGCCATTTTATGATCACTGTGCGGATTATCTCCAATATGCACGATACGATTACCAGAAAAATCCCGAAGCACGCGGTGGAACAGAGCTCCACCGGCTTTATTCTCTCCATACTCATTGGAGATGTAAATACGCTCCGCTCCCGTATATCCGGCTTTCTGCAGTATTCTCTCAATACAGGAGCGTGGAAGATACATGTCCGAAACAATGATCATGCGCTTTTCCAGTTCTTGCAGACGTTTCCATACCTGCAGCATATACGGATTTGCATAGCAGAGTTTTTCCTCGATTTCGCACTCCAACTGCATCCCCTCCATGGCATCCAGTCCGGTATCTTCCGCCAGATTTTCCCAGATATCCTGTAGTGTCACTTCCATGTGTCCGTTTTTCTGCCTGCATTTCATCCGGGCATCCCATTCTGCCCATACACGTAAATTCTTAAAATCGAGGAAATCAAATTTTTCTCCAATCAGATAAAACACATCTGTCGGCGAAGAAAACGGGCGAAAAATCAATGTATCAAAAATATCAAATGAGATCACATCGTAATCTTTGATTTTTCTGACAAAATCCTCTACAGGAAAAAACTCCTCATCTTTCCAGTGTCCTTCGGATTCGCTGGTTTTTATCATCAATTTGCGTTTTTCATATATTTCCATCTCTGGAATTCTTCCGAGAAATCTACAGAACAATACATAATATGCGAAATTTATCCACAACAAATATGCCCAGGAAAACATTCTGCGCATACCGGTTGCATCATCATGTACCTTATGATACCGGTATGAAATTCCCGGATGCCTGTTTACCAGAAAACTGTATACTTCACTTCTCATATCTTAAAAACCTTTTTCGCCCGGTGCTCCACAAACCGCCAGCATATCGCATTCTTTACCCTGCAGCTTTTTGCCTTCTGCAGTTTTTTGTGATACTTCCCCGCATCAATCCGCTTCAACCACCCCATGCCTTTCAGGAAATCATTCATTGCAAGGATCACATAATACTCCGAAAGCCAGTCTCCTTTTACATGAAACGCCGTCATCTTATCCTTCCACTGCTGCAAAAGCTGCAAAGGCTCCGGCAAAAAACCATAGAGCTGGTTCACAAACAGCGGGTTTCGCGTGTCATAATACTGCATGAGAGGTGTCATCCGCTTGTCGTATGTTTCATGCCACACCTGCACTCCTTCAATAATGATCGGCTTTTTGCCGCATCGCAGACCATATTCCACATCATCACAGTGGATGAAAAACGGAAGCACATCATTTTCCTGTACAAATACATATGGAAAACAGCAAAACCACCAGCCACCGTAATCCGCATCCGCGTCGTAGATCACTCTGCCCTGTGTGTATTCCATCTCCCGGACATCGCGCATGAACTCCACATGCGAAACCATTCCCCGGTTCCACTTCTCCGCCGCCGTGTACTGGATATATGGATCATCCATGCAAAACATGCGTCCCGCTACCGGGCGATCCCTGTCCGCCTCCCCAACCTCAGATAAAAAATCAAACAGCAGATAAAAGCTGCTGATGTCAAAGGCAACATCATCATCCATAAAAATGACATGGGTAAATCCCTCATTTCGTTTACGGATCTCCTCAATTCCTCTCTGAAATCCACCGGAACCTCCTGTATTCCTGTTATAAATACAATGCACATACGGACTCTCCGGCAATTGCAGACTGCTGCCATTGTCCACCACAAAAATATGAAGCCTTCCGTAATACTGCGGGTTGTCCGGATTGAAAAAATCCGATGCCTGCAAAAGCGACAGATTTCTGTGAATAAATTCTTCACGCTGGAATGTGCAGATATTCAATGCAATTTTCACTTCGTTTTTCATGATCACTGCCTCTTAAACTTTTTCAATGTTTATATATCAATAATTGAGCATATTCTCATCAAGCAGAAAATCAAAGATATTCATAACAAGAACCCCGTCCTCATTATAGTAAGGTCCCGGCGAATCCTTCGTAATAATAATTTTTTTGAAGGCATCCCCTGTCAGCATCAAAGAACGTTGTTCCTGTTCCATCTTTGCCTGATCAGGCATCGCATAAGCCGACTGAATATAGTAACGCTTTGATCCTTTGTTGCAGACAAAATCAATTTCCAGCTGCTTGCGCACACTGTTTCCCTTTTCATTGGTACTGTTAATTTCAATAACTCCCACATCGACATTGAATCCGCGAAGCTTTAATTCGTTAAAAATAACATTTTCCATAGTATGCGTTTCTTCCAACTGGCGGAAATTGAGCCGTGCATTGCGAAGCCCCATATCCGTAAAATAATATTTTACGGGTGTATCAATATATTTTTTTCCTTTGATATCATACCGTATCGCACTGTCAATCAAGAAGGAATCACACAGATAATCAATGTAGTTTTTGATTGTACCGGCACTGATACTCTTCTGCTTCATGCTCTTAAACGTCGCTGACAGCTTTGTCGGATTTGTGAGTGAACCGATGGCAGAAGAAAGAATATTTAAAAGTTCCTCCAATTCCGCACGGTTCCGGATTTTATGTCTGCCTACAATATCTGAAATATAAGTTTCCTCGAACAGCGCCTTTAAAAATGTAATTTTTTCTTCCGGCGTTTTAAAATTCAAGACAAGCGGAAGCCCGCCATATACCACATACTCCCGCCAGCCATTCTCCTTTGTCCCCGGATAAACAGACATGAACTCGGCAAAACTGAGCGGGTACATATGAACTTCATCTCCCCTGCCGCGAAATTCCGTAATTACATCTTTTGAAAGAAAATGTGCATTGCTTCCTGTCACATAAATATCTACATTTTTCATACGGATCAGACTGTTAAGCACAGCTTCAAATTCATCCAGAAGCTGAACCTCATCCAACAAAACATAATACATATCCTCATCCTGAATCTGTTCTTTCATATACGGATACAAAACCTCCGGATCACGAAATTTTCTATTTTCAAAAGAGTCAAAGGCAATTTCTATAATATGCCGCGGATTCACTCCCTCTGCCAGCAGATGATCTTTAAACAGATTAAAAAGCAGATATGATTTTCCACAACGCCGAATCCCAGTTACCACCTTAATCAATCCGTTGTGTTTCTTGCTGATAAGCTTATTCAAATATATATTTCTCTTAATTTCCATACAATGCGCCTCCTTCTATTGGTTACTTTTGCATATTCCTGCGCTTTTATTCAATAGAATTATAGCATAGTTTTGTATGTTATCCAATCTCTATTAGTTATTTTTGCATATTCCTGCGCTTTTAATCAATACATTTGATTTCTGGCACATTCCAGAGCACTTGCAATCACCGCATCCATATCATAATATTTGTATTCCCCTAAGCGGCCTCCAAAAATGATATTTTCCTCTTTCTCTGCCAGCGCTTTATACTTTTGGTAAAGTTCCCCGTTCTTCTTATCATTAACCGGGTAATATGGCTCATCCCCCGGCTTCCACTCCGAAGAATATTCCTTACTGATAATGGTCTTTGGCAAGTCATTTCCATTTTCATCTTTTCCGAACTCAAACCATTTGTGTTCAATGATCCTTGTCCACGGAGTCTCACGATCTGTATAATTTACCGCCGCATTCCCCTGAAAGTTCGGCATATCAAGAATCTCATTTTCAAAACGTACCGAACGGTATTCCAGATTTCCCAACGTATAGTCAAAATAGGCATCGATGGCTCCGGTATAAACAACTTTTTCCGCCATCGCATTCCATTTTTCCTTATCTTCCAGATAGTCCTCGTTTAACCGGACTTCAATACCTTCCAGCAAATTCTCTACCAGTTTTGTGTAACCACCGATCGGAATTCCCTGATACAATGCATTGAAATAATTATTATCAAATGTAAGCCGGACCGGAAGACGCCTGATAATAAATGCCGGAAGCTCTTTACAGTCACGTCCCCACTGTTTTTCGGTATAACCCTTTACCAGTTTTTCATAGATGTCACGACCAACAAGAGAAATTGCCTGTTCTTCCAGGTTCTGCGGTTCTCCGGTGATCTCCTTCTTCTGCTCCTCAATCTTTGCAGCAGCTTCCTCCGGTGTGACTACACCCCACATCTTGTTGAAGGTATACATATTGAAAGGCATGGAATACAATTCCCCTTTGTAGTTTGCAACCGGTGAATTCGTAAACCGGTTGAACGTTGCAAAACGGTTTACATAATTCCATACCTCTGTGTTGTTTGTGTGGAAAATATGGGCACCGTATTTGTGGAAATTGATACCCTCTACTTTTTCTGTGTAAACATTTCCGGCAATGTTTGGGCGCTTGTCTATTACAAACACTTTCTTTCCGACATCGGCTGCCTGTCTGGCAAATACAGAGCCGAATAATCCGGAACCTATAATTAAATAGTCATACATTTTAATTCTCCTTTTTGAGATTTCAATAAAATGTCAATTATGTAACTGCTATCAAACATATTATCTTCTCCCTCTTATGCGCTACACTAAGTCAAACCCAATATCTATATCCTGTCTTTCTTATCAATAAGATTGCGTAATAAACTGTCCTTCCGAATATACCTGATAAAAACTCTGAAAACACCTTTTTAATCTTAAAGCCTCCTTTAAATCACTCTTCATGAACTCCCCATATGTGCCATCATGTGTCAAAATAACAGTAATAATATAGTAATCTCCAAAATAAAGACATTTTTGTAAAACAAACCATGGTTGTCCATTATTTTTTTCACGGTCACTCACAATTGAATTTATAAACTCTTTTTTTCCTGCGAAAAAAGAAGCAGAAAAATATACTCCTTTTTCACTCTCAATATACCGCCATTGATCCTGTGTCTTCTTCTCTAATTTGCAATCATATTCCGTACATAAAGAAATGCACACCGCATTGTATATATCTTCTATGTAATTCCATTTTTCATCTTCAGATTGATAATTATTCATATCCCCAAAATACGATTCGATAGAAAACACTAATACACGAACATAATTTCCTTTATTCCGCTCAGCCAGACTGATATAAAACTCACTATCACACTTCTGAAAAGCTGTAGTACTATTATCATGCCTTATCAGTCCATCATAATTTCCATATACATATCGATTGTTGAACACTTGTTCCTTATTTGCATTTGTAATATTACTATTTTTTTCGGTGTCACTCTTCTTACCATAAATCGGTGCCAAAATACTAGCCACTATAACTATCACTATCAGTATCAAAAGAACTATCATTATCACAAGTATTCCCTTTAGATTACTTAGGTGATAATTCTCAATTTTTACATCACCGTTTTCTGCCTCAATGTTCATTACATCTTTTTCTTTATGTATACTATTTCCAGTTACCGATACTGTAGTTTTTTTCTGATCCGAAAAAAGATCTTTTACCCATTTTAAAACCTTCATAGACCTCCTTTCTTACATGAGTTATTTTTTGAAATTATTTCTAATAAAAAATTAACCTTGTAATTTTCTAACCTGTTCTTCAAGTTTCTCAATTCTTCTTAGTAAACTATAAACCGTTTCTTCACCTGGAATAGTTTCTTTTTCAAACGCTTTTTTTAACCATTCTTTTGCTCTGAGAATCTCCTGTTCTAACTTAAACCTAACTTGTTTATAATCAATTTTTGAAACTGTATTTACCCTATCATAATCAAACGGTTGCGTAACAACCCTGTTTTGTGTCCCCAATTTTTCAGCCACTGTCAGAAACCGATCTATTCCCCTTTTTTTATTTCCCAGTGCAAAATAATTTTTTTCATAAATAATTCCCATGCAAGTCCCATGATGAGAATCGGTAATCAAAAAGTCACACTTTTTCACCAGCAAAACAAACTCTTCAATAGCAGGCTTTTCAACAAGTTGTCCTATATGCCAACAATCTTTATTTATGTTATATTCCTTCATTCCCAAAACAGATAATATTGTAAGCTTATTTTTTTCAGCAATATATTTAACAAATTTCTTTTTTTCTTCATCGGGATCTAAGATGTAACATAATAAATAATGTTCCGGTAATTCGTTTTCCGTTTCGGAATCAACTAATTGATCAAAAATCGTTTTTCCTTCCCAAAATATAGGATCAATAATCTGTTCTGCATTAATTCCAAAAGCTTTATGACATATCTCTACACCACTTTCTTCACGCACACTGATTGCGTCGAATTGTTTAAGATAATCCCGTGCCGTATATCTCATTTTTAAATCAGTATTAAAATGACTCGCACCAAACGATGTTGCACAGGCAACCTTCTTTTTTTCTTTGTCTACAAAATCCAAGAAAAAAGAATATCCGACTAACTTAGTTGTAGACTCTGTCCACATTTGATCTGATCCCAACAAAAATGAATCACAAAACCGATTCATTTCATTTAAATGTTTATAGTCTCTTTTATTAGCAATCTTAAAATGCTTGGACATAAATTCCTCAACAATTTGTGTATCGGAATCCCAGTCTTTCCCATTTAGCTGTGGAACTGGTATAAAAATAATACTTTTTCCAGTTTTTTCTATACTTTTTGCCAAAACATAATATGTTAATGCACTTCCATAATTAGAAGCAAACCACCACCCAACAATACCAACATCCCATCGCAATCCGCGTCCATACCATAATGCTTTATGATACCCATCTTTATCTAAATGTGAGAAAAAAAATCTTCTTGATAAATGTTGTTTTTGTGGATAATTTAAATTTCCATTATATTTTCTAATTTCTTCTAAATCAATTTTCTCACATAATTCCATTTCAGATTTAAGCACTTCATAAATCCTTTTTCCCTTATCTGAATTTACCAGTATCAGTGATGTTCCCAACTGATCATTGTAAGCTTTATTAATTCTTCCAACTTGCCAAGCATCACTCATGGTAAAATCAGCACATCTTTCTCCTTTTGCGTATGGACATGTGCTACAATTTTTTCTTATAATAACCCCCTCTAAGAAACCTTTATACCAATAACAATTCTCATAATTTTCCCGAATAATATTTCCATTTTCTAAATATGCAGTAGCCGTTGTTGACCATTTAAAAACAGATTTATCTCTAAAGTCCAGCTTTTTTACCGTCTGCCCTTTTGTAAATTCCAAAAGCCATGATTGATATGCCGCAACAGAATTTGCTCCATGACAGACAAAATCACATGTGATCAACTTTTCATAGTTTTTTCCAAGATAACTTATCAGACCAGCGATTTCACATGGTGTTCCTGTATATAAAACATAATTTCCATTTTCCAAATAATTTCTGGCAGATTGAAAAGCCTCTCTTGTTTCACAAAAAACATACTTTGATCCCCGCATAAAAGTAACTTCTGTCATTGTCTTTGCACATGCCGTATAAACTCCATCAAAATTATCAGTATAAACAGCACCAAATACCACACCTGAACGGTCTATAACATATTGAGCAATAATCGAAAAAAAACCGCCCGAAGAACTTGCCATTCTTACTTCCTTATTTTTGTTCCACACCGCATATGTATCAGGTGAATCATATAAATTTACAGGATTTATAACTTGGCAAACCGACTTACACTTACCACAATTAATACAATTTTCATTTATAATTGGGTACATAAACCCGTTTTGATCATACTGCATAACGACAGCATGTGCAGGACATATATTTTCACATGCCCCACATGCTGTACATAAATTCATATTTATACATTTTATGCTGTTTTCTTCCATAATCTTTTACAAACACTCTCTCAAATCCAGAATATCTTCTGCATTTATTATTAAGTTGTTTGTCCTTTCTTCTAGCTTTCTTTTTGATAATTTAGGATAACGGATATTACAATTAATTATTGCATCACAATTCGGATAATTCACTGTATTATATGGAAGTCTCGGAATTCTTCTCGGTTCCTTAACATCCTCTACAATATAATCAATTACAATTCCCAACTGATCAGCATAGTTAATTAACAGATCTGTTGCATAAGAATAATAGTACAATATAACGTGCTTAATATTTCTTTCTCTTAGCCTCTGCGCCAATTCTTCTACTTTTTTATTATTACTTAAAGTTTTATATGCCCTTATAACCCTTTTTCTTTCTCTTGCTTGTTTTTCTAACAGATCAATACTTGTTCCTGCTGCTAAGGCTGTAACTTTCAGATCTTTATTACTTCGTACGATATCTAGTGTCTGGGTTCCAATGGAACCTGTAGATCCAATAATTGAAATATATTTCATTCTAGATCGCTCCTCCTGAGATCATAACTGTCAGATAATAAATGACAGGTGCAATAAAAATAATACTATCAAATCGATCAAGAATTCCTCCATGACCAGGGATCAATGTACCATAATCCTTAATTCCTGAATCTCTCTTGATCGCAGATGCTGCCAAATCTCCAATGACTGAAACTGCTCCACCTAGTCCACAAACAATTGGGAACATTGTAACTGGATTAAAACTAAATCTGATATATGTGTTTAGATATAATCCATATAATGCACCAAGAATTGCCGCACCGACAATTCCGCCAACCAAACCTTCTATACTTTTCTTAGGACT
>OGPC01000696.1_pt1 | contig 28625 bp, 20 predicted proteins | sample 1552911 | NCBI WGS metagenome assembly OGPC01 (sample SAMEA2580248, study PRJEB22360) | human gut metagenome | biome: human gut; feature: human-associated habitat; material: faeces | place: Denmark | collected 2008/2010 | reverse complement strand
TTGAATAAAATCCAGCCGCTTTTGTATTGCCATGGCCAGCCGCTGCAAGCGCTTGATCTGCAATCGCCTTATCCTCTACTGCGGTCTGGAGCTGCTGCTGCAGGCTTACGAGCAGAGCTTCGTACTGTGCAGAGTTGCTGCGCAGCTGAAGCTCGAGCCGTTCCTGCTCGATGATCTGATCTGCACCGGGGGTTGTCATGAAGACGGAGCTGTGCTCGCAGACCCTCTGGGAATCCTCGGAGGTCACTTGACCGGTCAGGATACGTTCGTTTTCCGGAAGCATTTCCAGAGTACCCTCCGTTGCAAAGGGGCAGGCATCTGCTGCGGGAAGACCGCTGTAGGCGCAGACACTACCCTGATAGTGTACGTCACAGGTTTCGGTCGGAACCGTATCTGCAGCAAAATATTCTGTCTTTAAGGTTTCACCGCAGAGTGCGGTCGGCAGCTTACCAGACTGCGCGCAGACAGTCTGAGCGACGATATCGGCAGGCTGGGAGAAGGATTTGTTTTCCAGACCTTCATGCACCTGACTCATGACTGCTTTCCAGAGCTTCTTTGCAAGGCTTCGTTCTTCGCCCTTGCGCAGCTTTGTGTTGTTGTCATAACCTGTCCAGGTCGTACAGGTGTAGTACGGTGTGTAGCCGGAGAACCAGATATCGTTATAATCGGACGTCGTACCGGTTTTACCGGCGATGGACATGCCGCCGAAGTTGACAGCAGTACCGGTACCGGAGGTGACAACATCCTGCATTGCGCTCGTTAAGAGGAATGCGGTGGAGGGCTTGATGACCTGCGTACCCTCGGTGCTGGTGTTATCCAAAATAACGTTGCCGTCGTGATCTTTTACAATCGTATACAGCTTGGGTCTGATATACTGCCCGCCGTTTGCGATGGTGGCATAGGAGGCGTTTAATTCGATGTTTTTTACACCATATGTGATACCTCCAAGGGCGAGGGCCTGCTGGACGTCGGAGAAAATCTTGCCGTTTTTCTCTACGCCGTCTACCAGCGTGGTAAAGCCGAATTTCTGTAAATATTCATAGCCCAGACGGGGGGTGATTTGCGTCAGGACCTTTACCGTAACGATATTTAAGGAGTCCCGGATACCATCCCGCAGGGAACAGATGCCACGGTAGCCGCTGGAATACCAGTTGGATACCGGTCTGCCATTGTCATAGTTGAAGGGACCGTCGACCTCGACATCCGCGAGAGTCATGCCGGCGCTGTCCAGCGCGGGCGCATAGGTGGAGACGATCTTGAAGGTGGAACCCGGCTGACGAACCGCATCGGTGGAGCGGTTCAGGGTCAGGTTTCCTTCCTTGGTGCCGCGGCCGCCGATCATGGCAACGACATAGCCCGTGGACTGATCCTCGATCGTTAAGGAAATCTGGGGCTGGGGCGACAGGGTGATGGATTCGCCGATAATTTCCGCACTGTCGGGAATCGTAGCAGCCTTATAAGCCTCGATCGCTTCATTCGCCTCTTCCTGAGAGCTGTACAGGAGGTTGAAGTTTTTGTCGCCGTTTTCCTGATAATAGGATTTGTACTTTTCCGAGCTGATGTTGACGATGCCGCCTTCCTCCTCAGAATCAGGATCGCGGTAGGTCAGCTGGTAGCTTAACAGCCAGCGCGTGCCGTCCGGATAGAGGGATTCGTCAGAAGCAACGGAGTCACAGATCGCCTGAATATCGGGATCCATGGCGGAGAAAATGCTCAGACCGCCGGAATAAACCATGACGTAAGCCTGGGTTTCGGTATAGCCGGCTGCGATCAGGTCTTCGGTTACGGCTTCTTTGACTGCATCCGCATAGTAAGAGTCTACGGAAGAATCTCCGCCGACTTCGAGGTTGGCGGTCTGGATTCTGCGGTATAAGCTGTCAGTATCCGATTCCGCCTCATCGTACTGCGCCTGTGTGATATAGCCCTGCTCAAGCATGTTGGTCAGCACCTTTTCACGGCGATCCTGGTTTTTGTCAGGATGGGTCAGCGGATTATACTTGGACGGGTTCTGGGTGATTCCGGCGATGGTCGCGCATTCGGAAAGGCTTAACTCCCAGACGTTTTTATTGAAATAACGCTTGGAGGCAGCCTGTACGCCCAGCGTGTTCTGCCCCAGGTTGATCGTGTTCATGTATTGTTCCAGGATCTTGGATTTGTCGTTGGTATCTTTTTCCAGCTGAATCGCAAGATACTGCTCCTGGACTTTTCGCTTGATTCGTTCGCCCAGCGTCTTTTCCTGAGTCCAGGTCGTCAGGACGGTATTTTTGATCAGCTGCTGGGTGATGGTGCTGGCACCCTCCTGCCGTTTGAAGCCGGTCTTTACGGCGGTTACGCCGGCACGGAGAATCCCCATGATGTCGATACCGTTGTGCTGGTAAAAACGCTCATCCTCGATGGCGACAAAGGCGTTTGCCAGATCGGTGGGAATCTGATCCATCGTAACGGGGACACGGTTGGAGTCCTCGGCGATCAGCTTCGCCATCTGGTTTCCCTTGCTGTCATAAATAAAGGAAGAGTATCGGGTGGGAGTTGCATCCTCCAGTGTGATGGTAGGTGCAGAATCTATAATCCCCTTGAAAACCCCCAGTCCGGCGCAGATGCCGATAATCCCGATTGCAATGACGCATAAAAGCAGCACCTTGGAAAAGGTGAGCAGGCATTTGCGTCCGAGCTTCGAAGATGTGGACTGGAGTGCTTTCTTTTTCTGTTTTACACTCTTTTTGCCATAATTCATGCAATGAAACCTCCTTGGTTTTGGACATTACCTCCCCTGATTATAGCAAAATCGGGCAGGTAAATAAAGGTTTTTCTGCCATATTAAGATATTGTTCACAAAAAGAAATGCTGTTATACTGGTTGGGAAGCGGGAAACGCCTGTCAGCGGACAGATGAGAAACCGCAGGGTAGCTGTAGAATGGAGAATTTTTATGGAAGAAAAAGAAACGGTCAGGGAGCCTTACCGGATGGTGCTGGAGGGCGGTCAGGCAGAGCTGGTGGAAAAAAATCGCGCTTTATCGCAAACGTCCGTCCGGTCGAATCCGAAGCAGAGGCGGTTGCGTTTATTGATGAGATGAAGAAAAAATACTGGGACGCCAGGCATAATTGCTCGGCGTTTGTCATCGGCACGAAAGCGGAGCTGACGCGCTGCAGCGACGATGGAGAGCCCTCCGGGACGGCGGGACGTCCGATGCTGGAGGTGCTTTTAGGCGAGGGCGTAAGAAACGTCGCAGTCGTTGTGACACGGTATTTCGGCGGCGTGCTGCTGGGCACCGGCGGACTGGTGCGTGCCTATTCCGGCGCAGTAAAAGAAGGAATTGCCGCGTCCAAAATCGGGACGATGCGTTACGGCGTCCGTTTAAAAATCTGCACAGACTATAATGGAATCGGAAGGATTCAGTACATCCTGCGCCAGAACGGTCTGGAAGCGGAGGACACGGTTTACACGGATCAGGTGGAGCTGACGGTGCTGCTTGCGGCAGAGTGTGTGCCCGGATTGAAAAAAGAAATTACAGAGGCGACCGCAGCGAAGGCTGGCATCGAAGAGGTGGAGAAGCTGTATTTCGTGGCACCGGATGCGTAAGCAGTTGGGCGGCTGAACATAGTTGTAATAGAAATGGAGAATTGGGATGAAATTGATTTCATGGAATGTGAATGGGCTTCGCGCCTGTATGACAAAGGGCTTTATGGATTTTTTCAACGAGGCGGACGCCGATATTTTCTGTTTGCAGGAGACGAAGCTTCAGGCGGGGCAGATCGAGATGAAGCTGCCGGGCTATGAACAGTTCTGGAATTATGCGGAGAAAAAGGGCTATTCCGGGACGGCGATTTTTACAAAGCAGAAACCTCTGTCGGTCGCATACGGCATCGGAATTGAGGAACACGATCACGAGGGCAGAGTAATTACGCTGGAATACCCGGACTATTATGTGGTTACAGTGTATACACCCAATTCCCAGGACGGTCTGGCTCGGCTGGATTATCGGATGAAATGGGAGGACGACTTTTTCGCGTATTTGAAGAAGCTGGAAGAGAACAAGCCGGTGATTTTCTGCGGAGATTTGAATGTTGCGCACAAGGAGATTGATTTAAAGAACCCGAAAACCAACCGTAAAAACGCGGGCTTTACGGATGAAGAGCGCTCAAAGATGACAAAGCTGCAGGAGAATGGCTTTATCGATACGTTCCGGTATTTTTATCCGGATCAGGAGGGCATTTATTCCTGGTGGTCGTACCGCTTTCAGGCGCGCAGCAAAAATGCTGGATGGAGAATTGATTATTTTATGACGTCAGAAAGTTTGAAAGACAGACTGGAGGATGCGAAGATCGACACAACGGTGCTGGGATCGGATCACTGCCCGGTGGAGCTGATTTTGAAGGATTAAAAAATTTCTGCTGGGGATAAAAGTGTGAAAAATTTTGGAATCAGTTGATATTCCAGGATGTTTTGTGTATAATATAAATACCAAGAGAAAACTCTCTTCCTGGAAACAGGACACGAAGCATAAGGTGTTTGCTTTCGTTGCACTGGCAACGTTAAAACTTTGCATTTACTCTTCAGCCAGAGAATAATAAGGTCGGACGGGTGAAAGGCTCGTAAAGTGGTGGCAAAGCACCGGAACGAAACCAGTTTTGCAGGTAAAATGGAGAAACCTTTGATACAAAGGTTTCTCTTTTACGTTAAGGAGAATAATGAAATACGGCATAAAAAACGAAAAAATATTGACGTCGGAAGAGGTGTTGGCGATCCTGCATCGCAGTGCCGTCCGATATTCCGAATATGCTGATACGACACTGCTATTTCTGTTTCGGGAAAAGAAAACGGAAGGTTATAATTTTTATGAGGTCAGATTTGGAAAGCATAATTTCATGCACCTGGCGGGAATGAAAAGTGAAATGTTCAATGCGGTCGAATTTTATGAAGCATGTCTGAATGGAATGGTGACACAAAAGGCATGCACTCCGCGGAGAGACAGGAAAACGATGTATTCCAAGCTGGCTGTTTTGGAGCAGATGTTGGATTTACGAAACAGCAAATGTTATAAAATTGGAGAAAAAGATTTAGTAACACGCGAGAATGATTTTGAAATGGCTACCGGAAATGCGAACGGAGTCATTGGGTATGATGCGCGCATAAAAATAAAAGGAAGCGATAAAGTGGACAGAGCCAAAGCGGCGATTCCGACCACTTTACTGAACGCTCCGATCACAGCATATTGCTCCAGACCAGACAAGATTATGTTTATTCTGCAAAAATCAGATAGGGAAAATACATATAGCAGATTGTTTTATGAAATCAAAAAAGGGCTGTTTCAAACCGAAAAGGAAAGAATTAAGGAACAGTTAAAGATAGATTTATAGTAGTAAAAAAGGAACTTTTAGAAATAGCGCCCCAAAATGGAACCTTCTAAATTCCTGAAAGGAATTTAGAAGTAGCGCCCTAAAAATAGAACCTTTCAAATTTCCTTATGGAAATTTGAAAGTAGCGCAAAAAAGGGAACCCACCATGAGGTTCCCTTTTTTGCGCTACTTGTTCTGGATTGCAGCACGCTTGCGCATGGTGTGATCCAGGATTTTTTTACGGATTCTGAGAGACTTGGGAGTTACCTCCAGAAGCTCGTCTGTGTCGATGAAGTCCAGTGCCTGCTCCAGGCTTAAAATGCGCGGAGGGGAAAGGCGCAGGGCATCGTCGGCGCTGGAAGAACGGGTGTTAGTCAGCTTCTTCGTTTTGCAGACATTGACTTCGATGTCTTCACTGCGACCGGTCTGACCGATAACCATTCCGGCGTAAACCTTTTCACCGGCTCCGATAAACAGTGTGCCGCGCTCCTGTGCATTGAACAGACCGTAGGTGATGGCATCGCCTGCCTCGAATGCGATCAGGGAGCCCTGCTTGCGGTACTGGATATCGCCCTTGTAAGGCGCATAGCTGTCAAATATAGCGTTCATGATACCGTTGCCCTTGGTGTCGGTCATGAACTCACCACGGTAGCCGATCAGACCGCGGGAAGGAATCATGAATTCCAGGCGGGTCGTGCCGCTGTGGCCGGGGGTCATGTTGACCAGTTCGCCCTTTCTCTGACCGAGCTTTTCGATAACGTTTCCGGCAAACTCTTCCGGAACATCGATATATACCTGTTCCATAGGCTCGAGCTTGTGACCCTTTTCATCATAATGGTACAGAACCTCAGCCTTGCTGACTGCAAACTCATAGCCCTCACGGCGCATGTTCTCGATCAGGACGGACAGATGCAGCTCGCCGCGTCCGGATACCTTAAAGCTATCGGTGGAATCTGTTTCTTCCACGCGAAGGGAAACGTCAGTATTTAATTCGCGGAACAGACGCTCTCTCAAATGACGGCTGGTGATGAATTTTCCTTCTTTGCCGGCAAGGGGAGAGTCGTTTACCATGAAGTACATTGCAATGGTAGGCTCGGAAATTTTCTGGAACGGAATTGCGTTGGGCGCATCGGGAGAGCAGAGCGTGTCTCCGATGTGCAGGTCTGCAATACCGGAAATTGCAACGATGGAGCCGATACCCGCCTCGCGGACTTCTACTTTATTCAGACCGTCAAACTCGTAAAGCTTGCTGACCTTTACGCGCTTGGTGGAGTCGGGATCGTGATGGTTGACGATGACAACCTCCTGATTGACGGAAACCTTGCCATTATCCACTTTGCCGACGCCGATTCTGCCGACGTATTCGTTGTAGTCAATGGTACTGATCAACAGCTGCAGACCAGCATCCGGATCGCCCTCAGGAGCGGGAATGTAGTCCAGGATCGTGTCGAACAGAGGCTTCATATCCTTATTCTTAACGGTCAGGTTCGTCGTCGCACTGCCGTTTTTCGCGGATGCGTAAACAAAGGGGCAATCCAGCTGCTCGTCAGTAGCATCCAGCTCTAAGAACAGCTCCAGAACTTCATCCTGTACTTCCAGCGGACGCGCTTCGGGACGGTCGCACTTGTTGATGCAGACGATAACGGGAAGCTGCAGTTCCAGGGCCTTGCGCAGAACGAAACGGGTCTGCGGCATGGGACCTTCGAATGCGTCTACAACGAGGATAACGCCGTTTACCATTTTCAGGACACGTTCTACCTCGCCGCCGAAATCGGCATGTCCGGGAGTGTCGATGATATTGATCTTTGTGCCGTTGTAGGTAACGGCTGTATTTTTAGAAAGGATGGTGATACCGCGTTCGCGCTCGATGGCATTGGAGTCCATCACGCGTTCTGCCACTTCCTGATTGGCACGGAACACACCGCTTTGTTTTAACAGCTCATCAACCAGCGTGGTTTTGCCGTGATCGACATGGGCGATAATGGCAACGTTTCTCACGTCTTCTCTTTTCTGTCTCATTTTTTCCTCACATTCCGCCGCCAAAGCGGCTTGTACTGCGGCATTCCGGCCGCGTATTTCATCATTTCCGGGTTTAAACGGTACAAGTATAGCACCGCTTTTTTTCTGATGCAACCATTAAAACGCCCAAAGAGCTGTTTTTCGACACAAAAATAAGGAAAAAACTGCCGGAAGCGGGTGCAGATGTCGGGAAAAGGAGAATTGTGCGCCTCCGTATATTCATAAATTAGGAAGAAACCCCATAAAATGGAATTACATGACAGGAAAAAATTCTTGTAACAAGAAGGGAGAACTTTAAAATGACAGATAAGGTAATTGAAAACAACCAGGCAGCAGTAATGGGCAAAATTATCAGCGGATTTACGTTTAGCCATGAGATTTTCGGTGAAGGCTTTTACATGATGGATGTGGAAGTCGCGCGGCTGAGCGAATCCTATGATATCATCCCGGTTATGGTATCGGAGCGCCTGACCGACGTGGATGCGAATTACGAGGGGGAATATGTAAGCATTTACGGACAGTTCCGTTCGTATAACCGCCATGAAGAACGCAGGAATAAGCTGATTTTATCTGTGTTTGCAAGGGAGATCACATTCGTGGATGAGTTGGAGGAAAGTGCGCGGACAAACCAGATTTATCTGGACGGTTATATCTGTAAGGAGCCGGTTTATCGTAAGACGCCTCTGGGTCGGGAGATCGCGGATGTGCTGCTGGCGGTCAACAGACCTTACGGAAAATCGGATTACATTCCCTGCATCTGTTGGGGCAGGAATGCCAGATATGCAGGCAGCTTTGAGGTTGGTGCCCATTGTGCGGTATGGGGACGGATCCAGAGCCGGGAATATATGAAAAAGCTTTCCGAGGATCAGCTGGAAAAGCGTATCGCTTATGAGGTATCGGTCAGCAAGCTGGAGCGGATGGACTGATATAGTTGCAGATTATGGTGAGGTATGCTAGAATATCGACATCATACAATATATCTGCGGCATCAAATGTTTACGAAAAGACAAATCGGGAAAGGAATTCCGACTATGGGCAGAGTTCAGATTTTTACAGGGGACGGCTATGGAAAAACGATGGCGGCACTCGGGGAAGCGTTGATTGCTGCCGCATCCGGCAAACGTGTAGTAGTGATTCAGTTTTTGAAGGGGAGAGGCCTGACGGATTCTACATTTGAGCGGCAGCTGGAACCGGAGATTAAGATCTTCCGGTTTGAGAAATCGGATGCTGACTTTTTATCTCTTCCGGAAGATAAACAGAGGGAAGAAGCACAGAATATTCGAAATGGTATCTGCTTTGCGAGAAAGGTGCTGACCACTGGTCAATGCGACCTGTTGGTACTGGATGAGGTGCTGGGGCTTGTGGACTGCGGGATCGTGCAGGAGCAGGAGTTGAGAGAACTGATCTTTCTGCGCGGTGCAGATACGGATGTGACATTGACTGGAATTCGGATGTGTGACAGCCTTTTGGGAATCGCTGACCATGTATCTGACATCGAACAAATTAAATAAAAACAGACCCGCGCTGGATGGAGCTTCTCTACAGCGCGGGTTTTGTTTTTCCCTGTTGATTGACAGTCAAGGCGCAGGGTGCTATGATAATTCTATATAAAATCTGTTAGAAAGCAAGGCGGCCGGACGGCTCGCAAGGAGGTTTATATGGCAATTTTTGAAGGTGCCGGAGTAGCGATTATCACCCCGTTTCATACGGATGGTTCGATTGATTATGATAAATTTGGCGAAGTGATTGAACAGCAGATCGCAAATCAGACAGACGCGATCATTGTGTGCGGTACAACCGGTGAATCTGCGACGATGACGCATGAGGAGCATCTGGATGTGATCCGCTATTGTGTGGAGAAGGTGGCACATCGGATTCCTGTTGTGGCAGGAACCGGCTCTAACTGCACGGAGACGGCGGTTTATCTTTCCCAGGAAGCGGAGAAGATCGGTGCAGACGGGCTGCTTGTTGTAACTCCTTACTACAATAAAGCGACTCAGAATGGTCTGTATCAGCATTTTAAGATGGTTGCGGATTCTGTAAAGCTGCCGATCCTGTTATATAACGTTCCGTCCCGTACCGGTACGACGCTGCAGCCGGAGACGATCGTGCGCCTGTGCAGGGATGTGGAAAATATCGTCGGTGTCAAGGATGCAACGGGGAATATCAGCCAGACAGCTCATCTCATGAGCATCGCAGATGGCTGTGTGGATCTCTATTCCGGTGAGGATGCGATTATTGTTCCGATGCTTTCTCTGGGAGCAAAGGGCGTGATTTCTGTTTTGTCAAATGTTGCGCCGCAGGAAACACACCAGATCTGTAGCCTTTATTTTGAAGGAAAGGTAAAAGAAAGCTGTGAGCTGCAATTAAAGGCAGTTCCCCTTGTAGAAGCGCTTTTCTGTGAAGTGAACCCGATCCCGGTCAAGAAGGCGATGCAGTTAAAGGGCATGTGCACCGGAACCCTGCGGATGCCGCTGACAGAGATGGAAGAGGCAGATGCGGCAAGACTTGAACGTGAAATGAAAAAATTTGGTGTATTATAAGGGCTTTTTGACAGGCCGGGACATAAAGTGCTCCGGTCTGTTTTACATTTCAGGATTGCGAGGGTTACAGCAGAGCAATCCACAGAGAAAAAATCCAGGTTCAAAACAAGGAGGATAACATGGTCAGAGTAATTATGCACGGCTGCAATGGCCGCATGGGACAGGTCATTACGGAGATGATCGCAAAGGAAGCAGAGATGGAGATCGTTGCGGGGGTGGATGTGAGTGATTCTGTCCATAATACCTATCCGGTATTTAAAACCCTGAAGGACTGCGATGTAGAAGCGGACGTTGTGATCGATTTTGCAAATGCAAAAGCAGTGGACGGGCTGCTGGATACCTGCGTCGCAAAAAGCCTTCCCTGTGTTTTATGTACGACCGGACTTTCGGAAGAACAGCTTGCGCATGTCAAAGAGGCTTCCGGCAAGGTTGCGATCCTGCGCTCTGCAAATATGTCCATGGGCATCAACCTTTTGATGAAGCTGTTAAAGGATGCGGTTCCGGTGCTGGCAGCGGCTGGCTATGATATGGAAATCGTGGAAAAGCATCATAACCAGAAGCTGGATGCTCCCAGCGGCACGGCGATTGCGCTGGCGGACGTCATGAATCAGGCGGCTGGCGGCGATTACGAATATGTTTACGACAGATCGACCCGCAGGGAGAAGCGCCCGGAAAAGGAAATCGGTATTTCTGCAGTGCGCGGCGGGACGATTGTCGGCGACCATGACGTGATTTTTGCAGGTCAGGATGAGGTCATTACCTTTTCCCATATGGCATATTCCAGAAAGCTGTTTGCGACAGGCGCAGTTTCTGCGGCAAAGTTCCTGGCAGGTAAGCCTGCAGGTATGTATGATATGAGCCGCGTGATCGAGGGAAAATAAGGCAGAAAGCAACTGTTGACGGTGAAACCGGGGGAGCCGCCAGGCGGCAGATAGAGAGGGTATATGGATAATAATTTTGAATACAGGGTTTATTTGAAAAGCTTGTCGAAGCAGTTTCCGACCATTGCGGACGCTGCGACGGAGATTATCAACCTGCAGGCGATTTTGAGCCTGCCCAAAGGCACGGAGCATTTCCTGACAGATATTCACGGAGAATACGAGCAGTTTAACCATGTGTTGAAAAACGGCTCCGGATCCGTGCGCAGAAAGATCGACGAGGAGTTCGGCAACACGCTGAGTGTCAAGGACAAAAGAAGCCTTGCGACGCTGATTTATTATCCTCAGGAAAAGCTGGAGCTGGTCTGTCAGGAGGAAGAGGATCAGGATGTGCTGGAGGATTGGTTCAAGATCACGATTCACCGGCTGGTGCAGATGACCAAACGCGTTTCTTCCAAATATACCCGCTCCAAGGTGCGCAAGGCGCTGCCCCACGATTTTTCCTATGTCATCGAAGAGCTGATTACCGAAAAAGAAGAAATTCAGGACAAAGAGCTTTACTATAACGAAATTATCAATACGATTATCCGGATCGGCAGGGCACCGGAATGTATTATTGCGCTCTGCAACCTGATTCAGCGCCTTGTCATCGACCACCTGCATATCGTCGGAGATATCTATGACCGAGGCAAGGGACCTCATGTCATCATGGATACCCTGAGTGCATATCATTCTGTGGATATCCAGTGGGGAAATCACGATATTGTGTGGATGGGTGCAGCCAGCGGGCAGACGGCATGTATGGCGACGGTACTGCGGATTTCCGCTCGTTACGGCAATCTGGACACGCTGGAAGAGGGCTATGGTATTAACCTGATCCCCCTGGCGACCTTTGCACTAAAGACCTATGAAAATTCGGACTGCAGCGTATTTTCCATCAAATACGGGGCAGATTACGATGTCAAGGACTTAAAGCTCGACATGATGATGCACAAGGCGATCGCCATCATTCAGTTCAAGCTGGAGGGACAGCTGATCCTGGCACATCCGGAATATCACATGGATGACCGGCTGCTGCTGGATAAGATTGACTTTGAAAAAGGAACTGTCCGCATCGGAGATAAGGAATATGAAATGTTGGATTCTGATTTCCCGACTGTCGATCCGAAGGATCCGTATCGTCTGACGGCAGAGGAGGAGCAGGTAGTAGAGCGCCTGCGGCATGCCTTTGTTCATTGCGAGAAGCTTCAGAAGCATGTGCGCTTCCTGTTTGCCAAGGGCAGCATGTATAAGATCTTTAATTCCAACCTGCTCTATCATGGCTGTGTGCCGATGGACGAGGACGGAAATTTTGAACAGATCAATGTGTACGGCAAGCTCTGCAGCGGCAAAAAGCTTTACGAGGTGCTGGAAACCTATGCCCGCAAGGGATATTACTCTCAGGATAAGGAAGAACGCAGAAAAGGGCGTGATACCCTCTGGTATATCTGGGCGGGTCCGAAGTCTCCGGTATTCGGCAAGGATAAAATGGCGACCTTTGAACGATATTTCATCGCAGATAAGGAAACACATAAGGAAACGAAAAACGCTTATTATCGCCTGTATGATAACGAGGAGATTTTAAATAAGATCCTGCGGGAATTTGGACTGGATGAGCATCGTTCCCATATTATTAACGGTCATGTTCCGGTGGAGATCAAGCGTGGGGAGACGCCGATCAAATGTAACGGAAAGTTACTGATTATCGATGGCGGCTTTTCCAAGGCTTATCAGGGAAAGACTGGAATCGCAGGCTATACCCTTGTTGCCAATTCTCACGGCATGAATCTGGTAGAGCACAGGCCCTTCGTTTCCGCAGAGGATGCGATCCGAAACGAAACGGACATGGTATCGGACAATATCCTGATCGAAACGGCGAAACGAAGAATTCTTGTGGCAGATACGGATATCGGACGCGAGCTAAAGGAGAGTATCGGGCATCTGGAAAAGCTTCTGAACGCTTATCGGGATGGTATTCTGATTGAAAAAGGAATCTGACCGGACAGACGCCATATCGTCCGGGTGTTTGGTGGACTTTTCGCTCTGACAGGAGGAAGCCTGCAGAATGATGCCTGTAAGCAGCAACAGGAGGATGGGACGGATGGGATAATTGCGTTTCATGAAATTCCTCGTTTCTGGGTGGATGCTGGTACATCGTTTTCGAAATAGCTATACCACTCACTTGCCTGTGAATCCGATTGCACAGGTATAAAAGCCTCAGCGTAGCCCGCTACGCCTGCGTTTTTATACCTGCACACTCGAATCCACATCCTACGTGATTGGTATAGTTATTTACGAAACGCTGTACTAGGTTGAAGCATAAGCGTGATCACTTATGCTTCTCACAGCTATGGATATGGATCGCACGCGGTTTTTTTGGCACAAAGCGCCTGCGGAATAGGGATTAAATGCGGGACGCAGCAGTGCCTGTATGCAGTATCTGCATGAAGACGGATTTTATACCCGGCGCGAAGCAGAACGTCCGGTCGGTTGGAGCATGAACAGCGCCGCAGACAGCGGCAGAATGGGAGCATCATGGAATTAAGACCCTGTATTGACATTCATAACGGCAAGGTAAAGCAGCTGGTGGGCGGCAGTATTCAGGATCAGGGAGACTCTGCCCAGGAGAATTATATTTCCAGCCAGGATGCGGCGTGGTACGCACGCCTGTTTCAGGAAAAGGGCTTGAAAAATGGTCATGTCATCCTGTTAAACAGCAAAGACAGCGCTTATTACGAGCAGACCAGGCAGCAGGCATTTTCTGCGCTGCAGGCATATCCGGGCGGACTGCAGGTCGGCGGCGGGATCACCGCAGAAAATGCCCGGGAGTATCTGGATGCAGGTGCATCCCATGTCATTGTGACATCCTATGTATTTCGAAATGGTGATATTTCATTTGAAAATCTGAACCGCATGATGGATGCTGTCGGCAAAAAGCGTCTGGTTCTGGATCTGAGCTGCCGCAAGAAAGACGGGAAGTATTATATCGTGACGGATCGCTGGCAAACCTATACGAGGGTCGCGCTTTCGGAAGAAATTCTGACGATGCTGTCTTCTTTCTGCGATGAATTTCTGATTCACGGAGTGGATGTGGAGGGGAAACGCAGCGGAATCGAGCAGGAGCTGATCGGGCTGCTGGGAAGATGGAACCGGATTCCGATCACCTACGCCGGAGGTATCCGCAGTCTGGAAGATATCGAACAGATTCGAAAAGCCGGACAGAATAAAATTCATGTCACAGTCGGCAGCGCGCTGGACTTGTACGGCGGAGACCTGCCGTTTGAAAAAGTGCTGGCGGCGTGTGAACAGTAATGATGTAGAGGCGCAGTTCGCCTGCGCCATTTGCATAATCCCGTCTTGGATGCTTCCCGCTGTGCTGCAGGAGGAAATTGGAAAAATTTCAAACTGGGGATTGACTTTTTGACTGTAGTGAGGTACAGTATAGAAAACAAAGAGAAACCGATGAGAAAGAGGAGTACTCAGAGTCGCGAACATTACAGAGAGCTGCAGGCGGTGGGATTGCAGTATGGGAACATTTGAGGAATGGACTTTCGAGGCTGGCCCCGAACCAACAGTAGGTGCCGGCGGGATCCGGACCCGTTATCCGACCGGCGCATATGATAGTATGTGAACAGAGTGGACTGAAACAGTCAATTTGAGTGGCACCGCGATAATGAAACATTACCGTCTCAAGCAAAATGCTTGAGACGGTTTTCGTTTGTCTGGGAATAAATTTCCAGACAAACGAAGCCCTCTGGGCGGGGAGCTTCTCAAGCCACCACACTCGCATCCCCCTTCCTTTTCTTCTTTGTTTCAATCATCGTTTTTTTAGAAAAGGAGAACAACACAATGAAAAAGAAAGCAATGGCACTTACCGTAGCAGCAATGATGGCAGCAGCAATGATCACAGGATGCGGACAGACCGCAGCAACCACTGTTGAGACCGCAGCAGACACAACCGTACAGACAGAAGAGAGCACCGCTGATACGGAAAGCACAGCAGCAGATACAGCGGCGGCAGACGGCGAAAGCTACACAATCGGTATTTCCCAGTTCGCAGAGCACGGCTCTCTGGACAACTGCAGAACCGGTTTTCTGGAAGGCTTAAAAGAAGCGGGCATCGAAGAGGGTGTGAACCTGACTGTTCTGTTTGACAATGCGCAGGCAGACACCGCGACAGCGAGCATGATTTCTGATAACTACGTTTCTCAGAAAGTGGATCTGATCTGTGCGATCGCAACTCCGTCCGCAATGAGCGCATACAATTCCTGCCTGGACAGCGATATTCCTGTTATTTACACCGCTGTATCCGATCCGGTCAGCGCAGGACTTGCAAAAGAAGATAAGACACCGGAGGGCAACATCACCGGTACTGCAGATACGCTTCCGGTAGAAGCACAGCTGAAAATGATCCGCGAGGTGCTTCCGGATGCAACAAAGATCGGTATCCTGTATACAACAAGCGAAGCAAACTCTCTGAGCACGATTGAAACCTACAAAGAGCTGGCTGACGATTACGGCTTTGAAATCGTAGAATCCGGCATCAATACACTGGCAGACGTCGATATGGCAGCGGCTGACCTCGCAGCAAAGGTAGACTGCATTTCCAACCTGACAGACAATACCGTAGTACAGGGTCTGCAGACCGTTCTGGCAAAAGCGAGCGCAGCGGGCATCCCGGTATTTGGTTCTGAAGTAGAACAGGTAAAGAACGGTTGCCTGGCAGCAGAAGGTATCGACTATGTAGCACTTGGCAAACAGACCGGAGCGATGGCAGCAAAGGTATTAAAGGGCGAGGCAGAGGCTTCCGACATGCCTTATGAAGCATGTGAGGGTGCAAACCTTTATATTAACACAGAAGTAGCAAGTGATCTTGGCATCACTTTCCCGGAAAACTACGAAGCGGACGCTGCAGAGGTTTTTGAAACCGTTACAGTAGAATAAAAGGACAGAAAGAAAAAGCAGGAGGTTCTGACATGGAACTGGTCATCAGTACACTCGAACAGGGTATGATCTACGGGATCATGGCGCTGGGAGTATATATCACTTATAAAATACTGGATTTCCCGGATCTGACGGTAGACGGCAGCTTTCCGATGGGAGCAGCGATTACGGCAGTCATGATTACAAATGGGGTTCCGGCAATTCTTACGCTTCCGGTGAGTTTCCTTGTAGGAGCGCTGGCAGGTGTACTGACTGGTCTGATCCATGTAAAGCTCAAGGTAAGAGACCTGCTGAGCGGCATCATTATGATGACCGCTCTTTACACCGTCAATTTGCGGATCGCAGGCAGGGCGAACCTTCCGTTTTATAAAGAAGTAACTGTATTTGATAATGGTCTGGTCAACGGAATCTGCCAGGGAGCACTGGCGTCCTGGAAAATCGTACTCGTGATGGTTGTCATTACAGTTGTGGTAAAAGTGCTTTTAGACGCTTATCTAAAAACCGGATCCGGCTTTCTGCTCCGCGCAGTCGGCGATAACGCGTCGATTGTAACGGCGATGGGACGTGACCGTGGTAAAGTAAAAATTCTCGGACTTGCAATTGCAAACGGTCTGGTTACGTTGAGCGGATGCCTGTTTGCACAGCAGCAGCGCTGCTTTGAAATTTCGGTCGGAACCGGAACTGTGGTGGTCGGACTTGCGAGTGTAATTATCGGAACGAGTCTGTATCAGAAGTTAGAAGGAATCGGATCGATTTCCAAGGCGCTTCACAACGTGCGGGTTGGCATGGTAACGTTCAGCGTTGTGATCGGATCAATCCTTTACAAAGCCTGCGTTGCGATTGCACTTCGCATGGGATTAAAATCTACAGACTTAAAGCTGATTACGGCGGTACTGTTTTTAGTCATTCTGGTTGTCAGCATGGAACGAAAGGGGCGGAAAAATGCTTGAACTTTCCCATATCGATAAATATTATAATCCGGGCTCAGTCAATGAAATGTGCCTGTTTCAGGATTTTAACCTGACGATTCCAGACAGCCAGTTCGTGTCGGTGGTCGGCAGCAACGGCTCCGGCAAGACCTCCATGCTGAACCTGATTTGCGGCAGCATTTCGGCGGACGCAGGAAAGGTCATCGTAAACGGAACTGATATCACCGGTCAGAAAGAATATATGCGCCACCGCAAAATCGGCAGAGTATACCAGAACCCTTCTGCCGGGACGTGCCCGAATATGACGGTGCTGGAAAATATGGCGGTTGCGGATCTGAAAGAAAAAGGTTACGGATTGAACCGCTGTGTCAGAAAGAACCGGGAAAATGCGTACCGCGAGATGCTTTCCGGTCTGGGACTTGGGCTGGAAGACAAGCTGGAAACAAAGGTCGGTTCCCTTTCCGGCGGACAGCGTCAGGTACTGGCGCTTCTGATGGCGACGATGACACCGATTGATTTCCTGATTCTGGATGAGCATACGGCGGCACTGGATCCCAGAACAGCGGAAATTGTCATGAAGCTGACGGATCAGATCGTCCGGGAAAAGAAAATGACGACGGTTATGGTAACGCACAACCTGCGCTATGCATTGGAATATGGGGACCGTATCCTGATGATGCATCAGGGAAAAATCGTTCTGGATAAAGTTGGGGAAGAAAAGAACCGGCTCAACACGGACGAGATCATGGGTATTTTCAACCGAATCAGCGTAGAGTGCGGAAACTGAGGCTGTTCGGATCAAAAAAAGGCAGGACAATGAGAGGCAATATCAAAAACTCATTGTCCCGCCCTTTTTTTATGGCAATAGATTGTTTACAGAGTTTGCATTCGTATTACTACCGTATTTTTCACCGTTGACGGCGCATGCGCGGGACGATATAATACGGATATCGAAAGGTTTTTGGGCGTTCTATACAATAGCGTGTACCCTTGGCGGACATTCTATTGTCCTGTATAATCGCTGGCGGCGTTCTGCCGCAGGCTGCGGATATTCTGACCGCAGGAAAATTCAAAGAGCAATCATTGTTCCGGTCTTTGGAGAGAGACGGGAGGACGGATGGCGTATATCACGTCGTGGTATTGGAATAAAGGAGATTTTCGCAAGGTAAATGAGGATTCTTTTACGCTGCAGCGAGTTCGTGCACGCAAAAAAGAGCTCATATTTGCTGCGGTTTGCGACGGAATCGGCGGACTGCGGGCAGGAGAATGCGCGAGCGGTCTGGTTGCAGAGCAGCTGACGGAATGGTTTTACCGGGAAGGTTTTTGGAAAATGCGCTCTCTTTTCTGGACAAAACAGATGAAAAAGCGGGCACTCGACGCGCTTTTAGACATGCAGGAAAAGCTGGAGCGCTGCGAGCGGGAGGAAAAAATCTGCAGCGGAACGACGGTAACGATGGTGTTTGTTCGCGGACGCAGATTTGTACTGGTGCATCTCGGGGACAGCAGGGCGTATCAGCTTTGCCGCAAACGCTGCTTAAATCGGGAAAAACAGACCGGAACCAGGCAGCTTTCACAGGATCATGAAGAGGGCGGCGTGCTGCGCCGCTGCGTCGGGGCGTTTGGGCTGGAAGTGCCGCAATTGTATACAGGAACGCTGGACGACGGGGACATGCTGTTGTTGTGTACGGACGGATTTTATAAAAAAGCGCCGCCGGATTTTTTCCGAATCTGCCTGTACGAGGAACGGGAAGCAGGGCAACTGTATCGGCGGCTGAAAGGAATTGGGAGCTTTTTGACGGCCCAGGGGAAAAGGACAATATGACAGCGGTACTGATCGGATATGAAAAGGAGGAATCTGTCTGGAAAAAGAACGGAAAATCGGTGAAAAATATATTTTAAAAGGAGAAACGGCGAGCGGGGGAACCGGAACCGTTTACCGGGCGTATGATCTGCGCCTGCAAAAGATTTGGGCAGCAAAAAAGGTCGGACGGGATTTCCCGATCCGGGAAGAATTTACGATGGGAAAGCTGGCGGATTCAGCGTTTCCGGGGATTGTGGATGTAGTAGAACAGGAGGAAGAGCGCTTTTTAATTATGGAATGGATTGAGGGGGAAACGCTGGCGGCGCAGATGGAACGGGACGGCGCCTTTGCAGAAGAAACGGTGATCGAGATCGGGATCTGTCTGGCAAAAGCGATTCAGAAGCTTCACCAGATGCAGCCACCGCTTTTGTATCTGGACTGCAAGCCGTCAAATGTGATGAAGGATTCCGATGGAAAAATCCGGCTGATCGATTTTGGCAGCGCGCTGGAAGCGCATACACCCGTGACAAAAGGCATTTCCGCGAGTCCCGGATATGCGGCGCCGGAGCAGCTGAGCCGGGAAATCGAAAAGCGCTGTGTGGATGTCCGGACAGATGTGTTCGGTCTGGGACGGACACTGTATGCGCTTTTGTGCGGGGCAGACCTTTCCAGACCGCCTTATGCATTTGCGTCCCTGAAAAGCCGCTGTCCGCAGGTTGGCGATGAGCTGGAACAGATTATCATGCGTGCCACAGCCAGGGAGCCGGAAGCAAGGTTTCAGACGATGGAGGCTTTTTTGCAGGTGCTTTTGGCGTTGCAGGAGGCTTGCACGGTAGATGATACAGGAAAGAAAGCACCGTTTTGGCAGAAAGTGCGTCGGAAGAAGACGGCGGACTGTGAAGTGCTGCAGAGCGTTCTCAGGACGGCAAAACCGCCGGGGAGGTGGATGTTTGCACTGCTGGCGGCGGTTCTGATGCTGCAGGGAGTGACCGTAGCTGCAAAGGCGGCAGGCGTAGATCGTGCAGCCGGAAAAATTCCGATCACCCTGCGGGATAGCAGTTTGCGAAAGCTCCTGATAAAAGAAAATGCCGCGCTGTATACAGAAAAGCCGGTGTTTTTGGAATTAAACCCAAACACACTTGGATGCGGGGACGAGGTGCGGGTTATGCTGAGTCTGTACAGTAGAAACGAAAAAATCGGAGAGTATGAGCTTATGATGGGGCAAAAGCACTGATGCGAAAAAGGTGCAGGGGCTTCCTTAAACCGGATGCATTTCGGGCGATGCACAGCTGTAGCGAGACGGCATTTTCGGGAGAAGTCTGCACGTCGGGCAGCAAAATTCGTTCGCCGGAAACCGATTGCACTGCCTGTGGGGAAGTGTTAAAATAAAAATAACTGGGCTTTTGAACAAAAAGAACGCGGAAGCGATAAAACGGAGGGCATTATGTACAGAGATCATACCAAAGTCGTAAAAATTGGAAACCGTGTAATCGGAGGCGGCAATCCGATCTTGATTCAGTCGATGACTAACACACCGACCGAGGATGTGGCGGCGACAGTTGCGCAGATTCACAGACTGGAAGAGGTTGGTTGTGAAATTATCCGCTGCACCGTACCGACGCTGGAAGCTGCGAAAGCGATTTCTGAGATCAGAAAGCAGATTTCCATTCCGTTGGTTGCGGACATTCATTTCGATTATAAGATGGCGATCGCCGCGATGGAAAACGGAGCGGATAAAATCCGTATCAATCCCGGAAACATCGGCGGTGCAGACCGTGTAGCGGAAGTAGTGCGTGTTGCAAGGGAACGCAATATTCCGATCCGTGTCGGCGTAAACAGCGGTTCCCTCGAAAAAGATCTTGTAGAAAAATATCATGGCGTAACGGCAGAGGGGATTGTAGAGAGTGCGCTGGATAAGGTGCATATGATCGAAGACCTTGGCTATGACAACCTGGTTATCAGCATCAAGTCCTCCGATGTTATGATGTGCGTGCATGCGCATGAGCTGCTGGCAGGAAAGACACCTTATCCGCTGCATGTCGGCATTACGGAATCCGGTACGGTTCTTTCCGGTAATATCAAGTCTGCGATTGGTCTGGGACTGATTTTAAATCAGGGAATCGGCGATACGATCCGTGTATCCCTGACAGGGGATGTTGTAGAAGAGATCAAATCTGCGAAGCTGATTTTGCGGACGCTGGGACTGCGCAAAGGTGGTATTGAGGTTGTCAGCTGTCCGACCTGCGGACGTACGAAGATCGACCAGATCAGCCTCGCGAATCAGGTAGAAGCGCTTGCAGCGCAGTTCCCGAACCTGGATATCAAGGTTGCAGTCATGGGCTGTGTCGTAAACGGACCCGGCGAAGCAAAGGAAGCGGACCTGGGTATTGCAGGCGGCATCGGGGAAGGTCTGCTGATCAAAAAAGGGCAGATCATCCGCAAGATTCCGGAGGCAGAATTTATTCCGACTCTGCGGTATGAACTGGAGCACTGGAACGAACAGTAATCGTTTTTAGTGTAAAAGTATTTACGAAAATGGAGAGTAAAATGACCAAAGGTTTCATGGAAGTATTTCCGGAGCTTGCTCTGGAACAGGAAGTACGGGCATTGTTTGAAAAAGTAAAGGTAGAACGGGTGACGACCACGCGGCAAAAGGATCTGATCAGGGTGTATATCAGCTGCGGACGCCTGATCCCCAAAACAGTTATTTTCCGGGTAGAGGAAGAGATTGCAAGGCAGCTGTTTCCGAACTGCAATATCACGATCAAAATTCAGGAAAAATTTCAGCTGTCCGCCCAGTACAACCTAAAGAGCCTGCTGGAAACCTATCAGGAGAGCATTTTACTGGAATTAAAGGAATGCAGCCCGGTGGAATACAGTCTGTTCAAATCAGCCAATATTTCCTTCCCGGATGAGGGAAAGCTGGTGTTGGAAGTGCCGGATACGGTAATCGCGCATGAACGCTGTCCCGAGCTTGTCCGCATTCTGGAAAAAATTTGCTGTGAACGGTGCGGAATCCCGATGGAGGCGGTCGCACATTACTGTCAGCCGAAGGAAAATCCGAGAAAAGCGGAGGAAGAGATTGCGCTGGCAAGAAAAGTGGCGATGATTGCCGCGAAAGCGGGTGCTCGTCCGGCTGCGACGGACTATGGCATGAGCCAGGAGCAGTTCGCCAGCGTAATGAGCGGCGGATACAGCACGTCCGGTAACGATGGGCAGCCGCAGTATGCAGGCGGACAGGATGGCACCGCATGCAATGCTGCACAGAACGCAGACAGCAGCGTAGCGCAGTATGGTGCAGCAGGGATCGCAGGGCAAAATGGTGCGATGCCGGGCGACAGGGCAGAAAGCAGTATGCAGGCTGGCGGTATGGATGCCGGCTATGAAGCATACCTTGCGTCCATGGGCGCAGCTGCGCAGGAAGCTCCGTTTGAGGGCGGAACGATGGTTCCTGCGGAGGCAGCGGCAGCAGCGAACAGGATGCGCCCGGATGCACCGGCAGCAGGGCAGAGTGCTCCGGCAATGGGGCAGACGGCAGCTTTTGCGGCAGGCACGAACGGTACCGCATCGGCTGGCGGCAGAAATGCGGGCGGACAGAGCAAATACGGCAAAGGCAAATTCAACCGGGAGGGGCGTGGCGATTATCGCCGCGGCGTTAAAAAAAGTGACAATCCGGATGTGCTTTACGGACGGGATTTTGACGAAGAAGCAATCCCGATCGAGGAGATCATCGGTGAGATGGGAGAGGTTGTTATCCGTGGCAAAATCATCGCAATGGATCAGCGTGAAATTCGCAACGAGCGGACAATCCTGATTTTTGACGTGACGGATTTTACTGACACGATGACCATCAAAATTTTTACCTTAAATGAACAACTGGCAGAGGTAAAAGAGGGGATCAAGCCCGGCGCTTTTGTCAAAATCAAGGGTCTGACGATGGTGGACAAGTTTGACGGCGAGCTGACGGTCGGTTCGATTGTCGGGGTAAAAAAGATTTCGGATTTTACCACGTCGAGAATGGATCATTCCGTGCGCAAGCGTGTGGAACTGCACTGCCACACAAAAATGAGCGATATGGACGGTGTATCCGAGGTAAAGGATATTGTCAAGAGGGCGTATCAGTGGGGACATCCGGCGATCGCAATCACGGATCACGGCGTCGTACAGTCATTTCCGGATGCAAACCATTTGTTGGATGACCTCTGGAAAGCGGAGAAAGAAAAGCGTAAGGCTGCAGGAGATGAAAATCCGGACAGAAATGATTTCTTTAAAGTAATTTATGGATGTGAAGCGTATCTGGTGGATGATTTGAAGGAAATCGTAACCGGAGATAAGGGTCAGGTATTGCGGGATTCCTATGTGGTATTTGATATCGAGACAACCGGCTTTTCGCCGGTTAAAAACCGGATTATCGAGATCGGTGCGGTCAAGGTGGTGGAAGGAAAGATTGTGGACAGGTTTTCCACCTTTGTCAATCCACGTGTGCCGATTCCGTTTCGAATTGAGCAGCTGACAAGTATTAACGATGAAATGGTCATGGATGCGCCGGGGATTGAAGAAGTGCTGCCGGAGTTCTTGAAATTCTGCGAGGGTACGATTTTTGTCGCCCACAATGCGAATTTCGATATGAGCTTTATTATGGAAAATGCGGCGCAGTTAAATATCGAGCTGCATCCTACCTATGTGGATACAGTCGGCATTGCGCGCGTGCTTTTGCCGCATCAGGCGAAGCATACGCTGGATGCGGTCGCAAAAACGATGGGTGTTTCCCTGGAAAATCATCACCGCGCAGTGGACGATGCGGAAGCAACGGCGGAAATTTTCGTAAAATTTATTCCGCTTCTGGAGCAGCGCAACTGTCACACCCTTGCGGATGTGAACCATTTGGGAGATTCCAGCCCGGATATTGTAAAGAGACTGTTTTCCTACCATGCGATTATCCTTGCGAAAAACGATGTGGGGCGGGTAAATCTGTACCGGCTGGTATCGGAGTCTCATCTGACTTACTTTCATAAGACACCGCGAATTCCGAAGAGCCTGCTGATGAAGTATCGGGAGGGACTGATTCTGGGCAGTGCGTGTGAGGCAGGCGAGTTGTACCGTGCCCTGCTGGATGAAAAGTCGGATGCGGAAATTGCGCGGATCGTGAAATTTTATGATTATCTGGAAATCCAGCCGACCGGCAACAACATGTTCATGATCCATTCCGACAAGATTGAAAATGTCAACTCGGTGGAGGACATTCAGAACATGAACCGAAAAATCGTCAGGCTGGGCGAGCAGTTCAATAAACCGGTTGTAGCAACCTGCGACGTGCATTTTCTGGATCCCGCAGACGAGGTATACCGTCGGATTATCATGGCGGGAAAGGGCTTTAAGGATGCGGACGACCAGGCACCGCTATATCTGCGCACGACGGAAGAAATGCTGGAGGAGTTTCAGTATCTCGGCAGTGAAAAGGCAGAGGAGGTTGTCATTACCAACACCAATCGGATTGCGGATCAGATAGAGACGATTTCTCCGGTGCGCCCGGATAAGTGTCCGCCGGTTATTCCAGACAGCGATAAAACCTTGACGGAAATCTGTTACCGCAAGGCGCATGAGCTTTATGGGGAAGAGCTGCCGCAGATCGTTGTGGACCGTCTGGAAAAGGAACTGAACTCTATTATCAAAAACGGATTCGCCGTAATGTATATCATTGCGCAGAAGCTGGTTTGGAAATCGGTGGAGGACGGCTATCTGGTTGGCTCCAGAGGTTCTGTCGGTTCTTCACTGGTGGCGTTCATGGCGGGGATTACGGAGGTAAATTCCCTGAGCGCCCATTATCGGTGCCCGAAATGCCATTATTACGATTTTGATTCCCCGGAGGTCAAAGCCTTTGCCGGAAACGGCGGCTGCGATATGCCGGATAAAATGTGCCCGGTCTGCGGAGAGCCTTTGATTAAGGACGGTTTCGATATTCCGTTTGAAACGTTCCTTGGATTTAAGGGGGATAAGGAGCCGGATATCGACTTGAACTTTTCCGGCGAATATCAGAGTAAGGCGCATAAATATACGGAAGTTATTTTCGGCGCAGGACAGACGTTCCGTGCCGGTACGATCGGCACACTGGCGGATAAGACGGCGTTTGGTTATGTGAAAAATTATTTTGAAGAACGCGGAAGCAAGAAGCGAAACTGCGAAATCAACCGGATTGTACAGGGCTGTACGGGCGTGCGCCGAAGCACGGGACAGCATCCCGGCGGTATCGTCGTTTTGCCGGTGGGAGAGGACATCAACTCCTTTACGCCGGTGCAGCATCCCGCAAACGATATGACAACAGATACGGTAACGACCCATTTCGATTACCATTCCATCGACCACAACCTGCTGAAGCTCGATATCCTCGGACACGATGATCCGACGATGATTCGTATGCTGCAGGATCTGACGGGGGTTGACCCGACGAAGATCCCGCTGGACGATCCGCAGGTTATGAGCCTGTTTCAGAATACGTCGGCGCTCGGAATCACACCCGATCAGATTGACGGCTGCCCGGTTGGTTCTCTGGGCATCCCGGAGTTTGGTACAGATTTCGTTATCCAGATGCTTCTGGACACCAAGCCGCAGTGCTTTTCCGACCTGATTCGAATCGCCGGATTAGGACATGGTACGGATGTGTGGCTGGGCAACGCACAGACGCTGATTCAGGAAGGCAAGGCGACGATTTCCACGGCGATCTGTTGTCGAGACGATATCATGATTTATCTGATCAACATGGGCATGGACCCGAGCCTTTCCTTCACGACGATGGAGAGTGTGCGGAAGGGGAAAGGCTTAAAGCCGGAAATGGAAGAAGCGATGAAGGCGGTCGGTGTGCCGGACTGGTATATCTGGTCGTGTAAAAAGATCAAGTACATGTTCCCGAAAGCCCATGCGGCGGCTTACGTTATGATGGCGTGGCGAATCGCTTACTGTAAGGTAAATTATCCGCTGGCTTATTATGCGGCGTATTTTTCGATTCGTGCATCCGCCTTTTCCTATGAAATCATGTGTCAGGGACAACAGCATCTGGAAGCGGTCATGGCGGATTACAAGAAGCGTTCGGACAGCCTTTCCCAGAAAGAGCAGGCGTCGTTAAAGGATATGAAGCTCGTGCAGGAAATGTATGCGCGCGGCTTTGAATTTTTGCCCATCGATTTGTTTAAAGCACATTCCCGCAATTTCCAGATCATGGACGGTAAAATCATGCCGTCGCTAAACAGCATTGACGGTCTGGGCGAAAAGGCGGCAGACGCCATCGTGGAAGCAGCGAAAAAAGGTCCGTTTTTGAGCAAGGATGATTTTCGGGAACGTTCCAAGGCGAGTAAGACGATTGTGGAGCTTCTGGATACGCTGGGCATTCTTGGGGATCTGCCGGAGTCCAACCAGATCAGTCTGTTTGATTTTATGGTTGGCTGACGGAAGCTGGAAGAATGAAAATGGAAGAATATATCAGAGGAATCCCGTCCGGGCTGCTGACTGCACAGCTTGGGGAGCGGGAAATTCAGGTGGTCGGGATTTCGGAAAACGGATTTGAGTTTCGACTGGAAAAAAAGGCGGCAAGGCAGCTTTTGACAGATGCTGTGCCGGCACAGCACCAGGTTTTGCGAGATGCCGCACCGCCGCAGCACTGCATAGTGACACCGTTTTGTAAGGTGTGCTTTTACGATCTGGAGCAGGCACTCTGGCAGGAACTTGTGCTGACAGAGTATGGGCTGGAAAAAGCACCCGCTTTGCCACAGCAAGGGCACAGGGAGAAGCTGTGCGCTGCCTCCTTTTATCAACTTTATCGGGTCTGCGTAACTTCGCCGGAGTTTCGGATTGCTGTGCAGAAGCTTCTTTTGCAATATACCCGCTACATCCATCTGAAGCTGGAAGAGGATGACGCTAGGCTTGCAGAGGCAACGGTTGGTTATCCGGTGGAATTAGAGGATTGCTTTGCCGACAGCCTGGAAGAACAGAAACGAAAATGGTTTGCGCAGACGGACTGGGAGGCGGTTTTGCGGCCGTATCCGTCTTACGCGCTGGAGCTGGACAGACCGGAATGGTATGAGACATATTTAAAAGAAAGCCTATCGGATTTTATGGCAGATTACTGGAAGGAAAACAACGTTGCCAGCGCGTTTTACGCAAAACGCCTGCCGGATCGGATTTACCTTGGAAATCAATTCTGCCGTCTGCTCTTTCCAAAGAAAGAAATACTGTTTGCCCTGCTCGAAAAGGCGCGGAGCGAGAGGCTTGGCGTGACAGTTTCGTTTGCATGCCAGCCGGAGGTTAGTTTAAAGGAAGCGGAACAGCTTCTGGAAAGCCTGCGAAGCTGGTGTCAGAAAAACGGATCGATCGAGATCGTCGTCAATGACTGGGGGATAGCGCAGCTTGTAGGCAGATATCCGGAGCAGTTTGAGCTGTGCATGGGAACACTTCTCAATAAACGGAAAAAAGATCCGCGGCTTTCCTATTTAAAAAGCCGCCTGCCGGACAAGGACACCGGACTCTTGGCAGAGAACAGCCTGAATGCAGATTTTTATCAAAAGGCACTGAAAAAAAGCCTTGGATTTGTGCGCTATGAATGGGAAAGCTGTGGGTATCCGCAAAGATTCCCGGAAGGAAAAAACAGCCTGCATCTTCCGTTTTATCAAACGAACACATCGCAATACTGTACCCTTTATGCGCAGTACAGAGAGCACAACAGGGGACGGCAGTATCTACAGACGGAATGTCCCGGATATTGTCAGATGCAAGCGTTTTTATACCCGGAGCATCTGCATATGACAGGAAGCTACAATTCGTTGTTTGCGCTGGATCAGACGGTTTTGCGGGCGCTGGAGACGGGCAGTGTGGAAAACGCAGCGTTTAGGAAAGAAGAACAGGGGGTGCAGCCTGACCGCGCGGTGCTGAATCTGCTTTGAGCGCAATGCGCGGTATGGAGGTCACACATGGAACTTACAGCGGGGCTTGGCTCGGTTGACGATTATATCCGATATATCGAAGCGGGAGCGGACGAATGCTTCTGCGGTTACATTCCCTATGCATGGGACAGAAAGTACGGGACGGTTCTGTCCTTAAACCGCAGGGAGGTGCGATGCTGCAGCGTGCAGCTGGGTGCATTTTCGGAGCTGGAAATTCTGGCGGCGATGGTGCGGGCGTATCAAAAGCCCGTGCAGCTGACGTTTAATTCGCTGTACTATCTTCCACAGCAGTATCCGGAAATCGCAGAGATAATTCAAAAATGTATGAAAATTGGTTTTGAGGATTATATTATCGCAGACCCGGCGCTGATTTTATATCTTCGGCAGCAAAAGATCGGCTGTCGGATTTCGTTAAGCGGCGAGGTTGGAGAAATCAACAGCGCGATGACAGGATTGTTTGAGCAGATGGAAATCAGCAGAATCATTTTTCCAAGGAAGATGCGACCGAAGGATATGGCGGTTGTGGCGCAGGCATGTGCCAAAAGAAGTCCCGGATTGGAAAACATGAAATATGAAGCGTTTGCATTAAATGAGCTGTGTCAGTTTTCCGGGGCATTCTGCAATTCCCTGCACTGTGACGAGATGGGATATTTGTGCCGCGTGCCGTATCGGGTCGGTGTAGGGAAGAGCCAGCGGAAGGACAGCATCCTTATCGATCACAAAGAATGGGACGGTACCGCGTCTTCAAGGGAATATACCTCAGAGGCCAGACAGTGCGGCGGCACATGGGATTCACCGGAATCAGATTTCGATGCTCCAATCCTGGGCGAAAGTGGCTGTGGGCTGTGTGCGCTCTATGATCTGGGTCAGGCGGGAATTACCCATCTGAAAATTGTAGGAAGAGGAAACCACCCGGACCGGATGGTGGAAGACATCCGGGCGATGAAGCGTGCGTTGGAGATCCTGGATGCCTCCAAAGACCGGGAAACCTATCAAAAACGGATGAAGCAGGAGTTGTTTTTGAGCGGCTGCAGCAAAAACTGTTACTATCTACCAGCAAATTTATAAAATTTGCAAAAAGCACTTGCATTTTGGAAAAAAGTATTGTATAGTAATCAAGCGTCAGTTAAGTGACACAAAAGAATGGCTAGTTGGTCAAGCGGTTAAGACGTCGCCCTCTCACGGCGAAAACAGGGGTTCGATTC
>OGPC01000694.1_pt1 | contig 28678 bp, 21 predicted proteins | sample 1552911 | NCBI WGS metagenome assembly OGPC01 (sample SAMEA2580248, study PRJEB22360) | human gut metagenome | biome: human gut; feature: human-associated habitat; material: faeces | place: Denmark | collected 2008/2010 | reverse complement strand
AGCAGCCCTTTTAAACAAGGGGGCTGCTTTTTGCATACCACAGGGCCTTGCCCCTTAAAACTTCACCGCCGGGCTTCATTAAACCGTCGCCCGGTGAATCGCGCAGATACCACAAGTCCCAGCGGGTGTCATAGTCGCCGCTGTAAGGGCCGTAACCGTCGGCTAAAGCCGCTTCGCAGTGTGTCATAATAGTTTCTGCATCGATCGGCAAAGCAAGCCCCTGGGCTAAATTTGCGGCTAATCTGCCTGCGGTGTCGATCTGCCTTGCTGTTGGCGGCCAATTACCAAAATCAGTATTGACGCCCTGATTAGGTATGGCTCCCAGCCCGCAGCATAGAGCGATACCGATCGCGCCGGTGTTGCGGTGCCACGTATGGCTTTTAAGCTCGGTGAGCTGCGTGCAGGTCTGGTAAATACTGCCGTCGGCGTCGATGTTGAAATGGTAGTCGTCGTAAAGCTGGCCGTAACGCCCGGCGGTCCAGTGAAGATAGATCTGCGAGATGCGGTTGTATCCCAGGGCGACAAGTTCGGCGAGTTTGGCTGCTGTCAGCAGCGGTGCTGATGATGTTTGCATTTGCATGGTTTTGTTCTCCTTTCGTGTGTAGTTTTGAATGGGGTGGGCGGCCTTTGGTCAGGCGGTTATTTTGCTGGTGGCAGGTTTGCATCACCCTCTCACTCTTATATGGCTTTTTAGGCCCTGTTTTTTAACCTGCCGGCAGGAAAAATTTAAAAAGTGTAAAATTTGCTCTTCCAAGCGGCGGATAAAAAATATTTATGTAAAGGGGGTTAAAAATGACCTTGTAAAAAGCCATATAAGAGTAGGGGATATTATTACTGACGCAGTAAGCATACCGAATCTTTTAAATCTTAAAGACCTTTAGCATCTCTTAAAGCTTTTAAATCATTAAAATCTGTAAATCCTTCATACATACTTATGATTTTGACTTGGAAGTTTTAAGTGTTAATAATGGTTTTGTATTACTGATCTGCGTTAGTATTGATACTTACACCCTAAATTCAGCGAAAGCAGGTAAAAAACATGAATGATTCTTTAGCTTCACAACAAAAATCTAAAAAGACGGGCGGCGATGTGCTGAGTGCCCGTCTTTTGTATTTGGCGCTGAAATGCCCCTTACTGCAGGGAAAACACTGCCAGACAGAGACTGTACGGCCAGTTGAGCCGCAGCCTGTCAGAACGGTGAAACCGCCGAGAAAGGACGATGCTTTAGTAGAGCTGCGTATCGTTTTGCCTTATGGTCTGCGCAAGCAGGAACAGGACGAGCATATCAACTGCAGCGCTTTGTTCCGCAGGGCGCTTAAGCGCAGTTTAACGTCACGCCGCAGTTCAGGCGCAAGGTGTGACTAGTGGATCATTTTACAGCGATCGAAAATGCGTGGCTGGAACCTCCGCAGAGTCTGGCGGAAGCCGTGTACAGCTGTGAATTGTGTAATGAGGCTGTTTGCGCCGGTGATTTTTATATCGAGCTGGATGGGCTCATTATTTGTATAGACTGTCTGGACAGCCTGACGGCGCGGGAGCTGGCAGTAGAGGTGTTGAATAATAAGATCACCGCAGCAGGGTGAGATAAGGGGATGTATTGATGACAGTTACTTGCACAGAAACAGCGGAGTGTAATAAATGGGCCGAAATAGTGGCTTTAGCGCAGCAGGGCAATAAAAAGATGCTGGGGGTGATTTTGCAGGCTTTTGATATCAAACTGCGTAAAATAGCACATACCAGCGCTTACAAAGGTTTTGCCGAGGATGGCGAACAGATCGAAAGGGTTGCCGTAGTAAAGGCGCTGGAAAAGTGGGGACAGCGGCAGGATTTCGAGAAGCTGCCGGCTTTTATCGTCAGTAAGTCGTATACGGCGCTCAGCAGTGAATGGAAACGCCGGCATAAGGATGAAGAAATGACCTGCCCTTATGAAATAGAAAGCGGCTGTGAATTTGCAGAGGAAGTGCTGACGGCAGATGCGGCACAGACGACGCGTACTTATTTTGAACAGCAGCAACTGCAGCAGGATTTTGCGGAAGTGCAGGAACTGCTGGTACAGCTTTCGCCCAAACAGGAAGAATTGATCGAACTGCATTTTCTGGAAGGCTGGAGCAACGGCGAACTGGCACAGAGGTTTGGCGTCAGTCCTGCGGCGATCAGCAAAACGATCAAAAAAGGGCTTACTAAGCTGCGGCAGCTGCTGCTTGCAGCGCATCAGGCCGAAAAACAGCGGGAAGCGGAAGAACTGATGATGTAGATAAGCTGGAATATGGACCATCAGGCGCAGGTCGGCAGGCTGTTATGGCACTGCTAGCCAGGGTGATCTGACTGGGAAATGCGTTTGCCGCCGCATGGACAGAGAAACCCGTAAGTGCGCCTGACCATATAAGCCAATCAAAGGCTGAAAATATTGCGAAGGATGTGCTGAAAAATGGAGAGACCTTATGAACAGATACGGCAGATGGTAAAACTGTTTGAATATAACAGGCTGAAGCTGCGGTTTAGAAACGAAGATGAACGGGCCAGGTTTATTGATGGCTGGGCAGAACGCTTCTGCGAGACGGACGATGCCGAATGGAATATTGCCGTGACTATTATGACTGCCCGCCGCCGCGAACCGAACTTCTATAATATGGAAAAAGCCCTGCGTGAAGCGCAGGGCATAAGGAGGGAACGCAGACTGCAGGATGAATGGCGAGCAAAAGACGAAGGGAGTTTGCAGCAAGATCAGCGAGCAAATAATAACGTCGCAGAACAAGGACGGGAAGGAAATGGAAATAATAGAGCAAAAGGCCAAATAAGCACTGCTGCCGAAACAAGCGGCGGAGCAACTACCGCCAACATGCAAAAAAGAGCCTTGCAGCTGCAAGGCTCTTATAATTTGAAAGCTACCCCGAAAACACCCGAAGAAATAGCGCAGGAAGCACTGCTGAGGTATGAGAGGAAAAATTTAAAATGAAAAGTTATAAAGTATATCTTCAAAATGAAAATGTTGATAGCTATGAATAAATGTGTCTAATTGTCTGGTTATTCCGGCAAAATCCTTTCAAGGTAATAATTTTAATGCTTATTTGGCCACTAAAAAAGATATAAGCACTTTTCCTTAGGTGTTTACGATGAGTTTGAGGTGTATTATAGTTTAAAGTAATTTATCCCCTTACGATACTATGATGCGTATAATTATTATTAATGCTATAATTAATTATTGCTTTAAGTGAGTACAAGTTTAAAGCTGTGGATTTACTTATGGATGAAAATACTTAAGGATTATATCAGGCATTATGGAATTCAGCAGATATTTTACGGTCCAAGATGAATGTTTCGTAATATAAAAGTTATTTGATTGGGTTGGTGTTTTATAAGTATTTATATGATAAAATATTATATTATGTATCTGATGTTTTGGAAGAGCCAGCAAATGATGTAAAGGAAGTGTATCAAATTTATGACAAGTGATGAAGCAATTAAAAGAGCTAACACTAAAACAGACGTTCTCTTGAAAATCTGTGAGTTTTAGAGTGTAACATTGCAGATATTGTGGAAGTTGTCGAAGACGATTCCGCCGATAATTCATAAAGCTTATTTTGGATTATCAGAAATATACAATCAGCGAAAATGAGAGAGTGCATAAAATGAATGAATTCTTATTTGATGGGCATTCTGGGGAGGTAGGTTCAAGAGCCATTAGTTTTTCCTACGAAAAAGTGCGTGAAAAATCATTTCAGATGCTATTATTAGATATTAAATTGACAAGGGGGGTGGTAGTAAATGATTAATAGGGAAATACCTTTTAGACCAAAACTTGAAGGCGAATTTAGAGTTAGATTTTACAATGCTGCGTCTGAAATAACTGAAGCCACTTCTACCTTGGCTATTGCAGCAATTGCGGAACGTGAAATAAGATGGGTCGAAAATGAGTGCCATTATAATCTTGAGCAGCGTAAAAAGTATCGTGCGGTATGGTTCCTTTTTCGAGACCTCATTCGTGCATCGTGGAAGGCGTGCTATAGAGAAGGAGTATTATTCATGAGTCTGCCAAGTTTAAACGGTGCAGATATGCATGATACAACATCACCAGAGGTGAAAGCACTTTTACGTAGTTGGATGAGTGAGAGTCGGCATGAGAGACTTGTTGGATATACTGATTTTATCAATAGAATGGAAAATCCCGGCGCAAACAAAATGAGCATTGCAACTCTTATTGCGGATGGAGAAGAACTTGCTGCCCGTATTGAGAGGGCACATAGAGGCGAAATTGTAGTTGATGATGCTGTAAAACCATATCTTCAACTTGTAAGAGAAAATGATAAGGACGAATTCACTAGTCTGAAGATTTCAGAGATTTGGAGATATTTTCGATTAACATGGTCTACACCAGCGGAAACGACACCGGGAAGAACCATGCAGTATTTAATTCGAGATGCAGCACACCCGCAACATGCTGTTATGGGTATAGCTTCATTAGAGAACTGTGCTGTTCAAATAACCTGTAGAGATGATTATATTGGATGGAATCAAAAAGCGTTTATTGACAGGATTCTAAAATTAAGCTGTAGTATCGCAATCAGTGAGTTAAAGCAACTTCTTATATATCTTGAGGATGGTATTTCCGGAATTGATTATGCTGACCTTTGTACAGATGCAGTTGTAAAAGACCCGACTATGGAGGATGTAAAACTCCTGTTTGATGAAGCCGTTAATGCTGAGCAAATCCGTCAGCAGTTTTTAAGAAACGACATGGATGCTAATATGGATGATACCGAAAAAAGTGAGCTTGGTAGTATTTCAATGGATGCTGAGAAAGCACTTTATCGAAGAAAACGCGCAGAGCAGTTAGCACGTTTCCTTAGTGCGAAGAAGGCAATACGAGATCTGTGTGATGATGAAAAGTTCGTCGAAAAATGGCAGGACTTTTGCAAAAGTGAAAATGGAATTTCTGCTATTAGAAGTGCTTTGATGGCGCAAAAAACAAAACATATTGGTTCGAGTCTTATGGAACTTAACGTTTGCGGAGCTATTCCGCCGTATAATGAGATATTGGGTGGAAAACTGGTTGCTCTTTTGGCAACATCACCACAAGTTGTTCATGATTACAAGAAAAGGTACGCTGATAAAGCAAGTGAGATAGCAAGTCGTTTGAAGGGACAGCCAGTTTATAGACCTGCAGACCTTGTATATGTTGGTACAACATCATTATATTATGTTGGTTCAAGCCAATACAATAGATTGAAAATACCCGGAAAAATATTCGATTCGGACTTCGATATAGTCTGGAAGAAACTTGGAATGACAATAGGTTTTGGAACAATGCATATAAGCAAAGCAACAACCATGAGTCTAACAGAAGCAACAAGTGATGGATTTAATCGAATTAATCATGTTTTTGGTGAGGGCGCAAGTCCAAAAATGCGCTTGCTCACAATGTCTATACGAGAACTATTAGAATCAACTAATGAGGATTCTAAGGATTTTTCAAAGCATGCAATGTCCAGAATTGTATATGGTGCATGCCTGGCAGAAAACACATTTGACTACCTTATGGGAAAGGATTCTGCTCCAAAGTATTACACTGATATGGAAGACTATAGAGAGGGCACTAAAAAGGTAATTGACTATTGGAGAAATCGTTGGCTGAGTAGCCGATTGAATTATGAACCTATATATCAAAGGATGCGTAAATTTGATAAACAGGAATTCCTTGTGAGTAATCAAGTAGACAATGATGAAGAATGGAACTTTTCTAAACTCAAGGAGGTGCAGTGTATGCCGACTAATGATGAAGCTAAAAAAGGTCTTCAATTTGTTCGGGATTTCTATAGAGGGTCAAGCGCTTACGCAGACCATATTTCACCGGAACTTCTGTCTGTAATTCATTTGAAGACAAAACTAGATGATGCCATTATACAGGCGGCGCTAGATGGCAAGGATATCGTGCTAACAGGAAATCCGGGTGATGGAAAAACTCATATTATTCGGTTATTGAAGAATGAGCTAGAGGGGTTAGAAAACCCGATTCATATTGAATTAGATGCTAGTACGCTATCCAACGAAACTATCTATACAAAATGGAAGTTCGCAAGACAGAGCAAAACGCCATTTGTTATTGCAATTAATGCAGCAGTTTTGTTTTCGGTATATCAAAAATATCCTGAGTTCCAGCCAATTAAGGATGCGTATTATCAAATGAGTCACTCTGTGGTATTCCATGACGAGGACTTGAATTGTGAAAATTTGGTCGTGTATGACCTAAGCAAACGAGAGGTTTTAACTTCCGAAATATTGCATAAGGCTATTGATAAACTTACGGATGCAAATCATTATAAGGAATGTGCAACGTGTCCACTTAATGAAAGCTGTGATGTACATAAAAATTGCGCATTACTGAAAAGTGAATTGTTTCAGGATAGACTTTTTGTTATTCTTCAAAGAGTTTCATTACAGGGCTATCATGCTACAGTGCGTGAGCTACAAAGTTTTATCGCTTACCTGATTTTTGGCAATCGTAGTTGTAAAACTATTAGCCAAACAACAGGTAGCAATCAGTACAATTTGGTTAATCTTGTGTATTCAGGCAAAGGGGGATTTTTTGATGCTATAAGAAATGCTATTGACCCAGTTGATATTTCACACCCTATTTGGGATGAGAAAATACTTCTTAATGATATTCCAGCAGATAGTTGGATTGATGGATATGAGGTGCCAGCGGAGGCAATCGCTTATGACAACTATGAATTGTTTATGCTCAGGAAAAGACAATTTTTCTTTTTCAATCGCTACGGCGACGAACTACTTAAGATTATGGATGACGATGTTACACATTTTCAAGAATTTTTAAATCAAGATAGCGGAAAACTTATAAAGGATTTGATTCGCAAACTTAACACTTTCTTTGGCTCGGCAAAGGCATCTAATTCTGAATTCCAGATTTGGACAGGACACCGTTATGATAACGAGCCGAGAAGGGTCTTGATTTCAATGAGTACAATCAAGAAAAATAATTTGAAAATTGGACGTCCAGCACTCCTTAAATGTATGCAGTATGGAATCGATATGACCTCAAGTTATATTCGATTGGAAAAAAAAGATGCAGAGCACATATTCCTCAAAATTGATTTTAATATGTATATGCTTCTTACAGAGGCGGAGCGCGGTGTGCCAGTTCTGTTTATGGAGTCAGACTTAGTAAAAAAAGTTTGGAGGTTCGTCGAGCAACTTCAATCCTTCAACGATATTGATGAGGATGATACCGTGACAGTTTCGTTACTAGATATACAAAATAAGAAGAAAATTTCTGTTGTAATTGATAGAGAGGAACATAAATATTCTGCTATCGATTGTGAGAGAGCAAAGGAGGTTTAACATGTCCGAACGAATTTATCTCCACTCCTTTAGAAAGGAGGTAGATAGTACCTACGTTGGCTTTACGCCAAATGGTGGGTCAATAAAACCTGTTCATGTTGCAAGTGGAGTTCAAAGATGTATATATGGCGGTTATAATACAACCATGAAAATAAAGCGACTTGCGCTGGTTTCTGGTGCTAAGGGCAATGTACCTGCAGGCAGCGAACTAGAGACGATATATGCAACACTTGCTGCTGAAGAAACAATTGAGGATGGTATTGTTGAGGGCTCAGTTGAGTCGATGAGAAATGTAATGCAAAGGCTTCTATCGGCAGATAAGGGTGTTTATGTTGTCGAAGGCTTAAAGGATGACATGATTTCTTTTACAGCTGGGTCAAAATATTTTTTGACAAGAACTTCAATATATGAGGATACAGGAGAATTTATTGGTGGAATCATTTGTTCCTATTGTCCTGAATTGGCAATCTATATTAAGGAAATACTAGAAAAGGCGGATGATCCGATTTCTCTTTTATTTGAGCCGGTACACGAGAATGCAATGCAGGTGTTTGAGAAAAGTAGACATGAGGATATACCAGCCTTTAAGAACGCGAATGATTCTGTCAAGTGGTATGTGAACGGGATCAAGAAAAGTGGAAAATGCTTGATGGAAAATTTTAAGCAACATCCTAATCCGTTAACACAACTACGCCTGTTCAATTTTTACTGTATATTTCAGCTTATTCGCTATATGGCGATGTTAGAGGCTTTCTACTGTGAAGAGAATGTTAGGTCTATACTTTTAGATTTTTCGGGGATCGCTCCAAGCCAAAGCAGCGTTGCACGTGCATCTGAAATGTCTTATACACAGATGTACAAATCAATTAACCGCTTCTATGCATGGGGGTATGCGCAAAAGCTGAAAGAAAAAGACTACAGTAAAGCGGAACTTATGGCTTCTGAAACACCTACATATGAGGAAAATAAAAAAGCTTCCGCAGAACTTGATACTCTTTGGGAAATGGCGAAGGAAAGAGCCATTTCCTGTACTACAGATGACGAAGCTAGACTTGTGTTTGGAGAGACTATGTACGATATGCTCGCATTGGAGGCATCATCACATCCTGTTAATTGTCTCAAAATTCTTGGGACATCCGCCGGTATTTTGTATCCACCTGATAAAATGCACCCAAATAAGAGGTTTGTTTTGTCACAGGATATTTTGGAGATGATTCTACGTAGCACGGTTAGTCCAGATGAAATACTTAGTGGCAGCGAGATGAGAATCCGCCTTTGGGAGCGGTTTGGTATTATTGTTGGCGGAAGTACATTTGAACTTGAGCGACTACAAAATAGTGGTATGCTATTGCAAATTGATGAAGATTCACTAGAATGTAATTTCACAGACTTTGCGGCATTATTGGAGTCTATGGACTTTGCTGAGGTCATGGCCGATGGAATCCTTCAGATAAGGTTAGGAGGTACGGATCAATGCTTAAAAAGCAAGAACTTATTCTAGGGCTATTGTTAGAAAAGCTTGCTAATACAAAGGTTGGTATTCTAGTTAAAGGAATAAGTGGAATATCGCCGAAAGATATTGCTAAAGAACTTGCAATTAAAAGAAACGCACATATTTATATGGCAGCAGTAGGTTACGGTCTTACTGATGATATTGAGAAGTCAGAGTATACCTTAACACCATTTGTTGAAAAGGCTGTCTTATGGAGGAGTATTCCTGAGTATGCTGGAAGTATTGTTGTGTTTGTAAAGGAAGATACAGATAAACTCCATTCATTAGCGGAATTTGATAACTTGTCTTTGAGGGACGTGTCGAAGTATCTTCTTAAACTTCAGATTACAAGGGAAATCAATAAACCAACTGATAATTTTTGGAGGGCATTACAGAAAACCTCGGATTACTATGCTTTCGACGCGATTCTAGAATTTGTTCAGACTGTTACGACTTCGAATAATGTGGCAGAGGCAATTTCTAGCAATATGTGGAGACTGAATCTTCTGTGTGATACAGAGATTTTGAGTACGAAATTTAAACCAGAGGAAAGATTAACTCGTAATCGCGAATTAATTTTTGCGATAGGGCAGTTAAGTGAGGATTCTAGAAAAAAATTAAGTCGTTCTTTAGCAAGAACCAAGGACTCTGATAGAGATAGATTGCAATCTGCATATAGTGCACTTCAGAACTTGTATAAATATGGTAAGAGAGAGACGCTTCAAAAACTGAATTTTGGTACAGTTCAAGAACTTTTTTCTGCATCAAAAGCAAATGAAGCAAAGAAAAGGAAGATTACACCTAAAAGCCAAGATGAAAATGATGATAATACTACAGATGTTACAGCAGTAGCGACTCCTATCCGTCCGAAAGAATTGGGACAGATTATATCAAACACAATTATTAATGGAGACGATGATGATATTGCGTCTATTAAAGAGTTGTTAAGAGAACTTAAAAAGCACTTTGACTCAGAAACTGAAGATAATAATGATAGTATTCCTACCCTTGGAGGAGTTTTTGATGATAGATCAATTATTATCGAAAGCTACCAGTCAGATCTGAGGAAACTTGTAGGTATGGCCTGTAATGAAATGGCTTGGGGTGGCTTAATGGAAACCGAGGAAAGCGTTCTTAAGGATGCAATTTCTGCAGATATCAAGAGTTTTCAGTCTTTTAATCCAATAGGATATGATTCAATGGTTTCATTTCACGGAGGAATTGACGGTAGTCAGTCACTATTTGACTTCATTATGCAGTTTGATACTCAATTCAAGACTAAAGAGATTGAAACAACTGAATACTTTATTCCAATAGTTGAGGAATTATTAACACGCCGAAGAGAATTGCTAGACAATCTTGATATGATTATGTATTATCCTGTTTTAAGTTTCGGTATTGATGAGGAAGCACGTCAATCATTAATTGGATATATTGAAGGGTGGGCCAAGTTATATCACGCTTTTAGAGTCAATGAACCAGTTATGCGCGAAATGAGTCCAAGCAGCACAATCTTCATTGCAAGAGCATTGCTTCTCTTGGACGTATTGTATGTGAAAACACCAAAGGAATGGAAAGCAATTCTATTGCCAGTGCATCCTATATTCCTATGGAGGTACTATGAGATTTTTAAGACCTTGCCTTCAAAGAAAACTGAGTTATCCGAGGATGATGTAAAGATACTTACAGAGACATTAAATCAGTTGCCTCAGATTCTCAGTTTTGTAATTGCTAACAGCATTGTTACGGGAACTTCGGATGACAAGGTGCTTCCTTGTTCAGGTAACATTGAAATGTTGCCAACCTTTGAGAACAAAACCAATCGCTACCTTGGTGATGATGGAACACAGTCAATTGGGGAGATTCTTACTCGTTGGATTGGATTTGCGCCATATTCTAAAAATGAAATTAGAATTTGTTCTGTAGATGCACCAGATCTGATTGCCAATATCCGAGCCATCAAGACCTTTATGGATAAAAATTGTTGTGAGAAAATCGTTTATGATGTCTATCTAACGAGAAAGCAAAATGGAAACACTGAACTCTCTAAACTTGATTATTCTGGCAAGGATTATGAAATAGGAGAGTTTATTCGAAAGAATAAAATAGCAATTAGTATTAGAAATGTTGAGTCTGCTGCTGAAGTTAAGACTGCATTAAAGGAAAAACCAGTTCATGTTGCTTTCTATTTTGACCAATCAGCATATGCGATTGAATTTGGCCCTAATAACAAGAATCTGTATATTAACCCTCTTGTTGTAACCTACGATTACGATTTTGACGAAATTCAACATAGAGGAAGTATTTTCCCTTCTTCGGAAATGGATTCAGGTTTGATTGGGGATTATCATAAGTTGATGAAATCAGCTGATGTAATTAGCAACAGTATGAATCCTCGTACCACATATAACGGTAATACGGACATGACAGCAGTTGTATCAACTATTCAGGAGGGAGTGTGGTACAGTGGTTAGTTGCTGCAGATCGAGATACAAACAACTATGACCCAACGGGTGCAATACCAATTGGTGAAATGCAATTTGACAGAAGAATGGTGAATGTGTGGGCTTCAAGCGATTCAAGAATTATCACACAGTATCTCACGATGCTTCGTGCATATAATCTTTATCCTAAAGCAGAAACTCTCATTGATATCCTTAAGAGTTTTGGACATATTGCATCAAATGGGCTGATTAGTATTCCGAAGTTTGGTGCAGACGCTCAAGCTATTGATAATAAAAAGAAGGGCCTAATTGGTACGCTATTTGCTGCTTCGTGGTATACAAGAAACAACGAAGATGCTCTGGTTGCATCATTGGACAATGATAAGGCTCGTTTATGGTTACAGGATAGCCGTTTTGGAAACGAAAGAGCAGATCTTGTAGGGCTCAAGTATATTGAAAACTCAAATACGCTTTTAATTCAGCCAATAGAGGTTAAAACAAGAGATGAGTCTCCAGATGCAGTAATAACAAAATCTGATGATGGCCGTCAAATTATTACGGGTCATGCTGCTGGGCAAATTGCAGCTATTGTTGGCATGCTTCGAGAAATATTCTCTGCCGATGAGAACTCGTCTGATATGTTTATTTCAGCAAGAAGAGAGGTTCTCAAGTATCAGATAGTGTCGGAATGCTTCAGAAATGTACATGATCCTGAATGGCAGAAAAGATGGTGTAATATCTTAAAGAAAACCTTTGGTAATGGCAGCAGTGGTAACATAAACATCGAAGTATCTGGATTGCTTATGCATATCAAACTTAACGAGGTAACTGGTGGAAAGGTGATTCAATGCGTTAATCCAGATTTTGATGACTGCCCAATTGAGTATAGATTGTTGAGCGCAAAGGAGATACAGCAGGAAATACTGGGTGATGGCACTATTCTAAAGGAAGCGTGGATTTCTGATTTTGATGATAGTGGTACTGGTACACATGTTGATTATGATGATATTATTGATACTGATTCTCAGGTTAAGGTAGCCAATAACGAAACTGAAAATACACCTGACTCAAATGTGGTTTGCACGGTGATACCTTCTAAGGATTTACTGGTTGCGGAAACACCAGTTGTATCTGATATAGGTACACATACTTTAACAAAGAATGATACAAAAGATATTTCTGAAGAAGAAATAGAGCAACTTGTTCGAGATTTCAAACGTTCTTGCGGCGACTACCATGTCAATCTTCGCGAGTGTGATGAAAAAAATGCAGTGATTGGGCCGAGCGTAATTAGATTAAAATTCAAACTTGGTCGTGGACAGGCACTTCAAGGACTGTCTAGTCATCTTGAAGACATTGGTAGAGAGATGAAAAGGACGGGAGTTATTATTCAACAGGTGCCTAACTCCGACGAACTTCTTCTTGATGTACCAAGACTTCAAAGAGAAAAAGTGCTTTTTAAGGATGTGATAGCATCTATCCCGTCAGTTACATCACCAGAGCAATTGTTATTTCCATTGGGAAGAACACCAAATGGAATAGACCTCATTGAGGATTTAAGTAAGATGCCTCATATGCTTGTAGGCGGAAGTACAGGTTCCGGTAAATCGGTATTTCTCTTTACAATGTTGGCATCGATGCTTATGACACATCCGAAGAAAGAAGACATGCAATTGATACTGTCCTCCTCGAAACTTGAAGACTTCATTCACTTTGAAGGTCTTCCTCATTTGTATTCAGGTAAAATAATTTCCGATGCTGCAGAGGCTACAAAGGTAATCAAAGAAGTTATATTTGAGGAATCTGAACGTAGAGGGCGTTTATTAGCTGAAGCTAGAGTTGCAAATATTGTCGAGTACAATAAGAAGGCGACAGAAAAACTAGCTCCAATTGTAGTAGTAATCGATGAGTTTGCTGATTTGGCCGACCAGTTAGAAAGTACAAAGGAAAAAAATGATTTCTATAAGCCTGTTCAACGCATTGCGCAGGCAGGAAGAAGTCGTGGTATACACTTGGTTATTTGTACACAAAGGCCAGAAGCAAGATTAGTTCCATCGACTACAAAGGCGCAGTTAAACGGTCGAGTTGCGTTAAGAGTAAATGATGGAAGTTCATCAAGAATGATAATTGATGAGTCAGATGCACAGTATCTTCAGAAACATGGTGATATGATTTTCCGAAATGGTGATGTTTTTGAGCGTGCACAAGGATATTTAATTGAGATTGATGAATTAGACAAAATTATTGATGACATTATCCATGATAAGATTTGAGTGGGGATGGTGAATGGCAAGTGACAGAATCAAATGAATTGAGCTTTGTGTATGGAATATTTGAGTCAGAAATAAAAAATAGATTTCTATGCACAGTAAAAATAAATGATGAGTATGTCACTTGCTATATTCCATCATCGTGTCGTCTCAGTAATTTCATTGAGATGGATGGCAGGAGTGTATTTCTGAAGCCAGTTACCACGCCAAATGCTCGAACTTCTTATGCTGTTTATGCTGTGAAATACAGGCGTGGTTATATTTTGCTTAATTTGGCTGAAAGTAATCGAGTTATTGAATCTCAGATTCATAGGAGGTATTTTCATTTTCTTGGAAAACGGAAATCCATAGCACGTGAGTATAAGATTGGGAAATATAAGGCTGACCTTTTCATACGTGATAGTAAGACTGTAGTAGAAATAAAGAGTTTATTGGCATTTGGTGAAAGCGCCTGCTTTCCAACAGTATATTCGGAAAGAGCAGTCAAGCAACTTAGAGAAATATCAAAGCTGCTTGATGAAGGATATAAGGCCTGTTACATACTGGTATCTTTAAATCCGCAGGTTAAGAGAATTGCCATAAATCAGGAGGTTGATGATTTCTATCGGGTCTTTTGTGAGTGTGCTAATAAGGGAATGTCGTACAGTGCTTTTTCTATACAAATAAAAAATCAAAAACCGGAGATACATTCGAGAATTCAGATTATAATTTAGCTGTGCATAATAGAGGTGATATCTTATGATGATTATTCGGAAGACTACTATGAAGAATATCTAAAAGGAAAAAGTGAAAAATAAATATTGAATAGTATTCGTGGTCTTAAAGAAGAAATAGTTAAACTGAAAAATATAATGGAAAGACCAAACTTCATGTAGCAAGTTTTGATGTGAGTATTCCGGTAATAAACACCTACATTTCGATGTTGGCCATCAATTATCCTGAGGCTGTCAAACCTGCAAGTTCCTTATTAATATCTATGCATGAAGGATTATTTCTTGATGGGATTAGAGAAGTTCATTTGGGTGAATGAAGTACAAGTTACATGAATTGACGGAACACAGAGTAAACTTACTGTCAAGTTTGCGAATGAGAATAGGCCATTAAAACTGATGGCAGTAATGCAACATCCATACAACTTTGATGCTTTACAGGAACTCTTTGGAATTGCCCTCCCAGAGGACTGCGATGAAGCTGAAGATGATGACTAGTAATACCTTTAATTTTACTGCACTATTTAATTATACATATTCAGACTGAAACAAGACTCTATGAATATCACATCAACAGCAATAAAAGTTCATAGCAGCGCACCTTTCTACAGATGTATGATGAGCCGCAGTTATTGAAAAATGCTGGAAATTCTTTGCTTACAGGAGTTGTTAGGTATTTTTTTACATATAGCATTGTGTCAGAAAGTAGTCTTGATAGACGTGACGATGGACTTGGGATCATTGCTACTCAATGCGCATAAATATTCAAATGAGCCTGATACAATAGCTTATTTCGGAGAAGAGTTTGATATTTCGACTTACAATTTAACTCGAATAAATATGATTCTTCATAATGTTTCGATAGAGAACTAGCACATGCATAATGCTGATACCTTAGACTAAGATTTGCCTGAAGAAGAATCAACAAATTTTGATGCGGTATTAATGAATCATCCGTATTCTGCAAAATGGGGTACTACTGATGTTTTTTACAAGGTTCTCGGATTTTCTAAGTATGGTGTATTAGCACTAAAGCCAAAGGTTGATTTTGCTTTTTTCGTGGTTTTTATTATTTAAGAGATGATGGTATTATGGCCATTGTTTTACCTCAAGGTGTTTTGTTTAGGGAAAATGTGGAAGGAAAAGATGTAAAGCGTTATTGGAGTCTGTATACATTTATGTAGTTATCGGTTTGCGTTACTAAGAAAAAAGAATTTATGCGTCTGTTAAATCTAAAATAGCCTACCATATATGGTAGGCTATTTTAGATAATTTATTATTAGAAAACAAAAAATAAACATTTGGTGGAGACGAAGAGGATCGAACTCTCGACCTTACGGATGCGAACCGTACGCTCTCCCAGCTGAGCTACGTCCCCACTACATAAAATATCTTACTCCTGCCGGCGCAAAATTACAAGTATATTTTTAGCTTTGGTGCTTGCCGCTATGTATACACGCGCGCTTATTGACAACTTTTGCCGCTGGTGCTACACTTTAAAGTAATTTCATAAGTATTTGATCGATGATGAGGATTAGTAGCTTTGCCAAGCGGACCTCAGCGAGCCGGTGACAGTGCAAGTCCGGCGTTTGGCGGCAGGGTGAATGGACCTTTAAGATACGGCTTGAGCCCGCAAGGGGGTAGACGCCGTCGGGATGCTTCGCCCGTTACCAGGGAAGGGGATATCGGCCATGGCCCGTATCTTAGCGAGCGGACTGATTATTCAGTCAAGCAGGGTGGTACCGCGAAAGTTGTGTCTTTCGTCCCTACATGGGGATGAAGGGCTTTTTTTATTGCCCGATTTGAAGGAGGCTTATATTATGGATAAAGAAAAAAATACCAGGCTGCCGTTGGTGGACCTGATCGAAGTTAAACCAATGCAGGACGGCTACCGCTGGGTAGCGATCACGGCGATGCTGTTCGCTATCGGCATCATCCTGCACACGGTCAGCCCTAATGTGGGCGGCGTGACGCCGAACTGGACGATCGCCATGTATTCTATCGTTATCAATCTGACGAATCCGACGCTGTCGCAGGCTGTGGGCATCGGTTTTATTGCGGGCATCACGCTGGTGCCGTCGTCGAAGTCGGCTTTTCCGCTGGGTAATATCGCCAGCGAGCTTTCGGGTGCGATCACCTGCTGCATCCTGGTCAAGGCGATGCTGCGCTGCGGTTTGGGCAAGTGGAAGCTGCGCCCCCTGGTGACGGGATTTTTGGCAACTATGGCCAGCGGCGGTGTGTTTACTTTCATTTTAAAGATCGTTCTGGGCTTGCCGCTGCATGTCTGGCTGTATGCCATGCTGCCGGTGGTGGCGATCGTGGGCGCGCTGAACGGCATGATCACCTTTTTGCTGTTCGGGCCGGTGCGGAAGCTGTTTTTTGTGCAGGAGGACGATGAATGATGGAGAGCGTTATTAGGCTGGAAAATTTTTATTTTGCTTATAATAAATCGGAGCTGGTGCTGCAGGATATCGACCTGGAGATCAAAAAGGGTTCGTTCACTGTGGTGGCCGGCCCCAGCGGCGCGGGCAAAACTACTTTGTGCAAGGCGATGACGGGCATCGTGCCTTTTTATATGGGCGGACGTTACAGCGGCGATGTGCAGGTGTTGGGCGAATCGACTAAAGGCCGCCGGGTGTCGGATATCGCGATGCGCGTGGGACTGATGCTGGAGGATTACGAAAGCCAGCTGGTTTCGCTGACCGCGGGCGAGGAAGTGGCTTTCAGTTTGCTGAATCACGGTTTTGCGCCGGAGGAGGTGGCGGAGCGTACCCGTAAGGCTTTGGAGGACGTGGGTCTGCCGGGGCGCGAGAGTTATCAGCTGGACGAGCTGTCGGGCGGGCAGCGTCAGCGTTTGCTGCTGGCGGCTACTTTGGCGGTGCATCCCGAGATCATTGTGCTGGATGAGCCGGTATCGGCGATGGACCCGGACGGGGCCCATTCGCTGTATGAGCTGTTATATGCGATCCATCAGCGTTACGGCACGACGATCATCGTAGTTGAGCATCGAGTGGACTATCTGCTGCCTTATGTGACGGACATGGTAGTGCTGAAGGAGGGGCAGCTGGTAACGGCTGATACCTTTGCTGCTGCAGCGCGGACGATGTATGAGGACGAGGAGCTGCGTCCTCTGGTACCTGCGTTATGGCAGGTGAAGCTGGGCGTCGAGCGCCGTTTCGGTATTACTTTGGGCGAGTGGCGGACTGAGGCAGAGGCGGCTGCGGAATTACAGCTGCTTGGGTTTGAAGGGGGGAACGTCTGATGCTGGAGGCTAAAGAGGTCAATTTTGCTTACCGCAGGGGTCTGCCGGTACTGAACGATATCGCCTGCACGATCGGTGACGGCGAGTTTGTGGCGCTTTTGGGACATAACGGCAGCGGCAAGACGACGCTGAGCCGTTTGTTCATGGCGCTTCTGCATCCCCGCAGCGGGCAGGTGCTGGTAGACGGCGAGGATATCGTCAATTATGAGCCGGCCGACCTGGCTGACAAGATCGGTTATGTATTCCAGAACCCGGATCTGCAGATTTTGGAAGATACGGTTTTTGATGAGGTGGCGTATGGGCCGAAGGCTAAAAAGCTGACGGCAGAAACGATCAAAAAGCAGGTGGAGGCAGCTTTGGCGGCTACAGGGCTGGCCGAGCTGGCGGGCGCGTATCCGCGTCTGCTGTCCTTTGGGCAGAAGCGGCGTTTGGGTGTGGCGTCGGCGCTGGCGCTCAATCCGCGTACTTTGATTTTAGACGAGATCACCAACGGTCAGGATGCGATTGAGAAAGAGCGGATGATGCAGTATTTGCAGACGCTGAACGAAGAAAAGGGGATCACGATCGTGTTGATCTCGCATGATATGGACGTGGTGCGCCGTTATGCGAAGCGGGCCATTGTCCTGAAGGACGGCGACCTGGTGTATGACGGTACGCCGACGGAGCTGTTCGGCGGTGCGTATGCTGTGGAGGAATGGGGCCTGCGCCGGCCGACGGCGGCTGCTTTGGCGGGCAGTCTGGGTTTTACGGCGGCGACACCCGAGGAGTTCTGCCGCCTGTTGGTGCGGAAAGGAGCTGAGGACTGATGCGGATCAGTGCGTTTACTCAAATCATTGTCACTGTCGCTGTGACGGCGTGGGTCTTTATCCTGCCGGTCAAGGCGGTGGCGACGATCCTGGTTTTTGAGCTGGCTTTACTGCTGTCGATCAAGCGCGACCGCATGACGATGGCGGCGATCGGCGGTTTGGCGGTGTTCACCGGGCTGATGATCCTGTTCCAGCTGCTGTTCGGTTCGCCGCTGGAGGTGGCGCTGACGGGCGGCCTGCGGATGCTGGTCATGACGATGGCGTTTTTGTGTATGCTGGCGGCGACGCGTATCCAGGATATTGCCCAGACGCTGGTGAACCGTTTCCACCTGCCCTGTGAATATGCTTTTATGCTGACGACGGCGCTGCGTTTCGTGCCTAATTTTCTGGCTGACAGCGAGATCACGCTGGATGCTCAGTCCTGCCGCGGTTATTCCAACCGGGGCAACTGCGTGAAACGCCTGCTTTCGTATGTCGTGGTCATCAGGCCGCTGGTCATGCGGGCGGTGGCCAAGTCCGAAACTCTGGCGCTGAGTATGGAGCTGAAGGGCTTCGGCAGCAATACTTATAAAAATATGCCGCGGGAGCCGCTGGGAGCCGCCGATTTTATCGTGCTGGGGCTGGTCGTGGTCCTGAGCACCTATCCGTTCTGGAAATGATGCCCGGCTGAAAATTTTAAATCATCCTGCAAGCAGCTGCTGCCTTAGAAAGGGAGCGGCTGCTTTTTTTGAGTAATATAATAATTTTATTGCCTAAAAGAATATAAATTACAGTTGATAAAAATAATAAATATGATAGAATAAAATCAGCAAAGTATATAATAATATCGAACTATTTTAAATGTATGGATAGAAGGTGGCTGTAATGGTACAATCGGGTGATACTCTCGTTTTATCTTTAGCTGAATTACTGGGCGGCAAGCAGGTGGATACCGGAGTCATCGACAGGGCTCTGGCGGAGCTCTGTTCTGCTTTTGATTTTGACGGCGGGCTGATCTATGAATTGGACCAGTACAACCATCTGCATCTGAAAGAACGCTGTCTGCGTAAGGAACTGCCTTTGCGGGGCAGCTTTCCGATCGACGCGGTCGACGCTGCTTACCGCAGCTATCTGGCGCAGGAAACCTTTGTCTGGCTGGAGGGTGGACAAAAGAACAGTGCGGCTGAGAATGCTTTGCTGGAGCTGTTTGCGGCGCAGTCGCTGGTAGTGGCTTCAGTAGTCGATGAAACGCTGCAGATCTACGGGCTGCTGGTATTTGTACAGCAGTCGGCCCGGCCGGTGCCGCCGGCAGGCACGCAGCAGCTGCTGAAGACAGTGCTGTCGATGTTTGGCCGGTATATCGGGGTGCGGGTCTATCAGAACAAGCTGACTTTTGCCAAAAATTCGCTGGAAAGCATTTTGGATAATACGGGTATAGATATTTATGTCAACGATTTCCATACCCATGATATTTTATATGCCAATCGTTCTATGGCGGCCCCGTACGGCGGTATTTCGCAGTTTTTGGGGCGCAAGTGCTGGGAGGTGCTGTTCCCGGGTCAAAACGGGCCTTGTGCTTTCTGCCCGCAGCAAAAGCTGATCGATGAGAACGGCGAACCGACGAAGATCTATTCCTGGGATTATCAGCGGCCTTTCGACGGTTCCTGGTTCAGGGTGTTCAGCGCGGCGTTCCGCTGGGTGGACGGCAGACTGGCCCATGTGGTGAGCAGTGCCGATATCACTGACAATAAGCGCAACGAAGCTTTGGTCGAGTATCTGGCCAATTATGATTCGCTGACGAACCTGCCGAACCGCCGGATGCTGGTGAAGGAGTGCGAGCGCCGGATCGACAAAACGCAGGAGGGCGGCGAAGGTTATCTGCTGTTTTTTGACATCGACGGCTTTAAAAAGATCAACGATACATTTGGTCACGAAGCGGGGGACGAGTTCTTAGTGCAGCTGGGACAGTTCTTTTCCGGTATCCCGCTGCTGCATGACGCTATTTACCGCAACGGCGGCGATGAGTTCATCGCGATCATCGACGGCGATAAAACGGAAGCTAATATCCGGAATCTGGCCAGCTTTATCCATCGACGGTTTGCCCAGCCCTGGCGGCTGAAAAGGGGCGAGGTGTTCTGCAATGTCAGTATCGGCGTGGCGCGTTATCCCGAGGATGGGAGGACGGCGGAGGAGCTGCTGCTCAAAGCTGATCAGGCCATGTACAAGGTGAAAAAAGCAGGCGGTAAGGGTGTCCTGTTTGGATACGAGCTGTAAATCGTAATAATAAAAGCCTTTATGACTTTGTCATAAAGGCTTTTTTATGCACAGATCCTTATGATCAGTGGCGGTCAGTCTTGGCTGCCTCCAGGTAAAAGTCCAAAAACAGCTGGGCGGTGGCGCTTAACCGGTCTTTTTTGGACCAGAACAGCGTCTGTTCAAAATACAGTTCATCATCAGCCAGCTGCTGCTGCAGCAACCCTTGGGGGAAGTCGTCCCTGCCGCCGGCGGAAACGATGGCGATGCCGCTGCCGTCCTGCACGAAAGCGAGTGCGGCAGTATTGGTGGTAGCGATAAAGCGGATCTTGGGCATGAAGCCGTGCTTGAGGCAGGCTTTGCGCAGCAGGCTGTAGCAGCCGAAGTTACAGCAGACAGGGATATTCTGTAATTGTTTCGGCGTCAGCGGTTGCTGTGGGTCAAGGCCGCAGTTTGCCTGCGGGCTGTAAACGGCGTAAAAATATTCTTTCTGCGTTTTGTGGGAGGCAAACAGCTGCGGTGACGGCAGCGGCGCGTTGGCAAAGGCAAAATCACTGCTGTTTTCCGCAATATGTCTGGTCTGGGCGCTGACGGCTTCTTCCCGGAACTGGAAGCAGATTTCGGGATAGGCGGCCGCAAAGGGACGCAGATAGGTGTTGATGAAAAAGGTGCTTTTGGCAGGCGAAACGCTGAAGCGCAGTGTGCCGGAAGCTTTTTTATTGAAGCTCTGCATATCTAAAAGGATGGTTTCTTCGATGCGGCAGATCTGGCGGGCCTTGCCCAGAAAGGCTTCCCCGGCTTCGGTCAGGGTCAGCTGGCGTTTGCCGCGCGCAGTCTGGATCAGCTTGGCGCCGTAATAGTGCTCCAGAGTTTTGATCTGGGCGCTGAGGGCCGGCTGAGCCAGGGCCAGTTTTTTGGAAGCTGTGGTCAGGTTGCCTGTTTCGGCGACGGTGATAAAATTACGGTAAAATTCAAAATCCATAGCTCACCTCTAAAAAAATATAAGAAATTCTTATTATAATAACAAAGAAATAGTATTTTACTTTTTTATACCACCATTCTACAATAAAAATAGTTTGAGAGCAAGAAGGGGATGGGGTTATGTACGGAAGTAAACGCAAGCGCCGCCTGCACAGCGTAGCGGTATTGCTGGGGCCGCTCAGCTTCGGCTTGACGATACTGCTGCTGGAATGGTTCTTTGGCTTCAAAGCGGCTGCGGCGCTGGGGACGACGGCCTGGATGGCACTGTGGTGGATATTGCGGCCGGTCAATATTTCGGTGACAGCGTTCGTGCCGATCGGTGTCAACGCATTGTTTGACCTGATCCCGATGCAGCACGTTATCAGTCAGTATTTTTCTGAGATCATCGTGCTGCTGTTCGGCGCTGATCTGGTCTGCCTGACCTGGGCGACGACGGGGCTCGACAAGCGGCTGGCGATCAAGACCCTGTGCTGTATCGGCACGTCGCTGCGGCAGCAGATAGCAGTCTGGCTGCTGGTAGCGACGGTACTGTCCATCTTTCTGCCGAATGTGGTCGTCTGTACGATCCTGGTACCGGTAGCGGTATCCATGCTGCAGTTTATTGGCGAGGAAAACATCAAAAACAGTAAGCTGGCAGTGCCGATCCTGCTGGCGATCGTCTGGGGCGCGGGCATCGGCGGCTTCGGCTCGCCTTTGGGCGGGGCGGCGAACCTGGTGGCGATCAGCTATCTGGAAAAGCTGACAGGACAGGAATTTATGTATATCGACTGGGTGGTGCGTTTTCTGCCGCTTTTGGTACTGGTCCTGCTGCTGAATCTGTTTTTCCTGTTCCATTTGCCGGTGCCGGTAAAACGCTTGGCTGGTACCAGCGAATATTTTAAGGAAATGTACGCGCAGCTGGGCACGATCAGGCTGGGCGAAAAAATCAGCCTGGTGCTGTTTGTCGCGGCGACACTGCTGGCTTTTATCCGGCCGCTGTACGCCGGGTGGCTGCCGGCGCTGAAGCCTGCGTATGTCTTTCTGATCATGGGGCTGCTGGCCTTCACCTTCGAGGATGAGGTCGGCAAGGCTCTGCTGACCTGGGAATTTGCGGAAAAGGGCGTTATGTGGGGCATGCTGTTTTTATTTGCCGGCGGCCTGGCTTTGGGCAGTCTGGTGACGGAAACCGGCGCGGCCCTGAAAATGGCTGAGGCGATCACGCTGCTGCCGCTGACTGGCGGTCTGGAAACGGTGTTTGCTTTTACGCTGTTTTCGACGGTGCTGACCGAGATTTCCAGTAATACGGCGGCCCGCCGCCATTGCCGTGCCTGTAGTGCAGAGTATTGCGCAGGCGCTGGGGCTGAACCCGATCCCGTATTTGTTCGTGGCGATCGTCGCCTTCAACAGCGCCTATGTGCTGCCGGTATCGATCAGGGCTATCCCGGTCAGCTATGGGCTGGACCCGGCCGAGCTGTTTAAAAACGGGCTGCTGCTGTCGCTGTGCAGCGTACTGCTGATCACAGTCGTTGGTTATTTGTTCATCAGGTACTGGCCGTTATTCTCGACGGTCTGAAAAGGGTCTGTCGCTCCCACTGCTGCATGGCGGTGGGATTTTTTTGTGCGGGCGCTGGCGGCACAAGGTTTGGGAAAGTATGAGCCGGAAAAAGCGTTCACCAAAAACAAGTATTTATTTAATATTACAATTTAAAGATTGCCAGTAAAAATCTTTTAGAATATAATAAAAATAGTAACTTAATATAATGATTGTATTTATTATAGATAATAACGGGAAATAGAAGGCAGCTGGCAATGAAAAATAATATCTTATTAAAAACTAATTTACTCGTCAGTGTGATTTTGCTGGTCGGTTTCGCCCTGATCGCGACTTTGAGCTACCGCGCTAATTATAATGCTTCACTGGTGAAGATCAAACAGGTCTCCTCGCTGGCCTCGGAAGGTATTTATTACCGTTTGTCGACGATGCTGACCAAGCCGGTGAATATCTCGCAGACGATGGCGCATGACAGCCTGCTGATCAAGCTGCTGGAGGAAGAGGGCAGCCGTTATCAGGAGGCCGGTTATCAGGAAACGATCAGGAAGTATCTGGATACCTATAAAAATAAATATGCCTATGATTCGGTGTTCCTGGTTTCGGCGTCCACCAATAATTATTATAATTTCAACGGTCTGGACCGCAATCTTGCCCGGGGCGAGGATGAAAACGTCTGGTATTATAATTTTCTGCAAAGCGGCGAAGAATACAGCCTTAATATCGATAATGATGAAGTTGCTGGTGCGGCCGATAAGATCACTCTGTTTGTAAACTGCAGGATCAGGGATGCGTCCGGCCGGGTGATCGGTGTAGTGGGCGTCGGCGTGAATGTCGATTATATCAAAGGCCTGCTGCAGGAATATGAAAAGGAATACGACGTTGCGACATATCTGATCAATGAAAAAGGCGAGATCGAAGTTTCCAGCCTTTATAACGGTCATCAGACGGCGGACTGGTTCAAGGTCAATGACAGCGAAGATATCCGCAGCGAGATCCTGGAATGGAAAAACGGCAGGACCAACTGGGATATCTGGATGCCGGGCGACGTGCAGAATAACGAAAAAAGCTATCTGGTCGTCCGCTATATCCCCGATCTGTCGTGGTATCTGCTGGTAAAGCAGGATACCGGCGCCTTACTGGCTGAGCTGAATGAAAAGATGCTGGAAACGGTAGTTTTGATTTCTGTGGTGATCCTGCTGATCATTCTGACTATCACTTCGGTGATCAGAAAGTTCAACGTGCGGATGACGAAGCTGCTGGAAGAACGGCAGGAGCTGTTCAAGGAAGCGACCGAGCAGATCTACGATAATATTTATGAATTGAACATCACTAAAAACAGGGCGGCCAGCAAAAAGACCGAGCTGTATTTTGAGGCGATGGGCGCTAAAGACCTGCCCTATGAGGAATTTCTGCAGGCTGTGGCCGACAGGCAGCTGCTGGAAGAATACCGGGCCGGCTATGTGGCGACGTTCAGTATCGAAAACGTGATGCGGCACTTTAAGGCCGGCAATAATTATCTGCAGTATGAATTTATGATCACAGAAAACGGCAGCGATTATTTCTGGATGCGGATCGACGCTTATATTTTTTATTCGGAAGCTGATAAGTCAGTGCATATGTTTACTTACCGTAAAAATATCGACGAGGAGAAACGCAAGGAGCTGGAAACACAAAGAAAGGCTTCCACAGATGAGATGACCGGCGTTTATACGAAAAAGGCGACGGAAAGGATCATCGACGGGGTTTTGTGCGGCAAGCTGCAGGGCAGCTACAGCTTTTTTATCATCGATATTGATAATTTTAAGCAGGCCAATGATCTGCACGGCCATATTTTCGGCGATTATTGTATCCGGGAGTTCGTGGAACGGCTGAAAAAATTCTGCCGTGAGGACGATATCATCGGCCGTATCGGCGGTGACGAGTTCGTGGTTTTCGGGACGATATCGGATGAGGAAGGCGCCCGCCGCAAAGCGGCCCGCCTGTGCCAGAAGCTTGACACTATCTGTGAGGACAGCGGCAGCTGCTGGAAAATGTCTGTCAGCGTAGGGATAGCTTTAGCGCCGCAGCATGGCAGAAGCTTTGCCAAGCTGTATGAAAAAGCAGATAAGGCTTTGTATCAGACAAAGGACAAAGGCAAGAACGGCTATACGGTCTATGAGGAAAAGGAATAAAGCGGAATATAGATAAAAAGCCTGCGTTTCATTAGAAACGCAGGCTTTTTGATGTGAGGAAAGAATTTTTACGTAAGTTTTTGATATTTACCAGGGGCAGTTGGAATTAGGGCATTCAGTGCGGCTGTCGCCATAATAGCCGCCTCTGTGCTCGCCGCGGTATTCACCTTTATGGTGGCGGTATTTGCGGTGGCCTTCATAGTAATGGCCGCCTGCATGGTAATAGCTGCGGAAATGCTCGCGGGCAGCGTCTTTTTCGGCATCACTCATGCTGTCCCATTTGGCGCGTGCTTCTTCACGGGCTTTCTGGCGTTCTTCAGGAGTCATTTTACGCCATTCTTCACGCTGTTTTTCACGTTGTTCAAAGCGTTCTTTTTCTTCGGGCGTCATATTTTTCATGCGTTCTTCGCGCCATTTAGCACGTTCTTCTTCATGAGCTTTTTTGCGCTGTTCGGGCGGCAGTTTTTCCCATTCGGCGCGTCTGGCTTCACGTTCCTTGACCTGCTCGTCAGTCAGCTGCGGACCGGGGTGCATGGGGCCGCCCCAGTGACGGCCGCGTTCCATATGGTAGGGACGGTCGGGATAATTGTCGCCTTCGTCGTGGTGCAGGATCGTGCCGACACGCTCGCGCATGCTGGGTTTGGTATCGGCCTGCTCGGCCGCAAAAGCAGCGGAAGCACACAGGGCGGTGAGGACACCGGCGATAACAAGAGATTTTTTCCAGGAAGTTTTTATCATAACAACATCTCCTTTAAGATTGTGATTTGAGGTTCGTTTGACCTTGTATGCTTATTGTAGAGTAAACTTATGTCAAAATTATGACGATTTACAGACTTTTTTCTGACATTTTTATTTTAGCATGTTTGGCAGGAAGAAAGCAATTTAGCTCTTTTCAAGGAATGCCTACATATTTTTCCATGCATTTTTCCAGAAGCAGCTGCGCCTGGCAGCAGGCTTTACGGGTCAATGGAAAATATTTTTGAATTATGTAAATAAAGTAATTGATAATTAAAATCAATTTAGACTTGTTTTTATAAAGAGAGTAGTGTATAATCAAATCAAAGGTTAGCCAGAGCTAACTAAAACGAAAATAAACTGCGATGAGCCAAAGCTTTTGGCCAAAGGAGGATCTATATGTATAAACAATATCAGCTGCCTTATGCTTATGAGGCATTAGAACCGCATATCGACGCATTGACGATGGAAACACATTATTCCAAGCATCATGCGGCGTATACTAAAAACCTGAATGACGCAGCCGAAAAAGCCGGCGTGGCAGGACGGGACATCACCGAGCTGCTGGCAAACCTGGACAGTATCACTGACAGCGGTCTGCGTAAAGCTATCAGAAACAACGGCGGCGGTTATTATAACCACAACCTGTATTTTTCGACTATCAGTCCTGACGGCGGCGGTGAACCGGAAGGCGCGCTGGCGCAGGCACTGACCAGAGAATTCGGCGGCTTTGCCGCTTTTAAGGAACAGCTCAGCGCGCTGGCGTTAGGGCAGTTCGGTTCAGGCTGGGCCTGGCTGTCTGCGGCTGCCGGCGGCAAACTGCTGCTGTCTGCCAGCCCGAACCAGGACAACCCGATCATCGAAGGCAGCAGTTTCGTGCCGATCCTGGGCATCGATGTCTGGGAACACGCTTACTACCTGAAATATAAAAATCTGCGCGCCGATTATGTGCAGGCTTTCTACAATGTTATCGACTGGAAAGCGGTAGCGGCTAATTACGAGCAGGTCCAAAACGGCTGATTATCCGGCCGATACTGAAAATAACAGAATTTATAAATCTTGAGGAGGAATCTATCATGTCTAAAAAATTATATGAAAAAATGAATCTTTATCTTGCCAATCAGGAAGTCGCTTATATCAAGCTCCATAATCTACACTGGTATGTGAAGGGGCGCAGCTTCTTCACTCTGCATGCAAAGCTGGAGGAGCTGTATGACCAGACTGCCGAGATCATCGACGCGGTAGCTGAACGGCTGCTGGCAGTTGGTCAGGCGCCGGTCGCCAATATGAAAGAGGCTTTGGCGCTGGCGACGATCAAGGAACTGGCAGATAAGCCGATTTCTTCGGAAGAAACTGTGCAGGGGCTGATCGCCGATGTGGAATACTGGATCAGGGATACCAAAGAGATCGTGGAGCTGGCAGATGCTGCCGGCGACGGTGTGACTGCGGACCAGTTCAATGATTATTTAGGGGAATATCAAAAACTGCTGTGGATGCTCAAATCCTACATTGCCTGAAACTGAACGGATAAACTGCAACCCTCGCTGCCATAAGGCGGCGGGGGTTTTTCTATGCCCGCAGATAAATTTTGCGGATAAACATTTTTTTGACACATCTTTGTGTTATATTGATTGCAGACAAGTGCGGACCTTATAATATACTTACAGGGAGCTGAGCTGTGCGGAGAATAATTTATCCCCGTACGCCAAAATAAGTATATAATGGTAATAATACATTTACGAGGTGCAGCGATGAATAAAATTTTGATTGCTGACGATAATCAGCAGATAACTTCTATTTTAGCAAATTATGCCCGCAAAGAGGGTTTCGAGCCATTGGTAGCTCTGGATGGACAGCAGGCGCTGGAGCTGTTTGAGCAGCATGAAAAAAATATCGACGTGGTACTGCTGGACGTGATGATGCCGAAGCTGGACGGGTTCGAGGTCTGCCGTGAGCTGCGCCGCCGGTCGATGGTGCCGATCATTATGGTTACGGCCCGCGGTGAAGATTTTGAACGGATCATGGGGCTGGATATCGGCGCTGATGATTATATCCTGAAACCTTTTTCAGCAGGCGAGGTCATGGCGCGTGTCCGCGCTATCCTGCGCCGGGTCCAGCCGCGCGAAGCCGAGCAGCAGAATCTGTACAGCGTCGGCAATCTTGTGATCGATCTGGACAAATATCTGGTCACGATCGGCGGCGCGGACGTAACGCTGACGAAAAAGGAAGTAGAGCTGCTGTGGACTTTGGCTAAAAACAGCAGTAAGGTGTTTTCGCGTGAGAACCTGCTGGACAGTATCTGGGGTTATGATTATTTCGGCGACAGCCGGACTGTGGATTCACATATCAAGCGCCTGCGGGCCAAAGTGGATAAGTTTGAACACGAGGAGTGGGAGATCAAGACCATTTGGGGCGTAGGCTACCGTTTCGAGGAGAAAGAGCATGCGCAATAAAATCGCCTGGAAGCTGACGCTGTATTTTGCAGCGGTACTGCTGATTTTTGCTTTGGTCGTGGGCGGCACCTTTATGCATTTTTTCGGCAAGCACACGCTGGATCTGAAAAAGAAAGAGATGCAGGTGCGGGCAACGAAGATCGCCGAGGTACTGCAGGATAATATGTCGCGGCTGCAGAACCGTTACGGCGGGATCGGCACGGGGCGCGTTTTCCCCTTTAATTCGGGATTAAT
>OGPC01000676.1_pt1 | contig 29027 bp, 21 predicted proteins | sample 1552911 | NCBI WGS metagenome assembly OGPC01 (sample SAMEA2580248, study PRJEB22360) | human gut metagenome | biome: human gut; feature: human-associated habitat; material: faeces | place: Denmark | collected 2008/2010 | reverse complement strand
TTTCTACAACAAAAATTCTATCTTCAGCAATCATCCCTTCAAAAATCTTTTTCAGAGAGTTTGATAGAACAATTACACCAGAGAGTTTCTTGATAGCTTTATAATTTGCTTTGCGTTGCCAGCCAGCCATATCGTTATCTACTAACTGGCGGTAATACCCACCGTGCAGATGAATCAGGCATTTTTTATGCTGAAGTTCCAGCAGCTTGAAAATCACTAAATCTCGCAGGTTGCCGCCCTTTGTCTGGCTAATTGTAAAATAGAACAAATCTGCCTTACTCTTACTGATCTTCAGCAGATTTTTTAAGAAGTTTTTGTTGTTGGTAATGTCTACTTTTTCAAACTCAAACTCGCCATCTGAATTCACAGATGCGTTGAGTTCCGAATTGTACAGCGTCTCAACCGCTTTGGATAATCCATGCATCGGAGGTGGGAACTGTGCAATAAAGCAGATTTTCTTTTTGCTCATCACTTATTGCCCTCCAGCCTCTTAATAACCCTAGCTGGGTTTCCCGCAATCACACAGTTATCCTCAAACTTTCCAGCAACCACAGCACCGGCACCGACAACGCAGCCATCACCCAGCACTGTGCCCTTCAGAATTATCGAATTGCATCCAATGAAGCAGTTCTTGCCAATCTTAATCTCTCGATTCGGAACCAGATCACTGTCACCACCGTTTTCATCTCGAAGCAGTTTGTTTCTCGCCTCTGCTTCGATGGGATGGAAATCATTGTCCAGAATCTTGCAGTTTCCACCGATGCAAGTGTTCTCACCAATCGTGATCTTTTTACGGGCGTAGATTGTTGCTCCACTTATCCCCACATTATCGCCAATTTCGATCTCTGCTCCCGGAGCGCGAGTCACAATAATCGTCCGACTGTAAAGACCAACCAGGTTACTTAGGAAACTGCTCTTAATCGTGACGTTCTCGCCAATCTTTAACTTGGCACCGCCTTTGTTGAAGATGATCGGCACCCCCTTCAGCAAGAGGTTCTTTCCATATTCGACTTTTGTCATCTTCATAACCAGCTTAAACCAGTTACTGTTCATCCCTCTCGTCTCCTCACAGCTTCAGAATCTCTTCTGCATACTTTCTCACTGACACATTTCTGGTCAGGTTCTTCTCTAAATACTTCCGTCCATTCATGCCCATTTGTTGTACTTCATCAGATTCAGCATTTTCTATGTACCAGCGAATAATATCCGCTACTTCCACATAATCTCCAGGCTCGCAGCACTTACCGAAATGACATTCCTCAATTAATCTGCGAACCTCGGTACCTTCCTCAAGTACACCAATAATCGGCTTGCCTGCTGCCATAATACCATATGCCTTAGACGGACAGCTTACTCCCTTTATCCCTTTGGCATTTACACACCAGTGGACATCCCCCGCATTTAAGCTATAGACCAAGTCAGCCTTATCCTGATACGGAATGAACACAATGTTTTCAAAGTGATGCCTGTTACTATACTGTACCAGCTTTTGCAATACAGATCCTGCACCTATAAAAGCAAATACAACTTCTCTTCCATCTTTTGTTCTCAGACCATCTTCTCTCACACCTGTCAGTGTATATCCCTTTCGGAACTGTTTCAATACCTTAATCAGCTTTTCCAAGTCATAATATAGACCAATATTACCGGAATACATAATCACAAATTTTCCATCCAGCCCATACTTTTTCTTAAACTCCATTACCCTCTGATGCTCCTGGGGCAATGGGTAAATTTCTGTCTCATCGGTCCAGTTGTTGATCATAACGGTCTTGGGGACTTTCTTTCCCTTGAAACGGTTCTCCACCGTCTCCACCAAATCGCGACCGACTGTAATCACAAGATCGCTGTGCTTGCAGCTAAACTTATCGAACCACATCATGGCATTGGTGATCAGCTTGCTCTTTGTGTAGCCAACAGCCAGCACCTGCTCCGGGTTAAAGTCCTGAATGTTATAGATGTACTTCGCGTGTTTCATCCATTTCCCCCATACACCCAACAGACCGCCCAAGACCGGAGGCTGAGAGATAGAGAGCACATAGTCCATCTTACCAACTTTAAAAGTTGCACCCATTGCACCAAAAAAATAAGATAAAATGTTCTTCACGCGACTCTTCTTATTGGTCTTGGTAAACTCCGGCACACGGATCCGCAGCACATTCACACCATTGATTTTTTCTTTGTAATATTTTTTTGTCTTATATTTGTCATCAATGACCCCTAAGTAACTCGGCACCACGCATATGATCGTGATGTTAAACTTATCCAGCATACCCTCCGCCAATTCACGCAGAATCTGCCCCGTAGATGCAGTATCTGGAATATAGTAATGAGCATAAATCAGGAGATTCTTTTTATTTATCATTCTTTTCTTCTCCATCCCCAATTCTTTCTACAAAAAACAAATTCCGCAACAGAGTATGCGCCTTTGCATTCGATGTTGCGGTCAAGTTCAGTCTTTTCTCTGTAAGTTTTTTTGATACCGTCTCCCTGAAGCATGTTCTTATCCTTGTTCCTCAAACCATTTTACCGGTACAGAGGCTTCCGATCCTATTTGGAAGCCTCCTACGCACCGTTGCCCTCCATGCCCAGAAACACCTATAAACAACTGGCGTCATCACCGACAGTCCTGCTTCTGTCCGGTACAGGTACCAGATCCGTCCTGCAGCTTAACCTCTTTTATTTCTCCGTCTTCAAAATCCGTGACAGTTCTGCCACGTTATTGGACGAATCCATAGCTGCATAGGTTACGATCACTTCGCCATTTCCGGTTTCTGTCACCTTTTCAATCAGTAAGGAGGCTGTCACATCCCCGTCATGGGAATCGTAAGCGGTTACGCCTTCCAGCAGCTTATCGGTATCTGTGCCGGTTGTATAGGTCTGCTCGGTATCCGGCAGTGTGATGACCGGCGCTGTCCGGTCCATTTGTAAGTAGAAGAATGCGCAAAGCGCAATTAAAGCTGCATCTGCAATAAAAAATCCGATGGTCAGACCTTTTGTACTCATTTTGCATCCTCCTTTTCTCCCGTGTTCTGTTCCGGTACAGCAGTTTCTGTCTCAGCAGCTGTCGCGTCGGTTTTGGAGCCTGCATCCAGCAGCAGCTCGTCCTGTGCTTCGTCTGCACCATCCTGTCCGTAGCCGTAATAGCTGCCATAGTAATAGCCATAATATTTTCCATAATAAGGATTCTTTTTGGTGTTGACCTTGTTCAGGACGCATCCAAGAATCCGACAGCCTACCTTGTCCAGCTGTTCTTTTACATTCTGGGCAAATTTGTAGCTGATGGCTCCGCTTTCGACAACGAGTACCGTTCCATCGCAGATCGCACCTACAACCGCGCCGTCGATGACGCTGCCAAGGGGCGGGGTATCTACGATGACATAATCGTATTTCATGCGCAGCACCTCCAGCATATTTTTAAAGGCATCGCCTCCCAGAAGCTCACTGGGGTTGGGCGGTATCGGTCCTGCAAAAATAATATCGAAATTGTTGACGTTGGTTCTGCAGCATACATCGTCCAGTTCCATCTGTCCGCTCAGGTAATGGGACAGTCCGTATTTTTCCCGGTTTGCTTTATAACGGCCCCGCAGTACGGATTTGCGCAGGTCTGCGTCAACCAGGATCGTCTTCTTGCCGCTTTCTGCAAGGGACAGACATAACTGGAAGGAAACGCTTGTCTTTCCTTCATTTGGCGTACAGCTGGTCAGGGAAATCACTTTGACATTTTTTCCTGCAAAGCTCAGATTGGTACGCAATGTTTTATAGGCTTCTTTTGTTCTGAAATCCAGACGCTCGATGGAGCGAATTACTACGTTCTGCATGTTTCCCTGTCACCTCACTTTCCGCTTGTCGCCTGTTTTTTATATTTTTTCTTTTTCTTCTTGCCGTCAGCTTCATTCAGTGGAATCATCGCAAGGGTGGAAATTCCAAGATATTTTTCCACATCCTCTTCCGTCTGAATCGTATCGTTCATCAGGTGGGAAAGGATGACGATGGCTGCTACAATCAGAATACCAAGCATTCCGCCCATCATCGTGTTCTTTCCGACGGAGGGGCTCGCTTTATAAGTCGGCATATTTGCAGTTTCTACGATATTCACCGCTTCGATATCCATAACATTGCGGATATGGATCGATGCTGCTTCCCGGACCGCATTTGCGATCTTCATTGCCATAACCGGGCTGCTGTCCGTCACTGTAATGGAGATTACTCGGGTGTCCGTCGGTGTGCTGACAGCCACTTTGCCGCTCAGCTGTTCATAGCTAATGGGCAGATCCAGCTGCTCGATCACTGCTTCCAGTACGAAACGGCTTTTGATCAGCTCCGAATAGTCCTTAACCAGCTGCGTGCCTACCTGGAGGTCATTGTAGGTTACATTTGTACTGCTGCTGTCCTGTTTGTTCAGGATATAGATTTTTGTTACAGACTGATACGTGGGCGTCATCAGAAATTTGCTTCCCCCAAAGGCCAGAAGTGCTGTAAACAGTCCCACTGCGATCATCAGCGGAAGCTTTCTCCAGAGTACCCAAAAAAGTTCTACCAGATCGATTTCGGTTTCATCGTTGTTTCTCTGGTTTTGATTTTCCATATCGTGTTCCCCTTTTTCTATTCGATGTCTTCCATATCTGTATTGTCCAGAATGTGTGCTGCGTTTTTGTAGAGCAGACGTGCCGCATATTCCGGGCTGCAGTGTCTTTGCAGCCATGAGGCCCCTTCCGCCATCGATACGGACCGGTCTCCCTCTGCTCTGTGGGCGTCCGTTCCGATGAGATCTGCAAGCTCTTCTTTGATCAGGCTGCGTGCTGTGCGTTTTAGCTGTCCGCCCAGCAGTCCCGGCAGTTCTCCTGCGTTGATCTGGATCCGGCAGCCCATGTCCTTTAATTCTTCGACCCGGTTGAAATCCTTTACCACGTTCCGATAGCGCTCGGTGTGGGCGACAATCGGACGGTAGCCCTCGCAGAGCAGGTCATACAGGCAGTTGCGGATGTACGCCCATTCTTCGTCCGGTGAAAATTCTGTCAGAATATAATCTGATCCGGCAAGGGTTCCCGCCTTGCCCTGTTTTAACAGCTCGATGGTATCCATGCAGCAAAAAATCTCACCGCCGCTGTAAAGTCTGATGTCGATTCCGTTTTCCTTCGCAGCCTGCTGCAGCTTCTGTGTCCGTTCCAGTGCGGAAGCAGCGGTAATGCTGCGTCTGTTCGGTTTCTGATGCGGAGTCAGGATAACTGCTGCAACGCCCTGTTTTACTTCCTGGCGCAGCATCGCCAGACTCTCTTCCAGATTTCTCGCGCCGTCATCCACCTCCGGCAAAATATGGCAGTGAATATCTATGTACTGATTTTTCTTCTCCGGCATCTCAGGCCTCACCTCCGGAGTTTTTTTTGCTGTCCGAGCTGCTTTTTACGGTCTCCGGTACTGTCTCGCATTTTGCTGCAGCTTCCGCCTGTGCTGCCCGAAGTCCGTCGGCCAACAGCCACAGCATCCGCAGGCAGTAATCCTGTATACTCTGAGGCATCCCGTTGAGTCCGCGCATCAGCTGTTCTTCCTGACTGACTGCGGATTTTTTCTCTTTCTCTCCATAAATCAGCGTATCCAGACTCACTCCATACAAGCGGGACAGGTTAATCAGTGTTTCCACACTCATGCCGCAGGTTCCCCGCTCGATATCCGCATAATATTTATTGACGCCCCCGAGCCGTTCTGCCACCAGCTCTCTGCTCCAGCCGAGCTCAAGCCTCCGACAGCGCAGCCGCTCTCCGGCAGCGATCCGGTCATATGCCGGCTTCTCCTGCTTTCTCTTCATCTTGTCCCCCACCTGTTTCTTTCTGTTCATCCTAACGTATTTCTACTCCGACAATTATGTTTTTTGTCGAAATTACAAACTTCTTGCCAGTTATTTTATTATACCATCTAACGTCTTCTTTACAAGCAGGCAACGTGGCAATTATTTATTCCATTTTTATTAATTTTCTATTAAAAGTGTTAAAAAATGTTATAAATTCTTCTCTCGTATGTCGTATTTCGAGTTTTTTCCTTCTGAATTGGTATGTTTTTTCAGGAATCCCGTTCGCCTGAACATTCTCTGTTTTCCCATTATTTTCCGGGTTTTACCCCCCCCCCCGAATAAAATCCAATCATTTTTATATTGCTATATCGTTTATTTTCCGTTTTCCGTTTTTAGAATTCGTTTAAATGTGTGTTTCTGTTTGTTTTATAGTTGATTTTACTTTTTCTGCAGTCTTTTCTCTTTTATTACGCAAACGGTTTTTCGTATTTTTTAGTTCTATATGACTTATTTTTGTCCAATCCGACTTGTTTCTATTTTCACTTTTTTCTTTCCAACATGCACCTGTATTGCGCCGACTTCCGCCGTGGAATACCAGCGGATTCCCCGCTCTTCCAGGCGTTTCAGCGTTTCCGGCGCAGGATGCCCGTACCGGTTATTTTTGCCGCAGGAAATCAGGACCAGCTCCGGCTGTGCCAAATCCAGCAGTGCTTCTCCCGTCGCGTTGGACGCGCCGTGGTGCCCGGCGTCGAGGATGGTGCAGCGGAGGGAATTTTGTGCAGCAGACTGGGTTGACGGCGCACACGGAAGTGCCTGCTCCTGCCCAGCGGGCCGGGTTGACGGTGCACACGGGAGTGCCTGCCCCTGCCCAGCGGGCCGGGTTGACGGTGCGCACGGGAGTGCCTGCTCCTGCCCAGCGGGCTGGGGCTGCTCCACGGCGGGTCGCGCCTGCTCCACCAGCCAGTCTTCGCCGCTCTTTTCCAGATCTCCGGTCAACAGCATCTGAAAATCGCCCTGTGACAGACGCAGCACCAGCGACGCATCGTTGCGATCCTCCGGCACTTTTTTCGCATAGGGGTGCAGGCAGGAGATCTGCAGCGCGCCATCGGTCATGTGCTCTCCCGCAGAAAGGTATTCCACGGAGACGTTCGCCTCTTCGATCTGCTGCAGCAGCGTTTCCAGCACTTCATCCTTCAACGCCACATCCGGCAGAAAAATGCGCCGGATTTTGACCCGGCTGCTTTTCGACCACTCCAACAGCTCCCCTACCGCGCTGATGTGGTCTTCGTCCCAGTGCGTGATGAAAATTCCTTCCACGCTCCGCGTCCCGATATATTTCAACCATGGAATAATCTGGTACTGTCCGGTCTTTTTCTTCGATGTACTTCCGGCATCCACCAGATATACATGATGCTCCCGGGTTTCGATTCCAACGCACTCTCCCTGCCCGACGTCCAGCATCGTGACGTTCAGTTCGCCCGGCAGGCGGATCAGAAAAATCCCCATCAGACACACAGCTGCTGCAAGCCGGAGGTGCGGACGGAGTTTTTTGCCTGACACAGCCAAAGCAATTAGTCCGTTTGTATACACGGCCAGTGCCTGCCAGGTCGGATATCCGGTGTGCAGGATACTGCCCGGAAGCGTCGTTGTGAACCGGCACAGCTGCTCATAGCAGGAAAAAATCGCTTCGATAGCGGTGCAAAGAAGGTGCTGGGGAAGCTCCAGGCAGTGGGCAAGCGCAGTCAGACGGGCGACCAGCTGCAGTCCGATCAGGCATGGCAGCAAGATTCCCATCAACGGAATGACTGCCAGATTCAGCAGCACCGACCACGGACTCCATTCATAAAAATGAATCAGCAGAAACGGCAGCATCGTCATGGTAATGCCCAGACCGGCAAGGATATTTTTGCGGAGGAGACGGCAGGCCCGGGCGATTGCAGTCCGGGCAATATTCCATCCGGCAACTCCATCGGTGACTCGCAGTGAGGGTGCTGCTTCCTCCCAACCATCCTGCAAAACCGGAATCATTACCGCAATCCCGATCACTGCCGAAAACGAAAGCTGAAAGCCTGCATCCAGAATCCGCTGCGGCTTGGGCACAAGCAGAAGCAACGCCGCAACCGCAAGGGAGGTTGGCAGATCGGGCGTGCGCTTTAGCAGTCCCGCCGCCAAAAACAGCAAAAACATGACAAGGGCTCGCCGGGTAGAAATGCCCATTCCGGTCAGCTGCGCGTATACAATCAGAATCCATGTGGAAATTCCGGCGCTCAAAGCAACCGGAAGCCGTACTTTTTTCAAAAGTCCGAACAGTCCTGCGCCGATCAGGGACAGGTGCAGTCCGGAAATTGCCAGCAGATGGCTGATTCCTGCGCCCTGGTATAACGCTTTTACTTCGCTGTCCATTCCTTTTTTCCGTCCGAGCACCATGGCGGATGCAGTCGCACCGTTCTTTTCCCCCAGCAGCTTCCGGAACAATGCCTCCGATTCATAGCGCAGCTGTGAAAGAAATTCTTCCAGCCGTCCATAGTTTTTTGTCTGAGCGGTAATTTTTGTTTTTCTCAGCGCAAACAGGCAGTCTTTTCTCCGATAATAGGCTGCTGCGTCGAATTCTCCAGGATTCGTTGCCTGCAAAAATGGCGACACTTCACCGAAAACCCGAACATAGCTGCCTGCCTTTGGCAGCGTTGTGTCTTTCTCCAAATAGCACAACGTACTCGCGTTTTTTCCGAATATTTCCTGCATTTCATTGATTTGTGAGGTTGTTTTCTGAGAAGAAATAAGAATTGACATCTGATCCGCATCTGCCGAACCGGATATCTGTGACAGGTTATCGGTCGTTTCCGCCGAATCCCCTGAAAAAACAAAAGATGAGGCATCTGCCTCGATAGAAAGGTCTTTTAAAAGAAAGCTGGCGTTTTCCTGCGCTCCATCTACAGGCTGCCAGCAGTCTGTGACTTTGCCCGTCAGGCACAGGGTTTCGCCATCCATGGCTTCCAGCCAGGTGTCAAGCTGTGTAAGCGAGGTGCGTCCGCCAATGGGTGCTTTCTCTGACGTGTCTGTGCCAGCGTCCGTTCCCACCCACTCCGGCAGCAGACGCGCTGCCAGATAGAGGGTCAGGAAAATCAGGATTGCCGCGCACAGCGGTCTTCTGCAATTTTTTATGATTGTAATTCCTCCGTTTCGTAAACCAGATCAAGGTTCCGGTCAAACACGTTAGACAGTGAAATTTTTTCCCGGAAAATCATATCTGTATTCCCGTTTACCGCAATCTGCACCTTGTTGATGTTCGACAATTCTACCAGAGAGTTGACAATGGAATAGATCTGAACCTCTGCGGAAACATTGTAGGTCTGTGTCAGAAAACCGTTATCCAGGTTTACATAACATGTCCCATCCTTTACCGTAACGCCCAGCACCTTTGTCGCAGGGTTGATGACCGGGTAAAGCTCTTCGTTTTCTGCATCCGGTCCGGCAATCAGCCGCTCTACCACCAGCTTTTCCATGGAAATGTTGCTGCTGTATACAACCGGTTTTGTCTGGACGCCGATCAGGCGCTCGCCGTCTTCATTGGTAAAATAAAGAAGCAGACGTGTTTTTTCGTATGCATTGATTTCATTTCCGGCGTTGTCAATAAACAGATCTGCCGTCATAGGGCCGACCACATTGCCGAGGCTGTCCGTCAGTGCTTCTCCACCGACCGTCACCGAAACATAGGAAATTCCCTCCAGCTGCGTCATCGTGCGCACAATTGCAGCCCGAACCAGCACTTCTGAGGACGGAGACAGCTTTTTATATTCCACACTCATGTCCAGCACCAGCTGATCGTCTTTGACATTCCAGCTGTTAATCGTAAAACCGCTGATCGGCGAACGCAAAGACAGCTCTACCGGATTTTCCTTCAGCTGGGAAATGCCCCATTCCGCCTGTTTGGAAAGCGTGTCGCCCTCCGGCTCTTTTTCCACTGCCGTGATTTTCGTTTCTTCTTTATTAATATAATAAACGCTGACCGTATTTGCAGGCGTCTCTTCTTTCTTCCCGCACCCGGCAAACATTCCGGTCAACAGCAGACAGCCCAAAAGCAGCGCAACCGCCCGCATTTTTCTGATTCCTGACATAGTTTTCTCCAAATTTTCTGAAATCACTTGATGTAGGACAAGGGGATTTTCACCGTAAAGGTCGTGCCCTGTCCTTCCACGCTGCTCACTTTGATCGAACCGCGGTGCAGCAGAATCGCATTTCTGGTGATGGCAAGTCCAAGGCCGGTGCCGCCGATTTCACGGGAATGCGATTTATCTACTCTGTAAAAACGTTCATAAATATGCTCGTAATCCTCCTCCGGGATACCGATGCCGGAGTCGGAAACCTCTACCGTGAAAAACTGATGATCCGCATCCAGAAGTACCTTGACCCAGCCGTGTTCTTTATTGTATTTAATCGCATTTTCCACAAGGTTCGTGAAAATCTGAGATATTTTGACCTCGTCCACCTCTGCCGTAACCGGGCGCAGGCTTTCCAGAACCACCTCGATGTCCCGTTTGCGGGCGATGGGACGCAGGCGCTTTAGCGTCGTTTCCAACAGCTCGTTGATATCCACTGCGGAAATGTCCATTGAGCCTTCGGTTTTGTCCATTTTTACAAGGGAAAGCAGATCGTTGATGATTTTATTTTCCCGCTCGATCTCCTCCGTAATGTCCTGCATAAACTCCTGATACAGCTCCACCGGCACGTCCGGCTGCTGATTCAGGGAATCCGCCAACACCTTGATCGAGGTCATGGGCGTTTTCAGCTCGTGAGAGACATTCGATACGAATTCCTGCCGGGAATCGTTGATGACCTTCATTCTGCCCAGCAGCTGGTTGAAGGCATCCACGATATGCTCGGTTTCCAGATAATCCGGTACGGAAATCGGCTCGTCCGTGAAACCGTCCTTGACCTCACTGATCGCCTGGGTTACGCGCTTAAAGGGCATAATCAGGATGTGCGAGAAGAAAAAGACGATGCCGATAATGATAATTCCCATCACGATTTCCAGAATCAGGGCTTTCCGGCTCAGGATGTCCAGCGTCGTCGCAATGCTGTCTGTCGATGCACTGGCCAGAATCACGCCGCGTACGATGCTCGTCTGCCCTTTTTCCCCGTCTACCGTCTCCGTAATCGGAACCGTCATCTCGATATAGCCGTTCGTCTTGTCGTAGCGGGTCGTACTTTCCCCGCGAAAGCACTTGATCACCTCCTCGGAAATCATCGTTTTCCCCTCGCTCATGGCGTAGGTGTCTTTCACAATGCGGAAATTGCTGTTGATAATCAGCACACGGCCGTCATACAGATTGGACATCTGCTCCAGCTCGGCATTGACGACATCGGAGGTTGGATTTTGCAGGTAGTTGTAATTGACCAGGTGGTTTGCGATAATCCGGTACTGGGACGCGACGTCTGAGCCGCGCAGATTCACCGCACGTTCTTCGTAATTATTCAGAATGCCCAGCCGCATGATGTCGCTGGGCACGATTCCGATGATCAGCATCAGGAGGAAAATGTAGGCCTTCAGGCTGCGGAAGATCGGAATTTTATAAGTGAGCCGCCGGAATAATCCGGGGGTTTTGCTGCTTGTGTTCATGGATGCCTCCGGGGAAAGGGGTGTAAAAGGATGGGGCTGGTGTCCGGAACGCTGCCGACGGGAAACCGGACCTTTTGCTTTGCAAAAGCCCGGTTCGCGTTGCTCACCGGGTTACCGTCTGAAAACCGGCGAACTTTTCTGCAAGCTGGCGTCCGGAACGTTGCCGACGGGAAACCGGACCTTTTGCTTCGCAAAAGCCCGGTTCGCGTTGCTCACCGGGTCATCCGCTGACAACCGGCAAAATCTTCTGCAAGCAGAGATTTTGCCGCTTTTCATCGTCTGGTCCGGTTCTGCTTATACGCGGAAGAAGTACCCCACTCCCCATTTGGTGTGGACGTAGCGGGGTTCGCTGGGGTTGGTTTCAATTTTTTCGCGGAGGCGGCGGATGTGGACATCTACGGTGCGGACATCCCCGGGATAGTCTGCGCCCCAGACGAGGTTCAGCAGTTTTTCACGGCTGTAGACTTTATTCGAATTGCGGATCAAAAGCTCCAGCAGGTCGAATTCTTTTGCAGTGAGATTGACCTCTCTGCCGGAAATGCTGACGCGGCGGCTTTCGCAGTCTACGCGCATATCTCCGCTTTCCAGAATGCTTTCCGGCTTTGCGATCTGTCCTCTCGCAGAGGTACGGCGCATGATCGCCTTGATGCGCGCCTTTACCTCAAGGATGTTAAAGGGCTTGGTGATGTAGTCATCTGCACCGTATTCCAGTCCCATGATTTTGTCCATGTCGTCGTTTTTAGCTGTGAGCATTACGATCGGAACATCCGAAAACTCCCGAATCTGCTGGCATACTTCGGTTCCGCTCAGTTTTGGCAGCATAATGTCGAGCAGAATCATATCGAAATTCTGCTCTTTCGCACACAGCAGTGCCTCTTCTCCGTCATATGCACAGGTCACTTCCATTCCGTCCTGCTCCAGACTGAACCGGATTCCTTTTACAATCAGCTTTTCATCGTCCACAACCAAAACTTTCTTTGCCATGCTTCTCCCTTTTCCCGACCGGACAATCCGTTTCTCGCTGTTTGTCCGGATTCTTTCTGTCTATGATTAAACTGTAATTTTATCTTTGATTTTTGAAAATGCAGCCTGCTTGATTCCGCTGATTTTCATGATATCCTCAATCTTTGCAAACGCTCCATGCTGCTCCCGATAGCTTATGATCGCCTTTGCCCGGCTTTCCCCGATTCCAGGCAGCGTCATGAGTGCAGCAACATCCGCTGTGTTGAGGTTGACCAGACCGTTCTCCAAAGCTGTAGTGCTGTTGCTTCGCACATTTCTGTCTGTCGTTTGCATATCGCTGTCCGGCGAAGTCTGGATTCCGGCTTTCTTTTCTGTCTGTCCTTCGGCGCAGCTTTCCGATTTTGTCATGATATAAATCTGACAACCGTCCACGATTTCTTCCGCCAGGTTGCAGCATGCTTCATCCGCTTCCGGCAAAAAACCGCCTCCTGCCTCCACGGCGTCTATAATTCTGCTGCCTGCCGGAAGCTCATAGACCCCCGGAGCGGATACTGCTCCGCAGATGTGCACCACAAGGGTTTTTGCTTCCTCTGAGGAAGCATCGGAGAGCTCTGTCCGGTCTGTGCTTCCGGCACTTGGCTCAGCCTTGCGGTCTTGATCCGTGTCCCCGGCATTTGACTCAGCCTCGCGGTTTTGCTCTGTATTCCCGGCATTTGGCTCAGCCTTGCGGTTTTGATCCGTGTCTTCGACCTTTGATTCTACTTTGCGGTTTCCATCCCCATAGGCTATGCTTTCCTTTTCCGACAAAAAGAGCTCTTCCCGCTGTGCCCCACAGGCCCCTAGCGTCGGACATAGCATTGCCCACAGAATTCCCCATAAAACCACTCTCCAAAGCCGGTCTGTTCTTTTTTTCTGTTTCCAGGATCTCAACTTTTCTCCTGCGGCGCGGCATGCCGCAGCAACTGTTTGAAATATCGGCATTTTATCCTCCATTCCGCAGGCGCTTTGCGCCGAAGGAACCGCGAGCAGAACTTCCAGTTCTGCGCTGCGATCCTGGCTACTTTGTGACGCCTGCGGCACAAAGAGCTGTGTGAAAAATAATCGATCACGCTTATTTTTCACACTATCTCCTTTTCCATGTTCGAAAAGTCCCCATTTCCTGCCGCATATCAGTATTGTATGTCAGAACCAGGTATTTGACAAGCCGGAAAGCTTTCCAAAAATGCTTCCGTCACAGCCCCTATTTCCTGTATTTTGCCAATACGGAAAGCATTTTCCCAACGTCCAGCGGTTTGGGCAGATGCTCATTCATTCCTTCCCGCTTCACCCGTTCTGCATCCTCCCAAAAGGCGTTGGCCGTCAAAGCAATGATTGGGATACTTTCGGCATCTGCACGGCCGCTGCTGCGGATCGCCCGTGCCGCCTCGCAGCCGTCCATGATCGGCATCATCAGATCAGTCAGGATCGCATCAAAGGTACCTGCCGGCTGCTCCAGATAGCGCTCCACCTCTTCTTTTCCATTGTATGCCTTTGTGATCTGTACACCTGCATCTGTCAGAAAGGTTTCCGCAATCTCCATATTCAGCTCATTGTCCTCTGCAAGAAGCACACGCATTCCGGAAAGATCCACGTTCTGATCCTCTTCTTCGATTTTCTTACATTCCTGTTCCTTGAGCCCTTCAAACAGGAGCGTGACCGTAAATATGGTTCCAACTCCTTTTTTGCTCTCCACCGTAACGGTTCCGTCCATCTTGTCGATCAGATGCTTGACGATGGACATTCCCAGTCCGGTTCCCTGGGTTACACTTTTTTTATCGGTATTATCCCGGGAAAAGGGTTCAAACAGATGGGGAAGAAATGCTGGGCTCATGCCGATCCCGTTATCCGAAATCACTGTCTGACAGGATATCAGGTTTTCCCCGATAGCCTTTATAGTCACCTGACACAGGACATATCCTCCGGCATCCGTATATTTGATCGCATTTCCCAAAATATTGATAAAGATCTGTCTGACATGCAGAGAGCTTCCAAGCACACAGCCGACTGCTGTACCTTCTGTCTGTTCTTCATATTTTAAAAGAACTCCCTTATCTGCTGCCCGGGGTTCCACGATCGTGATAATTTCCTGCCAGAGCTCTTTTAAGCAAAACGGCTCTTTCGTAAGCTGAAGGTTTTCTTCATCCAGCTTGTTAAATTCCAGTACATCGTTAATCAGCTCCAGCAGATGCTTTGCCGCAACCTTTTCTTTCGCACGGTTTGCATCCACCAGTGCTCTGTCCTCCCTGTGGCGGTCGCTGATTTCGATCATTCCGATAATGCCGTTTAACGGTGTCCGGATATCATGTGACATTCGGGACAAAAATCCGGTTTTTGCTGCATTTGCACGCTCTGCCGCCTCCTTCGCCTGCTTTAACTCCTCTTCATTTTTATCAATCGCAGCGATCGAGCGCTCCGTGATATAAAAAATGATCAAAAAAGAAAGCACCAGTACCAGAAACATGGTTGCTGCAACATAGATCAGATTTTGGTTCGCCTCTAAAATGCCGTAGGAAACTGCAAGATTATATTCCCCATATTTTTCATAGACCAGATACTGCTGTCTGCCACTGATTTTCACACTGGTCCGATACCGTTTTCCTTCCTGCAGGTTTCCTTCTTCCAGCCGGTCGGAATCCTGCAGCTCATAGAGCAATACATCCTGCCGCGTGGTTGCAAGCATTTTTCCTGTGCTGGCATTTAGCAGAAAAATATTCATTCCGGAGGTGATCGGCATCTGCCGAACCAGATTTTCCACGCTGGCACTGTTCATTTTTGCAAGCAGTCGGCTGGGGGTAATGCCAATCTGGATCATGGCCGTGCCGGAAGAATTCCAGACGATGGCATACATCATCATTTTGCCTTCTGCAGTATTCGGCACCATATCCTGACACATGGAAAGCGTTTTATCTGTCAGCATGGGCTTAAAATATCCCATTTGCTCGCCGGAAGAAAAGCTGTAGCCAAAATACTCCGGATTTGTTCCTGCAACGATACAGCCGCCCGTATTGATAATGTGAATTTCGTCCACACGCAGCTGTTTTGCGATCTTGCGGTACTCCTCTGTGGTCTGATATAGTCTTCCTTCCATTTCAAGGAGATTTGCCACTGTCTCTGCCCGCAGCGTATATTCTTCCTTCAGGGTTTCCAGAAGCGTCTGATAGCTTTCTTTATTTTCTTCGATCACATCCTCCAGCTGCTGCAGAATCATCTCGCTGGCGATCCAGGCATTATGCCGATTGCTCAGCATCTGAAGAGAAACGCTTCCTATCCATATTATAACAAACGATATCAGAATGATTCCGTAAATCCGTCTGGTTCGATTTCTATTTTTACTCATAAAGCGGCGCTCCCTTCGTGAACTGTACACTAAGTATAGCATTTTTTCGATGTTTTACATAGTGTCTTGTGTTTCTTTGCAGACAAGTCTATACTGACCTTGTGTAGTATTAAAAACGGAGGATTTTTTTACTTTATGAGTAAGCAGGCAGCACAAAACACAACAAATCAGATCACTGAAGGAGTCATCTGGAAGCAGCTTCTGATTTTCTTTTTCCCTATTTTATTTGGAACATTTTTTCAGCAGCTCTATAACACTGCGGATGCGATCATCGTCGGCAACTTTGTCGGCAAGGAAGCGCTTGCCTCTGTCGGGGGCTCTGCTTCCACAATTATCAACCTGCTCGTCGGCTTTTTCGTCGGGCTTTCTTCCGGTGCAACTGTTATCATTTCCCAGTATTACGGCGCAGACAACCGGCGCAGGGTCAGTGATTCCGTTCATACCGCTATTGCACTGGCAATTGCAGGCGGCATTGTAATTATGCTGCTCGGTCTTGTTTCCGCACGCTTTGCCCTGACCGCGATGGGAACGCCGGACGACATCCTTTCCCTTTCCCTGACCTATATGAAAATTTATTATCTCGGCACGATTCCGTCCATGATCTACAACATGGGCTCCGGTATCCTGCGCGCTGTCGGCGATTCCAAACGACCGCTCTATTTTCTGATCGCTTCCTGTCTGGTCAACATTGTGCTCGACCTTTTATTTGTCGCCGTGCTCGGCATGGGCGTTACCGGAGCTGCGATTGCGACGATTGTGTCCCAGTTTTTCTCCGCAATCCTGACACTGATCGCCCTGCTGCGCACCCAGGATTCCTATCGCCTGATCGTTTCCAAAATCCGGTTTCACCGCGATCTTTTATTTGATATCATCAAAATCGGTCTGCCTGCCGGTCTGCAGTCCGCAATGTATTCGATTTCCAACCTGTTGATCCAGTCCTCCATCAACTCCTTCGGAACCGATACAATCGCAGCCTGGACCGCTTATGGAAAAGTGGACAGCATTTTCTGGATGATTATGGGTGCTTACGGCGTTTCCATCACGACCTTCGCCGGGCAGAATTTCGGCGCCGGAAAATACGACCGTATCAAAAAAAGTGTCCGCATCTGTCTCGGTCTTGCTGCCGTGACCAGCCTTTTCCTCAGCTTTATCGTTTTGAATTTCGGCGGAACGATCCTGCTTTTATTCACACGCGATACCAATGTCATCAACATCTGCATCGGCATGATGCGTGTCGTTTCTCCCGCCTACATTACTTACATCTGCATCGAAATCCTTTCCGGTACCTGCCGCGGCTGCGGGGATTCCTTTTTCCCGATGCTGCTGACCTGCTTTGGAGTCTGTGTCCTGAGGATCCTCTGGATCACGATTGCCGTTCCCCTCAGACACGAGGTCGCAACAGTGGCATTTTCCTATCCACTGACCTGGACTATTACATCGATCTTGTTTATCCTCTATTATAAGCGTGGAAAATGGATGCAGAAGGATACCCTGCGCAATGCACCCCAGGGGCAGGGAAAGGACGCGTAAGCGCTTCCGTAAAAAAGAATATGTCGTGGCACTTTTGTCGCCTGGGATCGGACGTAAAAAACTCCCGGCAGAGCCTTTTTTAGGGGTTTTGCCGGGAGTTTCTGTTACAGAACTTTTAGCAACTGAATCAGTTTTTGCGATTTCTTCGCTCTATGATTCGTTTCTTTTACTGCAAATCTTTTAAATCCATTTTCCACTTCATAAAACTGCATCAGATGCTCTTCATTTTCTGCCTCCAGAAAAAATACCATGCCTCCGGTCATATACTGTAATTTCAGAATGGTATCAACAGCTGCCTGAAGCAACTGCTTTCCTGTAATTTTCCGATTTGCCCCATTTCTAAAATTTTTTCCCAGCTGAGCAATCAGATACGCAGAAAGTGTATATGTAAGTTCATTTTCCCGTTGCTCACTGACTCTGGCTATTTTACGTTTCGTCGTGTTACTGAACTTCTCCGCACTGACGCAAATCGGTTTAATCGCCAGCGTAAAGTAGCCTACCAGCGAAGCATCCTGACTGTGGAATACCAAATACGTTACTGACTGATTCTTCTTTGTAAATTCTATCGCCTGTTCCTTTAAAAATCGTTCAACATCGGCGTTTTTACTGCAGGAAAATTCGGAGAGAAGTTCTTTCAATTCCTCCTCTCCAAATCTTCCATTTTCTGTTGCAGCCAAATACTCACGAATGTTTAACACTGTAACCTCGTTAAGCATTTACCTCTTTTCTCTTCGCCATAAACTTTCTGATGTCTTCTGCTCCGCGCAGATGGGTAATTCTCAACTCATTTTCCGTCTTTCTGCAGAGAGATTCCATATAGGAACTTTCAATCGCATCCGCAAACAATTCTGCCTGTTTTTCTCCAGAAACCAAAAAGTTCTTTTTAATACTCGAAGTTGCTATATTTAACACCTCCCATTATAGTATGCCGCATCCAATTATCATATCTCTATTATATGCGTTTAAAACATTTTTTCAATACAATCCAAGCTGTTTACTCTGCGATTTCCGCCGATGCTTCTGCAGCAGTTTCCTGCTTCAACACTTCCGCTGCCTGCTTTGCTCCGTCTGCGTTGATCGTGATATTGCGGTTCACTTTTGCATCATAGGTTCCTGCTTTTACAACTTCCGCAAGGTCGATGCCCACGGTTTCTTTCATGGTTTCAAACAGCTTTGTCATCACTGCCGGTACGTTTCCTGCTACCTGGTCCACACCGTTTGATCCGTCCGAACCGCCGATGATCGTGATCTTGTCGATCTGGGTCAGAGGCTCTGCGATCTTGCCTGCGATATCGGGCAGCACCTTGATCAGCATTTCCGCCATTGCCGCGTTGTTGTATTTCTGATAAGCCTGCGCACGTTTTTCCATCGCTTCCGCCTCCGCAACACCTTTGGCGCGAATCGCTTCTGCTTCGGCTTCGCCGACCATGCGGATACCTTTGGCTTCCTGTTCTTTAGAGAACAGATCTGCTTCCGCCTTCGCACGCTGCGCCTCTGCAGCCTTTTCCGTTTCAAATTTCTTTGCTTCCGCTTCTTTCTGGCGTTCAAACAGCTCTGCTTCCGCTTTCTGCTGACGTTCGAATTTCTCCGCTTCCGCTTTTTTCTTAACCTGCGCATCCAGCGATTTTTCCATCGTCTCTGCTTCACGCTGTTTTAAGAGCACCAGACGTTCCTCTTTTGCAATGTTGGCATTTGCCGCAGTTACTTCGATGGTCTTTCGCTGTTCCTCTTTCTGGATCTCATATGCCGCATCTGCTTCCGCCCGCTTGCTGTCCGCGTTTTTCTGAAGCTCTGCCTTCTGCATATCCAGCTCGTTGTTCTTGATGGCGATCTCTCTTTCGGAATTGATCCGCGCGTCGTTGGACTGACGATCCGCTTCCGCCTTTGCTACCGCGATTTCTTTTTCTGCCTCAGCCTTTGCAATCGCTGCCTTTTTCTTGATCTGGGAAATGTTGTCGATACCAAGGTCATCAATGACACCATTGGAATCCGTAAAGTTCTGCACATTGAAGCTGACAACGTCCAGACCCATGGCAGCCAGGTCAGGCTCGGCATTTTCCTTTACCAGGTCTGCGAATTTCTGACGGTCGCTGACCATTTCCTCCAGACGCATGCGGCCTACGATCTCACGCATGTTGCCTTCCAGAACCTCTCTCGCTACCTGCGCAATGTACTGGGTGTTCTGATTCAGGAAGTTTTCTGCTGCCTGCTTTAATTTTTCGGGCTCGCTGGAAACCTTGACGTTAACTGCTGCGTCCACCTGAATGTTGATGTAATCCGCCGTCGGCACCGCTGCTTCTGTCTTCACATCGATCGGGATTAGCTTTAAGCTCAGCTTGTCAAGACGTTCCAGAAACGGGATCTTGATACTCGATTTCCCGATAATGATTTTTTTGCGCAGACCGGAAATAATAAATGCCGTATCCGGAGGTGCTTTCACATACCCGGAAGCGATAATTCCAAGCAGCGCGATCACTGCGATTATGGCAACAACAGCTCCTAAACTAATTCCTGTAAACATACTCATTCTCCTTTTCTCCACCGGTCTGGTGGACTCGTAAAGTAAATAGCTTCGGTCGCTGCCAGGCGACTTTTCCGGAAAAGTGCTTTTCCCCCGGAGGGTTTTGTTTCCTATGGACACCCTTTCCAACGAAACAAAAAAACGAGGCCTCTATTACAGCCTGACAGCTGCAATAAAAGTCTCGCGCGTTTCATTTAATACGGACATCTGCAGCAAATCGATTATCATCTGGCTGCTTGTCGGGGTGACGGTTTCAAACCACCTCTCGGTGCTGGCTACTCCCTTTTATTGTTGAAATAAATTATAGCACTTTTTTATATTTTGTCAACACCCTGTCGATATATCGTTCTATCAAAGAAATGTTTGCGTCAGACCGAATACATATTTTGAGGCACCGCATTTGGAGAATATCTGGGAATGATTTATGATTTCTATTGACATAAAAATCTGCTCTGCCTATAATAATAGTAGTAGGAAAAGCGTGCTTTTCCAGTGGGCTAACACTAAAATCTGATATGCTTGTCAATCCTGTGATTGACCGTTGGCGGACAACACTAAAATCCGATATTTTTACCGGTATTTTACCGGTCGTTGGCAGACAACATTAAAATTAGCCACAAAGAGGGAGTATATAGTACAATGGTGCTATTACTCTCTCTTTCCATATCTATTATTTATGATCTTTCAGGAAAATCTATGTATATGTAGTCTAACCGTTATTCTTTATGGAGGATTTCCGAACTATTTATGAAGTTTACAAAAGAAGACGCACGTAAAAGAGTTCTGAATTGTGCGAAGCAATATCAACAAAACCTTTTGCATAAGAAGTTGCTTATCATTTTCAGAGAAAGACAGGATAATTCCATTCGGTTTATAGAAGTCATATTTCATGAGAGAAATTACCAACACCTGACCGGATTGGAACTGACAAATACAGAGGGCAAAATACTGCAGCATCAATCCAAGAACTTTTACAGAAAATGTATCGAAAACAAGCTCGGCTTAAATGAATTTCAGTTCAAATCCGATGGGACTTCCCATCTGAAACTCGCTGCGCTTCCCATATTGATGGATGTTTCAAAAATAACTAAAATCACCGGTGATTATAATAACCTCCGCCCTTATCTCTTCGTTGATAAAGTGATGGGCGGTGTAAATTTCTGCCTTGGTCTAAGCAGGGAAAATGACGTATTTATTCCCTCTTCTGCCCTTTTAGAAGATATCAAAAAGCTTACCTCCTCTCCTTCTCAGGTTCTCGCAATTTTCGAAAAAGATATCGACTCTGAGCTCTATTCCACCGTCAAACACGTTGCCAAAGGTCTTAATCTTCACCATTTAATTTTACCTCCGGAAATCAGTTCTAAAATCAGTCTGGAACATTATGTTTATCGTGGGAAATAGTTTTTTTCGTCTAAAAAACAATAGAATGCGCGCTGAGCGTGCATTCTATTGCTATTGTTTCGTTCCTCTTTTGCAAATTATTCCCCTGCAAGCTCCACGCCCATCCCGCTGCAAAGCTTCAATCCATCCGCAAACTCCAGCGTCAAAAATCCATCCGCATACGTCTGCACGCAGGGTGCTGCGCCTGCGGCGTTCTCTGCTGACGCACCCATAGTCGTCACCACCGCTTTTTCCATTCCGGTGCGGATCCCAAGCTGTTTTAACTTCATGCTGCCGCCCAGGCATTCGATACGGATTTTGTTATCCGCAATGCTCAGTTTGCCATATGCGCCCGGCACAAACCACGGCGCGGTGAGTTCAGGCAGGGCGGGCGAAAAGCTGAGCTTTTCTCTGGGCATATCTGCCTTTAGACCAGTCAAAGACTGTAACACTGCCCAGGATGCCAGCGCACGATAGTAGTGTTCCCCACATTCCTCGTGGTTGAAGCGTCTGCCATTCTGTGTGTGCCGTCTTTCGACCGTTTCCACGATCTGAGCTGCTTCCTTGTATCTGCCGTTTTCCAGCAGGAATGATGCGAAGGAATATTCGATGCCGGACCAATTGCTCTCCATCTGCACATTTTTCCAGGTATACAGTGTCGGGGTTGCCTGCGCCGGATAGGAGGCGTTGACCAGACCGGATTCTGGGCGGAAGTTTTCTGAAAGAATGCAGTCTGTCGCAGTGTCGATCTTATCCTGGGGCAGAAAATTGCCAAGCCCAAGCAGACGGGCATACCACTGTCCGTCTATCTGGTCCGTCATGCAGCAGTCGTCCCGCTTGTCACCGTCCGCCCAGAGACTGAAATATCTGCCGTTCCAGAGCTTTTCCACAAAAGCCTTGCTGCCCTTTTCCAGCAACGCTTCCCACGCTGCTGCACGATCCTGCGCCCCGAGATTCTGGGCCATGCGCACTGCCGCCTTCAACGCTGCCAGCCAGAGGCTTGCGATATAAGCGGGCGTGCCCTGCATCGCCCACGCATCATAGGTGTTTGCCCGCGTATCATGATCCGGTAAACCGTCTCCGTCACCGTCCAGAAGCTGCGTGTTGTCTATTGCTTTTTCGATATGCGACCACATCCGCGCAAGATACTCGCGGTCGCCCGTCCATAGGTAATCCCTGCACACCAGCAGCACGAACTGCGGATTCATATCCACGCGGTCGTAGCCGTCATCCACGCCGGACAGGTCTGGGGTAAAGAAATGGTGCACACGTCCATCCTCGCGCTGGAATTTTGCACCCATCTCCATCTGTTTTTTCTGAAGGTCTGGAAACAATGCCAGAATACCAAATGAACCCTGATAAGTGATGTCTGTCGTATGGAAGCCGCAGCTACCGTAGCCCTCCCACATACCGAACTCGCCCCGCTTTGTCCACCAGGAGCATTTGATCAGCGTGCTCAAATGATCCGACCACGCGTCCGCCAGCTCTTTTGAAACATTCGTGCTTTTCAGTAATGTAGAAAATTCTTTCACCGTGGGAAGTATCGCATCGTGCTCCCGATCCAGATAGGAAACGACCTCGCCCGCGTCCAAAAAACGTTTTGCGTACCAGTGCCCCTCAAAGCGTCCGGAATCGCCGAAATGGTTCGGAAAATGCCAGCCGACTGCGAACCGGATTTCTCTGCTTTCGCCGGGCGCAAGCTTACAGCTGCCGCACAGTGCGGAATCGCCCCAGTTTTCCTGTCCGTTTTCATCCGGGAAAATTCGCTTTAACTGACGGATGATCGCAAGGACGAACTCCCTTTTCATTTCCGGCTGTGTCAGCAGAGCTTCATCGAAACGGTGCACTCTGTCATAAGGATGTCTCACGCACGCGATCTGCAAAAGCTTTTCAAAAAGCGCATCCAGCTCCTGTTCGTCCATCAGGGAAATTTCTTCTTCCGTCAGCTCCGTTCCAAACTCCGGCAGCGTCTCCGTTCCGAGGTTCGGAAGCTTTCCGGTATCCCGAAAATCAAACAGATAGGATTCTTCCGTCACGCCGAATCTGCTGTTCATGACATAATTCTTAAAATATGGTTCAAACTCACCTAAAATCCAACTGACCTCGTCCGCCGAAACGCTCCACGCAAGACTGCCATTGGATGCGTTCGCTTTTTTGGAATCGCTTTTCATCACGATCTGTGCACAGCCTTTTTCAGCCGTCAGCTGATTTCTCAGCCGTCTCTGCTCCATTCCGCGGTTGACCGGATTTTTCAATTTGCCTAGAATCGAAACCTCTGCTTCCTGATCGGAAGGATTGGTGATCGTAAATGTCACATAAAAGCCCGGCGTGCCTGCGATTGCTTCCTGTCCCGGCACAAACGGGGACGCAAACTCTGCCTGAATTTCTACCGGAAGCGCGCTGTCCTCATACTGCAGCTTGCAGACAGGAAAATCCGGGTTCCAGCGGATTTTTTCGATTTCTTTGTACCACGAATACATCAGCGACCGAAATTCGCCGTTGTCCCGGTCGTGGCAAAGCCTGCGCACAACAGGCTCTTTTCCGGCAAGCTGCGCCCGAACCGTAAACGGCAGCACATGGGTGTCATAATCATATAATTTTTTCTGTCTGCGCACATCCGGGCTTCCCCATTTTCCCATGTTGCAGATGTCCCATTCCCGCAGCTCTCCGTTCTGGCAGATTTCCACGCTTCCCGCGCCGATTCCCCCCAGCGCCATGCCGTTTTTCTGCCATCTGTAATCTAAAGTCCCCTCCATGATATTCCTCCTTTTGCAGGCAGCGCCCTGTCTGCTGTCTGGCATAATTCAATTCTGAAAGATCCCACGAATTGCTCCGCCGCAAAGCCTGACAGCGAAAAGGGACACCGCCCGGCAAAACAGCAGCCTCAAATCCCTGTTTGCCGATCCGGCATCCCTTCTCTTCTTTTCCATTTGCCTGCATGCGGTCAGTGGGACTCGAACCCACACGGTTGCCCATTGGCACCTAAAACCAACGCGTCTGCCAATTCCGCCATGACCGCTCACCCCTTCGGCAGCCGGTTGTTTCGACTGCCGAAGGTTTCTCTTTCGTATAACTCAATTATTATACCGAGCTTTTGAAACTTCTGTCAAGGGTTTTACGGCATCAGCTCATAGATTCCACGATTCTTGTTGTCGCGCACGGACAGCCAAAGGTAATTGTTATCATCGTCCACATCCTGGCAGACCGGTACCTCCTTGCGGTTCGAACCGGCTCCGTAGGGGCTCCAGATTCCCGCGTCCGCAAAGCCGTTCCACTCTTCCTGATTGCCGTCCCAATTTAACGTCGTCAGGTACATTTCTCCGCTGTAGAAGCCGCTGCGGAACGTTCCGATCACATTCTGGATGTAGCGCTCCTTTTTGGCAGCCTTGCTCATATCCAGCTCGTAATGCTCCTGTCCTTCACCGTCCGGCAGGTCGTTTTTCCATTCTCCGGCATACATATGCTCGCGGTACGCGCGGTCCGACGTGGTGTCATCGTCATAATAAACGTAAAAGCGCACCCACTTGCCGTTGCCTTCGCGTTTGCCATTCGACCACTCGCCGTAGTAATAGGCGTTATCCGCATAGCAGGCGATTCCGGTTCCGTCCGGCTGTCCTGCGCTGCTGCGCTCGCCATAATAATAAAAGCTGTTTGCATCCGAAATATCCGACGACATCCTCATATACCAGGGCAGCATCGCCAGATCCTCCACCGCGTCCATATTATCCTGTTCCCAGTAACCGGACATCTCCAGAAGCATCTCTTCGTTTGTCTTGTTCGCACTCTCCGCGCCGGATAACGGATCGTTTCCACTCACCGTCCGGAGGTTGCCCTCCTGCTTGGCCCCCTGACTTTCCTTCCCTTTGCCTGCGGGAAGTTTGCTGTCCGGATGCTCTGTCAGCGTCTCATCCTCCTGCTGTCCCCTTTCCGTCGTCTGCTTTTTCCCCGCTGTTGTTTCTTCCGTCTGATCCGCTGCGTCCTTCGTCTCTGATTCTGCAGACTCTGCCTGTTCCTCGCTGTACCATATCTGCGTGCTTTCCGTTTCTGCGATCTCTGCCCGTGTCTCCCTGCGCTGATGCAGCCGTACTGCGCACAGCGCGATGATAATTACCAGAAAAAGAGCAATCGCCGCCACCGGGATCAGATCCCTTTTTTTATCGTCCATGTCCGCATTTCCTCCAGTTGGTTTATTGTAACATAGGCTTTCTTTTTTTCCTATTTAAACTTTATTAAGAAAAACGAAAGCTTTTTCTGTTTCTTATATATATGCGTTTTCCTCCCTTGACATCCCTCAAAGTCCTGACTATTATGGAACAGAAAACGAATTTACCTTACACGAAAAGAGGAGTTTTATGAAAAAATGGATTGTCTGGCTGAAAAAAAGCAGTCCCTGGATTTTTCTGCTGATCGGCCCTGTTCTGAATTTTTATCTGCTGGAATGGTACACGCATAATCCGTTCCAGACCATGAAACCGTATATACAGGGGATGAATCTGGCACTGTTTGAATTTGCAGCACTGTTTTTATTTGCACTGACCGGCAGGATCAGCCGCGCACTCGGCATCGAAACCGCCTTCTGCGCCGTTTACGGTCTTGCAAACTATTTCGTCCTGGAATTTCGCGGCGCGCCCATCCAGCCGTGGGACATTCTTTCGATCTCGACCGCTGCCAGCGTCGCGGACAACTACGAATACAAATTGAACCGCACCGCAGTAATCGTGCTGATCTGTTTTGTCCTGCTTCTGGTTCTGGAATTTTTCCTGAAAAAAGGCTTTCCGAAAAAAAATAAAAAAGCCCGGATTGCCCGCGTCTGCCTCGCGCTTTCCTGCGGTCTTTTATGCTTTGGCTACACGAAAATGCTGCACAGTGAGGACATCGTCGAGCAGAAGCTTCACCTTTACAACAAGCTTTTCACTCCGACGACGATTCAATTTAAAAATGGTACTGTAACTGCGTTTTTAATGGAGCTTCAGTACATTTCTGTTGATAAGCCCTCCGGTTACAGCGCAGAAAACGCCAAGGAGCTGCTGGCATCCTATGATACCGGCTCTCAGGAATTCGATGGAACACCTTCGGACAATGCACAAAAGCCGAACATTATCGTCATCATGAACGAGGCGTTTTCCGATCCGTCCGTGCTCGGCGATTTTACAACGAACGAGGATTATATGCCCTTCGTGCACAGCCTGCTCGACGGCGCGGATAACACGATTTCCGGTCACTTAAATGTCTCCGTCAAGGGCGGCAACACTGCCAACACAGAATTTGAATACCTGACCGGCGCTTCAATGGCGTTTCTTCCTTATGGAAGTATCCCGTATCAGCAGTATGTGAAAAAAGAGACGCCTTCGATGGCCTCCTATCTTTCCTCCCTCGGCTACTATACGATTGCGATGCACCCGTACCGCGCCGCCGGCTGGGACAGAAATCTCGTTTATCCCAGGCTCGGCTTCGACGAGATGCACTTTCAGGAGTTTTTCACAGATTCTCCCCTTGTGCGCAAATATGTCAGTGACGAAGGCAACTATGAAAAGATCATAAAGCTCTACGAGGAAAAAGATGCGGACACGCCGCTGTTTTTATTCAACGTGACGATGCAGAACCATTCCTCCTACAGCGACTGGGCGGATTACGACAACTTTTCTCCCGATATCACGGTAGAAGGCTCGGATTCCAAGCTGCTTCCGGCGTACCTGTCCTTGATCAGGCTGTCCGACAGCGCCATCCAGAACCTGATTTCTTACTTTGAAGCACAGGAGGAGCCTACCATAATCGTCTTTTTCGGAGATCATCAGCCTGCTGATTCTGTCGTACGTCCGGTCTGGAAGCTAAACGGCAAAGATGATACGAACTTAACCGACGAGGAAGAGGCGCTGCGCTACAAGGTTCCGTTCTTTATCTGGGCAAACTTCAATATCGAAACGGAAAACGATCTGGAAATCAGCGCAAACTATCTTGCGGCAAAGACGCTGGATGCCGCCGGGCTTCCAAAATCCGCTTACGATAACTTCCTGTCGCAGCTGCGCACGGAAGTACCCGTCATTTCAGCCAACCATGTAACGCTGTCCGACGGAACCTTTACCACTGCATCCAAGCAAAAAGATCTGCTTTATGATTATCAGACCCTGCAGTATTACCTGCTTTTTGACTAAACCGCGGAGGATTTCCTTTTTTATGAAAAAAAAGATCTGTTTCTTTTCCTTCCTGCTGCCGTTTCTTTCCATGATGGCGATTTTTATCGGCAACGGCATTTATCCCTTCGGAGATCAGAGCTTCATGCACTCCGACATGTACCATCAGTACGTCCCCTTTCTGGAGGAATTTGTCCGGAAAGTGCGCGACGGCGAACCGCTCTACTACTCCTGGCGCATCGGTATGGGCTCCAATTACCTGTCTCTTTACGGCTACTACAGTGCAAGCCCGTTCAACTGGCTGATGCTCCTTTTGCCCGAAAAATATTTAATCGAATTTATGAGCTACATGGTCGTTTTCAAAATCGGTCTGTGCGGCTTCACCTTTTCCTGGCTTTTGACAGAAAAATTCCACACAAACGACCTTTCTGTCCTGTTCTTTTCCACATTTTATGCGATGTCCGGCTTCGTTGCCGCATATAACTGGAACGTCATGTGGATGGATACCCTCATCCTCGCTCCGTTGATCGTTCTCGGTCTGGAAAAGCTGGTCTTCGAAAAAAAATACAGCCTCTACTGCATCACCCTCGGGCTGTGCATTTTATCGAACTATTACCTTTCCATCATGGTCTGCATCTTCCTGTGCCTGTACTTTCTCGTGCTCGTACCGAACCTGTTTGGCTCTGATGGCTGGAAAGCGTTCCGCGCAAGGCTGCTTGGCGCAATCGGACGTTTTGCTTTATTTTCCCTGTTGGCTGGCGGTCTCGCCGCTGTGCTGCTGATCCCGGAAATCGCTGCCCTGCATGCGACTGAATTTTCCGAATTCAACTTTCCGGAAAAGATCAACTGGTACTTTTCCTTCTTCGACGTAATCGCGCGGCATGCGACCGGTGTATCCCGGGAAACCGGTCTGGATCACTGGCCGAATATTTTCTGCTCCAGCGCAGTCTTTTTCCTGATTCCGCTCTATATCGTCAACCGAAAAATCCCTCTGAAGGAAAAGCTCGGCAGACTGGTATTATGCACCTTTTTCATCGTCAGCTTCTCGGTCAATACCCTGAATTTCATCTGGCACGGTTTCAACTACCCGGATTCGCTTCCGGCACGTCAGTCCTTTTTGTACATCCTGCTCGTGCTGCTGATGTGCTATGAGGCATTTTCAAAGCTCGACGGCTTTACCATGCGCGAGCTGTTTGTCTCCCTCGCCTGCGGGCTCGGTTATCTTTTGCTGGCAGGAAAGCTCGTGGAGGACGACGCCTTTACCCAGGGCACCTTTGTGCTGAGCGCCTGCCTGCTTGCTGCCTACGCGCTGCTGCTCTATGCCTGGAAAAAAGGGAAAGAAAAACAGCCTGCAGACAGCCTCCCGTATCAGCGCGCGATTGCAATCGCCGTGCTGGCGCTGGTCGCTTTTGAATCCACCTACAACATGGCGCTGACGAGCGTTTCCACCACCAGCCGCAGCAGCTATCTGGAAAGCATTCCCGCCTACCGGGAGTTAGTTGCTCGTAATGAAGAAAAAGATTCCGATTTTTACCGCTACGAAAAGCTCAGCCGCGTCACCAAAAATGACGGTGCGCTGGCAGGCTATCCGACGGCGTCGCTGTTTTCTTCCACCTCCAACGCGGCGGTTCAGGACTGGTACGACCGCATGGGCATGAGCGAAAGCAAGGAATTTTACAGCTTTGACGGTCCGACGCCGCTTTCAGCAGCGCTTTTAAATG
>OGPC01000659.1_pt1 | contig 29609 bp, 22 predicted proteins | sample 1552911 | NCBI WGS metagenome assembly OGPC01 (sample SAMEA2580248, study PRJEB22360) | human gut metagenome | biome: human gut; feature: human-associated habitat; material: faeces | place: Denmark | collected 2008/2010 | reverse complement strand
AAAGGCGGTATCCTGTAAGTACCACGTCGCCAATTTATATTGCGCTGGCGACTTCTGGGCGCACGCAGTTGCCGACGATGGATTCCCACTGCTTTTCAAACAGTGCCTTGAGCTGTGCCAAGTTCTGAAGAATGATGGACACAAACACGCCACGGGAACGCATAACGGAAAGGATCTTATCGAAGTCGTCCGGCAGGCTGACATTGGCGAACTCGTCCATCAGGAAGTGAACGGGAATTGGCAATGCGCCGCCGTGAATATGGTCAGCGGAAAAGAAAAGCTGCTGAAATAGCTGGGTATAAAGGATGCTGACCAAGAAATTGAAGCTCGAATCGTTGTCCGGGATAATAGCGAACAGTGCCACTTTCTTTTCGCCCATAGAAGCAAGGTCAAGCTCATCGGTACAAGTCAGTGCCGCCAAGCTCTCCAAGTTGAACTTTTCAAGCCTTGCGGCAAGTGTGATCTGAATGGATTTCAGAGTCTTTGCCGAACCGGTGTGATAAGACCGATAGTATTTCAGAGCGATGTGGTCGGGTCTGTCCAACTCCAAATCGGCAAACAGGCAGTCCAGCGGCGAGGGTCGTGGATCTTCCTCATTGTCGATGGCAGCCGCTTGCAGCATCTCCATTACCATTGCAAAGTTCTGTTCATCCTCCGGCGCTTCGTAGTGAAGATAATAGACGAGAGCAGACAGCAGCATTGAAGCTGAGGTGTCCCAAAAAGGGTCGTTACTTTGTGACCCCTTTGGCGTTGTGCTCTTGAACAGATTTGTCACAAGCCGTTGCACATCGTTGTCCGAATGGAGATAGACAAACGGGTTGTAGCAGTGGCTCTTTTCCATTGAGATCAGATCGAGAACTCTGATCTCATAGCCCTTTTTCTCCAGCAGATTTCCCACATCCCGGACGATCTCGCCCTTCGGGTCAAGAATCACGAAGCTGGTGTTCGCCTGCATCAGATTCGGTTTGCAGTAAAAGCGGGTCTTACCGGCACCGGAACCGCCGCAGACAAGGGTGTTCAGATTGCGGCGGTGTTTCTTGCCGTTGAGTCCGATACGGACTGCCTGCGTCATCAGCTTGTTTTCGGTCGGTGGGTTCTGCCGGTATTTCTTGTCCACGGCTTTGGCATTGCCCCATTTTGCGCTGCCGTGTTCCTCCCGGCGTCGGTAGTTCCTGCGTGTCGAGAAATAGATACCGATGCCCATTCCATAGCAGAGAAGCAAAACGAGGACAGTTTTTACGCTGTCCTCGCAAAGCTCTATATGAAATGGGTCGCTCATCACATTCATCAAGCTCGGCAGTATCTCCGGCAAGCCGCCCTTCACAGACGGCGCAATGAGAAGTCCGAGCCACACAATCGGCAGGATGCCGATCAGGGAGAGGATGATGGAGATCTGTCTGTCGTTATCTCGATTCACGACAGGAGCAGTCCTTTCTTTCCACTACCTTGAACTTTTTCTTTGGGGCATACCCGACCTTGATGATAAGATCGTCCACGGCATCGGTGGATTTACCCTCATTCATCAGTTCGGTTTTGGTATCGTTCAAAGCTCGAATCACTACGCCGTGTTCATAATCGTCCAAGGCGATGTGATAGCGTTCCTCTTTCATCGCTCACACCTCATCTTTCCTGTTCCTTGTTTCTGTCAGCACGGCGACGGTAGATTTCCTCCGACACACGGGAGCCGATCTCGCTCATCGCAGAACGGGTCTTGGAAAGCTCCGCACGGATTTCCTTGGGGGACTTGCCCGCCAGCTCCTCCGGGATACGGTCAATGGCGAAGTTCTTCACATCCACTCCGAACTTGCGGCAGAGCATATAGCCAACGCATACGGCAGAGAAGCCCATATCCCTGCGGCTGTATGCTTCGCAGTTCATTGCAAGCTGAGCGTGACCAAGTTCCTGTGCCACGCACTGGCAGAGTGCAACGCTGTCCCCAATGTCCCGCTTGATATAAAGCGTCTGATCCTCGTTCTTATAGAACGCCCCCATATTGGGAGAAGGCAGCTCCTCCACTGTGCTCACATCAATGGGAGCCGTGTCGAGCATAATGGCAACGAGCTTTCGGGGGTCACGGTCAAGGGTAGGTGCAGCAGGCTTCTTGCCGCTGGTCTGCGCCACATCGAATACCTTCTTGACATTGTAGGCAATGCCGGTAGAGCCGTCATTCTTGGTGTATTCAACAGGTTCAAGAATGGACAGGCTCTTAGCACCCTTGTTGACCTTCACGCCGTCCTCCTGCCAATCACGAAAATCCTTGAGCTGAGTCGCCTGCGGCTGCTGCTTATAAATGAGCAGAGCGTTGGCGGCAGAGTAGCGATCCATTCGTGCCTGCGTATCGAGATAGGCTCTAAACTTGTCGGGGTCACGGACAATCTCGGTTGCGGTATCGTCGATCATCTGATACACGGCATCCTTCTCCGCCTTTTTCTTGGCGGCGTATTCCTCCGGGGAGAGCTGCGGACGAGCCGCAGTCCCGGACTTCTTGGGAGTGAAATTGTTAGTCATAGCTGATTACCTCTCTTTCGATTTCTTATGCTTTTTCGGCTGGGTGTGAATCGTCTGACGGTTCGGTTCGGGAGTCTTGCTTTTCTCCTTGGAAAGCGCAGGCTCGGCACGGTCTGCTTCCTTGTCAGCTTTTGCAGCAGTCTTGTAGCGCTCCAGCTTTTCTCTCACGGAAGGCTTCTTGTCTGCCTGCTTTGCTGTACCCCGGTCAATAGCCGTACCGCTGATCTCGGAGCTTCGCTCGGACGGAGGGCTTTTTTCCGTCTTTGCGACCGTAGGGTTTTCGTGGGACTGACCTTCTTTCTGCAAAGGCTTTCCCATTGCTTCCTCCACGATGATCTCGCCCTTGGTTTTGGTCGGCACTTCCCGTACCACCGCTTCACGGTCAGCCTTATCCTGCTCCGCCTGCGTGATAACACCTGCCTTATCGACCTTGCCGATCTCGAAGCGTTCCACAATGCGCTGAATTTTGGAAGCGTCCTCTGCACGGGCGATAATATCCACGGGTACATCATCTCCCTTGGCGCTCTTATCTCTCAGGACACAATAGAGAACGCCATAGCGCTTTGCCTGTTTGGTGAACTGTGCCAAGTCCTTGTTCGGGATAGAAAAGACTTTCAGTTCCTTGCCGGACTTGATCATATTAGTGAGCCGTGCCTTGCCTTTGGTCTGTTGTTCCTGCTTCAGCACGGACACGAGAAGCAGGGCGACATTCTTTGCCGCCGAGCCTGTGAGTTTTGCGGCAACTTCAAAGCCTTCAAGCGAGAGCCTGACGACCTGCTCAGCCGCATCACCGCCGTTGTTCATAGTTGCGGTTCTCCTTTCGTTTTGATTTTTCTTCCTCTGCTCGGACTGCATCCACCTTTTCTTCGATAACCTTGGAACGGACAGCAATGTCCTGACAGAGTTTGACCTCCTTGCGGAGTTCTTTCAGCTTCTCGCCGAGAAGTGAGATACTTGCCTTTGCCTGCGACAGCTCTGCATCTGTGATGTTCACTTTTCGTATTTCATTTCGGAGGTGCGTTCTGTCGGCAGTTAAGGTCTTGATCTGCTCCTCGACCGAGTGCTGATATGAAAAAAGCTGCTCGTCTGTACCGATGTGGTGCTTGCCGAGCAGCGTGACTTGTTTGGTGAGTTCATCTATCTTCATCAAGTCCTCTTTGAAAAGATAGTGAACTCGTGTGTGATTCTGTTGTCCTGCCTTGTACTTCGGCAAATAGCCGAGCCGGTAGCAGTAGTAAAGGTACAGCCCATACAGACCGCCGACTTTTCCAATTCTGTCGCTCCGTGTTCTGAGCCGGTATTGCTTCGGTCGGTAGGTTTTCGGCTGAAACGGCTCGAAGTCGATGTTATCACGGTTTTCAATGAGCCGCTGCGTAATGCGCTCTTTGGTGTATTCCTCACCGAGCCTGTGCAATCGGATGGGGCGTTCATCGCCCTTGCCCTTAATCGTCCAATACTTTCGCTTGGGATTGGAGCCGAGGGTGTAGCCCATTTCAGAAAGATGGTATTCAAGCTGTCTGAGGTTGTGGCTCATTGCGATGGCTTCATCCAAGGCGGCACGGGCGAGGTTATAGCGTGTGGGCATACCGGCTTTATCCTTTTGCGTCAGGATACGGGGCGACTGATAGGCTTCCGGGTTCTGTACCACGGACAGTCCGTGTTCCAAGCAGACCTCATCGGCAATATGGCGGAAGTACCACCACGCTTTCTCTTTGTTCTGCAATCGCTTGCCGTCCCTGAACGAAACGGAGTTCACAACGAAGTGGCAGTGAAGATGATCCGTATTCAGATGCGTTGTCACAAGGACTTGAAACCGGTCGCCCCACATTCTTTCTGCGAACGCCATACCGACCTGCTGTGCAAGCTCCGGTGTGATGTCGGTTTCCTCAAAGCTGAGATAACCGTGATAGGCTTGGATGCCATCCGGCTTGTCGAATTGCTCTTTCACCGTGATGAACTGCTCACGGGCAGTTTGCGGGTTACAGTGGATGCCCTCACAGAACAACTCCCGTTCTGTTTTCTCTCCGTCCTTTGCATAGGCGACAACATCACGGAGTGCTTGATAATCGGCATCGCTGTACTTCGACTTTGACTTTGTGGTTTTCTCAGGATTGGAAGCGTAGTCGAGAACGGTCGCAAGGCGAACCGTGACCGGCCACAGCTTACTTACTGCCATTTCAGGCTGCTCTCACCGGGACGAAGAAACTGACGCTCCATATCTGCCTGAAACTTGTGCAGGCGATCCAGCTCACTGTTCAGCTTCCGCGTGTCGATAAAGCCGAGGGCATTTGCCTTAACGGAGATCTGATGGATGTTATTGCCGATGGCGGAGAACTCCCGCATCGCATCATAGAAACGGTCATCAGGCTTCTCCTTCGGCTCATATCCACGGAGCAGCAGACGGACGAGTGCCGCTTCAGACAGGCAGGTTTTCTTTGCTTTCTTCTGCAAGTCCTGCGCTTCGTCACGGGAAAACCAAAACTGCTTCTTGATCGTTCTTTTCATAAATGGTTTTCATCCTTTCTTTTGAAATGTGTTGTGCTTCTTGCACGGGGTATTAGGGGGTTCCCCTAACGAGCGATTTACTGTTTTTGCCCGGTAGGAGTAAAAACAGTCTGCTCGTTAAGATAATACAGAGCGTTCGGGGGAACCCCGTTCTCATTGAGATCAGCGTTCTTTGTCCGCCCTGACTGGCTTAAAAGGCACAGCTACGATCTCATTGTTGACTCTCATAAAGCGTTCGGGGTATTTGAATTTCTCACGGTATTTCTCCGCAAGGTCAGGTGGGAGGGACTGGAACCTCTCTGCATCGAAAGGTGCGTAAGCAATGAAAAACTTCCCGCAGATAATGTCCAGCATCTCACGGGAAGGCTCCATCATATAGCACTTTTCAATTTTCCAAGCGTTCTCGCCAAACATATAACCGTCCAGTCTGACGCACGGGTCAGTTCCGTCAAGGCACGACCCGAAGATGGAATAGCCACCCATTCCAGCCTGAAACGCCTTGTTGTTGGAGCTGACGCCATAGGTTCTTGACCTCTCATCGTATGGCTTGTCAAAGCTATCCTGCGTGAAAACAATATAGCCGGAGAGGTGTTCTTTTCCCTCATTTTCCGCTTCACAAAAGCGGCTACGCATCTCGGCAAAGGTCATTTCAACGGCTTGTGGCTCTCCATAAACCGCCCGATTAGGGGTCAGCCCATTGACCTTGCCCTCCTCATTGCAGATGATGGCGACCTCATCCTCAAAGGGCATATATTCCTCGATGTCGCCGCCGACCACCTCCTGCATCGCCTCCAAGGTATCGTCGATCTCAATCATCTTGGGGTACTTGTTCGGCTCCACAAGCAGGACGGAAATCTTTCCGCTACCTGCTTCTACCGGCTCCTTGCAGAGCGATTTGTCGAAAGAAATCGACTTGAACCCGATACTGTCCACGAAGTAGAAGCCGGGATTAAGGGTATCGCTTTCCCTGATTTCGACTACATCCGATACAGAAAGAGAGCGTCCCTTGTAGTCGGCAGGATGGTCAACATTGAACTTCTGATAGATGTTTTCGAGGGAGATGCAGTCCATTTTGCCGTCATAAACCCTGTCGTAAGCGGCTGCGTTGACATCCTTAGTGCCTTTGATTTTTTCGAGGGATTCCATTCCGATGAAGCACACATTGGCGGTATCCCTGTCTGTGTTGATCTGATAAATGCTAAACTCAGTCATCGTTCATTCGTCCTTTCTTTGGTCTTGTTGCGGTGGATACCGAGCTTGAAACAAAGAAAGTCATTGTAGTCCTTGCCGCAGGGCGGAGGACTGTCAATGACTTCATACTTGCTCGGCAATATGGTTTTCAGCGCAAGGCTGGCTTTTCTTCCGGCATTATCGTTATCGAAGTGCAGGAAGATTTTCATTATCTGCGGCTTCTCATCGAGGTACTTCACAAGAGCCGCAGGAGTAGTGCTGTCCTCGATTCTCTCCTTGGGCAGATACACACCGGCGAGGGAAACGAGGCTGTCTTTCCGCCAATCCCTGCCCGCCATCTTTTCAAGCGTCGCATAGGAAAGCAGGTCAATGGCACACTCAAAGAGATGCACCGTACTGCTGTCGCTGTCTGCGATCCGAAAAGAATAGTGCTTGTCACTGCCGGAGCAGTCACCCAAAACACGGCGGTCATTGGTCGCTCGGTAGGACGCATAGCGAGGGATATTCTTCTCATCAAAGCCCACGCACACAAGGTTGTGATACGGCAGGCTCTCGAAAATCAGCCCCTTGTCAATGCAGTATTGGATGATGGCATAGTCGATGCCTCTGCCGAAAAGATACTCTGTAATTCTTTCTGTGGAAGCACTTTTATCCGGCAGAAGCAAGATCTTCGGCTCTGTTTTCTGCTTGGGCTTGACCGTCACCGTCGGCATCACCGCCGCCTTTCCCATCAGTGTTTCGACCGCTTCTACAAAAGAACAGCCCTTGACTTTCACAAGATAGTCAAGGGCATTGTAGCCGCCGATGCGCTGTGACCACCACATCCACTTGCCGTTTGAAATCTTCAAGCTGTCGTGGGTGCGGGTGGTATAATTGTTGCCGGAAATGCGGACAAGCTCCTGTGGCTCACAGCTTTGCAGATAGGTCAACAGGTCGATTTGCCGTGCCTGTTCCACCACCTCCGGTGGGATATACGGCATAAAATCACCTGCTTTCCCGTTGCTGTTTCTTCTCCTGCCGTTGCAGGCTCTTATCCGCTTCCGTTTCGATGGAGTCCCGGATGGTATCCATATGCTCGGTTTCTCTGTCCCGGAACTCCTTATACACATCACTCAGAGGACAAGGGGAACGAAGCAAAGCCCTTGCCTTTTCCGGCTCAAGCTCCAGCTCCTCCATACACATTACGATGTCCTCCCGCATCGTGTATTCGTAGGTGTGGTTGAGGATTTCGGACGGCTCCTGATGCAGTAGCCAGTCCCGGTATTTGTCCTGCTCGGCTTTCATTTTCTCATAAAGGCGAGCATTGTAATCTTTTACGCTCATAGCGAACACCTCCTTCAAAATAGAAATAGCCGCCTGATTTCTTTTGAAAACCAAGCGGCTATGTATGTGGCTTATTCTATTGTTAAAACAAAGCGGCGGGATCAATTCATATCGTTATTATCCTTAATGCCTTCGTTCATTTTCTTAATCTTCCTTTTCCACACAGAATACTGAGTTACCCAAGCAGCGAGGAAGATCGCTACGAATATGCCTACATAAGACAGAATTCCAGCGGTCGAATGGGGCATCCAGTTGGCAAAATAAGAGATAGGGAACATAATCACGCAAGCAATTGCGAAGTAAATCCCGCTTTGCTTTGCAAGACTCCACGAATCGATCTCCCAAATAACCGAAGCCATTGCAAAGCCTGTGCCCATTATTCCGCTCAGACCGGTTTGAATGAGAATCGCATTTAATTCGCTCCCCATTTTATTCACAAGCTCTGGATTGACCGGATGGAAGAAGCCATCCCCAATACAGATTGAGATAATCACCGTAATGACATATCCGATTGCAATGCCAACAGGGAAACCAATTACTCCTCGTCCAATCAGTTTTTTCTTCATTTCTGCCACCTCACATTCCTAACAGTTGTTTGATTTTGGCGACGGATCGCCGTGAAACATAAGTAACCGTACCGTTTGAAAGCGTGATGCAAATTGTCCCGACAAAGCTCAAATCAAAGCTCTTGACCTTTCTCAGATTGATAATATCCGAGTTTGATATTCGGACAAAAGTCTTGCTGTCAAGCCGTTGTTCCGCCTCGTATAGCCTCAGGCGGAGCGCATACTCGCCGTGATTTGTCTCGGCAAACACCTTACCTGATTCAGCAAAAACACGGTAGATTTCAGACGGTTCCAGAACCTCGACCACATCCTCCCTGAATCCGGCAATGACCTGCGGTTGCTCGTCTGACAGTCTTTTTATGATTGCATTGACTTCATCGGTCATTTTGTCCGTCATCACGATGATTTTTGGCTCTTTGCATTTTTCGTCTATCTTGATTTCAATTTGCATCGGTTCACCTCCTCGCTACGGTTACAGTATAGGAAAATCAAGAACCGATTTCTACCGATTCTCGATAGGTGGTCGTTTTAAGAACATAGGTGGTATTTTTTACGGGAATCTCATACCGGTCTGTATGGGCGGCTGATAAGTATCTGCGGTATGGGGTTACTCCCATACCGCAGACGGATCATCTTTCCGGCTCATTTTTGCGCTTTGCACTTCTCTGAACCGGAATGGAGAGCAGCTCTCTTGTGCGCTCGACCAGCTGTTTTTCAATGGCTGTCAGCCGCTGCTCCGGCAAATTGAGGGACGGATGACGGGTGAACTTGAAGTCCACCATTCGCCGTAGCTGCGCTTTCTGCTTTGCACCCATTACCTCTTTGCACACATCCTCATAGGAAATGCGGTAGGGATTGGAACGGGTCTTTGCATACGCACTCAGGTTCTTGAAATCATCCGGCATTGCATAGTTGAACAGCGACAAGCCGTTATCGAAGATGGGCGCAGGGGCGATGATTTCGCCCGTGTGATTGTTCCGCAGCAAGCCGAAGTTGCCGAAGTGTCTGTCCTCATTGTAAATCAGGGCGTCGAAAACCAGCATACTGCAAAGCTGCTCGTAGAACTCGTCGCCCAAGGTCTTGTAATAATCAAGGCAGGCTTTCAGCGTCGTCTTGCGTAGAATACGCCCGATAGGGACGAAAGAGGTATCAATATCCGTGAACAGCCGGCACTTGGAGGCAAGGATACCTTTCCAGTTTTCCAAGTCGTACTGTACGCAGCCGATGCCCATCTTGTCTGCGATCTGACAGGCATAATACTCGCTGTACGGCTCGTTTCCGGTGTTCGCAGCGCCTTCCGTGCCGCCCTTATACAGATAGATGCCATCGTCCTCCACGAACCGCCAAGCCTTCCGCAGCATACCGTTGGTAGTCAGCTCCGGTGAGGTGGAGAATGCCTCCCGACTGCCGCCCACGCCGGTATAAGCCACCAGTGACAGCGCTTCGGAGAAGCGGTTTTCATAGAGGTTATAATCGGCATATTTGCCGTCAAAGTCGGCGGGGACGACCCAATAGCTGTCGTTGAGGGACAGCCCCATACAGACATCAATGATGCCCTTCGTGTTGTTTACGCTCAGCCCCAGCGTCTTTAAGATTTCATCTACAAACTGCCGGTTCTTCGGAATCACCCGTCGTTCCAGCCACTTCACAACGCCCTCGTTTGTCAGCTCCAAGTCGAGGGGAAACAGCTTTTGCTTTGCCGTTTCGGTGTGAAGAATTGTCGCCTGCAAGCCCTCCAAGCCTCTTTCCTCCAGCGTGAAGGTCAGCAGTGTTTCATCATAAAGGCGCAGGCTATATACTTTTTCCATTGTGCTGCTCCTTTCCTCAAGCATTACAGACACATCCTTGTCAAGCGCCTCTGCGATCTTGAGCATCAGGTCAAGGGAGAGGTTTTGCGTTCCTTTTTCGATGCGGCAGATGTTGGAGCGCTGGGTTCCGATACGCTTTGCAAGCTGCTCCTGCGACAATCCTTTTTCCAGTCTTGCCTGCGTCAGCTTCTGCACGATGCTCTGCCTTGCCGCCAACAGTTCCTTTTCGGTCATACAAAACCCTCCCTTCCGGTCCATGACAATGTTATCATATAGGATAATATCGTCAAGAGGTTCGGCTATCTTTCCAAGTCCCTCGGTTTCTTTTCGGGCGGTTCTTCACCCTCATCGGGTTCACCGCCGACGATTTCGTTCTCACGCTTATCCACATTGAGCAGGGCATTGAGTTCGTTCAGCCGGTCGGTCTTGGCTTTCAATTCTTCCTCCTGCGGGAACGGTCTTTCCACATCGACCTTCGCAGTTTCAAACTGCTTTTTGAGGTTGTCCAGCTCCATTTCGTTCATCTCCAAACGCTTTGGAAGCCCCTCCAGCGCATTATCCAAGCGAGTGATATTACCGAAGGTGTCCGTGCCAAGGGTTACGGGATAACCAAGCTCACCCTTGAGCCGCACTTTGTATTCTCTTGCTTCAAAGTACAGCTCCATCGTAAAGCCACGGTACTCACCGAGGGGAATGGGGTCGGGATTTGTCATTGCCTTACACGCCTCCAAGATAGCGTTGCCGGCATCCGCTTTCTCTGAATAGAAAGCACCCTTGACCGTCATACCAATAAAGGTTTCATCAGACGGCTTCGGGTGCTCTGCCACTCTTTCAATATCGGTTTTTAATCCCGCAATTACATCAGCCCTCCGTGCAATCTCCTGCGGATAGAACTTGATGATCTTATCCTCCAAAGCATATTTTTCGGAAAGGAAACTGGACTTTAAGAGCCGCAACTTCTGAACCTGAATGTCCAAGTCCATCTTCTCTTTGATGTGGGGATTGCCGGTCGCCAGCATCTTGATCTCAGCATAGGACAGTGCGGTTTCGTCAATATCCTCGCAGGAGCGCACCGGCGATTTGCTGGTCATTATTTGCGAAGCGAACTTCTGCTTGCCTTCCACGAGCTGATACAAGTAGGCATCAAAGGTTTCTTCCGTCACGAAACGGTAGATGTGAACCTCTGCATTTTCGTTGCCTTGCCGGATACTTCTGCCGAGCCGCTGTTCCAAGTCAGAGGGTCGCCACGGGCAATCGAGATCGGAGGATGCGGCAAGTTTGTTCTGCACATTCGTGCCGGCTCCCATCTTCTGCGTACTGCCCATCAGGATGCGGACATCCCCTCGGCGTACCTTCTTGAACAGCTCCAGCTTCTTTGCTTCGGTATCTGCTTCGTGGATGAACCTTATTTCATCGGCGGGTACGCCACGGGCAATCAGCTTCTGTCGAATGTCGTCATAGACATTGAAGGAGCCGTCGTTTTTCGGCGTAGACAGGTCACAGAAAAATAGCTGGGTCAACCGCTTCTCGCTGCCACGCTCCCAAGTTTCAAACATAGCGTCCACGCAGGCGTTGAGCTTGCTGTCCTCAAAATCAGGGAGCAACGGATTGATAAGCCGTTGATCAAGAGCCAGCTTTCTGCCGTCGTTGGTGATCTTGAGCATATTATCTTCCTTGGCATCAACCATACCGTTTCGTACCCTCTCGGCTCTCTCCGCAAGCTCGGCTACCATCTGCTTTTGGATTTCAGATGGCTTCACCGAGATATTGTGAAAGACCGCTGTCGGCACTGGCAGGTCAAGCATATCTGCTGTTTTGATGTCTGCGATTTCCTTAAACATCGCCATCAGCTCCGGTAAATTGTAGAAACGGGCAAAGCGTGTTTTAGCTCGGTATCCCGTTCCTTCGGGTGTAAGTTCTACTGCCGTAATGGTTTCTCCGAAAGTGGAAGCCCAGGCATCGAAGTGCTGCAAGTTGTTCTGAACAAGGGTATTGTACTGCAAGTATCGCTGAATGGTGTAAAGTTCGACCATCGAATTGGAGATCGGCGTTCCTGTCGCAAACACTGTCCCACGCCCTCCGGTCAGTTCGTCCAAATACCTGCATTTCATAAAAAGGTCACTGGACTTCATTGCTTCGGTTTGAGCAATGCCGCCTACATTCCTCATTTTTGTAAAGAGAAACAGGTTCTTGTAGTAGTGACTTTCATCGATAAATAGTCTATCAACACCCAACTCCTCAAAGGTCACTGTATCATCCTTTTTGGATTGGTCGTTGAGCTTATCGAGCTTCTGCTTGACAGATTTCTTTGTGCGTTCCAGTTGTTTTACGGAGAAGTTATCTCCACGGTTCTTTTTCAGTTCCGTAATGCCCTCCGTAACTTCATCAAGCTGCTGTTCGAGGATCGCCCGCTGCCGTTCAATGGACATCGGTATTTTCTCGAACTGCGAATGCCCGATAATGATGGCATCGTAATCGCCGGTGGCAATTCTTCCGCAGAACTTTTTGCGGTTCTTGGTTTCAAAGTCTTTCTTAGTTGCCACCAAAATGTTGGCTGAGGGATAGAGCTGTAAGAACTCCGATGCCCACTGCTCAGTGAGGTGGTTGGGTACGACAAACAGGGATTTACTGCACAATCCAAGCCGTTTGGACTCCATCGCCGCCGAAACCATCTCGAAGGTTTTCCCTGCACCCACGGCGTGTGCAAGCAGCGTATTCCCGCCGTATAGGATGTGCGCCACCGCATTTCTTTGGTGTTCCCGAAGCTCGATTTCCGGGTTCATACCACTGAAAACGATGTGGCTCCCATCGTACTCACGGGGACGCAGGCTGTTGAATTTATCGTTGTAAAGGCGGCAGAGCCGTTCTCTGCGCTCAGGGTCAGACCAGACCCAATCCTGAAAGCCCTGCTTGATCAGCTCCTGCTTTGCCTGTGCGATTGCCGTTTCCTTCTTGTTCAGAATGGCTTTCTTTTTGCCGCCTGCGTCCTCTACATAGTCGAAGATGCGGACATCTTTAAGGTTCAGTGTTTCCTCAATGATTTTGTAGGCGTTGATGCGCCCCGTACCGTAGGTACTGTATGCCTTCACATTGCTGCGGTCATAGGACTTGCCCTCAATATTCCACTCGCCGGTGTAGGCAGAGAAATGAACCTTGATGTTCCACTGTGCGTACCTCGGTGTTCCCAAGAACTCAAACATAAACTGTTCGACAATTTCGGTCGGCAGCCAAGTAGCACCAAGCCGAACGGCGATCTCGCTGGCGGTCAGGTCTTTCGGCTGTACCCGTTCCAGTGCTTCCACATTTACGGTGTAATCTTCAGGGTAAAGCTCCGCCGACTTTCGGGCGAGTACCAGCTTTTCCCGGACATTGCCGGAGAGGTATTCGTCTGCCATCAGGTACTTTGCCTGCGTGGAATTGCCGTACCCGTACATCGGGTTCAGAAAGATAACGCCCTTCAAGTCCGCAAAGATTTCTTCCTCGGTCTTGCCGGTCAGCTCGCACATATAATCCATATCCACACGGGCTTTTTCGCCCATAGAAACGGCAAGTGCTTCGCTGGAGGTATCTACGGAAGTAACCGGGGTGTGTGGCTTGATGGTTCGCTTGTAGAATATATCCGCCTTTCGTTCGAGCTGCCCCTCATCGCCCAAGATCTCAAGAGCCGAGAGCAGAGAAAAGGAGCTGTCCTGCGAAAATGCGGAGATGTTGGCACGGCTGTTGATAAGTCCGTACTGCTTGGAAAAGGTATCATAAAGAGCGTTTAATCGCTCCTGCTCCGTTTTAATTTCCGAGTCGGGGTAATCCTCTTTCTGCAATTCAATCAGCGTTCTGACTGAATCACGGATGCGGATCATACCCTTTATGCGGTTCTCTGCGGTAGCGGATACCTCCACCGGAGCCATACGGCTGTTTTCTCGGAAGTAGATTTTATCGTCCAGCACCGTATAGGAGAAGTTGCGAACGGTGGGATCTGCGGGAATGGAATTGTCCTCCTCTGCAAGCTCATCCTCCACCTCATATGCGGTCAGCTCACCGTGAATATTGGAAACGGCTTCGCTGAGCTGTTCGGCAAGGTCTGCCCCCTCGTAAGGGACGCAGGTGGCTTCGGGACCGAAACGCCCCGACACCATTTTCATCTCTCCGAGTATCATTTCGGGATGCTCAACAAAGTAGCTGTTCATCAGGATACCGTTTTCATCCGTGCCGAGCTGTACCCAATCCGGCTCTATATCCACAATGCGGTCACGCTTTTGCAGAATAAGAATGTCCGAAACGACTTCCGTCCCGGCATTTCCCTTAAAGGTGTTGTTCGGCAAACGGATAGCACCAAGCAGGTCAGCTCGCTGAGCAATATACTTTCGGACAGCGGAGTTTTCCTTGTCCATTGTGCCTTTGCTCGTAATGAGCGCCATTACGCCGCCCGGACGGAGCTTGTCCAAGGATTTGGCGAAGAAGTAGTCGTGAATGAGGAACTTGTGCTTGTCGTATCGCTTGTCAGGAACCTTGAAATCCCCGAAGGGTACATTCCCCACAACGGCATCAAAGAAGCTGTCGGGGAGGTTGGTTTCCTCAAAGCCCTGTGCGGCGATAGAGGACTTTTGATATAACTGCTGTGCGATACCGGCAGAAACCGTATCCAGTTCCACACCGTAGATCTTGCTTTCCTTCATTTCTTCGGGAAGCATACCGATAAAATGCCCAATGCCGCAGGACGGTTCCAATATGTTGCCCTCACGGAAGCCAAGCTGTTTCATCACCTTATACACGGCATTGATAACCGTTGGCGGCGTGTAGAAAGCGGTCAAAGTGCTTTCTCTTGCGGAAGCGTACTCCTCCAGCGTCAGGATGTTTTTCAGCATCCCGAACTCTGTCTGCCAAGAACCTGCTCTCTCGTCAAAGGCTTCGGGAATACCGCCCCAGCCCACATATTTAGAGAGGATGATCTGCTCGTCCGGTGTGGCGAAGCGGTTTTCTTCCTGACACCTTTTCAAAACGGTGATCGCCGCATAGTTGCGGTGGAAGCGTTCTTTCTTGTTGACCTCCTCGACCTCGTGAGAAGCAAGGTCAAAGGTATGACGGTCTGCCATTGGGATTTCGGGATGAATATCAAAGGTCTGCACCCTGCTTTTCTTCGGATGCTCCCAAACAGGGGTAAGGGGTGCTTCCACCTGTGCAAGTTCTTCCTCGGAGAGATAAACAAGGTCGTCAAAAGACAGTGCTTGCAGTCCTTTTTCGGTCAGTTCTTCAAGGGACGCATACTGCTCACTGCGGACGACTTTGCCGTCTGCAAGAGTTTCGATGCGGAAATCTACAAGGTTGACCCTTGCCTGAATCTCGTGCTTGTCGTCCTCAGTCGTGGTGTAGGCAACACCGACATCAGTAAGGTCGGTGTAGTCCGCACCGTCCTCACGCTGATACTCCTCACGGCAAAAATCATCAATGAGATGCTTCGCCTTGTCCAGAGGATTTTCCGGCAAATACGGGCTGTCGATGATCTCAAAGCCCTTGGGCGGTGGGTCAAGTTGGGTGATAAAACTGTGCGGAATCGTGTTGCCGTCTTTGTCCTTATACAGAACAATGCTCATAGGCACACCGTAGTAGTTTTCCTCCTTGATGTCCTTCTCAAACTGATAAGGACTGGTGTACTCGATGCTTTCACCGACCTTGCCGTCCGTGCCGAGATAGTCGATCCTGCCGATAGGTTTGGACTCGATGGGCGCTTCCTTCGTGGTGGAAACCACGGTGCGGGTAATGCGTTTACCGTCCTCTAAGGCGTTGACCTCTATATCGTACCCTCTGTCGGTCAGCATTGTAAGGTAGGTTTCCAAGCGGTGCTGCGGAAATCCCACCATAGGGACACGGGTGTTATGACCACTGGCACGAGTAGTCTGTGTCAGCTCAAGAGCAGTCCCGACGACCTCTGCATCATCGGCATAGGCTTCAAAGAAGTCGCCCACCTGATAGAGCAAAAGGCTACTCGGATTGTCTGCTTTGGTTTTAAGATACGCCCGATAGAACTCCGGCAAAGCAGCATCCTTTGGCTTTTCTCTTTCTGCCGCCTGTCTGATACGCTCCACAACGCTCTGCGGCAAGTCCTGCACATAGAAGGTAATCTCACCTTCGGGGGAGATGTGGGCAATGTTCTGATAGTCCCCATTGACCTCCACGGCACGGTTCCAAACGGTCAGTCCGTTGCCGAGATAGCCCATCCCGATGTCGAACTCAACCGCCTTTTCTTCGCGATGTTTTTCTACTACCTTCAAATGGTCATTCAGCGGGTTCTCCTGCACCTTGCTGTCGAACTCAGTTCTCGTCATTTCCTTGTTGAAAAGCGGAAACTGCGTATCATAGAGCATCACACGCTCGTCATCAAAGGACAGGATTTCATATTCGTTTGCGCCGAGATAGACGGTGCTGCCGAGATGGTACTCATATTGCTCATTTTTTGCCTCTGCCTTTTCTGAAGGTGCAGTAGACAAGATTTCTCTGTTCCTTCGTTCCTCGGCAAGCTCTGCACGGCGTTCTTCCTGCCTTTGCAGCCACTCAGGGTACTGTGCCTTTTCCTTGGGGTTCAGGTAACGGTCGAGTTTTATCAGCTCGGCAATACGCTTCTCCACCTGACTCCATTTCAGGTCGATATGAGGTTTATCGCTTCCGATGCCTTTAGAAATACGGATGCCCTTGCCGTCGTGCTGTTCGTCAATTCCTGCGCCGGTGATAGCGGGATAAACGCCGCCCCAGCCGTATTCATTTTTCAAAAAATCTGCGTTTTCCTTTGCAGACAGGCTCTTTTGGAACTGCTCATAGATTCGCATTTTCCACTCAGAGATGCCGCTTCCACGGGTGAGAACAGCGTCGATGATCTCCTGAGAGAAAGTAAAAGCAGAGGGCTTTCGTTCCTCTGCTCCTGCTGTCATCAAGCTCAACTGCCCGTCAATGGATGGCAGCGGCTTCATCGTGTCCTGCAACTCTCCAAGCAGCCGCATCGCTTCAAAATGCTGGGCAATTACGCCCCAATCATAGAAGCTCTGTGCTGTGCGGGAGAGATAACTGCCCTCCCAAAGCTGCAACACATTCTGATAGGTCTTGTAGCCCACACGCCGTCCATCTCTCAGAATGACCTCGGTATAGTCGTTGTTGAAAATGCGCTTGATATAAGAAATACGGGCGTTCTCATCAGCGGTAGCTTCAAAGAATGCCCGTATCTCGCCTTTGCTTGCTTTCAGGTGCGGCGTGGTGCCGAGGATCTCACGAACGGTGTCGTCGCCGCCAAAGAAAGGCAGGCTTTTATCCTCGTGACTTCGGTCGTAATAGTCTAAGCGAAGATTACCTCCGCCATCACGATCTCCTGAACCCGGCTCCGGATACTGTTCATCTTCCGAACCAAGCTCATCATATCCGTCGCTTTCAGATTCTCCGTCACGCCCTCCGACGCTGCCATCTGCTCCGTCAGCATCTGTTCCATCTCGTTCGCTCTGCGCTCCGTGTCGTTCAGATGCTCGTTCAGGGCGCAGCTCGTCAGCAGGTTGTAGTAGCGTACCTTGTGATGCTCCTTCAGGAACTTCTTCCGCATCCGGGCGTACCTGCCCATCGACAGCTCCGGCTGCTCCGGCATTGTCAGATCGGGGAGCAGATAATCCCCCTGCCTCGTGTAAGTGATCTCGTTCATCGTCAGGACTCCTTTCGGGTTTTTCTTTGCCTACATTGTAATCGGCTTTGGTTTTCTCTGCAATTATGCGATTTTGGCGGTCGAGGGCAAGAATGGTGCGGGAAATCTCCGCAAGTCCCATCTCCGCAATATCGCTGGTGGCATAGCCGAGGGCGTTCAGCGTGGCAGGGGTTGTAAAGTTCACCACATCCCGAAGATCATCGGGTTCAAAGTATTCTCCGGCTTCAATGCCCAGGCGGGTCATCGTCATATAGGCGACGCTGTTTCTCACCGCTTTTTTGAAAATGTGGGTGATTTCTTCTTCGGATACGCCGTCCAAGAAGCTGTCTTTCACGCTGTAAATCAGATCAGAGAGATAGTCAGGGATGTTGTCCTCTACGGCGTTTCTTGCCGCCGACTCGATGGCAACGGCAAGGGTTTCCTTGTCGTTCAACTCTCCGAAGGTGCTTTCCAGCGTGTCGATCACTTCCGCCGTGTATTCGTCCCGCATTTGCCAAATGGGAACTCTGCGGGAAAAGCGGCTGGGATGCGTGTCGGAAATATCGAAGTAGTGGACAAGCCGCTGGCGGCGTTGGTCGGCATCCTCAAAAACGGCAATGCCGTGCGCCCCACGATTGACCCATCGCCCAAACTTTTGGTTCCAGTCGTCGATCTGAAGAACGGCGGTGGCGTCCGGTCGCTGTGCGTGTACCAAAAGCTGCTCGTCAAAGCGCAGACGGTAGTTGTAGCAGGCAGAGCGCAGAAACGCTTCCCAGCTTGCGGGGTTTGCAACGACCGTTTTGCAGGTTCGGTTATACAGCTCCGAGATGAAGTCGTATTTTCGTGCCATCGGCGGACACCTCCTTATCGTTCATAGTCTTTTGGCTTGATGGCTTTGCCGTTCTCATCATAGCTCTTGGGTTTGGCGGCAATGGAGTCCCACCGGATCATAGAACCTGCAAGCATCGCCTGCTCCTGTGCCTTGCTGACACCCAGCTTTTCATTGAACTTGTCTTTGATTGCTTCGTTCTCTGCACGGTTCCCGTCGTTAAAACTTGTGCCGGTATAGCCCTTTTGCCAGCGGTCGATTTGAATGACCTCACCGGTAGACGGCAATACGGAATAGCACATCGGAGGCAAGGGCGGCTCCATTGGAGCGTAGGTACAGCCGCCTTGCTCCATACGCTCGGCAAACTCACAAATGTGAAAGAGATTGCATCCAACCTCTGTGTGATAGTTATCAATATAGCGGCAGGGATAGCTTTCCGTCTTGCCGTCACGGTCTGTTACGATGATGCGCTCGCCGTCGGGGATGCGGAACAGCTCTTTATAGTGGCTGTCAATAAAGCGAATATCCCGGTTGGCTTCTTCGATGTGCTTGTCCAGCCATTCCTTTACATAGCAGAGGCAGTAGAAGTTATAGTCGCCCCTCGTTGGATTACAGCGAAGCACGAACGCATATTTCTCGGTATCTGCTCGGAAGCCGAACTCAGTGGTATAAGCACCCTGCATTTCGCTTTCCTTGTTCTCACGCCCATAACGCACCATCTGAGAACGGCTTTGAAGCAGTCCGTACTCCTCGGAGCGCAGGGCGTTGATTACATCGTCCAAGTCCCGCTTGAACTCATCGCTTTTCCATTGCGGTCGGGTATCAAACCAAGTGGTATAAAACTGATCGCCGCTTGAGCCGAAGTCCCCACGCAGATAACCGATATTGCCTGTCTGCCCTTGAAGCTGCGAGCTTTGAGCGTAGGTGTATTTGCGTTCGGGAACGGTCAGCGGTCGCAGTGTGAAATCTGTCATTATCTTGCGCCCCTTTCTTGCGGTGTTCGTTGTTTCGGGATGTCAAAGCCGTAAACGGCGGCGATCTCATCCCCAAGTCGCCGGGTCAGCCGGGTAATATCGGCTCGTGTGGCTTTGCCGTGATAGATTTTGTCTCTCAGGTTCTCCATCTGTGTTTCGGAAATGCCGTCTTTGAACACACGGTAGAGATAGTGATTCGTGCCGTCGTGGTGAGTTGCATCGGCACGAAGATCGCCGTACTTATCTACATACCATTCGGTATAGTCGGTATCGGCGTATAAGCAGTCCTTAATATTGCCGGAGGGGATGTCCTTGTAGCCCATCACTCTGCCGTTCCATCTGCCGATGTCGCCAATGACAATGATCGGCTGGGAAAGCTGAACATTCAGGTTGACTCGCTCATCGGAGAGGTATTCGTAATTGGTTTCCTCCATCCACTCATAGAGTGCCTGCTCATCATTCGGGTCATCGTCCAGCTCGTTGGCTTCAAGGAACTCCTTGTAGTCCTCTCGCCAGTCGTCCACATCAAGGCTCTGGTTGCTCCAAATGATGTGGCGGTCACTCGGTCGTGTCGCTTGGCTCATCTGTTCCACCTCCCAAGTAAGAGAAAACGCGGTTCTTTGCGACCTGCTCCTGAAGCTCGGTGATGATCGTCATATCCGGCACGGTCACATCGGGGATTTTCAGAATCGTCGGCAAGGTCAGCGCCTTCAAGTCTTTTTCGGTTTTACAGCCTGCGTCAAAGAGCTTTGCCAGCACCTTCATTTTCTGCTGCAAGCCCTGTTCGGCTGCGGTTTTCTTTGCTGCCATAGATGTTTACCTCCTTATCGTTCTTGTCCCTTGGTTTTGTGCTTACGGCTGATAGCAGCCGCTTTTTCTTTTGCCCAATCTGGCATACGCTCCGGCTTTACTTCACCCAGCACATCCATACGCTCATAGCGGGTATCCTTACCGTCATAGAGGTTTCTGCAAAACACAGCGCTGCCACGGGCATTTGCCGAAGCACCAAAACCGCCGGTCACAAGATAAAGCTGCCGGTCAGCTCGTTGGTACTCCGGCTTGAGGATTGCCGGGTTAATGGCGATGATTTTGCCGTTGATGTCGTTCTTGTAGTGGTCGGGAATACAGTCCGCTTGGGTGATAACCGTAACGGGAATATCCAGTTTTTCAACCTCTGCCCGAAACTGCTCGGCATCTTTCTTGATGCGCTCTGCAAAGAACAGTGCCGCATCAATATAGTCGTCACCAACGGCGCACTCGCTAAACTTCTCAAATATGTCGTTTCGCTCTCCGTAGCAGCAGAGGAAGCGTTCTCCGTTGGCACTCTGCTCATTCTCAGCAAGGATGATTTCACGGGAGCCGATGTTCACGGCGCAGAGGACGGTGTAATCACCGACCATTCTCTTTTCATTCTCCATAGAAATCACCATCCTTAGTTCATAACATAGTTGGAATAAAGATGCTGCATCCTCTTTCGTGCTTTTCGGCATTCGGGAGAACAAGCCAATTCTGGGTGTTCAGACTGGATTTTTGCTCTCGTCCTACGGACACTTTCAAAATGGGGTAGTTCGAGTTCCTTGTAGTTCTTCATCACGACCTCAAAAGGCATTTTTCCAACCGAGTTTTCATTGCTGTAAAAACTGTTACACACGAGAAGATACAACATCATATCGTCGCTTCGTGCGTCAACATTGGTTTTGAGAATGGAAATAACCCTATCCTCAATCTTTTTGAGATGGTTCATTGCGTACCTCCTTGTGATATAGAAAAGGGGCGGAGTTTTTGCTCCGCCCCTTGGATAATCAGCTCACTTCTTGTTTTTCGATCTAATCTGCAAGAAGATAAAGCCGCCGATGATAAAGGCTACCAGTACGATAGCCACGATGGTTTTAGGTTCCATTAGTTACGATCCTCCTTCTTCTTTTTCTTGAAGACGATAACGCCGCACACAGCGATGCCCACTGCGGACAGACCTGCAAGGGCATAGAGCAGCGGCAGATTGGTGGTATCGCCGGTCTTGGGCGTATCACGCAGAACATTGTGCATCTCCACAATGGTAGTGGAGCCGAGCTTGACCGTTGCCTTCTTATCAGCAGGGATGACATACATCGAAGAAGCCGAGTTGTTTACCTCAGAAATGGTGTAGTCCCCGATGCGAAGCCCGTCAATGAAGATCTCACCCTTATCGTTGGTTTCAAGGATAATGTCATAGCCATTTGCTCCGGTAATTCGGAAAGCGAAGCCCTTGACCTTGCCGTCAGAGGAGGTCTTGATAATTTTCAGGTTGCCTCGCATCGCATCATTGATGAAGCCGATGCCTGCCTTGTTCTCCACCTCGTAGGTCTTGCCGTCTGTGTCGATCATCACTTCATACGCGCCGGTATCAAGGACAAACCCCTCCGGTGCTTTGGTTTCCTTGACGAAGTAGCGACCATAGAATAGGTCATTCATACCGTATTCACCGATTTCCTTTTCGGTCAGTGTGCCGAGCAGTTCATCACTGTCGTCCAGCTTGCCGTTTGCGTTACTGTCCTTATAGACCTCAAAGGTCGCTCCGGTCAGCTTATTGTCAGGATATTCGGAATCCACCTTGGTCAGATGGATGTTTCCACGGACATACTTGTTGACGATTTCAATCTCCACGACCTGACCGTCTGCGTTGATCGTCACGGGATGGATGGTATCATCCAGCACGAAGCCGGCGGGCTGTTCGATCTCACGGACATACCAAGTGCCGTAAGGAATATTCTCAAAAGAAAAACTGCCATCTTCAGCAGAAGTGGCAGTCAGCAGAGCGTTTTCCTTTGTAAACTCGCCGTCATCCGTGCGGAACAGTCCAATCAGCGCACCGCCGAGAGCACTGCCGTTTTCATCGACCTTCTTACCGGAAACAGAACCGTAGATCAGATCATTTTCGATTGCCTTGCCGTCGTTAGCGGCAATCTTTACAACTGCCGTATCCTGACCGGCATACCCAAAGGTTACGGGATACTTGGTATCGGACAGCATATAGTGACTGTCGGTAGCAAGCTCCTGCACATAGTAGCTTCCAAAAGGAAGGTCAGTCTTGATTTTTGCCGTTCCGTCCTCATTCAGAGAGATGATCTCGATCAGACCGTCTGCGGGAATTGAAGTGCCGCTGGCAGATACGATCTCCTCGGCAGCGAACAGTCCAAAGGAGATATTCTTCATTTCACCGTTATTGCCAATGCCGAAGCGCTCATTCTGCTCGATGGACTTTACAAGGCTGATCTCCACCTTCTGACGCTCGTTCTCGAACGAAGTCGCCGTTTCTGTTACGGCAACATTCTGACCGGCATAGACAAGCTCGACGCAGTGGGGTTCCGGGTTGAGCACCATCCCGTGGGGTGCTGTGATCTCACGCACCTCATATTTGCCAAGGTAGAGTTCACGGCTCACCGCTGCGCCGGTTGCATCGGTTGTAACAGTGTCTACGACCTCGCCCTTCTGATTTCGGACAGTGCCGTCCTGCGTGATAATATCCTCTGCGGCGATGATCTCATAGACCGCACCGGGAAGTCCACGCTTTTCATACTGCGGCTGATAGATGGTGGGCAGTTCGTTTCCGCTTTCATCTACGCCGCCGATGACGGAAACGCCAAAGAACACCTCGCCGGTTTTTTCCACGGTGATGGTGCCTTTCTGTGCCATATTGGGCTTATCCACTTTTACTACCGTAACCCCGCTTTCTTCTGTGGAATTATCCTCCGTGACATCGAAGTACACGGGCGTTTCATCGAGGACATAGCCGTAGGGAGCCTGTACCTCGACAATAGAGTATCCCTTTCCAAAGGACAGCTTTTCCGGCGTGACAAGAGAACCTTCTGCATTGGTGTAGAACACATCAATAGTGGTGGGCGTCGGGTAAGTGAAGGTCATTGTTACGGGGTTGCCGTCCGGGTCATAAATCTTAAATCCCGCACCGGCGTAAGGAATGGTCTTTCCGGTTTCTGCGTCCTGCTTCACGATCTTGATGAAGCTGTTAAAGGGTGCATTGTTGATAAGGTAGCGATAAGTCGCCCCATTCTGAGAAATGAACACATCAAAGTCGGGCATCAGTTCGCTGCCTTCCCAGCCGGACACCTGATGGACGGTGTAGATGCCGTAAGGCATATCCTTGGTCTGGGCAAAGCCGTTTTCATCACAGGTGAGATAATCACGCTCGGTGTCCTCGGCAACCTCGTAGCTGCCTGCGGCTTTCAGGTACACAGCAAACTCAGCGCCGCTTTCGGGTGTTTCAATCTGTGTTTCACCGTAGGGTAGGAACCGGACGCCTTATCATATTTCTATGACAGGATTTCCGAGAACCTCCCTCAGAACCGTACGTACACCTTTCGATGTATACGGCTCCCCAGCCATTCCTAAAGCATTTTACAAAGTTCCATTATGAAGATTGACGTGGCAGTCATGGCATAAGACGAGCGTTTTGCGCTTCATATAGCTCATCAGCCATACCCAGTTAGGCATAGGCGTTCCACGTTTTCGGTATTTCTTCACAATGTCCTTAAGCTTCCTTACATGATGAATCTCCAAGGCACAATGTTCTGCTCCACATAATTCACATACATCACTGTTGAGCCTTTTCATTAACTGACCACCCTTTAATACCTGTCCGAATTGGTCGGAGATTTCTCCGGCAGGTCGGCTAACCTTTTTTAGACTGTCATTGAAGTAGGTCATCGTTTTAGGGCCTTCTTTCGTATTGTATCTGATACCAACAATACGCATGGTGCCAGTTCCATTTTTTCTGGGAACATCAATTCCATATTTCTGAATAACCTTTTTGACCGATGATTTTTCCTTTCGGGCGATTGTCTTAATCATGCTGAAATAGTGATAATACTGAAATGTGGATATTTTCGTGCTGACATCCGTTGCTAAGCAATAGTAATTGTAAAGCCCTCTGATTTCTGCGTTGTACTGACTGATAATTTCAATCACGGGCAGATTAACTCGTGCCCCCACCTGATAGGGTTTTCCCTTTTTAATGAACGGCTTGAGCTTTTCCCGAATAACATCTCCCGGCACAACTAACTGAATTGTACCGTTTACAGAGCGTTTCTTTCGACCGATTGAATCAACCACTTGCTTTGTGTTCTCTTGAGATTTTGTAATTTCGTATCCCAGAAAACGCACTCGTTTATCCGACAGATTGGTGATTTTCGTTTTTTCCCGGCTCAATTCAAGATGAAGTTCCTTTTGCATGAAACCTGCAATTCTTTCCTTGATTTCATTCGCTGTTGCCTTGCTGCCGATGATACAGACCACAAAATCGTCCGCATAGCGCACATATTTTACACGCTGATAGTTTTTATCCATAGGGTCTAAGGCAGGGATATTCTGCATTTGCCGCAGGTACTCATCCGCTTGTTCCTGATTGCCTTTCTTTTTTGCACGGTTTCGTTTGTATTGGAGAATCTGATATTCACGATATGGTCTCCGCTGTTTCCCTTTGGTGTATTCAGCAGATATTCCTTCCATGAACTTATCAAACTCGTGCAGATAAATGTTGGCCAAAATGGGGCTGATGATGCCGCCCTGCGGTGTTCCCGACAGCGAATTGTACTTCTGGTTGAATTCCAAATATCCGGCTTTCAGGAATTTCCGAATAAGCTCAAGAAATCTACCGTCATCAATCTTCTTCGAGAGTATCTTTAACAATATTTCATGGTCGATATGGTCGAAGCACCCGGTGATATCGCCTTCAATTACCCAGTTGGTTCCCCTACAGGTGCTTTTAATTTGATACAGTGCGGTGTGACAGCTTCTATTAGGCCGAAAACCGTGCGAATTATCGCTGAAAATTGGCTCGTAGATTGCCTCTAAAATCTGCCGTACTACTTCCTGTACCAGCTTGTCAGCAAAGGCAGGGATACCCAAAGGTCGCATTTTACCGTTCTTCTTGGGGATATATGTCCTTCGGACAGGTTTTGGTTGATAGCGTTCCCATTTGAGCAGTTCTATCAGTTGAGAAATTTGCTTCCTGCTAAAACCGTCAATGGTTGTCCCGTCTGTTCCGGGCGTCATATTGCCTTGCTTAGCATGGATTTTTTGATATGCCCGCAAAAAGAAGTCCTCATTGAAAAGATTTCTGTAGATACGGTCATACCGGTGTGATTCATCTTGTTTGGATTTTTGCTTTAGTATTGATAATACCGTTTCAGCTTTTTGCATTTCGCATACCTCCATTCGATTATCAATAGAATGACCTGCCGCCCTTCGCCATGTATGCGGCTTTCCCGCACTCGGACTACTATGGCGGCTCCGTTGCCATGCCGGATATTCAGTGTCATCTCCCTCGCTTTTCACACTTGGGATTTATCGCCATAGGGCATTACACATAGCATTTCTGCGTTCTGGTTTAGGCAATCTCCGTTTAGTCGTATTGATACATTGGGTGTGGTTTAGGTTTCCGTTCATTCCTTTTACATACTTCCTGTATGCCGGGACATTTTCAGAGAGTATCAGTGACGACAACGGTTTCACTGATAGAAATTGTCCATGTGCGCAATCAGTCTTCGCACATCTCCACACTTAGAGCAAAGAAACTGGATTTAAAGCAGTTTAGCCTTAACCATGCCACGCCTTTGGTCTCGCATATCCCGCTTATACACTGATTTCAAACGTATATGCTTTTCCGCCATGCTCTTGTCCCCTTTATCTTTCGATTCCGGGTTAGGCGGCTAACCAACTGGATTTCTCTCCAATCCAGTACCTCTTTAGGCATTATCAATACGCCCTTACGGACGCACGTTATCGGTGTGCTTAATAATGGCGATATTACCCTTTACGACCTGCTCGGTCACATCATTTGCCGTCTGATTATGCTCCACGGTATAAAGCTGCGGCTCTGCACCGATCTTATGAACGGTGGCATCAAGCAGATAGCCCTCGGAGGGTGTGATCTCTCGAACCGTCCAGTCGTTATCGCAGATATACTCCTTGGTAACGAACTGCCCGTTTTTGTCGGTGGTGTAGGTATCAACAAGGGTTTCGCCCTTATAGATGCCGTAAACAGCACCGGCAAGAGAAGCATCACCCTGCGCTGTGCCGGTTTCAGCGTCGCTTTTGGTAACGGTCACGGAAAACTTCTTCAAAATATTGAGGAAGCTACGGTTCGTGACCTCGTTCCAGTTGATAGGCGCAGACTGCGCTTCGGGAACAACATAGCGAATGGCAGTGTCCACTTCCTCCACGGTATAAGGTGTGGAACCGGAAATGAGGACATCTTCAAAGGTCGCCACGCCGTTTGCATCAGTTACGGCATACTCGTCCACGGCAATGCCGGAGAGCGAAGTGCCGTAAAGGTGGAAGGTCACGCCTTCGTTGAGATTGTCCTCCGAGGACTTCACGATCTGCAAATCTCCACGCTTGAGCTTGTTGTTGAAGTTTACGGTAGAAACCTGACCGGAAACCACCGTCACACGACGGGATTCCTGCGGCTCATATTTGTCGTAGTCCATTTCGGTCACGGTGTAAACACCGGGCATCAGGTTGTCGATCTGAATCTCGCCCTTGGAGTTGGTCTTGACGGTCTGATTGATGCCGTTACCAGTGACGGTAAAGGTGAGGTTATCCACCTTGCCGTCCTCCGAGGTCTTGACGATCTTAGCAGAGCCGTAGGACACCTTCAAATTGAGGAACGCCTGCACGGGGTCACTGACCGACTGTGCGTAGGTAATGACATCCTGCTTGCCGCTTCCTTGATTGAATGTTCCGTCCGTCCAAGTGATGATACCTCGGCGGTTGAACCGACCTTATTGGCGGTAATTCTTACGCTGTCAGAAGGAGCATCCGTTGCTGTGATAATGAGCTGGTTTCCGCTGACGCTGAATGAAATGCCATCCTCATTAGCGGAAAAGCTGTAATCGGAAAGCACTTGGTTGTGGTCTGTCAGGGTAGCGGTGTAACCGCTTCCGTCCCATTCCAGTTCCACGCTCTGCGCTCTGTTCGGGTTTTTGGACATAAAGCTGGGGATGGCGGAGTGACGCTGAACGCTTGCTTCAATGCTGTCATAGTAATCGCAAAACAGGTCATACAGCGGATGGGCGGTGCTGATAACGCCCTTAACAGCATCGTAGCTACCGGGGCTTACATAATCGAAGTCCTCGTCACGCTCACCGACAACGGTTTCCCAAATGAGAACCTGCGTTGCCATAGCTTCCGCCAGCGTTGCGGCATCAGCAGGGTTCTGCGAACGCCACGAGGTGCTGATGGGTCCCGTGTAACCGTACTGCATAATACGCCCGATGAACAGCTTCATATCATAGGGGGAAATGGTGCTGTTGATGTCTGAGGGCAGGTTGTCCCAATAGGTTTCGTCCTTACTGGTATAAGTGTCGCCGGTATCCTGATGCACTCCCGGCTCAATGCAGTAACAGATGTTGCCGTCATACGAGTGCATTGCTCGAATGGTAGTGTACTTGGACTCACCGGAATGCCAGCCGTTCATATACTGGAGATTGGGATGCCCCCAAGTGCCGCTGTAATCAATATTAGCATCGCCGCTTCTCGGAAAAGAAACAAGGTAGACCTCTGCTCTTTCTCCTGCGGCATAGGCAGTGGTTGTGCCAAGCCCCACAAGGGCTGTCAGGCACATCACGAGGGAAAGCAGTCCCGCCATCCCTCGCTTGAAAAGGTTCTTTTTCATTGTGTTTGTTACCTCCTTGAAAACGAAAAACGCACCGTACAATGACGATGCGTTTCGGGTGAAATGTGTTTTGTTGTTATGCGTAGCCGATATAGATTTCATAAGAGCCGTTTCCGGTCTGCTCATACCAAATCCACACATCGGTGATGTCGCCGTCCTTGGCATATCGGTCGAGATAGCCACGAATATCCCGTTCGGTGTATTTGCATTTTACACCTGCGGCGATGGGGTTATCCCAGCAATACACGGCTCCGCTGTCAAGCGCAAGTCCGATGCTCTCAGCGTAGCTCTTGGCAAAGCTAATCCAGTAGTCAATGTCAAAGACCGGCTCAGTAGGTTCTTCTTTCGGCGGTTCCGGTGGCGTCGATTCCTCAGTTGCCGGAGGTGTGGGCTGTTCTTTTTCTGTCTGGGCAGCGGTTTCCGGTTGGCGTTCGGACTCGTCTGTTTTCTTTTCAGGTTCGCTCGGCTGTGGCAGCACTGCCGTGCTGTGGTCAGCCTGATCGGGAACCTCTGTTGTTTGGGTGTCACTTTCCGATACGCTTGCCGGGAACTCTGCGGCACGGCTATCCGTTTGCGATTCTGTGCTTTGGGGACGGTCAACCTCTGTTTTCTTTTCTGCCTGAGCCGTTTCTGATTCGCTGGGGACGATGTTACTGTCCGAAGAAGAAATAGGGTCAGGCGTTTCTGCAATATGCAAGGCGTTGTTGCATCCCGTAGTCAGACACAGAAACACGGCGAGTAGAATAACTGCGATTTTGGATTTCATACGCTACACTCCCTTCGACAACATTCTACCCGATGAGAACTGCTCCGACAAAGGTGCGTTTTGAAGCGCAACTTTTTATCATACCGCGAAAACGCAGTTTTCCGAATTGTGCGAACTCCGTTTGCTCTTAGATAGATTTAACTTAGAGAGATAAAGATAAATCAGGAGATAGTTTATTTCGGATAGTCAGGTAGTTCTCAGGGGTTGGAGTGTGAGGAAGGGGACAGCAGAAAACATACTCCGTGTGCCTATCGGCTGTCACGCTCTGCCCGCTGACGAAGAAAGCGGCTGTAATGTTCCAATGCCTTGACCACATAATCCTCCGTTTGGCTTACGGGGATATTCTTCGGGATCAGGCTTCGCACCTTATCCCCACGCAGGACGATTTTCTCACGCTGGTTCGGTTTCTCCTCGCTCATAATGGCAGATACTACTTCCGGTGTGAGTTTGCCTTCCGTGAAGAACTTCCGCATACGGATAGTCTGATCGTGGGACGGGGTGCATTGGTTCAGGTCGATTTCATCAACCACCGCCCGCTGGCTGTCCTCGTCCAAATAGGATAGCTCCACCGCAGGGCGCATTTTGATTTTCCCTTCGTCCACAAGGTCAAGAAGCTCTTGGACAAGGTTCGTCAAACGGATATACCGGCGAACCTGTTCGTGACTTTCGCCACTCTCGGCGGCAACAATTTCCCGTGTGGTTTTCCCATCGAAATTCTGCACCACTGGTGCAGAATTATCTTTGCTTGGTCTACCTGCTTGCCGCTTCATCGCTTCCAGCCGCATTTTATAGGCAAACGCCTTTTCTGAGGGAAGTA
>OGPC01000656.1_pt1 | contig 29687 bp, 18 predicted proteins | sample 1552911 | NCBI WGS metagenome assembly OGPC01 (sample SAMEA2580248, study PRJEB22360) | human gut metagenome | biome: human gut; feature: human-associated habitat; material: faeces | place: Denmark | collected 2008/2010 | reverse complement strand
GAGGCGTTTGTCGGGAAGCGGAGAGACAGAAATCTTTTCATAGGCGGGATAGCCGTCAAGCGGACGGATTCCGGCGGCGTTTCCATATACCCAGTCAGCGACTGCGCCGTAAGCGTAATGATTATAGGAATTCATGTCGCGGGTCCAGAAATCGCCGTTTTCCATAATACCGTCCCAGTGCTCCCAGATAGTCGTTGCGCCTTTTGTGATCGGATAAAGCCAGGAAGGATAGTTTTCCCGCAGCAAAAGTGACCAGGCGAGGGAGATATAGCCGTAGTCCGAAAGTACATGGAGCAGGTAAGGCGTTCCGACAAAGCCGGTTTTTAACTGCACACCGGCGTCTGTAACGAGCTTTGCAAGCTGATCTGCTGCAGCCTGACAGTCTTTTGCCAGGTGGAAATGGGCGGCGAGGATGCATTCGGTCTGCGTGTGGTAAACCGGCCAGGTTTCCTGGAAAGCGGCAACGATATTTTTATAGAGCGTCTCATATTCCGAAACATCTTCGCCAAGCACGTTACCGGCTTTCATGACCAGCTCCGTGGAATGCGCATAAAAAGCAGAAGCGATTAAGTCTTCGTCAGAAGAACCTTTGTAGCTGCCGGACGGTGCATCCAGACCGAGCCAGTCGCCGTAGTGTTCTCCTCCGGTCCAGAGGTTTTTGGTCGTGGTAGAGGAGGTGATATAGCCCACCCATTTTTTCATACTGTTAAACTGGCTGCGCAGAATGTTTGCATCGCCGAATGCCAGATAAAGTTCCCACGGGCAGACACAGGCTGCGTCGCCCCAGGCTGCGCTGCTCTTTTGATTTTCGAGTATGGCGGGAATGACGTGGTCTACATGACCGTCCGGATACTGGTCTGCGGCAAGATCCGAAAGCCATTTGCGGTAAAATGCTTCCGTATCGAAATTGTAGCAGGCGGTACGGATAAATACCTGCGCATCGCCTGTCCAGCCGAGACGTTCATCGCGCTGCGGGCAGTCGGTCGGGACATCGACAAAGTTGCCTTTCTGTCCCCAGATGATATTGTCGAACAGCTTATTTAACAGCGGATTTGAACTGGAAAGGAAACCGGTGCGTTGCAGGTCGGAGCAGACGACAACTGCGGTAAAAATGTCCGGACGTACTGCATCCGCTCCGCCGGGAAAGTGATCGACACGGATATAGCGGAAGCCAAAGAAGGTCAGCTTCGGATGCCAGGTCTGGAATCCTTCTTTACAGAAATATAAAAATTTCGCTTTGGCAGCGCGATAGTTTTCTGTATAAAAGTTTCCGCGTTTGTCAAGAACTTCCGCATGGGAAAGCTCAACACAGTCGCCTGCGTGGGCGTCTAAAGAAACTTCGACATAACCGGTAATTTCCTGACCGAAATCGATGACAGTTTCCCCGGCGGGCGTAGTGAAGATCCGCGCGGGCACGATACGCTCCTGTTCGGTAATTTTTTCGCCCTGTTGGGCAATCAGCGTATCGGACGGACCGTCAAATTCCTCGATTGCAATTGGAGCGGAGGACGGATCAAATGCCGCGTCGTAGGTCTCGCCATCATAAATTTCACTGAAACGGACATTGCTTTCATATGCCGACCAGTCTGCTCCGGTCGGGAGAAGCTGCGTGTTGCCGTCTGTATAGGTAATCGTCAAAAGTGCGATCAGTCCGGCTGAAATCTGTGCTTTTTGCTGACGGTGCGCTTCATCGGGCCAGGCAAGCGGACTGCGGTACCAACCTTTTCCGACGAGGATGGAAAGTTCGTTTTCCGAAGAAAGGAGCTCGGTAACATCATAGGTCTGCACCTGCAGACGGTGGCGATAGGATGTCCAGCCGGGAGCAAGGACGAAATCGCCGATGCGTTTTCCATTTAAAGATGCTTCATAAACTCCCATTGCTGTAACAGAAAGTGTTGCGTGCGCAACAGAAGATAACGACTGATTGGGAGAAGAAAAAAGAGAAAACTGTTTGGAATAGACCGGGCAGACGTCCCCTGTTGTCTGTGCCGGACGAATCCATTTTGCGTTTGGAATCATAAACATACCCTCCTTGTTTTGGTTCGCCTTGACTTTTATGATAACAGATAGTAGCCTAAAGAAAAGCACCTGATTTTGACTGAAAATGGGGGTGAACTTGTCTTTATGTTCCGAGGGGAGATTACAGAATTCCAGTTCTATCAGAACAGGAAAGCGGAAAAACTCATTATGATGCCGTTTTGTCAGGAGGATCTTGAAATGCACGGCCATAATTTTTTTGAGCTGGCATACATCACGGGTGGGACAGCGGAGCATACGCTGGAAAACGAAGGGAAAACCATTTCTGCAGGCGATTATTTTTTTGTGGATTACGGCTGTCTCCATGGATTTCAGAACTGTAAAAATCTGACGCTGATCAACTGTCTGTTTCTGCCGGAGACGGTGGATGAAACACTGCAGGGCTGCCGGAGTTTTTCCCAGCTGTTGCAGGGCTGTCTGTTAAAATATTACCGGATGTCACTTGGGCAGGCGAAGTTTGCCAGAGTGTTTCACGACCGGGATGGACAGGTAGGGCAGCTGATGCAGGAAATGCTTCTGGAATATCAGGAGCAAAAAGTCGGATGTTATCCGCTGCTTCGGTTCAAGCTTCTGGAAATCCTGCTTCTGACGCTGCGCGGGCTGATCGAACCGGAAAACGAGCGCCCCTACAGTACGTCTGTGCAGGAGGTGCTGGAATATGTAAACGGGAACTATCAGGACAGCCTGACGCTGGGAACATTCTGTGAGCAGAAGCATTACAGCGTTGCCTATATCAGCAGGCGGTTTAAGCAGGAAACCGGGGTGACGCTGCGCGAATATGTCCAGAATGTCCGCATCGAAAAAAGCTGCGAACTGTTGGAAGACAGTGATCTGAGGGTGGTGGAGATCGCCCGCAGAGTCGGCTATGAAGACATAAAATTTTTTAATCAGATTTTTAAGCGGCGGATGCAGATATCCCCGCGGGAATACCGGAAAATCTGCATGAACCGTGCAGCAGACGGATAAAAGATATGGAGCAGAAATATCTGAAAACAGAGGAAACCAATTCAAAACAGGAGGAAGTATGGAACCGAAGGTAAGCATTATTGTTCCTGTATACAATGCACAGGAATATTTGAAACGCTGTGTGGACAGCATTTTAAGTCAGGATTACCGCGACTTTGAGCTGCTTTTGATGGACGATGGCAGCAAGGATGCATCCGGCGAAATCTGCGACGCCTATGCACAGCAGGATGGCCGCGTACGCGTAATCCATAAAGAAAATACCGGCGTGTCGGATACGAGAAATCAGGCACTGGAGCTGGCGCGGGGAACGTTTCTTCAGTTTTTGGACAGCGACGACTGGATCGTGCCGGAGGCGACAAGGCTTTTGGTGCGTTCGATGGAGGAATATAACTGCGACATGGTCATTTCCGACTTTTACCGGGTTTCCGGGGAAAGGCTGGCGCAGAAGGGCGACATCGAAGAGGACAAGGTGATGAGCCGTCAGGAGTTTGCTTCCTATATGATTGAAAATCCGGCGGATTTTTATTACGGCGTACTCTGGAACAAAATGTACCGCAGGAGCATCATCGAAGAATATCATATCCGGATGGATACCTCCATCAGCTGGTGTGAGGACTTTTTGTTTAATCTGGAATATATCCGCCATGCGGAGAGTTTTTTTGCCCTGCAGGTGCCGATTTATTATTATCTGAAGCGCCGCGGCAGCCTGGTCAGCCAGGGAGCGAGCATCACGAATACGGTGCGGATGAAGAGCAACATTTTCGAGTATTATAACGAGTTTTATAAAGACGTTTACGAGGATAAAGATTATGCCGATATCCGGCTGCAGGTCTACAGCTTTTTATGGGCTGCGGCAAAGGACGGCGGCGTGCTTCCGGGAAGCAAGAAGCTGGGGGAAGAGCGCAGGCGGATTACCCGGGAAGAAGTGGAAGGAAACGGCGCAGTGATCGGGCAGTACCGGTTCCGCAGGCTGTATGAATATGAGCTGGATCTGGCGGCGCAGAAAAATATGCTGACGTTGGATGAGGCGCTTTTGCTGTGTGCCCTCGCCCAGTGCAGCGCCTGCTACAGCGCACGCAGGCTCGGGGAAATCGCCGGAGTCGGACAGCCGAGGCTGTTTCTTGCGATGCAGAAGCTGGAACGCAAAAAGCTGATCGCACCGGAAAAGCCGGTTAAGGAAAAGAGTGCAAAGGAAAAGCCCGCCGACAGGATAGAAAGCACAGCGGAGAAAAAAGAGCGCACGGCGGACAAAAAGGAAAAAAGCAGCGAAAAGAAAGAAAAGAACCGCTTGCTCCTGACAGAGGAAGGCAGGAAGCTTTCCGGAGAGCTGCTGCGCGTGGAAAAAGACCTCTACAGCGTCTGCATGGAAGGTATTTCGGACGAGGAACAGAAGCAGATGGAAAAGCTGATGGACAAAATTCAGGAAAACATGATTCGATTCATGGTGAAAGAAGTGCCGGAGGACGAACCGGGTTTGGAGACAGAGGAAGCGGGTGAACGGAAACAATAATCTTGCGCAGTTTACGCGTCTGGTTTATGATAAGGATAAATCATGAATTAAAGTGAGGAATATTATGAATCTGCCGTCCGCGTTTTTGACGCGCATGCAGGAAATGCTGGGAGAGGAATACGAAGCATTTCTGCAGAGCTATGAATCCGGTCATTATCAGTCGCTGCGGCTCAATCCGCGCAAAACGGACCGGGAGGAATTTATGGAAAAATCGCCGTTTCATCTGACGCCGGTTGCATGGGAGAAAAACGGTTTTTATTACAGCGAAGAGGATACACCGGGCAAGCACCCGTATCACGAGGCTGGTGTTTATTATATTCAGGAAGCGAGCGCGATGGCGCCTGTCGGATATCTGGACGTACAGCCGGGGGATTATGTGCTGGATCTGTGCGCTGCCCCCGGCGGGAAAAGCACCCAGATCGGTGCTGCGATGCAGGGAAAAGGTATTTTAGTCTGCAATGAGATCCATCCGGCGCGGGCAAAAATTCTTTCGGAAAATGTGGAGCGGATGGGACTGACCAATGCAGTTGTGACGAACGAAAGCCCGGAGCGACTGTCCGCTTATTTCCCGGAATATTTCGATAAAATTTTGGTGGACGCCCCCTGCTCCGGTGAGGGGATGTTCCGAAAGCACGAGGAAGCCTGCAGCGAATGGAGTCCCGAAAACGTGGAGCTGTGTGCAAAGCGGCAGGACAGCGTACTGGACGAAGCTGCCGCAATGCTGAAAAAAGGCGGCAGGCTGGTATATTCGACCTGTACGTTTGCGCTGCAGGAGGATGAAGGCAGTGTTGCACGATTCCTTTTGCGGCATCCGGAATTTTCCATAAAAGAGACGCACCGTTATGACGGTATGGAGCCGGGCAGACCGGACTGGGCGGGAACCGAGCCCGTCCCGGACGGAATGGAAAAGACCATTCGTCTCTGGCCCCATAAGCTGCATGGAGAAGGACATTTTCTGGCGGTGCTTGAAAAAACAGGGGAAGTGCCGGAGGGATACCGGGCGCGAAGCCTGTATGGAATCCAGAAAGGAATTGCGCCCAAGGATTTTGCTGCATGGAAAGAATTTGAACGAGAAAGCCTGAAGAAGCAGTTTGATGGAATCTTTTTATTGTTCGGCGACCAGCTTTATCTTGCACCAAAGGACATGCCGGCTTTAAAAGGCTTAAAGGTGCTGCGTCCGGGACTGCATCTGGGCACGATGAAAAAAGGGCGGTTTGAACCGGCACATGCGCTGGCACTTTCACTTTCGCCCAAAGATGCAGTGCATTGCTGCAACCTTTCCGGTGACAGCCAGGAGGCAAGGCAGTGGATCAACGGCATGACGCTTTCCAAAGACGGGGAAAAGGGCTGGCAGCTGGTCTGCGTAGATGGATACAGCCTCGGCTGGGGAAAGCTGGCAGGCGGGATTTTAAAAAATCATTATCCCAAAGGGCTGCGCAAAACAATGTGACAGATGTGCTGTCTGTGCAACCCGCCGCAGGCGGAACAGGACTCTGTTTTACATATGCAGGAACCAAAAAAAGGAGGAAAACATTATGAGATTTACACTGGATTACGATCAGTACGCTGCCCTGGCAAGACAGACGGCAGCAGAGGGATGTGTTCTTTTAAAAAATGAGAAAGAGGCACTTCCGATCCGAAAAGGAGAGACAGTTTCCGTGTTTGGACGGATTGCCTTTACCTATTATAAAAGCGGAACCGGATCGGGCGGTATGGTAAATGCTCCCTATGTGACAAATATCCTGGACAGCTTAAAGGAATGCAAGGATATTTCTGTCAACGAAGAGCTGGAAGCGGTTTATCAGGACTGGATCCGGGAAAATCCCTTTGATATGGGAGAAGGCTGGGCGCAGGAGCCATGGAGCCAGAAGGAAATGCCGGTCAGCGAGGCGCTTGCACAGAAAGCGGCAGCATCCTCTGATCTTGCTGTTGTTGTGCTGGGCAGAACAGCAGGCGAGGACATGGACAACAGTGCAGAGCCGGGAAGCTATCTGCTGACAGCAGAGGAGGAGGCGCTGATCAAAACCGTCTGCAGCGCATTCAAACGGACTGCCGTTGTGTTAAACGTCGGCAATATCATCGATATGAAATGGGTGGACCGCTACCAGCCCCAGGCAGTTTTGTATGTATGGCAGGGCGGTCAGGAGGGCGGACATGCGGCGGCAGATATTCTGACCGGCGCAGTGAACCCCTGTGGTAAGCTGAGCGATACGATCGCAGCAGATATTTCGGATTATCCGTCTACGGATAATTTTGGAGATGCTGTATGCAATGTGTATGCAGAGGATATTTACGTTGGCTACCGTTATTTTGAAACCTTTGCAAAGGAAAAAGTAAGCTATCCCTTCGGCTTTGGTCTGTCTTATACGGATTTTTCCGTGGAGGTTTTGAATACAAGAACGGACGGTACGAAAGCAGAACTTACCGTTTTGGTTAAAAACATCGGAAAGACTGCCGGAAAAGAAGTCGTGCAGGTGTATGTCTGCCCGCCTCAGGGAAAGCTTGGCAAGCCTGTCCGGAATCTAAACAGCTTTTACAAGACGCAGCTGCTTACGCCAGGAGAGGGGGAGGAGGTAAATCTCGTCGTTTCCCTGGAAAAGAGTGCATCCTATGATGACAGCGGCGTAACCGGGGAGAAATCCTGTTGGGTGCTGGAAGCTGGCGCCTATGGCATCTATGTCGGAACGGATGTCCGCAGCGCGAAAAAGGTTTGCGAGGTGCAGTTAGACGAGCTGCACGTTGTTTCCAGACTGGAAGAGGCGCTTGCGCCGGTACAGCCATATGAGCGTCTGGTTCCGGTCGAAACGGGCAAAAAGGGCACAGACGGAGAGCCGGTTCTGGAAATCGGAAAACAGGCAGCGCCTCTGCGGAGCGTCGATCTGGCAGAAAGAATCCGGACAGAACGCCCGGAGGCAGAGGCCTGCATCGGCGATCAGGGCTGGAAGTTAGCGGATGTTTGTGATAAAAAGGTGACGCTGGAACAGTTTTTATCCCAGTTATCGGACGAAGATCTGGCATGCCTGGTCCGGGGAGAGGGCATGTGCTCTCCGAAGGCAACACCTGGCATTGCATCTGCATTCGGCGGTGTGACGGATTCCTTAAAGGCATTTGGAATCCCGGTTGCGGGCTGCTCGGATGGACCCTCCGGAATCCGTATGGACTGCGGAACCATCGCCTTTTCCCTGCCAAACGGCACACTGCTTGCCTGCACCTTTAATCCGGAGCTGGTGGAACAGCTTTATGAGATGGAAGGAATGGAGCTGCGCAAGAATCAGATTGACACGCTGCTGGGGCCCGGCATGAACATTCATCGCAATCCGTTAAACGGCAGAAACTTTGAATATTTTTCGGAAGACCCCTGTGTGGCAGGTACGATGGCTGCAGCTCAGTTAAAGGGCATGGGAAAATACGGTGTGACCGGAACGATTAAACACTTTGCGGGAAATAACCAGGAATTTAAGCGGCACGATGCAAACGGCGTTGTTTCCGAACGTGCGCTGCGCGAGATCTATTTAAAAGGCTTTGAAATCGCAGTAAAAGAAGGACATGCCTACAGCATTATGTCTACCTACGGACCGATCAACGGAATCTGGACAGCAGGCAGCTACGACCTGCTGACGACGATTTTGCGGAAAGACTGGGGCTACCAGGGCGTGGTAATGACCGACTGGTGGGCGAAGATGAACGAGGAAGGCGAGGAAGGCTCCCAGAGCAATACGATTCCGATGGTGCGCGCTCAGAACGACGTTTACATGGTTGTTTCGGATTCTGCTTCGAACTCTGCAAATGACAACACGATGGAGGGCCTGGCAGATGGACGGCTCACAAGAGGACAGCTGGTCAGAAATGCAAAGAATATCTGTCATTTTCTGATGCGTTCTCCGGTGATGAACCGTTTCTGTGATCGGGAATTTGATGTATGTGAAGAAATTAACAATCCGGCAAAGGATGCGATGGCAGGAAATGTGATCGCAAGCCAGAAAGTAGAAAAAGAGACAAAGCTCGATCTGACAAAGCTGAGCACCCAGAAGGGCGTGCGCGCCGGGTATCTGCTGGACGTCTCCAAAGCAGGCAGCTATCAGATGATTTTTAAAATGCATTCCGGAGAAAATCCGTTTGCGCAGCTGCCGGTTTCCATTTTTGTCAACGGCGTCCTGCAGCAGACGACGACCTTTAACGGAACCGACAACAAGATCATAGAGCGTGCGGTAACGATAAGCTTCCCGGAAAGCGGGGAAAACCAGCTGACGCTGTTCTTTGGCGAGAGCGGGGTCCGCATGGATGAAATCCTTCTGGTGCAGGAATAAAACGGCATACAAGGGCTTTGCGTACGGACTGGAGGAAACGTGAAGAAAGAGAAACAAAAAGACAGAGAGGATAGACAGATCTGCATTGTGTTTGCGACGGCGCTTCTGGCGTGCGCACTCCTTACTGGCTGCGGTGCTGCGAAGGAGGACAATCTTTCGCAGGGAATTGCGCTGGTGGAGCAGATGGACTATGAGGGCGCGCTGACCTGCTTCGAGGCGGCAGCCCTGAATAAAGAGGATATGCGTCAGGTTTACAGAGGGCAGGGGCTGGCTTACATGGGCATGACGGATTATGAGAATGCAGCGGCGAGCTTTGAAAAGGCGCTGGGGCAGAGCAGCCCGCGTCCGGATGCGATGGATTATGACATCAACTATTATCTGGCGACCGCCTATTATCGGAACGGACAGGTCGACAAAGCGATCCATGTTTATCAGGCAATCACGGATCTGAAGCCCGGGGAAAAGACCGCCTGGTACTTAAAAGGAACCATGGAACTGGAGCAGGGCAGTACGGACGCTGCGAAAGCCGATTTCGATAAGGCGGTTGAGGCTGCGCCGAACGATTACGACATCCGGATTGATATTTTCTGCAGCTGCAGCAAATACGGACAGGACGATCTTGGAAAATCCTATCTGGAAAATGTTCTGGACGGCGACAGGAAGCGGATTTCGGATTTCGATCTCGGCAGAATCAGCTACTACCTGGGCGATTATGAGCAGGCCCGTACCTCTTTGGAAAAGGCGCAGGAAAACGGCGGTGCGGAAGCAGCGTCTCTGCTCGGTCAGACCTATGAGGCACTCGGTGACTACAATTATGCGGCGAGTGTCTATAACACCTACCTGCAGAACAAAACGCCGGACGCGTCTTTGTACAATCAGCTCGGGCTTTGCAAATTAAAGGGCGGCGATTATGAAGCGGCGCTTGCAGCGTTCCAGGCGGGGCTGGAAGTAGAGGGCAATACGGCGACGCAGTCGCTGATGTTCAACGAACTGGTAGCGTATGAATACCTTGGGCAGTACGATAAAGCGAAGCTTGCGATGGATCAGTACCTTGCTTTGTATCCGGACGATGAAAAGGCACAGCGGGAAGCGGTATTTCTGCAGACGCGGTAGCCCTACACACGGACAGGACAGTATAGTCGCATGGCTGTTTAGAAAGAAATGTAGGGAATGACTATGGAGAAACGTGTAAAAATCAGAAAAACGGTTTTTGGCGGCGCGATCGCCCGTATCTGCTGTCTGGCGTTGTGCCTTTGTCTCGGATTGTCGATATCGATGACGGCACAGGCAGCATCCGGGAAAAAAGTGACGCCGGTTACGATGGCGGCAGTCGTCGGGGAAGAAAAAACGGTGACGCAGCAGGCGGATAAAACCTCTGCAGCACTTGGTATTTTACCGGCCGGCACGACGGTCAACGTATGCGGGCAGACCGGCAGCGGGAAAAGTGGCATGTACCAGATTGTCTATGGAAATGCGATCGGCTATATCACACAGACAGCCTGCCAGCCGGTCTGCGTGGATGCGGCGATGACGGCAGCGCTTGCTGCACAGGCGGAAGCGGTGAAACAGCAGGTGGCACAGGCCCAAGCAGCAGCGGAGGCACTGGCAGCGCAGCAGGCGGCACTGGCGCAACAGGCAGCAGTACAGCAGGCGGCACTGGCTCAGGCGCAGGCTGAGCAGAAAGCCCCCATTCCGGCGGACAGCGGCAACGTCATCTTCGTCGGGGACTCCCGCACGGGACAGATGGCGAATGCAGTCGGTGGAACGGCAGCATGGCCTGGTACGGCCTTTGTGGCATGCTTTGGAGGTGGCGTGGACTGGCTTTCCACCGCCCAGGCGAAAAAGGATGTCGACCAGTATGTGACACCCGGCTCAGTGATTATTCTCAATTACGGCGTCAATGATTTATCACGACACAACGATTATATTACGACGATTAACCGATATGCACAGGATTGGATTTCGAAAGGTGCGACGGTGTACTTCGCCTCGGTCGGTCCGGTCGGGGAAAACGAATACGGAAAACGCAACTGGGCGGTAGAATATTTTAACAACCAGTTAAACAACCGGCTGGATGCCAGAATCGGACGACTGAATCTGTATGTGTTTCTGACGGGCAGCGGATATACCACGCAGGCAGACGGACTGCATTATGATGGTGCAACCTACGCAGCGATGTTCCGGTTTTTGATGCAGAGCATTGGAAGAATATGAAACAAAAATACGAACACATTCAGCTTCTGAGGGCGCTTGCCTGTATCGGAGTGTTTATCACCCACCTTGCACCGAGGCTGGGAGCGACGGGAAAAGCCGCGTGGCTTGCCAATCAGGGAGCGGCGGGCGTGTATCTCTTTTTTGTCCTCAGCGGCTATCTCGCCTGCTGTGACAGAAAGCTCCCGACGGCTGGAAAAAAAGAACTGCTGACCTATTATAAAAAACGTCTGGTGCGGATTCTTCCGCTGTATTATGGGGTGATCCTTTATAACATCCTGCTGCACGGGCTGATTTTAAAGGATATTCCGGCAGACCCGCAGGGCCTGTACTGGCTTCGGTATTTTTTCCTGACAAACAGCGTGATCCCTGCGCCGAATGATTTTTGGGGAAACCTGAGCGCAACCTGGACGATCAGCCTGTTTATGGCGTTTTATCTGCTTGTGCCGGTCTTTGTGCGCCTGATCCGCGGCTGTACGAGCGCGTTTTTCTGCTATGTACTGGCATTGATTCTGCGGTATTTGTGGGTAAAAACCGGATACGGTGATTACATGATGATTTTTTACTACCTGCATTATTTTCTGCTCGGTATGCTGGTCTGGGAGATCCATCAGGCGGGAAGGCGTATCGGCGCGCAGCTGCTTGTCTATATCGGCATGCTTGCGGCAGCAGGTGCGGGTTTGGCCTTTGGCAGGGCGCAGACGGATTCGTTTATTTGGTGGTCGTGGTGCTTTGGCATGTTACTGCTTGCAGGCAGCGGCTTTCGGTTCTGCAGGAAAGGAATCGGAGGTCGGATTTCGGATGCTGTGCTGTGGACGGATCGGTATTCGTATGAGATTTATCTGGTGCATGCCGTCATTTTAGAAGGGCTCGGCATGGTGCGGGTACAGATCGGACTGCCGAACGCAGCGTTTCTGATTCTGGCGCTGCTTCTGACCGGCGCAGGTGCGGTACTTTCCAAAAAACTGATCGAAGACCCCGTCGCCGGACTTGTTGCCCGAAGCAGAATGTGATACCATAGCAGAAGCTTGGAAAACTGACGCAAGCCAGGAAAACAAAAAGGAGAAAAAGATATGATTGACCAGTTAATTGCAAATATCAAAAAGACAAATGCTCCAATCGTTGTCGGACTGGACCCGATGATGAAATTTATTCCGGAGCAGATTCAGAAAGCTGCTTTTGCGGAATACGGCGAGACGTTAAAGGGCGCTGCAGAAGCGATCTGGCAGTACAATAAGGGCATCGTGGATGCAGTAGCGGATCTGATTCCGGCAGTAAAGCCGCAGATCGCCATGTATGAGCAGTTCGGCGTAGCAGGTCTGATCGCATTTCAGAAGACCGTCGCATACTGCAAAGAGAAAGGTCTGGTTGTCATCGGCGATGTAAAACGCGGCGATATCGGTTCCACTTCTGAGGCTTATGCGGTTGCCCATCTCGGAAAAGTAGTAGTGGGAGAAAAGAGCTATGCACCCTTTGACGAGGATTTTGCAACGGTGAATCCGTATCTGGGTTCCGACGGTATCAATCCGTTCATAAAGGTCTGCAAAGAAGAAAATAAGGGCATTTTTGTGCTGGTAAAAACTTCCAACCCCAGCAGTGGTGAGTTCCAGGATCGTCTGGTGGACGGCAGACCGTTGTATGAAATCGTCGGTGAAAAGGTTGCCGAATGGGGCAGCGAGTGCATGGGCAGCGAATATAGCAATGTTGGTGCGGTTGTTGGCGCAACCTATCCTGAAATGGGCAAGGCGCTGCGCAAGGTGATGCCGAAGTCCTACATTCTCGTGCCCGGCTACGGCGCACAGGGCGGCAAGGGCGCTGATCTGGTGCACTTTTTCAATGAAGACGGACTTGGCGCGATTGTCAACTCTTCCCGCGGCATCATTGCAGCATATCAGCAGGAAAAATATGCACAGTTTGGTGCGGCTAACTATGCGGACGCATCCAGACAGGCGGTTATCGATATGAGAGAAGATATCGCACAGGCGCTGCAGGGACGCAAATAAATGTGAACGTCAATCAGTATATAGAAAAAAATCGGGTGGAAGCTGTCAGGTATCTGGCGCTTCCGCCTTTTTCGTGTAGGAAACAGCGTCTCTATATAAAAAAGAATGTGCCAAGGCACGAGGGGATGGACAAGGCAAAAAAACGTAATATATGGACAAGTCAAAAAAAACGCAATATAATAAATGAAATGTAATATATTGTAGCGAGGAAAAAAGAATGAATCAGGAAGTCAGCATAACAAAAGAACAGGTTCAGAAAGAAATGAAATATTTCCGCAGGCTTTTTCCGATTGTGAGGCTCCTGGACGGGGAAAGGCTGCTGCGAAGAAACGATGGCATGGAAGCAGAACCGGTGGAGATCGATGCACCAGAAATCTGCCATTGTTATGATCTGTGGAAATACTCGGCTCCCTGTAAGCATTGCATTGCACTGGAGGCAGTCAGAAGCAGAAAAGAAAAGTGCAAGCTGGAGATTGTGGGGAATGACATCTATCAGGTGATCGCAAGATATCTGGAAATGAATGGAAAGCCTTACGTGATGGAGCTGGTACACCGTCTGGATGAGGATGCACTGACGGATCTGGAGGAAAAACAATATCTGATTGAACAGCTGACGGGCTATAACGAGAAGCTCTATCAAGATGTGCTGACAGGTGTATTCAACCGCCGTTATTATGAAGAAAAGGTCAAAAATATGTGGGGACCTGTGGGCATTGCGATGATGGATCTGGATAATTTTAAATATTATAACGATTCCTACGGACACAATGTGGGGGATCTTGCACTCAATAGTGCTGCAAAAGTGATCTTATCCAATATCCGAAAATCAGATTTTCTGATCCGCTATGGCGGGGACGAATTTTTGCTGGTACTGCCCGGGATCCGGAAGGACGCCTTTGACAAAAAACTCAACCAGATCCAAAAACAGCTTCATCAGACCACTTTGGACGGCTATCCGGGTATCTCCCTTTCTGTGAGCATCGGAGGAGTAACGACGGTGGAAGAGACTGTGGGGACCGCTTTGGAGCGTGCGGATCGGCTGATGTATCAGGCAAAGAAGCATAGAAATCAGGTTGTGACAGAAAGCAGTACGGAGGAAATCCGTCAGAAGGTCGGAGAAAGGCTGGAACGCGACTCCGGCAGAGAGCTTGTCCTCATTGTGGATGATGCCAAGATCAACCGGGAGATTCTCTTCGAAATGCTGAAGGATAGGTTTGACATTATAGAAGCATCCAGCGGCGAAGAGTGTCTGGAGCTGCTGCATCAATACGGGACAGAAATATCTATCGTTTTACTGGATTTCATCATGTCGGGAATGGACGGACTCGGTGTTTTGAAGGTGATGAATAAAGAACATCTCATCGAAGATATTCCGGTCATCATGATTTCCAGCGAAGACTCGGAACTACATATCCGTCAGGCATACGAAATGGGCGTATCAGACTATATCAGCAGACCCTTTGATACAAGTGTTGTTCGCCAACGTGTATATAATACCATCAAGCTGTATGCAAAGCAGCGCAAGCTGATCGACCTGGTTGCAGGCCAGATGCAGGAAAAAGAGAAAAACAACCAAATTATGGTCAATATCCTGAGTCATATCGTAGAATGCCGAAACGGAGAGAGCGGACAGCATGTCCGGAATATCGGAATACTGACGAAGATTCTTTTGAAAAAGCTGATGCAGAAAACGGATCGATACCAGATGACATGGGGAGACTTAAACCGGATCGCACTGGCGTCGGCACTTCATGATATCGGCAAAATCGGCATTGAGGAAGCCATCTTAAATAAGCCCGAAAAGCTGACGCAGGAAGAATATGAAAAAATGAAAAAGCATACCGTGATCGGGTGGTCGATGCTGCAAGATCTGAAACAGTATCAGGAGGAACCGCTGGTACGTATTGCAGAACAGATCTGTCGCTGGCATCACGAGCGCTACGACGGAAAAGGTTATCCGGACGGCTTAAAGGGGGACGAGATCCCGATTTCAGCACAGGTGGTTTCCCTTGCAGATGTATATGATGCATTGACCAACGAGCGTGTATACAAAAAGGCGATTCCACATGAAAAGGCGATTGAAATGATCGTCACAGGAGAGTGCGGACAGTTCAATCCGTTGCTGATAGAATGTCTGCTGGAGATAAAAGAAGATATCCCGATTCAGCTGATGAATGCTGAGCACAGAAATAGCTGGACACCTCTGGGGGGGGGTAACACCCTCGTGGCGGGTTTGAAGACAGAAGGATAGAGGATAAGGGAAAAGGAGAGGAAAAGATGACAGTCAGAGAATGCTATGAAAAAATCGGATCTGATTTTGACAAAGTGCTGGGACGTATGGGCAGCGAAGCGCTGGTAAAACGGTTTGCAGTTAAATTTCTGGAAGACAAGAGCTTTGAGGAGCTGACGGAATCCCTGAAAGAAAAGGACGGAGAGGACGCATTCCGCGCCGCACACACCTTAAAGGGTATCTGCGCCAATCTTGGGCTGGACAGATTATACGAAATAGACTGCGAGCTGACCGAAAAGCTGCGCGGACGTCAGACCGAGGGCAGCGAGGAGTTATATCAGAAGGTGGCAGAAGCGTACGAAGCCACAGTAACCGTGCTAAAGGAGCTGGAAAATTTCTGAAAATCTTTACAGATAGTGAAGCTTGATCTAAACTGATAGGGAAAAATCTAAAAGAGCGGGGAACAGAGGAAGAAATATGCGTCTCAGGGGAAAAGGCGCAGCAGAATCAGACGATACACTGCAGTTGGGCACTGCGTGTTAAGATTCTGTTAAGAAAGAGTGAGAACGATATCACAAAGGAGACATTCTTCTTCAGAAAAATACAAATGAAAGGGAAGACACAGATGAAAATAGCGATGATAGGACATAAAGATTTCCCTTCTCGTTCCGGAGGCGTAGAGGTGGTAGTTTATGAGCTTTCGACCAGACTTGCTGCCAGAGGACATGAGGTAACCGTGTACAACAGAGGCAGGCAAAAGGGGCATAATGCTTATCTGGAACAGAACGTCAGGGTCAAGCGGATTTTTACATTTAAAAAGCAGATTTTGAATGCGATGGTCTATTCTTTTCTGGCGACATTTGATACAATATTTCATGATTTTGATGTCATTCATTATCATGCGATCGGACCCTCCGTTCCATTGTTTCTTGCAAAGCTGTTTGGCAAGCATACGGTATGCACGGTGCATGGACTGAACTGGAGAAGTGATAAGTGGGGTGGTTTCGCTTCCTTCTATCTCCGTCTGGGAGAAAAAGTTGCCGCCCGTTTTGCTGATGAAGTAATCGTTCTTTCCGAAGAGGAGAAACAATATTTTCTGCAGAAGTATAATCGGGACTCTATTCTGATCCATAATGCAGTGGAACGGATCACACCGGTTCCCTGTAATGTCATCCGGGAAAAATATGGCCTGGAAAAAGACAGCTATATTCTGTATGTCGGACGGATCTCTCCGGAAAAAGGACCGCAGGATTTGCTGGAAGCGTATCAGAAGCTCCGGCTGCAGGAACGCCTGGTATTGGCTGGCCCGATCCCGGAAACGGAATTTGGAAAAGAAATGCTCCACAAAATCGATACAGACCCGAGGGTGATCCGTACCGGACTGGTGCAGGGACAAGAGCTCGCTGAGCTGTTTTCCAACTGCAGGCTATTTGTCCTTCCGAGTCATACCGAGGGACTTTCCCTTGCCCTTCTGGAGGCAATGTCCTGTGGCGGAAGATGTTTGGTCAGTGATATTCCGGCAAATACGGTGATTACCAAACAATACGGGGCAGAGTTTGAGGCAGAGAATAGTGATTCGCTGGCGGCTGCGCTTTCGAAGGAATTGACAACTCCAAAGGACGAAGTACTGCTAAAGCAGGAAATAGAATATGTCAAAGAAAATTTTGATTATGATGCAGTGATCGAATGGCATGAAGATGTTTACAAATGTGCTCTGAACAGAAAAAATGAGAAGCGTTGGGAGCAAAATTGCTGATGAAGAAACAGGATGTGCAAATTTCAATAATTGTACCAATTTATAAGGTGGAAAAGTATCTTGTCCGGTGTGTAGAGTCACTGATTGCGCAGGATTTTTTGTCGTTGGAAATTATTCTTATAGATGACGGCAGCCCTGACCGGTGCGGAGAAATTTGTGACAATTATGCAAAAAAAGATGCACGGATTACCGCTTACCATAAACCGAACGGCGGCTTGTCGGATGCGCGCAACTACGGACTGGAGCGGGCGCATGGGGAATATGTCTTATTTGTAGACAGCGATGACTATCTGGAGCCCCAGGCCTGTGCCAGCCTATGGAAGGAAGCAAGGGCAGGCTTTGCAGATATAATTATCTCCAAAATGGCACTGGAGAAGCCCTCTGAAGGGATGGCACGGTTTGAAAAGGTGGCGGAGGATCGTTTTCAGTATCATCGTATCTATAGCGGCCCGGCATATCTGATGGGATGTCTGGAGGGTGGTGCACTTCGGGTAGAGGTTATCCGAACCATGTTTCGGCGAGATTTTCTTGTCAGAAATGACCTGTATTTTGAGTACGGTATTTTACATGAAGATGAAGAATTTACACCGAGAGCATTGTTAAAAGCGGAACGGGTTGTGTTGACAGATTATGTCTATTATCATTATGATAATTCCAGAAGTGATTCTATTATGAATTCCACGGCCTTAAACGCAAAAAAAATTGCGGACAGGGTGAAGATCTACGATGGACTGAGAAAGCTTTATAAAACAGTAAAGCCCCGGAAGCTGCGCAGGCTTCTGGAAGATGATCTGTCCTGGAAATATATTGATTGCTATTGTGCCAGTGAACCAAAAAGCAGAAAAAAGCTTGGCGTAAAGAGACTTGTCGTTTTAAAATGTGCCTATAAAGCCAGACGCAGAGCAAAGGCTCTTGTCTTTGCACTTGCGCCGAATCACTATGCAAACCGGATGCGGGAACAGGCGCTGGTACGCAAGGTACATCAGAGAAGAAGCAGCAGTAAAGCTTTGCCAATAGAGAGAGAACCTGCAAAAAACATAAAACATACGGAAAAGAAAGCTGGAAAAAACAGATTAAAAAAAAGAATGACGTTTCTGGCGAAGTTTCTGTTTTTGATCCTGCTTTTGGCAGGCGGACTTGCCAAAAATATTTACGATAACCGGACGAATTATACGGCGGAATTTTATCAGGTCAGCTCCCGAAAGATGACACACAGTATTCGGGTAGCTTTTCTGACAGATGTGCATTTGCGGGAATACGGAATGGATAACGGCGATCTTGTAGAGGATATAGAAAATCTTTCACCGGACCTGATCCTGCTTGGGGGAGACCTTGTAAAGGATACTGTGGATTCTTATGACAATATGATCTCCCTCTGCAGCCAGCTGACAGAGATCGCACCGGTATGCGGTGTGCTGGGCAACCATGAGGATGTGAAGATTTATCATCAGGGAGATGAGGAACTGGTAAAACGCTTCGAAGATGCAGGCGTGAAAATCCTGCGGAACGAAGAAACGTCCTATTCTCTGTATGACAATACGGTCAGTGTGATCGGTATAGAAGGAAAACCGGAAGATTTTGCAAGCTATGGAGCGAAAGAGTGTATGGAGGCGCAGGAAGCAGAGGATCAATATGATCTGCGCATCTGTATTGCGCATGTGCCTACTTATTTCCCGGAGAAGCTGGGAAATTACAGCTTTGACCTTGGACTTGCAGGACATACCCACGGCGGAATTGTCCGTTTGCCGAAGCTGGGCGCTCTTTATTCTGCGGAAGAGGGACTGTTCCCGGAGTATGGAGGAGGTGTCTATACCCTTGACAACAAGGCGACGCTGATTGTCAGCCGTGGACTGGGAGATTCCGACAAATGGCCGAGGATCAATAATGTTCCGGAGCTTTCAGTGATCGATATTAACTAAACCTTCCAATGCCGTAAGTAGGATAGTGCAATGAAAGAAATTAAAGGAAAAGTGAAAAGAGCAGTTCAAATACTGTGGGAAAACAAATATCGGATGACATATTATATGCTGATCTTGTGCATTTTGTTTGGATGCATTCATTATGCGGAAAGCGGCATTTGGTCCAGCGCGAATATTTCATTTAATTATTCAGAGGCATCCCTGGGCTTAAGCCCGAATAAAACCCGTTTTAACGCCTATGAAATCGTTTCAGAGGAGGTTATGCAGCGTGCCATCGAAAAAGTTGGTTTGCAGGGAAGCATTTCCGCATCGGAGCTTGCCAGCCATGTCTTCATCACTCCGGAAGGAACGGGACATGTGGGCGGAAGTGACGATTACATCAGCACATCCTATAATATCAATCTCAATGCAGACGGATTGGAACTGAAAAATCGGACAACCATCAGTCTGCTGAAAAGTATCTGTGAAGCATACCGTGAGTTTTTTCAGAAAAACTACTGCGATAATCAGGACATGTTAAAGGAAAAACTCGAAATTACAACAGATTGTGAGCCCTACCTGCGTCTGAATGAGCTGGAGCTGCGGGCAGAATGTATCATGCAGTATTTAAATGCGCGTCTGAGCGAAAACAAGAGCTATGTCGATACCGAAAATCCGGATTCGTCTACCAATAACTTCACGACGCTGAGCAAGCAGATCAACAATATTGTGGATTATGATATTCCGAATGTGAAGGCCTACGTGATCGAAGGAGGGATTGCAAAGGATGCTTCCCTGCTGATCAGCATTCTGGAGTACAAAAACAAAATCGACGATATTGCCGCACAGAAGGAAATGGCATATTATGATGCCAACAAAAACGGAATTTCCGTATATGAAAAGTCCATGACATCCGTTGTCATGATCCCGACGACAGATGAGATGGAAGAATATTACATGTCCCGGACAAAGACTGCAATGGACAATATGGCGCGTTCTGCGGACAGCTCGCTGCAGGCAGCGACGGATTATCAGTCGGAAATCGTGGATACCAGTTATGTAGTGGAGAAGATGCAGACGGTTACCGATGATGCAGGGCGTCTGAAGGAAGCACAGGATATGATCAACAAGCTGGAAAGCGGAATCAATGAGATTTCGGATCAGCTGTTTATATTGGATAAGGCATATATCAGATACAAGTCACAGAACTATGTCTCCTTTACTTATAATAATGCGTCCTTTGCTCAACGAATTAACGTAAAAAAGACAGGAATGAAAGCTGCAGCAGTTCTGGCGTTTATGGTGGGCTTGAATTCTCTGAGGAAAGTCAGGAAGAACAGAAAGGGCATAAAGAAAAGTGAAAAAGTTTGAGATTTTGCGATATCTGAAACGTTTCAGTATGCTGATTTTTTTGCTGACGATGGCAGGGGCGGCAATGATTTACCTGTATGCGCAGGGAAAGCAGCAATATACAGCATCTGTTGTTTTGAAGTACACAAATGACGGCATAAAGGACGGCTATGCCCCGGACGGTTCTGATCTGGATGTGAATGAAATCTATTCCTCTACCGTAATTGCACAGGCGATGGATTCTCTTGGAGCATCCGGAAGACTGACGACAGTACGATCGAACTGCAGCGTTACACCGATTATTTCAGAGGAACAGGAGAAGATCAACGATGCACTGATCGAAAAGGGAGAAGAAGTCACCTATTTTCCGGATACTTATAAGGTGAGTCTGGTGGTGGATGGAAAGCTGGGCGGCAGCTATGCACGCAATATGCTGGATGCGATCATGCAGAGCTACTGTACCTATTATACGGAAAAATATGTGGAGCAGAAGCTGTCCCTGAATCCGTCCAGGAATCTTCTGGATAACGGTTATGATTATTATGAATGTGTCCGTATCCTCGAAAACGATACCAACGATATGCATGATTTCCTGCTGGCAAAGCGGGAAAGCTACCCGAACTTCAGATCCTCCCAGACAGGCTATACGTACAAAGATCTCTGTGCGATTTATTCTGAACTGAAAAAATATGAGATCCCGAAGCTGTATGCATATGTTCTGGATGGACCGCAGATACGGGATGGTAAGATCCTGCAGAAATTTATTGCAAACAGCATTGCAGATTCCCAGAACAGTGAAGCGGTTGGAACACAGCAGCGCAGCGAGATCGAAAGGCTGATCGCTTCCTATGTGGAAAAGAATGCCGGAATTCTGAAGAGCTATTTTACAGAGGGCGGAGACAATGTTTCGTCTAATTATATTCTGGGAACCATCGAGGATGCAGGAGCCGGTGAAAAGGCGATCACAACCTACGATAACCTGATCCTTGAGCTGGTCGGAATTGATAAGACCATCGCGGCAGACAAGATCGACCGTCAGTTTTTGGAAGAGACCCTGACGGCCTTTCAGAACGTGTCCTTTGGCGGAACAGAGGAAGAGCATACCCAAATGGAGCAGATGATCAATGATTATGAGAACGAGCTCCAGGAATATTACGAAATCGTCAATACCAGCAGTAAGGAATTGAATCTGTATATCAGTGCGGATTATCTGAAAATGGTCAGCTCTGTCCGCGTAGCGCCTTCGATCAATATCAAGCTCTATATTATGCTCGCGCTGGTATTGTTTTTCGTGATCGGCTGCTGCGGAGCAGTCCTTTTGGGACGAATGTCGGATATCGTGGACTATCTGTTGTATGTCGACAAGAAGACAGGGCTGCCGAACCGGGAAAAGTTAAATATTTATATTGGAGAAATGGCGGGAAAGGTTCTGCCGGAAGCTTTCACCTGCTTTACTTTGAGTCTGGATAATCTGTCCGAACTGACAAAGCGGTTCGGATATACCGTAGGCGATGGCGTGTTAAAGGATTTCGCCGGACTGGTACAGCTGATGGGAGATACGGAAGGCATGAGAGGATATAATGGAGTTGGCCGCTTTGTTGTATTTTTTGAAGAGTGCAGCAGCAAAAAGGCAGCAGCCATGATCCGGATCCTGGACAATCAGGTAGAGGAATATAACAGCTTAAATCCGGAATATCCGATCCGCTATACGGCGGCGTGGGCAACGACAGAAGAAACAGATACTTATGAAATCCGAGAGCTGCTGCGCCTTTCACAGAAAAAATGGAAGCAGATGGAGAAAGAAAAAAAGGATAAGACAGAGGAGGAAACGTGAAGGATAGACGTTTTCATTATGTTGATGCAGCCAGGGGTATTGCGGTGCTCCTGGTTATCTATGGTCATACCTTTCGGGAGAGTATGCGGGCAGCCTATGCGTGGTGCGATTTTTCCTATACGCTGGTGTATCGGTTCCACGTCTCGCTGCTGTTTCTGCTCTCCGGTTTTGGGTACGCCCTGACGCTTGAAAAAAATAAAACCCTGACGGAGTGGCGTTATTTGGGAAAAAAAGCAAAAGCTCTTTTGTTGCCGTGGTTTTCCTATTCCGTCCTGATTTATGTGATATTTGTCGCTGCGCAGCTTTTTGCACCGTGCAGGGCGCTTTTGGAAAATACTGCCTATCAGAAAATTCCCCCGGCAAAATACCTGGCTGCGATGCTGAAAAATGAAAATCCTTACAGCTTTCATCTTTGGTATCTGCAGACCCTGTTTTTATTTACAGCAGTCACTTTTTTGAAGGATAAGTTTCTTTCAGAGAAGTATGCCAGAAGGGCAGCAATACTTCTGATTCTGGCACTGCCGGCATTTTATACGTTGTTTTGCAGGGATTGGGTATGGGTTTTCAAGGGATTTTTCCAGAAATATCTCTTTTTCCTGCTCGGGACGCTGCTTGTACGGGAAAAGGTGGAAAAGAAGGCTGGAATTCTGGCAGCAGTGGGAGCGTGCAGTTTCGCAGCGCTGGTGCTGGAAATTTGCTTTTTGCCGGTAGAGATTTATGACAATCCTTATATAGATCTAGGGATGTCCTATGTGGATAATGCGATTACGGTCGGTGTCTGCCTGGGAATTTTGGCGGTATGTATTCTGTGGAACCGGTACCTGGGACGCCTTGCGCAGTTTGGCAGAAATACGATGCGGTACTATCTGTATCATCAGCCGTTTTGCTGTGCCCTGCTGGGGATGCTTCTGTATGAGAAGCTGCATTTTTCTGCTGTGGCAACGGTTGCAGCCTGTATGGTAAGTGCGATTGCACTGCCCTGGCTGTTCGGAAAGCTGATCAGGCTTTGTCGACTGGATGACATTTTCAAGAAAATCGGTCTTCCGGCGTAACAGACAGGAAAGAGGAAAGGAAAACGATGGTGCGATGAGCGGAGCGGAAACAACGACAAGCAGTGAAAAAAATAAACGGGTAATCCTGAATATTATAACGGCAATTGGATATCAGGTTGTCATTGCGGTGTTTGGTCTGGTACTTCCCAGACTGTATCTGGTTAATTTTGGCTCAGAGGTAAATGGACTCAACAGCACCATAAAAAATATTTTTGCATATCTGTCCCTTCTGGAGGCGGGGGTTGGACTCTCGGCACAGTATTCCCTGTATGGACCTGTAGCAAAGGGCGATACCGGGAGCATCAATGGGATTTTGTCTGCAACACGCAGGTTTTACCTGAAGACGAGCGTGGCATATACTGCGATTACAGTTGGATTTGCGCTGTTATATCCGCTGATTATAAAAACGGAGCTGGATTATTTTACGGTCTGCTGCATCATCCTGCTGTATGGTGTGCCTGGAATTGTACTGTTTTCGCTGCGGGGAAAGTACAATGCATTTCTTGAGGTAGAGGGAAAGAAATATGTCGTGACATCCCTGGCGATGGTCACAATGGTCATTTCCAATCTGTTAAAGCTGATTTTTCTGATGATTTCTGATAATTTGCTTCTGATCCAGGCCACCTACTGTGTACCTTCGATCGTTCAGGTTGTTTTTATCATTTTTTATGTGCGGAAGCATTATCAGTGGATCGACTGGAAGGCAGAGCCGGATCACAGTGCTCTGGCCCAGAAAAACTCTGTTCTGATCCATCAGATTTCTTCCTGCTTATTTTCCAATACGGATACGGTTATTATTTCCTTTATGTGCGGAATGAATTATGCCAGCGTATATGCGGTATTTTCGCTGTTTTTTGCAAATTTCCAACAGTTGATCACAGCGTTTTCCAATGGAGTGACGTTCCGCTTCGGACAGTTGTATCATAGCAGCCGAGAGCAGTTTGAACGGGCGTTTGAATGGTATGAATCCCTGTATTATATGTTTGTGTTCTGGGTCTATACGGTGATCACGGCATTTTTGATGCCCATCATCCGTCTGTATACCAGCGGAATAGCGGATGCGTCGATCTATGACAGCAAGAAGATGCTGCTTTTGTTTGCGGCATGGTCGATCCTGTCCTGTGTGGAAATGCCGCTGATCCAGCTGCAATCCATCGCCGGAAAATTTGATGACACGAAAGGACAGGCTGTCCGGGAAATGGTTATCAATATCCTGGTCTCATTGATCTTGACCTGGCGGATCGGAATTGCAGGCTGTCTGATAGGAACCCTGGCTGCACTTACCTATCGGACCATAGCGCTTTCCCGGTACATGTTCGGTAATGTCCGTCCGGGAAATGCAAAACGGAGCATAAAAAAGGTCGCAGTCAATGCGGCAGTTGCAGCAGTCGTGTTATGGATACTCGGGCTGGACGGCTGCAGGGCGGTCAATTACTTTTATGTTGCGGGAATTGCAGTATTAAATTCCCTGTGGATTGCGGCACTCTATCTCCTGGTGAATGTTTTAACAAACTTAGAGGAATATAAAGGTCTATGGAAAGAATTGTGCAGATGGCTGAAAATGCGTTCCATGAGATGACAGACTGATAAGGAGTTTGCGGTTGCGTACTTTATCTGAAATTATCGTAAAAAAAGACTACACAGTGAAACAAAAGCCACGCCCCTTTTTGGATCAGAACAATCCGGTTATCCAGAAAGGGCTGCGGCTCTGCTTTATTTTTCTGTTGACAGCCGCAGGTCTGGGAGAATGGAAAACGTTAAACAATATGCTTGGCGGTCTGCCGAAGGCGATCACAGTCGGTATCATTTGTATGACTATAGCATATGCGATCATTTTTCCGGATCTGAAACGTTTCAAACAGCTGAAAGGACCTACGCTGTTTTACATGTCCCTGATCACAGCTCTGCTTTTGTGGTCCATGGTGATCTGGATTTTGAATTTTATGAATCTCTCATCCATGATCCGGGGCTGTTCCAAGGTGATCTTCCAGAGCATTGCGATTTTGACGGCACTTTCCGGTGTGTATTTGTTTGGTGCAGAAGCAGTGGATCTGTTTGCGGTCGCCATGTGCCTGGCAAACGGGGCGATCATGGTATTGGAGATTCCATCCTTTGGTATTGCAGCGAGTATACAGTCCCTGATCACCTGTCTGGTGACCTTCGGTGATGCGGAGGGCTATGCAAGAAATCTGGAAATTCATGACCTGACGTTTGTATTCGGACAGCTTGTGCTCTATTATGTGGTGTTTGCACCGAAAGATACACGCAGGGAAAGAAAAAAGCGCTGGCGGATGATCTTACTGTGTACCTTTTTCTTTCTGGTCGGAATGAAGCGGATCGCCATTCCGGCAGTCGTTCTTTTCGTTGTGCATTCGTTTTTTTTGAAAAATAAAAAGTTTTTAAAGCCCTTTCTGATCCTACAGGGTCTTTTGTGGATTGCGTTCTTTTTCCTGTATGTTTACGGGGTTCGGACGGGAGAAGTGTCAAAGATTATGAATATGGTCGGAATCGACATGATGGGGCGTGATTATTTGTGGCAGCTTGTCGGAGAGCATTATGATTTTTCCATCGGCTATATGGGACACGGTTTTGAATATGTGGATTCGATCGTTGCAAACTGGTACAGCTCCGGTCTGATCAACCATCCCTATCCATTTCACAATGATATTTTGAAAGTATTTGTGGAAATGGGTTTCCCGGGCTTTATATTGTGGTCCGGCATCCAGTATGTGATAGGTCCGATTTTCTGGACGAAGTATGCGGATAACAACACGGCGCTTTTGTACATGGCGGATCTTGGATATATGACGATCACTTATCTGACGGATAATACGGCATTTTATTTCTGGAGCACGATGGCGCTTCGGATTATTGTGCTTTCTTATGCTGAAAAACGGCATCAGCCGCCCAAGAAGGAGATCTGGAAGCCCAAAAGCAGGGCGGAAATGCAGGAACAGATCCGAAGCATGATGCAGGAGGGATAAAGAGGAGGAGAAAACCAAATGAAGACACCAGGGATTTCCTTTGTGATTCCGGTTTACAATATGGAGCGTTATCTGCCTCGGGTCATCCAATGTCTGAAAGCGCAGACAATGCCCGGGTTCGAGGCGATTTTCGTCAATGACGGTTCCAGGGACAACAGCCTTGCGATCTGTAAGAGCGCTGCGTCAGAGGATCCGCGGTTTCGGATCATCGATCAGCCCAACAAAGGTGTGGCAAAGGCGCGGAATGCAGCGCTGGATGCAGCGCGGGGCGAATATGTCTGTTTTCTGGACCCGGACGACTGGGTGGAGCCTGACATGGCGCAGGTGTTATATGAGGCTGCAAAAAAGGAAAACGCAGATATCGTGATGTTTGGAATTTACAATGATTATTACGATAAGAACGGCAACTGTGTGAAGACGTTGATCGATGGTCCTGCGCTTTGCGGCGTATATCGGGGAAAACCGTTTCAGGAGCATTTTGATGTGCTGGCATCCTACTATCTGGTTGCCACGAAAATGCTGCGCAGGGCGTGTATTGAGGCAGCCCATCTGAGATTCCCGGAGCGGACACTCGGGGAGGATGGTCTGTTTTATGTAGCGTTTATGCGGCAGAATCCGTCCTGCCTGGTAGCGATCCAAAAGCCGCTGTATCATTACACGTTTGCACGCAGCGCGTCACTTTCCAACTCCTGGCATCCGGAGCGGCTGCAGGACAATTTTTATTTAAGCGATGCGGTCTGGAGCGTGGTAGAGGACTGGGGACTGCAGGACAGTGAAATGCATCGAAAGAAAGCCTGTTACTGTACGGTGCGGGATTTGCAGCTCGGCATTAAAAATGTCTGCAGCGGTCCTTTGTCTGCCAAAGAGCGGACAGCTTGGCTGCAAAAAACGGTGAAGCTGCCGCGGGTGGAAAACGCAATAAAAAATACTGCAGTAAAGAGCTTTCACAGCAGAAATGACCGGATTAAGCTGCTTTTATTAAAGCTTCATCAGTATAGGGCGGTTATTTGGCTTTCCAGTCAGAGACACCGTTGACAGGCGAACCGGAAAAAGGATGAGAGGGAACATGAGAAAAGTTGTAAGAGCGCTGTGTTATCTGAAGGAACTATGCCTGATGGCCTTTTTTAAGCTGTTCGGTGCGGTCTGCAGGTGCTGCAGTGCCAAATATCGGGAGCTGTGGCTGGTATGTGAGCGCGGAAACGATGCGCGGGATAACGGTTACTGGTTTTACCGGTATTTAAAAGAAGAGCATCCGGAAATCAATGCGCGTTATGTGATCGAGACAGACAGTGCTGACCGGGCGAAAATCGAGGCGTTGGGAGGAATGGTTCCGAGAGGGAGCTTTTCTCATTATCTGGCGTATTATTGCGCGGATTTTCTGGTTGGCACGCATGTACAGCCCTGTGCGCCGGATCTGATTTTATTTTATCATCTTGCAGGAAAAGGAATCCGGGCGAGGGGAAAACAGGTTTTTTTGCAGCATGGCATCATCAAGGATGAAATGGAATGGCTGCACCGTAAAAATATGTATATGGATCTGTTTGTCTGCGGAGCGAAGCCGGAATATGAATACATCCGCGATACGTTCGGATATCCGGAACACGTGCCGCAGTATGTCGGGCTGGCGCGATTTGATAATTTGATCCGGGCAGAGCGTAAAGAGAAGATGATTCTTGTTATGCCGACCTGGCGCGGCTCCCATTACCCGACAGGGGAGGCGTTTCGAAAAACAGCGTATTATGAGCACTTTCAGTCTTTGCTCTGCTGTAAGGAACTGGAGCAGCTTTTGGAACAGCAGGATTATCGGCTCGTTTTTTATCCCCATATTGAGATGCAGAAGGACAGCCGGAGATTTAAATCGGGCTCGGACCGGATCACAATCGTGTCGAAGGAGACCCATGATGTGCAGAAGCTTCTGATGGACTGTGCACTCCTGGTGACGGATTATTCCAGTGTCTTTTTTGATGTGGCGTTTTTGCGTAAGCCTGTTGTGTATTATCAGTTTGACGAAGAAGAGTTTCGTAAATATCATTATCAGAAGGGATATTTCGATTTCCGCCGGGACGGGTTTGGACCGGTATGTACGACACAGGAAGCGCTGCTGGAGGCCCTGACGGAGAGCTTTGAAAACGGCATGGAGATGCAGACAGAATACGCGCAGCGTACAGAGCGGTTTTTCCCGCTGCATGACGGAAATAACTGCCGGCGGACGTTTGAAGCGATTGTAAGGCTGAAGGAAAGGAAGGAAAAACATGCTGCGGAATCAGAGAGCTTATCAGTTCATTTATGACTGGACGAAAAACCGCTGCGCCGCTGCAGTCGGCGCGTGGGGCGGAAGAATGGTCGGACGGGCTGCCGTCGGTCTGCTTGGATGCTTAAAAAAAGAACAGATGAGCGAGAATGCGCTTTTGCAGGCGGCAGAGGCGGCGAAAAAATGCTATCTCAGACCGGCAGCGGATACAGATGGCTGGCAGGCGCTGCAGCCCTTTGGGCAGACAGAAGTCCTTGTTTCCGTCATCGTTCCGGTACATAACGGGGAGAAGGATTTAAGGCAGTGTCTGAACAGCATTCTGGCGCAGGAGTGCGGCAATACAGTGGAAATTATTGCAGTCAACGACAATTCTACAGACAGCAGCGGCGATATCCTGGAGGAATATGCAAACTGGGGAGAAGTCAGAAGGGTTGAGCTGACGAAAGAAACCGGTGGAAGTGCAGCGAAGGCACGCAATGCCGGGATTTTGCAGGCAAAAGGAGAATATCTTCTGTTTGTGGATTGTGACGATGTACTGTTGCCGGGAGCGATTTCGGCGCTTTTGCGGAAAGCGCAGCAGACCGGTGCGGATATCGTGCAGGGCGGCTGGCAGTATCTGGATGGAGACGGGAAATTTGGGGCAGCACAGCGGTTTGCAGAACATATTTATGAAAAACGCACGGCATATGACTGTCTGGATTTGCCGGGGACTCCGTGGGCGAAGCTGTATCGTCGGAGCCTGTTTGATGAGATCCGGTTTCCGGCAGGATATACCTGCTTTGAGGATGCGGTCATCCATTTTCTGATTTTTCCGGCGGCTGAAAAGATTGCTTCCATTTCGCAGGTGGTCTATGCATGGCGGAGAAATGCAAACGGAATTACGTTTACCTCGCAGGGGACGAAAAAGGCGGTGCAGGCATACTGGATCGTGGAAGAGCTGTTGGAGCAGCACAGAAGGATCAAGCAGCCGTGGGACGAACTGTTTTATCGAAATCTGACGCTGCAGCTGTCGAATTACTGTTATGTGTGTGTGGCAGGGCTTACGGAAGAAGAAAAACAGGGCGTATTTGCCTGTTGCTGTCTGCTTTACCAAAAAAATGCGGGAGATTATGAAGCAAAACATGCGCCGTTTGCAGTCCGGACAGCGCACCGGGCGCTGATGACCTCGGAGTATGGACTGTGGAAGCTGCAGGGAAAGTGGTTTCCGTTGATTGCATAATAAGTAGGGACGGAAAGAACAGGAAAAGATTGAAAAATAAAATTTTTCAATCGCGAGATTTGTGTCTGCGCGCACTTGA
>OGPC01000624.1_pt1 | contig 31006 bp, 26 predicted proteins | sample 1552911 | NCBI WGS metagenome assembly OGPC01 (sample SAMEA2580248, study PRJEB22360) | human gut metagenome | biome: human gut; feature: human-associated habitat; material: faeces | place: Denmark | collected 2008/2010 | reverse complement strand
TCGGCCAGCAGCTCGCTTGAGACCAGCATGGCAACGCCCGCCACAGAGATAATGGTCAGGCTGCGGCGCAGCAGGTTTTTCAGTTCGTCCTTATTGTCCGCGCCAAAGTGGTAGCTGACGATGGGCGCACAGCCCTGCGCATAGCCAATGAACACCGCCGCGAACACAAAGCCCACATACATAAGCACGCCGTAGGCCGCAACGCCGTCCGCGCCGAACAGCTTGAGCAGCTGGATGTTGTACAGCGCGCTGACCAGCGACATTGAGATGTTCGTCATCAGCTCGCTCGCACCGTTTGTGCAGGCCTTGAACAGCTCCCACAGGCTGAACAGCGGCTTGGTGAAGCAGAGCCGGCAGCCGGGACGGCGCTTCATAAAATAGAAGATCGGGGCCACACCGCCGACCATCTGGCTGATGACCGTGGCCGATGCCGCGCCGACCAGCCCCAGCCCCGCCACACCTACAAGGACGAAGTCCAGCACCATATTGGTCGCACCCGCTGCCACCGTGAAGCAGAGGCCCAGCTTCGGCTTTTCGGCTGCGATGAAGAAGCTCTGGAACAGATACTGCAGCATGAACGCCGTCTGAAATGTCAGCAAAATGCGGCCGTAGGTCAGGCAGCTGGGCAGCAGCTCCGGCGTTGCGCCCAGCCGCAGGGCCACAGGCTCCAACAGCGCAAGGCCGAAAGCGCTGAACAGCACACCCAGCACGGCGGTTGCAACCACCAGCATACTGAACAGCCGGTTTGCGCGCTTCTCATCGCCGGTGCCCAGCGTCATGGCAACAAGGGCGCTGCCGCCCGTGCCGATCATAAAGCCGAGGCAGCCCAGCATCTGAAGATACGGGTAAATCAGGTTCAGCGCCGTGAACGCCGTTTTACCTGCATAGTTCGAGACAAAGAAGCCATCCACGATCGTGTAGATGGAGGTAAAGATCATCATGATAATGGGCGACGCCGTGAATTTCAGCAGCCGCCCCGTGGTAAAGTGGTCGGACAGCTGGATCTGGTTTGATTTTGACATAAATGCTCCTGTTTTTGCGGCAAGCACGCATGTAGGGGCGACCATTGGTCGCCCGCCAACCTGGCGCAGCAACGCGTTTTCAGGGAAGATGTTTCACAGACAAACAGGCAGGAGCGAGCAATGCTCGCCCCTACAAAAGCTTTTTGATAGTCTGCATAAGTAAAGCGGGGACGCGGCCTTCGGTATATCCGTTGGCTGCGTCCCCGCTTTTTTTGCTTATGTTTCGTCTATACGGCCGGGCGGTACTAACACCCGCAGAGCATGACTTTGGCTGAGAAGGTGCCATTCTGATAGGTAAAGGTACTGGTCCCGCCGTTTTTCTCTGCAATATGGGTGACGGATTGGATGCCGATGCCGTTTTCCCTCCGCTTTGATGAGCGGAAAACGCCGTTCTTTTCGTTGACTTCGCCGTCATACGCATTTTCAACCTCGATAAGAAGAATCCGGTCGGCATGTACATAGGCGGTTATCTCGATCTGCCGCCTGCCCGGTGCGGTGCGAAGGCTCGCCTCCAGCGCATTTTCCAGCAGGTTGGACAGCACCATGCACATATCGATCTCATCGATCGGCAACGCTTCCGGCAAATCGAGCTTGGCGCGGAAGGGGATCTCATCGCGCTTTGCCATGGCGCAGTAATAGCCGACAACACTGTCCGCCGCACGGTTTTCACAGAAGCACATATCGAGATTCGGGATGCGGGAGACGGTTTTTGCAAGGTAGCCCTTCAGCTCCTCCAGATCACCCGCCTCGGCCAGCGCGGAAATCTGCTGTAACTGGTGGCGCATATCGTGCCGTGCCTGCCGCGCTTCCTCAATGGCGGTCCTGAGGCTTTCATACCGCTGCTGCTGCATCGAAAGGAACTGGTTTTCCTGCTGCAGCTTCGCATTGCGGTTGAGGCTGGTTGCCATCAGCAGAAAAATCGCATTGAAGCAGAACATAAAGACCAGAAGTGCGCTGCTCAGCACAATATAGCCCTGCAGTACGCGGCCGGTCTGGAGCGTTGATTGATAGCGCGGGATCATGAAAAGGTTCAAAAGGATGAACGCCAGCGGCAGGACCCAGAACACATACCATGTCTGCGCAAAATTGTCGTCCTCGACCATCGCACGCACCGTATGTGTCGCGGGGTAATACGCGGCCAGCACGATGATCCAGCAAACGGCGTTATAGAACACGCAGGCGCCCAGGCAGAGCCACGGCTCGTCCGTTGGCAGCTGCAGGTTCCGGATGATCGCGGCGCTGACGGCGCGGGACAGGCTGTTCACGCACGCGAACACTGCGCAGACGGACAGCGCAATCGTGCCGGATTTCCAGAGGGAGATGGTAAGCGTTCTGGTATACAGGCAGATCGCAGCCAGCGCGACCCCCGCAAGGGCAAAGACCGTGGAAGCATGAAGCCGATAGCAGGCAAGCCCGCTGCCGATGCACAGGCACGCCATCAGAGGAAAAAGCCAGACGGCCAGCCTTCCGGGTGACTGCTTCAGATAGGCTTTCACAGGGAAATAGCCAAGCAAAAGGCCGGGGAGTACGACGAGAAGCTCCAAAATCGGACGCAGAATATCCTTCATTTCATACGCTCCCTTTGCAGCAGAAATTCCATAAACGCCTGCCGGGCAGGCTTCAAAAGCTCCTGACTGACATAGACGCTGCTGCCATCCGCCATGCAGAAAGCGCCGTCCCGAAAATCAGCGGCATGCTCTAAATTGACGATCGTGCCTCTGCCGCATACGAAAAAACGGGGATCTTTTTTCAGAGGCTCGGTGAACACCTTGAAGCTTTGGCGTGTGACCAGCGTTTTCAGGGCAGTCGTGCGGATATTGATGCAGTGTGCAAAATGCTCTGCCGAGATAATGTCCCGGTAGCAAAGACGGACATCGCTGCCGCTGACCTTCACCGTCAGGACCGGCTCGGGGCGGGGGAGTTTTGCAAGCATCTCGGCAAGCAGGGCGGAAAGCTCCTCCTCGGAAAAGGGCTTCACGAGATAGTGGAGCGCACGCACCTGAAAGCCCTCCAGCGCGTGGTCGGTCGAGGTCGTGGTAAAGACCAGAAGGCAGTCTGTGTCCGTTTTGCGCAGCTCCTTTGCAGCGTCCATGCCGCTCATCCCGTGCATGTAAATATCCAGAAACGCGGCGGTAAAGCGCTGCTCTTTTTCTGCGGCGAGAAAGCTCTCGCCGCTTTCAAATTCCAAAAGCTCCGCCTTTGCGCCGCACAGGTTCAGCTGCCGTGCAAGGCGCGTTTTCAGCTGCGTGCGCTCGGTCTCAAGATCATCCACAATTGCTATTCTCATGCCGGACTGGCTCCTTCCGGAAAGTTTCTATTTAGATTATAGCACAACTTTCCGGCTCCGGCACAGCGGAAAAACCCGATTTCGTGCCGGAATTGGGGCTTTCGTGCCAAAAGCCTTGAAAAACGTGAACCGTTCCGTATACTGAAAGCAGAAACAGTCAACGACGGCAGGAAAAAGGGAGGAGGGAGGAACGCTATGTACCACATTGCCGTGCTGACAAAGAGTGAAACACAGGAGATTTTTTACACAGAGCAGCTTTCGCGGTTCTGCGCAGAGCGCGGGGTGTTTCCCAGAGTAGACTGCTACCGCGGGCAGGAGGTATTCTTTGAGGTCGCGCGCAAAAATGCACCGACCAACGCCGTGATCGCCCTTCCGGGCGTGGACGGGCTGAATGCAGTGGAGCACCTGCGGGCGCTTTTTCCGGAAACGCGCATCATCTGGTGCAGCGAGCTGGATTTTTCCCTGCATGCGTTCCGGCTGCGCGTAGACTACTTTCTGCTGGAGCCGATAACGGAAGAAGCGTTCCGGCAAGGGCTTTGTGTATGGGTAGAGAAAAAACAACCGTCTGCTTCGTCCCGAGCGGATTACAACCAACATGGCAAGGAGAATCACTGATGAAAAAGAGAAACCCGATTTATTCTGTAGGAAGTTTCCTGCTGGCAGGAGCATTGACCCTGTCAATGGCAGCCTGCAGCGCAGCACAGACACCGGCGGAGGATACGCAGGCATCTTCCGCTGCAGCAACACCGGCTGCCACAGCCGCACCTGCCGAGGAAACGACCCCTTCCGCGCCGGTATCCGGCGCACTCCCCGTGAAGGCTTTGCAGCCCAAGCAGGTCGAGGAAAACCCCTACATGGCAAAGAGTGATGCGAACATCCATCACGACGGCTATAACACCGATTCAACCGACGAGATCCTGCCGCTCGGCATCTATCCGGAAATCCATGTTTCCTATGAGACGACAAACGCGAATGCATCGCCCGCCATTTACTTTGACAGCTACGGCCATGCAGTCGTTCCGCTGCTCGGCGGCATCGCCATCCGCGATCTGAATGCGGAGGAGACAAAGACGCTCGGTTATTTTTCCCCGAAGCAGCATGACGGCGGCAGCTACCTGATCCAAAGCTCCTATACTTTTCTGGACGCTGAAAACCGCATCGTCTGCCCGACCAGCAACAACCATGTATTGATGCTCCGTGCAACGGACGAGGAGGGCAATGTCCTTCCTGAGTTTGAAAAGGTGCTTGATATCGACATCAAGGCGGCGGCAGAGGCCGCGCTCGGCAAGGAGCTGACGCAGAACCTTCTTTCCGTGGTCTTTGACTACGACGGGAACCTCTGGTTCGCCACCGGCGGCTTCCGCATCTATCCCGAGCGCCAACAGCAGGGCGTTCTCGGCTACATCGCCCACTCGGCGATCGAAGCAATCCTCAACGGTGAGCAGACCGACCTGTCGAAGGCGGTTTTCGTCTACGAGCTGACGCCCGGCGAGGGCGCGGAGAACGGCATTGCCGCCTCCAAGGACGGCGCGGTCATTCTGACCAATAGGAATTGCTATCTGCTGCGCGCCAACAACGGTGTCGAGGCTGTCTGGTGTACGCCGTATGAGAGCATCGGCGCGAAGGTCAGCGGTGAAGGCGACAAGACCACCGGCGGCGGTCTTGCGTGGGGCGGCGGCTGCTCGCCGACGCTGACACCGAACCTTGTGATGTTCACCGACAATGCAGACCCCGTGAATCTTCTTGCGCTCGACATGAAGACCGGTGAGGTCGTGGCAAAAACGCCGGTGCTTGATGATCTGCCTGATGGCTATCAGGTGGCAATCGAGAACTCTGCGATCGTCTACGATAACGGCGAGGGCACGGTCAGCACGATCGTCTGCAACTGGTTCGGCGCAGGCAACGCAGGTCTTGCCGACCCCAACAACGATTCTTCGATCCAGAGCTACGCCAACATTTATGACCAGAACTGGCTGATGAAGGGCAATGCCATGATCGCCCCCGGCGTCGAGCGCGTGGACACCGTGAAAACCGACAGCGGCTACGAGATGAAGAGCATCTGGACCCGAAACGATCTGAGCGACACCGCGATCATGAAGCTCTCCACCGCAACGGGCTATATCTACGGCTATGTGCAGGATCTGACCACGGGTATGTGGCAGTACATCATTCTCGACTTTGAAACCGGCGAGACTGTCTTTACGATGGATGTATCCAACAAGTATGGCTACAATAATATGGCCATTGGCATGTACACCGGCAATAGCGGAAATGCACTCTACTGCCCGACCGGCTATCTGGAGCTGCTTCGCCTGCAGGACCGCTTTGTCTACCTGCCCGAGCTTCCGTACCGCGAGGTCGATCTCGATCAGGCGGCAAGAAATGTTCTTACACAGGATCAGTTTGCACAGGATGGCGGCGAAGGTACGGTTGCAAGCTGGCGCAATACCGCAACTATCCGCAATGTGCACCCCAACACCACGGTGGCCTTCCGCATGAACAACCTGTCCGGCAGCGCCTCCGATTTGACGCTCTACGCCTATGGTGCAGACGGCAAGCTGGCAAAGGTTGCCTCCGAGCTGTGGTCGATCACGGACGAAACCGGCGCGGCTGTCACGGAACTGACGGACGGCGTACTCTATGAACTGCGCGTAACCGTCGCCGACGGCGGCGATTTCGACCTGAGCGAGACAGAAAAAGAAATCAAGCTCTCCATTGTGCTTGGGAAATAACTCCGCTTTGAATCCGGCGTTTTGAACGCCGGATTTTTTGTGATAGCAGCCGCTATGGTCAGAGATTCACAGATTCTTCAAAAGAAGTTTCAAGTTCGTTCAAAACCCTTTTAAACTCTGCACACAAGTCCCCGCTATAATAAGCCTTGTAATCAAGAAACACAGTCGGGAAACATCCCGCGATTACCCACTGCGCCTTAGACCATGCCAGAGCAGTCGCTCGGTCAAGGCCAGACAACAAACAAGGCTATAGCGCCATTACATATAAAAATGCTGTATCTTCCGGACTTGGAGGGTACAGCATTGTTATCGGAACCATGCTGAAACCACCGGTATCACACGATACCGGTGGTTATTTTTGGGTGCCGTACAGGCCTGGCAGGGGAGCATGTATTCTGTAAATAAATGGGTTAAGCCCAAATATCAGAACCGAGTTAAGAAGCTCCTTATACACTTCTGGAGCCACAACTATCCATCCGGTACAAAACTAACGCTGAATCCTGCATTCCGGACATGAAATTAAGCCAGCATCTCAAACAGACCTATCATGATGGGCATTGTAACGATGGAGAGCAATGTACTGAGTACATACAGGGCACTCGAATGCGCTGCATCCCGGTTGTACAGCTGCGCCATGGATGTAACTGTCGCGCAGGCTGGGGTGATGGCGGACAGAAACACCGTCATGAGAATCGCCTTGCCGTCCGCAATCCAAGTAGATGCGTGGATGACACTGAGAAGAAGCAATACCACCATCGGTACGGCCAGCAGACGAAGTGCAACGGGAAGATAGTTGCGCGGTGTACAGAAGACTTTCTTTAGCGGCACTTCCGCAATCGCCATACCGGCCAGCAGCATACCCATAGGCCCTATCATAGCACCTACGCTGCTGAGTGTACTCACGATAGGTGTAGGCAGCGAGATGTGCAGAAGGTACAAGAGCGCACCGGCGACAATCGCAAGCAGATTGACATTGGTCAGAAGCTTCTTCCATTCGAGTTTTGCGCCCTCTTGCAGGCAGGCGCTTGCGTGCGTCCAGAGAAGAATCAGCTGTACGATGACGAAAGCACAGGAATATACGACATATTCCTCGCCGAGTAAAGCCTGAACCAAAGGGATGACAAGTGCGGCAGCATTGCTGTATATGATGTTGACCTGCTCCACGACATCCAGTTTCAGCGGCTTTTTGAAGATGGCGTTGAGGATCAGAAAAACGATATGCATCCCGACCGCTATGCCCATCGAGTACAAGAGTCCTGCGCGAATTTGCGGCGTATCGTCGATTTGGAATGCATTGAGAACAACGCATGGCATGACAAGATATACGAAGACTACGGACAGAACCCTGCTGTCGGAGGCTTTCAGAAGTCCCGCTTTAACGACTACATAGCCCATCAAGAGGACAATAAACAGCTGGGCTATCTGCTGCATTAGTAATAGACTGATTTCCATGACAATTACTTCCTTTTATTCAAACTAGCGTACTCTTTTCTGGCAAAAGAGTCAATATGCAACATGACGGAAGTTTTTAGAAAATCACGGGAATCAACTGCTGGCGTCCAGTTCTGAGGGGCACATTATACTGCCCACGGAAAAGCAAAAAAGTGCAGCTTGTACGGTTACAATAGGAAACAATGATACATTATTATAAAACACAGTTACACCTATTTGCAAAACTAAAAGCTGCACCTTGCATCAAATCCTGCAAAATTGCATCAAAAAATGCAAGTGGCACAAACCATGCAAGACGCCAAAATCACCACAACGCCTTCCCTATATTTCGCTAAACATTGATTTAGCGAAATGGCATAATCAAAGAAAGGTCAGTGTTCCTACGCCATCAGGACTCTCGGTAGCAGCATCAATATCAGCTAAAGGCAGGCGGCATGTCATCTGTACCGTCTGACGATCGAAATCCTCCCTACTTGAATATTTAAAGTGTTGACTGCTCTTGTGCCGGATTGGCTTTTATTGTATAATAATGTGACCAATTTCAAGCATTGGTTTGCTGTCGTCTGCGGCACAGCATTTGAAATTGAAATTTACGGAAAAGAGCTTCCTGCCATGGCGATAAAACGCGTTTTTCAAAAAGAGCCTGTTCTAAGCATTGCTGCCTGTCTGGCTTTGGTTTCCTCCTGCTTCGTTCTTCCGGATGCAGAATATCTTGGTTATATTGATTTTCGCACGCTTGCGATCCTGTTCTCACTCATGACCGTCATGGCCGGGCTGCGGGGGCAGGGCGTTTTCAATCGGCTTGGGCGCGCGCTGCTGTCCCATACCCGCACAACGCTTCAGCTGACCGCTGTTCTGGTGGGGCTGTGCTTTTTCTCAAGCATGGTGATCACCAATGATGTATCGCTGCTTACCTTTGTTCCGTTCACATTTGTTGTAGTAAACAGCTTGGATGCTGCCGTTCGGGATAAGCTGCTGCTTCCCATCGTCTGCATGCAGACGATAGCCGCAAACCTCGGCAGTATGCTAACACCTCTTGGCAATCCGCAAAACCTGTACCTGTATGGAAAAAGCGGAATGGATATGGGTTCTTTTGTTTTGCTGATGCTCCCTTACTCCATCCTGTCGCTGGCACTTCTTGCGCTATGGGCGGTGGGGCTGTGCCGCCGTGGCGCAGAGATCTCCATGGCTCATTCTGCGGCTGCTGCAAGCCCGAACAAGGCACTATTATCGCTGTACAGTATTTTATTCGTGCTCTGTCTGTTGGTGGTACTGCGTGTTCTGCCCTATGGTATCGCGTTTGTTGCGGTTCTGGCCTGTGTGCTTTTGGCAGACTGGAACACATTATGCCGTGTGGACTATTCGCTGATCCTCACCTTTGTTGCACTCTTTATCTTTATTGGCAATCTGGGGCGTTTTGCTGCCTTTTCCGGATGGCTGCAGCATATTCTTACCGGCCACGAGGTATGGGTTTCTGTGCTTGCCTCACAGGTGACCAGCAATGTGCCTGCGGCGATCCTGCTTTCGGGATTTACAGAGAATATCCGCTCCCTGATCATCGGCACAAATTTTGGCGGCCTTGGCACGCTGATTGCCTCAATGGCCAGCCTGATCTCGTATCGTGAAATTGCAAGGGAGTTGCCGTTACAAAAAGGCCGGTATTTTGCGTTGTTCACAGTTTCCAACATCCTGTTTCTGACGGTTCTTATGGGCGCGTGGGCGTTGGCCGGGTAAAAACATCACCGCACAATTCTAAACACAGCCGCAGCGGCTCTTAGAATTGTGTGGTGATTCTTTTATAAGCAATTTGGATTACGGAATAGTTGTTTGGGCTAACGAATCAGTGCACTAAACTCCGCAAATTTTCTACGATGTCTCTTGCGATACATATGTCATGTAGTATGCCGCGCCCACAAAACTTTATATCCCATTATGCCGCATCTTTCATGGGGCATATTCTCTGCTCAATAGCCACTGAAGTCCTGTCGCTGTTCGCTGTACCACATCTTTAAAGTGATTGCCGGGATTTAATTGGAAGGTCGTATCTATTCCCTGCTCGTGGTAATATCTTTCGATGGATTCAGTATTCTGCTGAACACATCTTAGAAGCGAATTCTGGGTGCGGCACTCCCGGTCGCCCAGCGAAAAGAAGATATCGGCAGGTTTTTTCACGGGTGTACGGGAAACGACATACTCTTTAATTCCCGGAAACCACAGCGAGCCGGAGACACTCGCAACTCGTGAAAAAGTGTCCGTCTGATAAATAGAATACAGTGCAAACAGTCCGGCCAGTGAATATCCCGCAATTCCCCGCCAGGCGGGGGTCCCCTGCAACAGACTTTCTGCTTTCGGTATAATTTGGTTTATCAGAAGGTGCAGGTACTCATCGGCTCCGCTGGTATATGATGCACCATTTTTGAATATGGGCGGAATATCCCATGGCACCATATCATGATTCCATTCCAGCTTGCTGACTGCAACCAGCGAAAAATCCTGACAGCCGATGTCTGTCAAATACTGAAAGATCTGCTCTCCCTCGCGCCCATAGGTATTCAGATAAATCACCGGCTTGTTCGGCACGGCACTTTCGAATACATCTACTCTTTTTTGCTCTACCGAAAAAGAATTCATTCTGCCGCCTCCCCACCATTGGCGAATGCTCCGCAGGCTGCGCAGGTCAGAATCTCCTGCACCTGTGCCGAGCGACTTATATTCACCACTGGTACCACCATACTTTTGTGCCTCTATCGTATTCGAAATCAGCACAAAAGTCAACTTTTGCCTTATCGATTTTGACGCAAGCAGCCGCTGGGCATCTTCTCTGGTTTTTCGTCTTTTAAGCTAGGATATTTTGGCGGATAGTGCTGTAACGGTAAAAAGTGTGCGTCTGTGCAGGATTTCAGGGGATCAATCCGAGAACGCCAGCGGCGTAAAGTCTGTGCTGCCTGCCAGCAGGTCGTCCAGCGCTATGACGCCGTAGACGTCCCAGTTCATCGGCCGGGTGTAGGTCGTGCCGTCCTTGTCCACGTCGTGTACCGTGCCGGTTTTGGTGTCGTAGGCGGCCAGCACGCGGCCCTGCTGAGCGTCCAGGATGCGGATATTCCGCACGTCCTTGCCAGGCACATAGCGCTGCTGGGTCAGCTCGGTTTTCACGCCGTCGCGGCAGAAATACTGGCGGGTCGTGTTGTCTCCCGTGCCGTTGCCGTTTTCATCGCGGCCGCACTCGTCCACCCACACCAGCCAGCCATCGGCAAAGCCGGTCAGGGAGTAGTAGCACTCACACCCTGCGCGGGTTGTGGGAAAGCCGTCTGCCACGGGGGTAAAGCTATCTGCTGCCGCGTTCAGATAACCGACCTCCCCGCTCTGGTAGTTACAGTTGGCAAGGCCGCTGCGGCTGCCCTCGGTCAGGATATGGTAGTCGTTTCGGTAGCTGATCAGGTCGCGCTTCTCCATGCCGTCCCCTGTCACAAACACCGTGCCCGCATCGCGCTCATAGCGCTGCTGCGGTGTACAGCTTCCATCGGTCAGATCCACTGTGCAAATTTGTATTGCCTTGGTTCGGGCGTCTGTTGACTGTATCGTTTTGGCAAAGGTCATTTGCCAACCGCTGACCTCCAAAAGCGTATACATTTCGGGGGAGTACTCCCCAGCCCCATCGGCCAGATCATCCCATCTGCAGACCTTCTGCGGCTGCCCGCCAGCTTTGTCCACGGCCCACAGCGTCTGATGGCAGTCATCGTCCAGCACGCTGTAATACAGGTTTTTATCGTCCACGGCCACACCGCGGCCCGCAACAGACAGGCCCGGCTCAATCCTTGCCAGCACGGTGCGCCGGTTGTGGTCGGAATTGATTTGTTCCCAGCTGTAATAGCTGGTTTCATCGTTGTAATAGAAATTCAGCAGATAGACTTCGTCCCCGTCGCCGTAACAGAGGGTGGTGTTTCCATCGCTCCACGCGGGGCAGGTGTCGCTGTTGTGGGCGCAGCCGGGCAGGCTGCAGACAGGGCGCGCATCACCGGTCTGTTCGTCGATGGCATAGATCAGCGCACGACCCATCGTGTCGGTGTAGTTGATTTCCCAGTCGTTGAACACCTGATAATACACGCCGTCCGCAGCGGCAGTCAGCAGCCGCAGGGCACCGCTGCAGATGCTTTGCGGCTGCTCGGCGGGGGCTGCTGTGGCTTCCGTGGCCGCAGTCGGTGTCGGCGTGCTGTCCGCTGCGGTTTGTCCGCAGGCTGTCAGGGCCAGCGCCAGCGCGGCAGTGATGGCAAGGTACTTTTTCATGATGTTTCCTCCCCGTATTGCGTGTTCAGTGCTGCAAAGGTATGCGGCGTCATGCTGGCGGCGGAGAGGGTCACGCTGTACCCGCTGGCGTTCGCCACGGCGTAGACCTGCGCGGTCTTACTGTAGCCTGCTGCGCCGAAATCCCGCACGGCTGTGCCCCAGTCCGGGTACTGCCAGTCGGTAAACTCGTCCAGCCCCAGCAGGGCGCAATACTGCGCCACAGCGTCATTGGCCAGCGTATCACCCTGCCCTAAATCATTCTGATAGTTAAAATACAGCGGTGCATCGTCATCGGAAAGAATCAACTGGATATACACATGCTCGGTATCCGCGCCTGTGTAGATCTCTTCCGGGCGGCGCACCAGCTGCGTCAGGCCGCAGGGCGCAGTGTACAGCTCCCAGCTGCCGTAGTCCAGACGGCAGACCGAGAGTGCAGCGGCATAGCTGTCATCGCACAGCAGCCCGGCCTCGTGCAGGGCGCGCAGCGTCCGGCGGGCGCGGGCCAATGCACTGCCGTCCATCGTGCCCGCCGTCCAGCCGCCGTCCCAGACGCTGTTGCTGCCGAGCGGCACCTTCGTCACATGCTCGGCTGCGTAGAGGGTGCAGGCTGTGGCGTTGGCCCGCCCGGCTGCCGAAAAACGCTCCCCGTCCGTGCGGGTGTGGGGCGCTGCCAGCAGTGCGCGGTCCCACAGGGCGAACACCGCCAGCGGCAGCGCCAGACTGCACAGCACCACAGCAGCGCAGCGCAGGAAGGGGCGCAGCGTATCAGCTTTGCGTGTCATTGTCAGCCTCCCTTTCGCTCGGCAGTACCTCCGGCACGGCGATGGTCACGGTCGTGCCGACATGCTCGGTGCTGGTGATTTCCAGCTTTGCCCCGTGTGCCCCGGCAATGCGGGCGCAGAGCGCCAGCCCGATCCCGCTGCCGCCTGCGGCCCGGCTGCGGGACTTGTCCACCATGTAAAATGCCTCGGTCACGCGGGGCAGATCGGCGGCGGGGATGCCGCAGCCCGTATCTGTCACGGTGAAAACCGCCCGCCCGGCGCGGCGCTCGCACCGCAGGGTGATGGCTGCACCCTCGATGCCCTGACAGGCGCGCTGGGCATTGAGGGTCAGGTTGCGCAGCATATCCACCCACAGGCTGCGGTCTACCTGCACCACGCACCCCGCACTGATGACACGCGGCACGGGCGTACTGCCCTGCGGCAGGCTGCGCACGGTCTGCAGCAAAAGCCCGGCATCCTGACAGAGCACCAGCTCCAGCGCCCCGGCCTGATCCAGCCCCATCAGCGCCAGCAGACTGCGGCTCAGGTTCTCCAGCCGCTGGGTCTCGTGGTAGATGTAGCCCGCTGCCTCCCGCTGGGTCTCGGTGTCATCGGGCCGGGCGCGCATCAGGTCGGCATAGCCGAGCATCGCGGTCATCGGGGTCTTGACCTCATGCGTAAATGCCGCAATAAAGTCCTGCTGGCTCTGCGTTGTTTTTGATAATTCGTTGATCTTGCCTTCCACCGCTGCGGCCATTGCATCAAAGCTGCGGCTCAGCGCGCCGATTTCATCATCGGTCTTGACCTGAGTACGCTGGGTGTACTCACCATCGGCAATTTTCTCGCTGGCTGTCTGCAGCGCAGTCAGCGGGCGGGTCACGCGGCGGCTGAACAGCACAGCTGCCCCGCCGCCCAATACCAGCAGCGCCGCCGATGCCGCCAGCCACGCCCGCAGCTGGGCGTCACGGGTGGCGAACACCGCGCTCACATCGTAGGCGCAGAGCATATCGGCCCGCACGCCGGGCAGGTCCAGCGGCTGGGTCAGCAGCAGATACCACCGCCCGGCCGCCCGGGTCAGCTGCCAGGCGTTTTCGCCGTTCGTCAGGGCCTGCTTCAGTGCGGTGCGCGGCAGAGCCGCAGGCAGGCCGGAGTAGAGCGCATACGCACCGTCCAGCCAGAGTGCCATGCTGCTGCCCGCATCGGCGGTCTGCTCGGCATACTGCTGGGCCGCGGACGCCAAAATGTAATTTTCAAACTGCGCACTGTCCGTGGCCTGAAAGATGATGCGTTCAAGCGCGTACTTTTCCTTTTCCTGCTGGGCCTGCAGGGCCGTGCGGGTGCTGGCCAGACTGCCGGAAAAGCTCTGCCCTGTCAGCAGCAGCCCTGCCGCGCCCAGCGCGCAGGACAGCAGCGCAATGCAGCCCAGAGATAGCTTGGTTGCAAATTTCATCACGGTTTCCTCATACCAGATCGCGGCCCTGCAGCGTCACCTGCACCCAATCCTGACTGCCCGCCAGATAGTCCTTAACCGAAATGATTCCGTACTCTCCGCGGCAGGTGGTAAAGCTGTAGGGTGCGCCGTCCGTGCCGATGTCATTTGTTGTGTAGTAGATCTCGCCGTATTTCACTAGCAGCATCGTGTCGCTGGCTGCCACAATAAACGGACTGCGCTCGATGGATTGGTCTTTTAGCCATGTGGTCGGCAGCGGGGTGTAGACGCCGGTCTCAGGGTTCAGCAGCCCCTCGCTGTCATCGCGCACCGTCACAGGGATCCAGCCGTCCAGCCTTGCGCCTTCCACGACACCGTATAATACTCCCTGCAGGTCAAGCTGTCGGGTTTGGGCTGTGCCCGCAGTCAGGTCGAATTTTGTCACCAGCCCCGATTCGTTCAGCACATAGGCCGCACCGTTGTGGACAAGCTGGACATTGCCCTCACTGCCGCCCCATGTCAGGTCGGTGTCGGTCATGCTGCCCGCCGTATCCAGCAGACAGAGGTTTTTCGTCTGCTCGTTCCGCGCCTGCTCGTCAGCGGCCAGCCATGCGCGCAGCTCCTCATCCGTGGCGGCCTCTCCGGCCGGGTTCAAGGGCTGCTGCTGATAGCCTGCGCTGTGCTGCAAAACGATTTTGTCCTGCCAGCAGCCTAAGGCGAAATAGTCCTCGCCGTCCGGTATGCTGCGGGTAAAGAAGCACGCCGTACCGCCCTCATCCAGACGAAAAGCGGAATATTCGTCATAGCTGCGCACAAATGTATACAGTGCTGTGCCATCCGTGTACCAGACATAGGCATTGGTCAAATCAGGCAGGGCGTCGCCCTCGGCCACGCGGTGGCGGTCACTGCCGTCAAGATTGCTCACATCCAGATACGCGCCGTCACTCTCATTGTAGCGGCCATCCACAAGCCAGTAAAGCCGGTCCCCCACGGGCAGCAGCATGGCTTTCGGCACGCAGCCGTTCCGGATGGCCGTCATGTAGGCCGGGCAGCTTTCATCCGTATGGCTGCAGCCGAGCTTTTTGCAGAGAATACGCTGCTCGCCCGTGGAAAAATCAATCGTTGTTGCATAGTATTGTCCGGCATCGTCAATGTTCATCGCGCTGTAGACGGCATCTTGGCCCACCGCCGCGCCCCAGGTCGTGTAAATGGGTGTAAGTGTGTCCTGCACGGCGGGTGTTTCTGTGGTGGGCTCTGCAGTCTGCGCGGGTGCGGCGGCTGTCTCGGTGGTCGTGCCTGCAGGCATATCCTGCGGCGCGGCCGTGCAGGCCGTCAGCGCCAGCGCCAGCAGACAGGCGGTCAGCCTTGTGGTGTGTTTCATCGTGGTTATCCCCCTTTGTTTGTTGTACCCCCAGCATACCGCAGGATTGTTTCCGGTTGGTTACAGCTTCGTCACGGGCGGGTTACATTTTATTCCTTTTCCAGCATATACCCGATCTGCCGCACGCTGTGCAGGCGGTCACCAAGGTTCAGCTTGCGGCGCAGGCGGGCAATGTGGGTATCAAGCGTGCGGGTGTCACAGCCCGTGCCGTCATCGCCCCAGACGGTTTCGTACAGGTAATCCCGGTACAGCGCCCGGCCCCGGTTGCGCAAAAACAACAGAAGTAAGTCATATTCCTTGCGGGTCAGGTGCATTTCCTCCTCACCGCGCAGCACACGGCAGGCCGCAGCGTCCACTGTGTACTCCCACATCGTGTAGACGGCGGTGCTGCGCCCGGCGCGCCGCAGCACGCTTTCCACCCGGGCCACCAACTCGGTAGGGGCAAACGGCTTGACGATGTAATCATCCGCGCCGCTGTTCAGCCCGCGCACCCGCTCAGCCACAGCGTCCTTTGCCGTGATGAAGATGCAGGGCGTGCCCGTGGGCCGCAGGTACGCCAGCAAATCGTACCCGTCCAGATGGGGCATCATCACATCGAGCAGCACCAGATCATAGCGGTTCTTTTCCAGCAGATTTGCCGCCGCGCGGCTGTCGGTCACGGCCTGACAGCGGTAGCCCGCCTCCGTCAGGATGCGCCGCACCAGCATGGCAATGGCGGCTTCATCGTCCACAATCAAAATCGGATTCATACGGCAATCCTCCCTTATACCCCCATTGTACAACAAAATGTTACAGCTTGGTGAACTTTTGGCCAAAATTTGCAGCCCCGCTTTGCACACTGCCCCACGCGGATCGTTTTTCCCTTACAAAAAGCTCCATCCCCTTATTTGCGGTGCAAATCTAAGGGAATGGAGCTTTTTATTTTCAGACTGCCTGCAAAGAGATTTTTCTCTCTCCTCAAGCGTGCAGCCTGCGGATCAGTTTAAATGCCACTTCATGTTCCAGCATAAGCGGCTTATCAATGGCGAAGAATACCAGCCCGCTGGTGGTGGCAGTCACCGGGGCTGCGACCTCCGCTGTGAACGGATCAAGTATTTGCCGTCTCTCTGGTATAGATGCTGAACGCATTGGACTCCCAGATCTGCCCATTATATTTAAACCAAACCTTTAAAAACTCAGCCGCTTTTGGCTGATGCGGCGCTTTGCTTTGCATTCCGGCAGGATTGCTGGTATAATAAATATATCCCATCAGGCCGCCTGTGCGGCTAAAGAAAGGTCTCCGCTATGGAAACATTCCCTCAGGGCACGGCCCTGTTTCATCTGCCCGGTCTGTTTGAGTTTTATGACCTGTATGCGGCGTTTTTGCCGCTTTACCGTGCGCATAGGGAATATTTTTACGACTGGTGCGCCATCGGCTCAATCTACGGCGCACCGTCTGACTGCTTATGGGCGGGCGGCCGTGTCGAGTACAGTGACCGCACCCCGCGCGAGGTGCTGGCGCTGACGCATGAATATGGCATCTCGGCGCGGCTGACACTCAGCAATTCGTTGCTGCGCCCGGAGCATCTCACAGACCCGGCTTGCAACGCGCTCTGCCGGCTGTTTCAGGAACAAGGGAACCCCCAAAACGGCGCCATTGTTCATGCTGAACTGCTGACGCAGTACCTGAAAAAGAACTATCCATCACTGTATCTTGTCTCCTCAACCACAAAAGTGCTGACAGACTTCAATGATCTGCAGCGGGAGCTGGCGCGGCCGGAGTTTCACTATGTCGTGCCGGATTTCCGGCTGAACCGGGCGTTTGACAAGCTTGCAGCGCTGCCCCAATCCCAGAAGGACAAGGTGGAGTTTCTCTGCAATGAGTGCTGCTGGTTCGGATGCGCGGAACGCAGGGCCTGCTACGAGGCCGTCAGCCGTAAAAATCTGGGTCTGCCCGGCCCGGAGCATCACTGCAGCGCCCCCGGCGCAGCAGGAGGGTATCGCTTCTCCCGGGCGATGGCAAACCCCGGCTTTATCGGCATCGAGGCTATTCGGGATACCTACCTGCCGATGGGCTTCACCCAATTCAAGATCGAGGGGCGCGGCCTTGGCAGTGCGCTGATCCTTGAATTTTTGCTCCACTACCTGACTAAGCCGGAATACCAGCTGGCTGTCCGTGAGGAGCTGTATCTGGACAATATGCTGGACCTTTTCTGACCGGCTTTTTGCTGAGGCGGGAAAAGCTGTTTGCATTTTTCTCCGATTTGCGTTATAATGACAAAAAACAACAAAAAGCAGGAGACCGCCATGAACAAACTACTACTCATCAGCGCTATGCAATATGACTTTCACACGCTTTTAAAGGTGGCGGACATCTGTGGCTTTACCGGGGAAATCGGCTTTCATGATGCCGAGGACGGCTATCTGCTCACCTTCCCTGACAATGATGGCCACGCCGACCGCCGCATTGCGGAGTATCGCAGCCGCCTTCGCGACCTTGAACATAATATCTGGAACCGCTGAAAGCGTATCCTGCCATTTTTATCTCTGCCAAGTGCGCCTTGCTCTTGGCAGATTTTTTTGTGCCGTATGTTACCCCAGCGCCACATCAAGCACCATCATCACACTGAAGCCAACGGCAAAGAATACTGTGCCGAGGTTAGAGTGCCGCCCCTGCGACATTTCGGGGATCAGCTCCTCCACCACGACATAGAGCATCGCGCCCGCCGCAAAGCTCAAGAGATAAGGCAGTGCCGGAATCACAAGCTGTGCGGCCAGAATCGTCACCACCGCGCCAATCGGCTCAACCACGCCCGAAAGCACACCGCCTGCAAAGGCCTTGCCCTTGCTCTCCCCTTCGGCGCGCAGGGGCATCGAGATGATGGCGCCCTCCGGGAAATTCTGGATGGCTATGCCGAGGGACAGGGCCAGCGCGCTCGCTGCGGTGATCTGCGCGCTGCCTGCGAGAAAGCCAGCATACATCACACCGACTGCCATGCCCTCCGGGATATTGTGCAGGGTCACCGCCAGCACCATCATTGTAGTGCGGCCCAGTCTGCTTTTTGGCCCCTCAGCCTCCTCACTGCCGACATGCAGGTGGGGTACCAGATGATCCAGAGCAAGCAAAAACAGCACGCCGAACCAAAATCCCGCAAACGCCGGGAAAAAGGCAAACCGCCCCAACTTCTCCGACTGTTCGATTGCCGGGATCAGCAGACTCCAGACCGATGCCGCCACCATCACACCGGCGGCAAAGCCTGCAAGTGAACGCTGCACCAAATCACCCAATGCGCGCCGCATAAAAAATACGCACGCTGCGCCCAGCGATGTACCCAGAAAGGGGATCAGAATCCCCCAAAAAGTTTCTGTCAATGAAGTCGCCTCCTTTTATAGTTTATAGACATAAACACAGGTACTTTATACCCCCTGTTCAGTGATGCTTTTGACAAGCTGTGCCCATTTGTAAGGGTAACAGGCCAGCAGCTCCTCATGCTGCAAATCCAGCTCATGAATTACGGGATGCGCAAAATGCTGCTGATAACGCACGCGATACTTCGCTCCCATTTTCAGCGCGTAGAAAATATGAATCTCCGTGCCGGGAACATCAATTCCCTCCGGCAAGGGCGTGATGAGGTCGGAATAAAATTGGTTTTTACAGCTTTGCATCGTCACATAGGGGCGTGCAGCACCGAACATCGCCATAAAAGCGCGGACATAGTCCCCCTTCTCCGCGGAGAGCTTTTCTAATCGCTTCTGCAGAAAGCGACTCTTGAACTGTCCGTCCCGAATCAGCGGATAAATCAGCGGCAGGAGAAGATTCGTTTGTAATTTGGCCGCGAGCTTGGAGCATTGGTCAAGGTCGGAGCTGCCCAGAATACCGTAGTCCATATGTATGCTTTTCCGTGCGGCCAGCAGTCCCACGAAAGAGCCGCCCAGAGAGCAGCCGTAGGCGGCCCGTATATGCCCTCCGCAGTTTTTCCGGATGTAGGCTTCGATTTTTTCGGTTTCTGCAAGCATTGTCGGGAATTCGGTACTTTCTGTTTCGTCAAAGCCATCATAGCTGACGCAAAGTACGCGAAAATCCCGCTGCAGCAGAGGGATCACTTGGCCAAAGTTGCTTTTCCAGTGGCAGCAGGTGCCGGGCAGCAGCAAAATGACCGGAGCGGTATCCGCCCCAAATTCATAAACCTTCATTCTCCTGCCTCCCGCAGCCACAGTCACTGCTCTTTACGGCGGTCAAACACAGCCAGCCTGTTTTGCTTTTGTGTACCGCAATGTCACAAAAGCCCGCTTGCTCAAGATATGCTTTCAGCTCAGTATCCTTGTAGATGGTCATGCCATCAATGATTTCTGTCCATTTTTTGTCTTTGTCCGTGTCTCCGTTGACTTCATTGCAGATGAGGAAGGTGCCGCCCGGCTTCAAAACCCGCCAAACCTCCCGGAAGCATTTTGCAAGGTCCGGCCAGAAATAGACGGTTTCAAACGCTGTGACTGCATCGAACCAATCGCTGGCAAAAATGATGCGCTGCACGCTGCCCTGCCAGATGACACAGCGATCCCTTTGGATCGCCGCTGCATTGAGACGGTGGGATTTTTCAACGCTGACAGCAGAGTAATCCACACCCTTTACGATGCCGCGCGGACACCTTTTCAGCAGCCGTTTGATATTCGCCCCGCCGCCGCAGCCGCAGTCCAGTACCTTTGCGTCCGGCGCAAGATGCAGAAAGTGAAGCCCCCACAGTGCCACGGGGGTGTGAGCAAGGTTCATCATGGTGACCATCAGCCTGCCGCCGAAGCCTTTGGGGTCTCTTGTATTTTCAAAAAATGACATTGTTATTCTCCTTTCGATTTTTTACACTCTGCGTAGGTAAGTGGAATGGAATTCTGCAAAACAACACTTTTGCAAACGGTCCAACCGTTTTGCTGCAAAAATGCCAGATACGCAGCACTCGTCCATCTGCTGTGCAGCGGAAAGCCTGCAATTTTCAGCGCAAGGGCCTGAAGATTTCCCCAATGGGAATTCTCTGCATGGGTAAAGGTCGGCGCAATCAGCATGCCATCGTTTTTAAGCACACGGCGAAGCTCGGTGAGTGCTTTCTCAGGATACGGTACAATGTGCAGTGCATTGGAGACAATGACAACATCAAAGGACTGGTCAGCATAAGGCAGATGGAACATATCCTGCACGGAAAAATACAGCTTGGAGGAAAAATTACCCCGCTTTGCCTGCGCAATCATCGCTGCGGAGGCATCGGTAGCCTCAATGTGGTCGGCAGAACACAGGAGATGCTTTGCCACCTGCCCTGTGCCGGTGGCTACCTCCAAAACAGTTTTGTGCCACACAGCAGGGCGAAGCAGCGCATATAATTGATCATAGGCTATTGCATTCTTACGCATAAAGCGGTCATACCTTGCTGCATTTCTGTCCCAAAAATTCTTTTTCGTAATGCTCAGCTCCTTGGTTTACATCAACTAACTGCTGCTTATTTGAAAAGCTGCCCGGCGGCAGCAGGGTAGCTTGTATATGCGCGTTAGAATAATCTAACCGTTGGATCGTAAAAAAGCTGCCTGCAGCCAAAACGGCGCACCAGCAACGATTCTACGATATTTCGGTCATATAATAGCAGTCTGGCACCCAAATGTCAATAGGGTGCTACAGGTGCTTTTGTGCGTTTGAATTTCAACAAAAAATCTATAGCGGGCAGTGCGTTTTACACTGCCCGCTATAGGGATGCTTACTTTAACCGTTTTCGTCCTTGGGAATGGCCAGATTCAAGAGGATGGCAACGAGTGCGGCGGGCACAATGCCGGAGCCGCCGAATACCAGAGAGAGCATCTGCGGTGCGTGTGCAAGGATGCCGTTGTTGGCACCGATGCCATAGCCGAGACCGAGCGCCACCGAGACGATGCTCAGGCTGCGCGGGGTCAGCGGCTCGCGGGTGATGAGCTGAATACCGCTCACCACGATCGAGGAGAACATCATGACAGCTGCGCCGCCTAGCACCGACTGCGGCATGATCGAGACGAGCGCGCCCAGCTTGGGCACCAGACCGCAGAGAATCAGGAAGATGCCACCGGTGGCCAGCGCAAAGCGGTTGACGACCTTGGTCATGCTGACAAGGCCGACATTCTGGCTGAAGGAGGTGTTGGGCAGCACGCCGAACAGTGCGGCAAAGCTGGAACCGATACCATCGCAGATGACGCCGCCGGACAGCTCGGTGTCGGTGGCCTCGCGGTCCATGCCGCCCATGATAACGCCGGAAATATCGCCCACGGTTTCGACCGCCGTGACGATGAACATAATCATGACCGGTGCAATTGCGCGCATATCAAACACCGGTTTGACCGGCATCAGCTGGGGCAATGCAAACCATTTGGCCTCGGCCACCTTGTTCCAGTTCAGCACCCATGCCTTGGTATAGGCAACGCCCTCGGCGTTCAGCGCCGTGGTGGGCAGAACAAGGCCCATGAGAAACGCTGCAATGTAGCCGCAGATGATGCCCACCAAAATCGAGGAGGAATTCAAAAAGGTGCTGCCGGAGTGCTTGCAGATCAGGATGACGACCAGCACAAAGATGGCGAGCAGCAGGTTTTCGACCGAGCCGAAATCCTGCGCGGTGTTGCCGCCGCCGAAGGAGTTTACGCCGACCGAGATCAGGCTCAGACCGATGGAAAGCACCACCGTGCCGGTAACGACAGAGGGCAGCAGCTTGCGCAAAGGCTTCAGAAAGAAGCCGAGCACTGTCTCAAACAGGCCGCCGATCAGGGACGCGCCCATGATTGCGCCGTAGGCCAGTACGCCGCCGCCCATCGAGGCTGCGACCGAGCTGAATACCCCGATGAAGCCGGAGGAGGTGCCCATAATGATAGGCACCTTGCCGCCGATGGGACCGATGGAATACAGCTGAACCAGTGTGACGATGCCCGCCACAAGCATGGCATTCTGCAGCAGCGTGACGCGCAGGTCGGCAAATTCGCCGCCGGCCAGGCCGCAGGCGCCCGTGATGATAAGCAGCGGCGTAAGGTTGCCGACAAACATCGCCAACACATGCTGCATGCCCAGCGGCAGTGCCTGCTTCAGGGACATCTTGCCTTCAAAGCGGAAGGCTTCGGGGGAAAGATCGTTTTTCTTCATTCCACAACTCCTCAGATAAAACCTATTACAATATAACATGTACCGCCAAAGCGGAAGGGCATACCGCCCTATTTACACATTATACCATCCCCTGCCCTGTGATTGCAATTCCATCAGCCGCCGCAGCAAAAATTTTGTGTGTTTTTGAAGAAGGCTGAACGGTCAAAAAACCTTGATCGCCTGCTGCTTGCCGTGCAAAGTGTAGTGTACGGTCAGGCCGTTGTCTGCATCCACGGTGCAGTTTTCGGCGTGGTCGGTCAATTCCCGCAGGGCGTTGTATTGGCGGCGCATCTCATCCGTATAGCGGCTGGGCATATCGGAGGTGAGCAGGATGCCGCTGAACAGCGCGTTGACCCGGGCCAGGGTCTGCTTTTGCTGTGCGGTCAGCTTGCAGTTTTCCTCGCGCAGGAAGAAGACATCGGGGTCGCTGCCGTAGGCGCGTCCGTTAAGCTGGCGGCGGAAAATTGTGTTGCCGATGGACTGCTTTGTAGAGACTCGCTCGCGGTGGAAAAGCCGCATATACCATACATCGTCCCAGTCCAGCCCTACATCACACCCAACGCGGCAGTAGTCAACGATACCAAAGGCGGGCATGACCGGCACACCGCAGCCTAAAATCAACTTGTCGCCGCACCATGAGCGCAGCAGTGCCATGGCGCGCTGCATCCGGCCTGCGCGGGATTCCCGGGCATTGCCGAACGGTGCTGCGCCGTAGAGAAAGTCCAGCTTGACAAGGTCAAAGCCCCAATCCTGCAGGACGCGGTCAAAGACCTGCTTGAGGTAGGCCTGCACCTCCGGGTGGTCAATGTCCAGCGCATAAAAGCTGCTCCAGTTGCAGCCGCAGCACCAGGGCTGACCGTCCACCTGCAGCAGCCAGTCCGGGTGATTTTTGCAGAGCAGGGATTCCTTTTCACAGACGAACGGTGCCAGCCACAGCCCGGCCAGAAAGCCGCTTTCATGCGCTGCATCCGCCAGCGGGCGCAGCCCGCTGGGGAATTTGGCAGGGTCAGGCTCCAGCCAGTCTCCTACCTTGCGCTCCCATCCATCGTCGATCTGAAAGAGATCCCCTGTGCGGAAAAGCGTTTTGCAGCCGTTGAGGTCTTCCCGAATCGAGGCCTCATCAATGTTCTGGTAGCGGTTATACCAGCTGGAATACCCGGCCAGCCTGTGCGCGGTGCGGGGGCGGCAGCCCAGCGCCGCAAACCATGCGTCAAATACCTCGTCCTCGGTACCCTCGGCAAAAAAGAGGGAGAACGCAGGAAAGCTGCCGCCGGTATGCTGTACCCCGGCGCAGTCGCGTTCAATGCGCAGCTGTGCGGTGCGGCTGTCATAGGAAAAAATCGTATAGCCCGGTGTCTCGTCCAGACTGGCCAAAAGCCGGTAGGTTTTCCCGCGCCGGAAATAGCAGTAGGAGAAGCCGTGGCTCTGTCCCCTTTTGCCGCTGTAGGGAACAAAATGATAATCGCCGTAACGGTCAAAGCTGTATTTTTCCAAAAGGAATTTCGGAACATGCTCAACACCGTGCTGCCGGTCCCATTTGCCAAGCTCCGGGCAGGCGGTCCATGTCTGATAGCCGTTCATGAAGAGCTTTTCCTCGCGCGCCATCGTCCACGGCAGCGCAGCAACCGCATTTTGCAGCACCCCGGCGGGCAGCTCTGCCCTCAGGCAGACGGCACCGCTGCGCGGGGTGATGGCTGCCGTGCCGTCAAAACGTCCGCTGTCTGTTGCGGCATACCACTGCATCTCAGCCATTTTGAGTCTCCTCCCTGTGAAGCGCGGCGCTGATTTCGGCTGCGCGGTCATCCGTCAGTGTGAACCTGCGGCGGAACAGTACAAGCGCCGCCGCAAGGACGGCCATGGGCAGAACGGTCATCATGAACCGCAGCCCGAGCAGTGTACCGGCGCTCTGGGCGGCGATGGGGCTGGTTTCCTCGGCATTGCCGGCCAGCCCGATCAGATCCAGACCGATGCCGGTCAGAAAAACCGCCACACCGGACGCAGCCTTTACAACAAAGGTCTGCATCGAGAAGATAACGCTTTCCTCACGGCGCCCGGTCTTGAGCTGGCCGTAGTCCACACTGTTGGAGAGGAAAAGGGTCGTCAGTACGCTGAGCATACCGTTGCAGGCAAACACCACTACGCCCGGCACGCAGAGCAGTGCCAGACTGCCGGAAAAGCCCGTCAGGCAGAGCAGGAGCAGCACGGCATAGCCGCCCAGCGCGAGGCCAAGGCTTACCGTAAATACGGCAGTGTTGCTGAGCTTTTTGCGCAGCACCGGATAGAGGACCATCATACCGAGGATCTGCGCCGCGCCGCCGATGGTCGAGAACAGTGTGTAGCTGGCCTTCCAGCCTGTGCCGCCGAAATCGTACTTGAAGAAATAGATGATAAAGTTGGAGGTCAGATACAGTGCCGAGTTGATTAAAACGATGCTGCCTACGACCACAAGCGCCTGATCGTTGGAGAACAGCGCCTTGAACATCTCGCCGACAGTGGCGGTCTTTATCTCGGTGGTGCCGGTCTCCTTGACGCTGGCGCAGCAGATCGCCTCGGTAACTACAAAGAGAACGGCCACGAGCAGTGCTACCCAGCGGAAGCCGGCGCGCTCGCTGTCGCCGCCCAAAGCACCCACCAGCAGCATGGTAAACATCGCAATGAGCGCCGAGCCGACACCCGCACAGGTGCGGCCCACGACCGACAGGTTTTCGCGGTCGGCCGGGGTGCGAGTCACAGCGGGGATCATAGACCAGTAAGGAATGTCCATCATCGTGTAGGTGACGCCCCATAGGATATAGATGACACTGAAGTAGACCATCATGCCAGCGCCCTCCAGCACCGGCGCGGCAAACAGCGCGTAGAGAACCACCGCATTCAGGACAGTGCCGCTGAGGATCCACGGCCGGAACCGTCCCCAGCGGGTGCGGGTCTTGGCCACCAGCACCCCCATAAAGGGATCGTTGAAGGCGTCAAACACACGCGCGATCATCAGGATCAGGCCGACAAAGGTGGCAGGCAGGCCCAGCACATCCTGATAATAGTACATGACATAGGAGGCAGACAGCGCGTAGACCATATCCTTGCCCACTGCGCCGATGCCGAAGGCGGCTTTTTGCTTTGTTGTCAGTTCCATACTGCACACTCCTTCTTTGTGACGGTAAATTCTACGGTGACGGGCGCACACTGCGGGGCCGAGACGGTCAGCGCGGCCGTACTGGTCTGCCCGACTGTGCGCAGATAAGTCCCGCCCATGCCGCCCTCGGCAGTTGCCGCCGCAGGGCCGACCAGCGCGGCAGCACCGGTCACGGTAAAGGTCAGCGGCAGCTGTGCATAGACGGCAGGGCTGCCGTTTTCATCAAGGATCCGCACCCGAACCCCGGCCATATCGTAGGTGTCACCCTCCTGCAGGACGGTGGCGGAGGGCGTTACCTCAAGATGCAGCCTGTGGCTGGGGCAGAGCGTGACGCTCTTTACCACGGTATCCCCGTTTTTGGCATCGAACCGCCAACGCGTAGCCGCACCGCCCCAGTTGCCGACATACTTGCCGTACAGCGCCACACCGTCCGCAAAGCTCATCTTATAGCGCACCATGCACCACGCCAGCTTCAGCTTGTAGCGCAGCGGCAGCCCGGCCAAGCCGTAGCGCCCGGCGGCAAGCAGGCAGTCGCGCAGCGTGTCGGCCTTGGCTTTGTCAAAATGCTCCTGCGTTTCAAGCAGGACACCGATCGTGTCATCCACAGCCAGCGGTGGGTGCGGCAGCGCCGTCCAGCCGCTTTTGTGCAGGGTCGTCACAAACATATCGTTTTTGTAAAGGTCCACCCGTTCGGCGTTGGTAAACACATAGACCGTGCCGATTTGCCCGGCAGGATAGTCACCGATGTCCATCGTGGAGCTGACCGTCAGCACCGGCTCCTCCCCGCCCTGCGATGCGTAGACGGACGCCGCCAGCTTGGGATTGCGGAAGCTGTCCAGCACACCGTGATAGCAGATGCGGTCCCCGGAGCCGAAATCCTTGTGGGTGGCATAATCAAACATACACCAGCCGAAGCAGCCCGCATGCTCTCCATCTGCGTAGGCGGCGTCCAGCACCCGCGCATGGCGCAGGGCATGCTCCTGCCGGTGCGGGGCATCGTCACAGGGCTTGGTGGGGTACATGTGTCCGTTGCATTCGGAAATCAGCAGTGCCTTGCTTAAATCGGGCGTTACATCCTTTTTTCGCTTGGCCCCGGCGTTTGAGCCATTATGGGAGAAATCGTTGTAGGCGTAAACATCTTCTAGGAGATGGCTCTTTTCCAGATACCGCACGCCAGAGGTCGCCCGGCTCGGGTCCAGTGCGTGGGCAATTTTATTGGTGCGCGTATAGAATTCGTCATCGTCCACGCTCTCATTGATGCGCACACCCCACAGTATGATGCTGGGGTGATTGCGGTTTTGCAGCAGCATCTCCTGCAGCATGGCGCAGGCGCGGTCCTTCCATGCCCCATCGCCGATGTGCTGCCAGCCGGGCAGTTCGGTAAATACAAGCAGGCCCAGACGGTCGCATTCATCAAGAAAATACTGGCTTTGCGGGTAATGGCTTGTGCGCACGGCATTGCAGTGCAGCTCGTTTTTCAGGATGCGGGCGTCCTGCCGCTGCAGGCTTTCCGGCGCGGCGTAGCCGATGTAGGGGTAGCTTTGGTGGCGGTTCAGCCCGCGCAGAAAGGTCTTTTTCCCGTTCAGGTAAAAGCCGTCCGCCCGGAACACAGCCGTCCGGAAGCCGAAGGTGGTCTCACGGCTGTGCAGCACCTGCCCTTCGGCATCGAGCAGCTCTGCTATGCAGCGATAGAGATTCGGATGCTCAGTGTCCCATGGCGCGGCGTCAGGCAGCGTAAGACGGCATTCCGCCGATTCTGCCGGGGGCAGCCGGCGGCACACCAGCGTTTCGCCCGCACTGCTGCAGAGCCGGACGCGCAGCGCAGCGGCCTGCTCCGGTGCCTCAACGGCCAGCTGTACGGCAGCCTCCGTCAGTGTCGGTGTGTACACGAAAAGATCGCTCACACGGCTCTGCGGCGAGGTCTCGAGCCAGACCTCCCGGTATAGACCGCCGTAGGTCAGGTAGTCGATGACAAAGCCGAAGGGCGGCAGGCTGGGGTCCTCGCGCGTATCCAGCCGCACTGCCAGCAGATTTTCCTCGCCGCGGCGCACAAGGTCAGTAATTTCGATGGTAAAGCCGGTGTAGCCGCCCTGATGCTGCCCGGCCGGCTGGCCGTTCAGGTAGATCTCTGCCTGATGGGCGGCGCCGTCAAAGCGCAGGAATACCCGGGGCGCATCGGGGACGGTCAGTGCGCGGCGGTAACCGCAGACCATCTCATAGTCAGAGGGATCTGCGTAGTGGAGCGGCAGTTCCCGGCAGGTATGGGGCAGACGCACTGGACGGCAGTCAACAGGTTCACCCCGGCAGAAGGCATCGCTCCATTGCTCTGTAAATTCCCAATGATTGCAAAGACTGTATCTCATCGTACCAACAACCCCTCCAGTAAAATGGAAATCATCTCATCCAAAGCATCCGTGTAGGATATGCCCTGTGCATCAAGCGCGCGGTCTGCAAGAAAATCCTCAATGGAAGCGGAGATCATCCGCTGCAGAACCGGCAGGGATACCCGGCGGATGACGCCCGCCCCCATTGCCTGCTCCAGCAGTGTCAAGGTAGGCTCCCAGCCGGTTTCCAGATGCTCCCGCACACGCGCCGCGACCTTGGGATATTTTTCATCCAGCAGATCCATCTGCTGCAGATCCAGCGCGGTGTACTCCTCCGGCAGGGCGATGATGACCGCCCGCAGCTTTTCTGCAAGGGTGCCGGGGCCGTCAAGGATGCACTGCTTGCGGGCGTGGATCCTTGTGAAGGCATCGTCCACCATATCCAGCAGCAGCGCCTCCTTGGAGGGATAGACCGCGTAGATCGTCTTTTTGCTGATGTGCATCACCGCAGCGGCCTGCTGCATTGTGAAGCGCAGCCCGTCCCGGCGGAACAGTTCCATGCCGACCGCGCACAGCCTTATGCGCAGCTCATTGTTTTCGTCCATAGCTTGCCTCCTGCGGAAACTTGATTTAGCTTTCCGGTTTCCATTGTAGTGCGGAAACCGGTACGATTCAAGTGGTTTCCTGTACTTTCTACCTTTTTGCCAATCGGGCACAGATTTTTTCGTCACATCGCCCATACGCGAAAGCCGTAACGGGACAGAAAAGCGCCCCCGCACGGTGATGCGGGGGCGCTTTGCTGGTAACTTAGTTTGTTTTTTCGGTTTTTTGCTGCAGGCGGGTCAGCTCGCGCAGCTCACGCACGGTGAAAAAGCCGCAGACGATGGCGGCAGCACCGTCCGCAATGGGGCCTGCGTACATGACGCCGTCAATGCCCATAAAGAGCGGGAAGATGACGATGAGCGGCAGCAGGAACAAAATCTGGCGTGTCAGGGACATGAATACACCGAGGCGCGCCTTGCCGATCGAGTTGAAGGAGTTGGATGTGACCGGCTGGATGCCGTTGATCAGTGTCAGGAACATATAAATGCGGAAGTACCGCTCCGAAAACTGGTAGTACATCTCGCTGCCGGTGCCGAAAATACTGATGATCTGCCGCGGAAAAAGCTGGAAGCAGGCAAACGCTGCCAGAGAAAGCCCGGTAGCCACAGCCAGCGCCAGCAGATAGCTCTTTTTGACGCGGCGGTAGAGCGCAGCACCGTAATTGAAGCCAATGATCGGCTGCACGCCCTGCGAAATGCCGATGACAAAGGACATAAAGATCATGTTGACCTTTGAGATGATGCCCGCGCAGGCCAGCGGAATATCGCTGCCGTAGATAGACAGTGCACCGTAGTGTGCAAGGGTGTTATTCAAAACGATCTGGACAACAGCCATAGCAATCTGGTTGAAGCAGGCAGATGCACCGTAGCTGAAGATCTTGCGCGTTCTGTCACCGTCAATCGTAAAGCAGCTCCGTGAGAAGGGTACGGATTTAAAATGGAAGAGATACCGCATACTGATGCAGAACGATGCAATCTGCCCGAGGATCGTGGCAAGCGCAGCGCCGGTCATACCCATATCCAACCCAAAGATGAACAGCGGGTCAAGGGCCGTATTGATAAGCGCGCCGATGAGCATCGACATCATGGAATAGCGCGGGCTGCCGTCTGCCAGAATCAGCTTGCTCATGCCGGTATTCATAATGAGGAACGGAAACCCCAGCGCTGTGATGCGGGTGTAGGCCTCTGCGTAGGGCAAAACATCCGGCGTCGCGCCGAAGAATTTCAGCATTGGCGTCAAAAAAAGCAGCGTGACCGCCATCAGCACAGTGCCGAACAGCGCCATCAGGCACAGGCCGTTGCCCGCGTATTCAGCAGAGCGCTTTTCATTGCCGGCACCCAGCTGTAGGCTGAAATTTGTCGCACTGCCGATGCCGAGCAGCAGCGCAATGGCTGTGCAGGCGATTGAGAGAGGAAACGCAATGTTGGTGGCAGCATTGCCCAGCAGGCCCACACCCTGCCCGATAAAGATCTGGTCAACAATGTTGTACAGCGCCGTCACCAGCATCGAGATAATGCAGGGAATGGCAAAGCCGACAAGCAGCTTGCCCTCCTTTTCGTATCCAAGCGGGTTGGCAGCATCAGCCTGCGATGAAACCGTTTTTACGCTCATGCAGTTTTATCTCCTTTAATCCTGTTAATAGTCATACATACAGTAATATTAACAAAATCCGGGGAAAATTGCAAGTCTGTGCGCCTTGATGGACTTGAGTGCTGGAGCCTGCCCTATATGAACCGGAGACTGCGACACAAACAAAACCGGGGCGAACCTTTCGTTCGCCCCGGCAGTACCTAAATGATTGGAGTCATAGCCTCATAACCTTTATTCATCATTTTTCGGAGTTGGTTCCTATTTTCATGGGGAATCATTCCCTTTGCAGAATTTCAGGCTTTGAGATTGAGGGTCAACCTCTGACACTTAGTACATTGGAGTTTCTCCTTATGGATCAGGTGGATTTCAGATAACCTCTGTTGGGTGGCGTGGAACCAGTCATGATAACCAGCCTTCTTTCATCCTGATCTATATATTGCGTGGGGGGTCTTTGTTGACGGCCCCTGAGTCTGCTGTTTAAAGGTAAGCTGCCTGACATCTCGTTCAATATGTTTTGTTCAGGTTATGACCTGCGGCTTCGGATGCGGCGCTTTTTCATTCAGCAGGCCCAGGCCCGCCGGTGATGAATAGGATCTTTAAAGTTTGCCATCGGACTTGAGCCTCCTTCCTTACGAAATACCGCCGGCGTCTTGCTTTCTTTGGAGATTTCTTATAAAATTTCTCCTTGGAAAATCAACTTCTCTTGGAGTTGTCTGCTCCTTATCTCCGGCTGTTTTCTTTCTGTGACTATACTATACCACAGCCCTTGGGATTCGTCTATTCGCAGATATGCCAACGATGCAGCGAAAGATTTGTGCAGTTTCAATCTTGCCGCTCCGGGCAGAAAATGGTATAATAAATATGTTGGGCTGCTGTAAGGCCCAGACCGTGCGCCGC
>OGPC01000619.1_pt1 | contig 31079 bp, 22 predicted proteins | sample 1552911 | NCBI WGS metagenome assembly OGPC01 (sample SAMEA2580248, study PRJEB22360) | human gut metagenome | biome: human gut; feature: human-associated habitat; material: faeces | place: Denmark | collected 2008/2010 | reverse complement strand
AATAAATATATATAATATTTTACTCTTTAAAACAACAGGTATCAACAAACCATAACCTGGGAAAGCTGGTTTCTTAATGGATCACCTGCGCTCAATTTTCCAAAAGAACAAAAATCTGCTCGTTTTCTGCTGCTGCCTGTTCTTGCTGCTGTGCCCTTTCAGCGCCGCTGCCACTGGCATGCGCCCTCATCCCATCAGGGTCGGCTACACCGACAGCCCTGGTTTTATCGAAAAAACCGCAGCCGGGACCGTCGACGGATACGGCGTTGCATATCTCAACGAAATCTCGCACTATACCGGCTGGCGTTATGAATATGTTTATGCTACCTGGCAGGAATGTCTGGAGCTTTTAGCCAAAGGCGAGCTTGATCTTTTAGGCATGGCCCAGTACACGCCTGAGCGTGCCGCCAGCTACGAATTTGCCTCGCTGCCCAGCGGCGTTGAATACATGGTCATGTACGTGCGCAATGACGATAACGAAGTTTACTATAACGATTACCAGAGCTTCAACGGTCTGCGGATCGGCGTTCTCAAGGGTAACTTCCAGACAGAAATTTTAAGCGATGTTGCCCGTAAAAATACATTTACCTATCAGCCTGTACTTTTTGATTCCAGCAAAGCTATGGTCGAAGCGCTGCAGAATAAACAGATCGATGCTGTAGTTACCGGCAGCATGCCCTTATATAAAGATCTGCGGTTAGTGGCCCGCTTTCAGGCCGACCCGATTTATTTTATTACGACTAAAGGCAATAAAGCCGTCCTGCAGCGCCTAAACGATGCTTTGATGAACATTCACGCCAATACGCCTGAATTTGAAAATACGACTTATGCCACCTATTACGAACAAAGTTCTCTGCTGACGCAGCCGCTGCTTACCAAAAAAGAACGAGACTTCCTGGCGCACCGCGGGCCGATCACCATCGGTTTTCTCCCTAACGACGAACCGCTTTCAGCATTCAGTTCCGAAACTAATCTGCCGGCAGGTATCCTGCCCGGAATAGCCAAAGAGTTGGAACGCTTATCCGGTGCCCAGGTCATTTTAAAGCTGCTGCCGGCCGGTGCCCGCCTGGACCAGAGCCTGCAGAAAGAAGGTTTTGACCTGATCGCCGGGATCACGGATTACGAGCCTTACCGAAACAACATTTCGATCCGGCTTTCCAAGTCCTTCTTTCAGGGGCGCGTTATGGCTGTCGCCAATAAAAATAATTTTATCGACATCACCAAACCGCAGAAGGTAGCTTTGCCCTTTAATTATATTGCCTATAAAAATCTTATTTTAAATACCTATCCCCATTTTTCCATTATCAATAAAGCCAATACCAGAGACTGCCTGCTGGCAGTTGCGGACGGAGAGGCCGACATTACTCTGCAGAACAGCCATATCATCAGCTATCATCTGCAAAATCCCCGCTTTACCGATTTAAAGATTTTATCTTTATTTAATTTCCCCGATAATCTCTGTCTGGCAGCAGCTAATAATGCCGACGGCAGCCAGCTGCTGACTATTTTCAACAAATGTATCGACACGCTGAATCCAAAAACGCTGGATAACATAGTGATGTATGAAACCGTACAATCGCCTTACCGGCCTTCGCTGTCTGATCTGGCCTATAAATACAACTATCTGATCGCCGCTTTACTGGTCATGCTGGTCATTTGGCTTTATTTCACTTTGCAGCGGCAAAAATATCTGGAACTGCTGGAAGCCAAAAATCTTGAACTGGAAACTGCTGCCAAACAGGCGCTGGCCGCCAGTGAAGCTAAAAGCAGCTTTCTGTCGCGAATGAGCCACGAAATCCGTACGCCGCTCAACGCCATCCTGGGCTTTACCAGACTGGCCCTGCAGCCGGAAAAACAAAGCCGCCGCACTGAATATCTGCAGAAAATCAGCTATTCGTCAGAGCTGCTTTTAGGTATCGTCAACGATGTTCTCGATATGTCCGCGATCGAAAACCAAAAACTCAAGCTGGACAATTCTCCCTTTAAACTTTCTCAAATACTGCGTGAACTCCAGGGCCTTTACAGCATCCAATGCCGCGAAAAAAATATCAGTTTCAGCCTGAACAGCGAAGCCTTCAACCACGATATCCTGCTCGGCGACAGCCTGCGTCTGCAGCAGATTTTAAGCAATCTGCTGTCAAACGCCGTCAAATTCACTGCCACCGGAGGACAGATCACGCTTGACATTACTCAGCAGCAGGCCGACAGCGCTGATCAGACTGTCCTGACAATGGTCGTTACAGATACCGGCTGCGGTATGTCGGAACAAATGCTCGCTCAGGTCTTCCAGCCTTTTGAGCAGGAAGACGGCAGCACCGCCAGAAAATACGGCGGCAGCGGCCTTGGACTTTCTATCGTCAAATATTTAGTTGAATTGATGGGCGGCAGCATCAGCGTCAACAGTGCCAAAGGGAAAGGCAGTACGTTCACCGTACAGCTGACACTGCCTTACGCCGAAGAACTTGCTGAAAAAGACAGCACAACGGCTGAACAAAACCTGCATGGTCTGCATCTGCTGCTGGCTGAAGATAATCCTCTCAATCAGGAGCTGTGTCTGGAGCTTTTAAAAAGCCGCGGCATCAGCAGCGACTGCGCCGTCAACGGCAAAGAAGCACTGGAACTGTTTACAAACAGCGCCCCCGGCACCTATGCTCTGATCCTGATGGATATTCAGATGCCGGTCCTGGACGGTTATCAGACGACGCAGGCGATCCGCAGCAGTACGCACCCGCAGGCACAGACGATCCCGATCATCTCGCTTTCGGCAGATGCTTTTACAGAAGATATCAGACGCGCTTACGCCAGCGGCATGAACGACCATGTCACTAAACCCATCGTTCCTGAAGAGTTATTTGCTGCGATCACCCGCGTTCTTAAAACGCTTAACTAAAAAGAAAACGCTCAGGGCTTAGGCTCTGAGCGTTTTCTTTTTAGTTAAGCACTACCTCAATAAGTCAGCACTTCGTTGCCGGTTTCCGTAATCAGCACCGTATATTCCCACTGAGCACTCATGCCGCCGTCCTGAGTATAAACAGTCCAGTCATTGCCGGCATCAACATAAACCTCGCGCTTCCCGGTATTGATCATCGGCTCGATCGTAAAGATCATGCCCGGCACCAGCAGCATTCCTGTCTTGCGTTTGCCCACATGGCAGATGAAAGGTTCCTCATGGAAATCGATACCCACACCATGGCCGCCGAATTCGGTGACGACAGAATAACCATGCTTATGAGCAAAACCGGACACGGCTGCGCCGATATCGCCGACAAAGCTCCACGGCTGTGCTGCCTCAAGCCCGCGGCGCAGACACTCTTTAGTAATCGCTACCAGATCCTGTTTCTTTTTATCGACTTTGCCGATCATAAACATTCTGGAAGCATCGGCATAGTAGCCGTTATAAATAGTTGAAACATCGACATTAACGATATCGCCGCTTTTCAAAACGTCCTGTGCCGACGGTATTCCGTGGCAAACCTGATCGTTGATCGAGGTACAGACACTTTTAGGAAATCCGCAGAAATTAAGCGGTGCCGGGATCGCACCATGACTAACGGTATATTCGTGTACGATAGTATTGATCTCTTCCGTTGTCATGCCTGTTTTGATATTTTTTTCTACTTCGTCCAAAACTGCCGTATTGATCTTACAGGCCTCTCGAATACCTGCAATCTGTTCCGGCGTTTTGATCATCTCCCGGTCAGGCACTTCGTGACCGGCCTTGCGGTACAATTCGATTTTAGCGTCTATTTCGCTGTGACAGTCGGCATAAGCTTTGCCGCTGTCGCACCAGCATAAATCAGTTGTCATAACTTCACTCCTCTTCCATAAAGAACTATAACCATTATCACAGACGTGCCCTGCTTCCTGCCTGCTGTAAAATGTAAGAGCAGGCTGTTTGTGACTGCAGGTCAGCATCAGGCGAGATCATTGCCGCACCTGCAGCTTAAATTCCCGTCGCTTTACGATATTGTCATTATACCATATCCATCTAATTTTCTCATATCAAATTCAGGTATTTTATGATAAAATAAACTTAGTTTTTTGCGAAAGGAAGTAACCTCTGACAATGGAAGCACTTTATTCTAATTTTTTCGATTACATCCTGCACTTTGACCGCTACCTGCCTCTTGTCATGGAGCAATACGGTCACTGGATCTACGCGATCCTCTTTACGATCGTTTTCTGCGAGACCGGACTTGTTGTGACTCCCTTTCTGCCCGGCGATTCACTGCTTTTTGCATGCGGCGCCCTGGCAGCTACAGCAGGCGGCCTTGACCTGACGACGCTCGTGATCATCTTTCTGGTTTCCGCAATTTTAGGTGACGCCTGCAATTACATGATCGGCGAAGAATTCGGGCACCGGATCCTGCGGAATTATCCGAAACTCATCAAACCACAGCATATCCAGAAGGCTGAAGCCTTTTATGCCAAACATGGCCATAAAGCGATCTTCCTGGCCCGCTTTGCCCCTATCGTCCGTACGCTGGCGCCTTTCGTAGCCGGCATCGGCAGTATGCATTACCGTACTTTTGCTATCTATAATGTGACCGGTGCTGTGACCTGGGTCTTTTTATTCGTCGGCGGCGGTTATCTGTTCGGCAATATGCCCTGGGTCAAAAACAATTTTTCCCATGTTACGCTGGGCATCATTATTTTCTCCCTGCTGCCGATTTTTTACGAAACACACCTTAAAGGCTGGCTGGCCAAACGGAAAAACAAGTAAAGGAAGTGGCGCGTTATGTATTATTTTACCAGCGACTACACAGAAGGCTGCACTCCTGAAATACTGGAAGCACTGGCAGCAACTAATTTTGAACAGACCGGCGGTTACGGGATCGACCCATACTGTGAAACAGCAGCCCTGCTGATCAAAAAAGAATGCGGCCGCAGCGATATCGACGTACATTTTATGACAGGCGGCACGCAAACCAACCTGACGATCATCTGCGCAGCACTGCGCCCCTTCCACGGCGTTTACGGTACTGTACAGAGCCATATCAACACGCACGAAGCCGGCGCGATCGAACGAACCGGCCATAAGGTAATCGACCTGCCGACATCTGACGGCAAAATCACAGCTGCCATGATCAGACAGCAGCACGAGCTGTATTTAGGCGACCCCAGCCGCGAACATCTGGTCCAGCCCAAAATGGTCTATATCTCACAGCCGACAGAGATCGGTTCCCTGTACCACAAAGAAGAGCTGGAAGCGCTGTATGCCGTCTGCCGGCATTACGGACTTTATCTTTTTATCGACGGGGCCCGTCTGGGCTACGGCCTGACAGCTCCTGACAATGACCTGACACTGGCGGATATCACAAACAACTGCGATGTCTTCTGCATCGGCGGCACCAAATGCGGCGCGCTTTTCGGCGAAGCGGCAGTTATCATCAATCCGGCTCTAAAAGACGATTTCCGCACGATCATGAAGCAGGGCGGCGCCGTACTGGCCAAAGGACGCCTGCTGGGCCTGCAATTTGAAACGCTTTTTACAGACGGACTTTATTATAAGATCTGCCAGCACGGCGTTGAACTGGCTCTGCAGATCAAAGCAGCTGTCCAGGAACGCGGCCTGGGCTTTGTGACCGATTCCACAACAAACCAGCAGTTCATCATTTTCCCGCAGGCAATGTACGACGAACTGAGTAAACAGTTTGCCCTTGCCCCCTGGGAATACATAGACGATGGCAGGATCGCCGCCCGTATCTGCACCAGCTGGGCCACAGACCCAACTCAGGTCGACAGACTCTGCAACATGATCAAAACACTTTAAGACAAGCTTATAAACAAAATGACCCGTACGGATTTTATCGTACGGGTCATTTTTTATTCGCTTTCCGCAGCGGTTATCTGCGACATGAACGGTTCATTTTCCAGCTCTTTACTGTAAATGACACAATTATTTTTGCCACGCTTTTTCGCCTCATACAAAGCCTTATCTGCTTTATATAAAAGCACTGCATCATCTGTACCATCTACGGGATAAAACGATACGCCTACGGATATCGACAGCGGCACCCGGACATCAGCTTCAAGTCCCAGTTTTTCGATGCCTGCTCTCAACTCATCCGCTTTCATCAGCGGCAGACGGCTATCCTTAATGTTACGCATAATGATCAGAAACTCATCGCCGCCGATGCGGCAGACGATATCATCGATCCGGAACTGCTTGCTGATCTCATTGGCGATCCGGCAGAGAACCTCGTCACCGAACAAATGCCCATGCCTGTCGTTGACCATCTTAAAATTATCAACATCCAGGAACATGACCGCAGCCTTTTCCTTCTGCGGTTCGCAGAGCATCTGCTGCAGCAGGCGCTCGCCATAAGCCCTGTTGCCAAGCTTGGTCAAAGCATCACTCTCAGCCTGCCTTTTCCAAAGTCCGATCTCACGTTTCATTTTATCGATACTGACCATCCTGCCCACGATACTGAGCATGACGCCATAATTTTCTTTATCCCAGATCGAATTTATATGGATCCTGTACCATTTTTCTTCGCCGAACTTATTGATCAGCCGGACATCTTTAACATAACCGCTGTTCTCTTCTGTCAATGCCTTGGTCAGCTCCGCCAGCTGCTGCAGATCCTCCTGTAAAATAGGCATACTGCTGTAAATGGCCTCTTTTGCGTTTGTGACAACACATTCACCGCCAAAAATATTTTTATATTCATCCGAGAAAATGATCAGGTCTTTTTCAAGATCATAGTCAAAAATTATATCGCCGCTCATAGCAAACAGCGCCTTCTGTTTTTCGCGTTCTATTTCCAGCAAACGCGCAACGCGGCTGTTTTTATCCATATCACAGCTATAGCATTTTTTACCGCTGAATTTCTCGGTATTGGGATGCTGATAGTGATACACTACCGCCGGCAGCCCGTCGTCTGACTGTAAAATTTCCGGCAGTCCCGGAGCGATTTTCAGAAAGCACTGCAGAAGATCGGGGCTGAATGCGCCGCATTCGCCTTTTTCAATCATTTGCACCGATTCTTCATGGGTAAAAGCACCTTTATAACAGCGGACACTGGTCAAAGCGTCATAACAGTCGGCCAGCGACACGATCTGCGCATAAATAGGTATCTCTTTGCCGATCAGTCCGTCAGGATAACCGCTGCCGTCCCATTTCTCATGGTGCCAGCGGCAAATATTGTAATGATAGCGGTACTGCTCTTTATTCTGCTTCAGACTGTCGATACTTTCCAGAATCTCACAGCCGTACAGCGTATGCTCCTTCATAATTGCAAATTCTTCTGCCGTCAGCCGACCGGGTTTATTCAGGATATAGTCCGGGATCGCGATCTTGCCTATGTCATGCAGTGCCGCCGCCATCGAAATATCCTCGATGGTCTTATCGCTCATTTTATATTCGGCATTCTGCCGTCCCAGCTCCTTCAGCATGATCTTGGTCAGCTGACGGATACGCTGGACATGCTGTCCTGATTCGCAGTCGCGGAATTCAACAATCGTACTCAGGGTATCGATCATAGCCACGTTGAAATTACGCAGCTGTTCGTTCTGTTTTTCGATTTTCGTCATCTGTTCCTGGACCAGCTTTTCCAGTTTATAACGATAACGGTACAATTCGATGATATTATTAACGCGCTGGCAAATATTATCTGGGTTGAACGGTTTTAAAACGACATCGACCACACCCAGACGAAAGCCTTTGGAAATAGCATCGTTGGACGATTCGGCCGTGATCAGAAAAATAGGCGTTTTCTCAGTCAGGCCTTTGCCGTTCATAATTTCCAGAGCTTCCAACCCGTCCATGATCGGCATCACGATATCCATCAGCACGATCGCTATTTCCTCGTGATACTGCTCCATCAGATCTACAGCCGTTTTACCGTTATCTGCTTCCAGTATTTCATAGTCACCGGCAAAAAGCTCACACAGGATCGCCCGGTTAAGCTCTACGTCATCTACTATCAGGATTTTATCTTTCTGCCTCTCCAAGCCTGTCTGCCTCCTTTTGCGGTTACTTATATCACAGATTGCAAGCAACTGTAAAATTCATAATTATCACAATTCTATATGTTCTATTATATTATTTTTTTGTATTTTACACAATAAAAACTTCTTTTTATAAATAAAAGATCACTATTCCTTCAATAATTGCTGCAGCTGCAGTACCTTCTGCCGCCAGTCATCGCTGTACGCTCCGCCGCCCTGAGCAAAATACTGCGACCCGCCGCCCCTGCCGCCAAACAGCTCACCTGCCTTTCTGCAAAGACTGCGGCAATCAGCCTGCGTCTGTTCCCCGCTTCCCAAAACGAAATTGATCCGCTCACCGGATCTGTACACGACCGCAGCCACAGTACGCCCGTCTGCCAGCAGTTTATTCAGCAGCAGTCTGGCATCGGCGGCGCTGCAATCCTCCTGTGCCGCCGCGACATATTTAATGCCGCCCTCATCAACAGCAGCCTGCGCTAAAAGCTGCGGCGCTAAAAATTCATATAATTTAGCGGTCCGTGCTTTTAACCGTTCATTCAGTTCCGTTACTTCTTCCTGCAGCTTCCTCAGTCCCTGCGGTACGCCCTCCGGCTTCATGGAAAGCAGGCGCCCGGCCTGCCAGACGTATTCATTTTTGCGGCGTGCATCTTCCAGTGCCCAGCGCCCGCATAAAAACTCTACTCTGATCCCATCCTTATGTTTATCAAAACGATTGATCCGGATCAGACCGATCATACCTGTACGTAACGGATGCGTACCGCAGCAGGTACAAATATCCCCGTCTGCCACCGTCACGATCCTCAGCGTGCCTGTCAGCTTTTCATTTTTCTTACGCATCACTAGCGCTGACAGCTCCGTATGCGGCAAATAACTGACCGTGATCGGCTTATCCTCCCAGATCTGGCTGTTGGCATAATCCTCGGCCTGCTCCAGCTCAGCCGCTGTCAATTCTTTATCCAGGTCAATAGTCACCAAACGTTCGCCCATATGAAAACCAATATTATTAGCTCCGAACAGCTTCCAGACCGCATGCGAAAGAATATGCTCGCCGGCATGCTGCTGCATATGGTCCAGCCGGGCCTGCCAGTCCAGCACCGCTTCGACCTGCTCCCCAATCGGCAAAGGCCGCTCACAATAATGCACTACTTCGCTGCCGCGCTGCGCAGCATAAGTCATCTTCACGCCGCCCAGCGTTCCGCAGTCACTCAGCTGACCGCCGCCTTCCGGAAAAAATACCGTCCTGTCCAGAACCACGGCATACCCGCGTTTATCTTCTGCACAGCTCAGCACCGTTGCCAGGCAACTTTTCAGCATCGAATCTTGTTCATATAATTTTTCTGTCATCTTAAAAACCCCTCGTCAATAAAATTTATATTTTTATTATAACACTGCCGCCGGCAACGGTTAAGCAATATCAGCCGCAGTTTTCTTCAGCATTTAATTTATGTTATAATGTGAACACAAAATCAAACTATCATAATACACTCAAAGGAGCAGGCAATGTATAAATATATCCTTTTCGACCTTGACGGCACCCTTACCGACTCGGCACCCGGCATCATCCGCTGTGTGCAGTATGCCCTGGAAAAATGCGGCAAAGGCACCTGCCCCGACCGCGAGCTGCTGCCATTTATCGGCCCGCCGCTGACAGAATCCTTCCAGAAAATCTGCGGCATGACTGCCGCAGAAGCAAATACGGCCCTTGAATATTACCGCGAGCGCTTCGCACGCGTAGGTATGTACGAAAACTCCGTCTACGACGGTATTCCCGAATTACTGCAAAACCTGCGGCAGGCAGGCAAGACCCTTGCCGTAGCCACCAGCAAGCCGCAGCTTTACGCAGAAAAAATCCTGGAACACTTTGGCCTCGCCGCTCACTTCTCAACAATAGCAGGCCCCGGGTTCAACGGCGAGCTGCCAACCAAAGCCGACGTGATCAGCGAAGTGCTGCAGCGGCTGCACCTTACCGCTGCTGATAAGAACGCCGCCGTTATGCTGGGCGACCGCGAGCACGACGCTATCGGCGCACAGCAAAATAAAATCGCCATCATCGGCGCAGGCTACGGCTACAGCTCCCCGGCCGAACTGGCAGCGGCAGGCGTCAGGCAAATCGTTTCTGCTCCGCAGGATTTTGCAGAATTTCTCATCTAAGCAGCGGCAACTACTGCTATTTTTTACAATCCCTACATAAATACCCCAGCGCCCGTCACTTACGGGCGCTATATTTTTTGTCTTTCGTGCCCTGAACATTCATTTTATACGCCTGCGGAAAACTTTTGCTTGCGGGGGGGGGGCAAAGTGCTATAATACAAAGCAATGATTTAAGTTTTTTATCTTTTCAGAACTTTTTATTCACTAATTGAATATCAATGATCAGGTGCATTATTGCCTAACAGAGAAATCGGTGCAATGCCGATGCGGTCCCGCCGCTGTAATGCCGAGCAAGCCTCAAAACGTCACTGGGAAACCGGGAAGGCGAGGTACGCTATGACGCAGAGCCAGAAGAACTGCCTGATTATAGCCCATTACGATCCTGCGAACGACAGGAGGGAGCGTTAAAAGCTTGTTTACGCTTTTCTGTCTTTGTGCGCAGAAAAGCGTTTTCTTTTGCTCTTAATCTTGCTGACACGCGAAACTCGGACAGCTCGGTCACAAGATTAAAGATAAATTTATTTAACGAGGTGTTTTACAGATGAATGGGAAAAAGAAATTTTTGGCAATGGCCGTATTATGCGCCGTTGCCAGCGTCGGCTTCGTACTGCCTGCCAGCGCTGAAGAAACTATGCAGCACGATCTGGACGAAGTCATCGTCGAAGCCGACAGAGACGCTTTGCCGGGGGGATTTATAAATTCCCAAGGTTCAGTAGGCTTTTTGGGTAAACAGAGTATCATAGATGCACCTTTTGCCTTGGTCACTATCAATGAAAAAGCCATCAAAACTTTTTCATCACCTCACAACGGCATCATCGATGCCTTGAGTTTTGACCCTTCCGTCCGCCCCGATCGCGGTGGTACTTACACAGATTTCTCGATTCGCGGAATATATGCTTCGGGTCATAATATTTACGTCAATGGTATTCCGGGGATGCTCTGCCAGGAAAATATACCCTTTTATTGGGTCGATAGCGCCAGTATCATCTCCGGCCCTAATTTAGGTGTCAGTGGCTCAACTTTAAATGAAGCCGTTGGCGGCACCGTCAATTTTCAATCCAAAGTAGCTACCAAACAAGGTAACAGCAATTTTAAAGTCGGCTATCGGGGAGGCAGCTCTATGGAAGAGGCCGTTGATATAGGTCGACGCTTTGGAAAGGATGATCGCTTCGGTATCAGGGTCACTGCAAACAATATACACGGAGAAACAACAATTTCCGGCGAAAACCTTAAACAGCAAAACCTGTTTATCAATCTTGATCAGCAAAGTAAAAATTCCAAAACCAATTTATTATTAGGCTACAATCATACTGACCATCAAGGAGGCCCCGGCTCATTTACCTTTGATAATAAAACAGTTACCTCCATGCCCAGCGCACCTGACTCCAGCAAACTCTACAAACCAGACTGGTCTTACAACGAATACGACAATTGGGTCGCAGCCTTAAACCACGAACAAAAACTTTCTAATCATCTCTCGGCTTTCATCAATGCCGGCTATCACCGCGAAGACTGGTATGGTTATATTGACGGTAATCCTAAAATCATTAACAATAACGGCGATTTTACCATCAGCATGACCAACTATCCTTTAGCACTCACCAAAAAATATATTGGGATCGGCTTAAAAGGCGATTTTAAAATTGGCTCAGTCAAAAATGATTATGTCATCGGCGTTGACAAGAACTGGATGAACTATGACCTTGGTAATAATCCTAACTGGTCCTGGAATAATCATACTGGTAACATCTACCAGAATAACTTCTGGCCCAATCCCGGCATCGCCCATTATGATGCACCCCATTCCCAGGACACACAGCTGGCTGGTTGGCATATAATTGACACTATGAAAGCTCTGGATGACAAATTGCAGGTCACTTTAGGCCTACATGGCCATGAAGCTAAGAAAACACCTGCTAACGCCGAAACCCAGAAATCAGATGCTATTTCTCCAACCTTTGCTATAAGCTACAAATTCTCACCCGATGTCATGGTTTATGCCAACCATACAGAAAGCTTTGGCATGGGAGCAATGGTTGCAACGAATAAAAACTATGCCAATGCCGGCGATGTGTTAGATCCTTCTAAAACCAAGCAGAATGAAGTCGGCATCAAAATCAAAACCGGCAAATTCTTAAATACCTTTAGCGCCTTCCAAATCAGGCAGGCGAATAACGTTGATGTTTACGAAGGCGGAAAAAAATATCTGCGTACCGATGGCGAACAGGAAAACAAAGGCTTTGAATGGGGCTTTACCGGCAATGTAGCAAACAAGTGGGATCTAGTTGGCGGTGCCATGTATCTTAACGCTAAAGATAACAAGGGTGATGCTGTTAACGGAGCCGCTAAGTGGTCGGGTACATTAGGCGCAATCTACCATCCTAATCAGGATCTGTCTCTCATTGGCCGGGTCACCTATCTTGGCTCGGCAACTATCAATAGCGGCACTTTAGATGTACCGGCTTATGCTAAATTCGACTTAGGTGCCTCTTATAAAACCAAGATCAACAGTACGCCTGTAACTATTGACGCAATGTGCTATAACATCACGGGCAAAGATTATTGGAATGCCCGTTCTGGATCTAGCTCGCTCAGCTTAGGTGCACCACGTACCTTTGTACTTTCCGCAACTTTCGACATTTAATTCTAAATTAAACAGATGGGAAAAATTCCCATCTGTTTACGCTATTTATAGGTGAAGCATGCAGAAAATCTTATTTTGTAAAATAAAACATCTCTCTTTAAGTTTCCTGATTCCAGTTTTATTGTTCTGCTGTGCTCTGGCAATTATCAGTAGTTTAAAATTGGGATTTATTTTCATTGATTGGCAAACTATAGTATCTGTATTTTTAAATAACGTTTTCAACATACACAGCACAGGTTTTGATCCAGATTTGGCAGACATTATCTTGAAATTACGTTTACCACGAATATTATTGGCAGCGTGCGTCGGTATGGGACTTACTTTATCCGGCATCATCATGCAGGCCATAGTTAAAAACCCTTTAGCTGATCCATATATCCTCGGAATATCTTCGGGAGCATCGTTAGGTGCAACAATCGCTATTTTTTTAGGACTGGGCAGCCTCTTAGGCACACAAGCAGTAGGCATCTGCGCTTTTATCGGTGCACTTGTAATTTCTTCTCTGGTAATTTTTATCTCTAATATGGGCAGCGCCAACAATTCGGTTAAACTTTTATTAAGCGGTTTAGCATTAAGTGCCGTTTGTTCCAGCCTCTCCGGTTTTATCGTTTACCTTGGCCGCAGTAAAGAAGGTATGGAATCTATAACCTATTGGTTGATGGGAAATGTTGCTAATGCCAAATTGACCAATGTACTGCTTTTATTACTGCTGATCCTTTTTATTTTCCTCTATTTTTTATCACAAATACGAATTTTAAATCTTATGCTTATTGGCAATGAAAGTGCTATGACCTTGGGTATAGATCTGAATAAATATATACCTAAATATCTATTGCTTAATGGTTTGCTCGTAGGTTTCATTGTTTTTAATGCTGGTACTATTGGCTTTATCGGCCTGCTCATTCCTCATATAGTACGCACGCTATTTGGTGCTAATCATCATAAAACTTTGCCTGTCGCGGTGCTTACCGGCGGTCTGTTTGCCGTAATCATGGACATTTTGTCAAGAACGCTAATTCGCGGTGTAGACATACCGATCGGAATAATTTTTGCTTTAGTAGGGGCACCTTGTTTTATCTATTTAATGCTGCAAAAAAGTTATAGATTCGGTGGTAATTGATTATGGAAATAACTTTGGACAACCTCAAAATGACTTTTGATGAGCGAACTGTTTTAAATAACATTTCGCTTAATATCAAAAAAAACAAATTTACTGGTATCATCGGCCCTAATGGCAGCGGCAAAAGCACATTATTAAAATGCATGTATCGCATTTTACAGCCAACGGAAGGTTTTATTTACATAGATGGTAAGGAACTATCGAAATATTCTATCAGAGAAACCGCACAAAAGCAGGCTGTTTTGGCTCAGCATAATTATTATAATTTTGATTTTGAAGTTCTGGATGTCGTTCTTATGGGTAGAAGCCCTTATAAAAAGGCTATGGAACAAGATAATGCCGAAGACTATCTGCTTGCTAAAGAAAGCTTAAAAATAGTCGGTATGGAAGCTTTCATGCACAGTAATTTTTCTGTATTATCAGGCGGTGAACAGCAAAGGGTAATGCTCGCAAGAGCCTTAACACAAAATACACAGTGCTTGATCCTGGACGAGCCCACCAATCATTTAGATATCAAGTATCAAATACAGCTTTTAAACATTGTTAAAACCCGTGGACTTACTATTCTTGCCGCCATACATGATCTAAATATGGCAGCGATGTACTGCGACGAAATAATCGCCATGCGGAACGGCTGTATTTTAAAGACAGGTACACCAGAAGATGTTTTTACAAAAGAATTTATTTATGATGTTTTTGAAGTGCAAACGGAAATAATTCGACGTGCAGATGGCCGTCTGACCATTATTTATCAAAATTGAGGATGTTATGAATAATTTTAAACAAGCTGTATTTTATCTGAGCATGTTATTCGCTTTATGTTTTTTAATCACATATGCTCTAAGCCTGGGTACTGTTACTATCAGCTACACAGATACGCTGGTTACTTTGAATGATATTCTAAGAAATGATCTGCAAAACACCATAAATACTGATGTCATTTGCTACCTGCGGCTGCCACGATTTATTTTGGCACTTACCGTCGGCAGCGGTCTGGCAGTATGCGGCACTGTGATGCAGGCGGTTATGAAAAACCCCTTAGCCGATCCCTACTTATTAGGAATAGCTTCCGGCGCAGGTTTAGGTGCAGTAGTGGCCATTATTTTAGGCTTTAGCGACTTGGCCGGCTTTGACTGTGTGGGACTTTTTGCTTTTGGCGGCGCCATAATAGTAACTGCTTGCATTATTCTGGTATCTGTTTATTATGGAAAAAGTAATTCTTTGACAGTATTACTGTCCGGTATGGCTTTTAACGCTGTTTGCTCTGCTATAATCAGTCTTATCCTGGCCATTTACGGCGATACAGAAAGCATTCAAAGCGTAACCTTCTGGCTTATGGGCAGTTTACTAAATAATGAATGGTCAAATATCAAATATTTATTTTTGGCTGTGGCAGTAATTTCTATTTTCTTTTTTACCCGTTACCGCATACTCAATCTAATGCTTTTAGGTGACGACGTTGCTTTAACTTTAGGCCATGATTTGTCAAGCTCAAGAAGACTGTATATTTTCTTATGTGCTTTAGTCGTAGGCTTAATAGTTTATAATGCAGGTATTATTGGTTTTATTGGCTTAATTATCCCACATATTGCGAGGCTTTTAACTGGTAACGATCATTTAAAGTTACTCCCTGTAAGTGCCATTATTGGTGCCGCATTCTTAGTCTGGGCCGATGTTCTAAGTCGAACAATAATCTCCGGTTCCGAAATCCCTATCGGTATAATCGCAGCTTTATTCGGCGCTCCTGTTTTTATTTATCTTTTAGTCAATAAAAAGTATGGATATGGTAAATGATATGCTGAAATTTATTTCTTTGATCTTATTAATAACTGTAAGTATCATCACTGGATGCAGTAACGAAAAAAGTCTGCCTCCAAAAACTACGTCGAACAAGCACATCCTGATTGAAAATTTAAATATCGACAATTATTTTGTCAAAGGAAAAAACCAACAATATTTTACTAAAATCCCTCACAGGGTAATCGTAGTTGGTGAAAACGAAACCGAAACGCTGCTTGAACTTGGGGCAGCTCCTAACATTTTAATTGCTGTTGCCCAAAACAATAGAGAATATGCTATGAAAGAGAAAAATTGGCAGCTTTTTAAAAATTTACCGACCTGTAAAAGCAGTTATTTAAATATGGAATATATTACCCAATTGAAGCCTGATCTGATCATTGCCCAACAATGCGTTTTTATCAGAAGTCGCCTAAAAAACACTGAATACTGGAACAGCAAAGGTGTAGGTACCCTCATCCCACTAAATACAAATTCACCCAGCAGTCATTTTTATCAGGAAACTGTGGAAAAAGAAATGCAGTTTATTCAAGATTTGGGACAAGTCTTTCACTTAGAAGACAACGCTACAAAAATCATTAATGACACGTATACCACAATCAACAATATTAATGAAAAAAATCATCTAATGTATAAACCTAAAGTGATGGTAGTAGAGTTTTTAAGTTCTATGATCTCATATGACAAAACTAAATTGATTGGAAATATGATTGAAAAAATCGGCGGTAGAGTAAGTGAAACTCCCTCTGTTATCGGTTTTGAAAATATCATCAAAGAAAATCCTGATATATTGTTCGTTGTTTGTAGTCATGCAGATTACGGCGTCTGTATCAACAAAATTCTGACTAATAAAGCCCTGCAAAATTTACCCTGTGTAAAAAAAAGGCAGGTATATAGTATTCCCTTAAGATTTACCTACGGTACATCTTGCCGTACGAAAGATGGATTGAAATTTTTGGCAGATAAAATGTACCCCGACTTACACAATATAAATTAATCATTTTTAATCATCATAAAGAAATTAGCACTATAACATATAGCTATGCCTAATCAATAGATCTAGCCAGATTTTTATTAAAATAAGAGCAGTTAACACACTGCTTTTTCCAAACTACATCAAATTAAAAATCTTATTAGTGGCCGCTTTGCGGCCACTATTTTTTTGTACTCTAACTACTCTCACAACTTTTATGCACCTGTGGAAAACTTTTGCTTGCGGGGGGGGGCAAAGTGCTATAATACAAAGCAAAAGTTTAAGTTTTTTATCTTTTCAGAACTTTTTATTCAATAATTGAATATCAATGATCAGGTGCATTATTGCCTAACAGAGAAATCGGTGCAATGCCGATGCGGTCCCGCCGCTGTAATGCCGAGCAAGCCTCAAAACGTCACTGGGAAACCGGGAAGGCGAGGTACGCTATGACGCAGAGCCAGAAGAACTGCCTGATTATAGCCCATTACGATCCTGCGAACGACAGGAGGGAGCGTTAAAAGCTTGTTTACGCTTTTCTGTCTTTGTGCGCAGAAAAGCGTTTTCTTTTGCTCTTAATCTTGCTGACACGCGAAACTCGGACAGCTCGGTCACAAGATTAAAGATAAATTTATTTAACGAGGTGTTTAACAGATGAATGGGAAGAAAAAAATTTTAGCAATGGCAGTATTGTGCGCCGTTGCCAGCGTCGGATTTGTAGCAACGGCTGACGCCGAAGAAACAATGACGCATGATTTGGATGAAGTCATCGTCGAAGCCGACAGAGACTCTTTGCCGGGGGGATTTGTTGCCAACAACGACAGAGTTGGCATTTTGGGTAATATCAAAGCAATCGATGTGCCTTTTACTCAGAAAAAGTATACTGAAAAAACTATTATGACCTTCTATGACCCTAATCAGCCTTTAAACGGTACTTTGGCTAATACAGCTTCCATTCGTGTTGGCAGCCCTTCGCCCATGTATACAGACTTCAGTATGCGCGGCGTCAATATGAATGCTTCTCATTACTACATCAACGGTATTCCTAACATGTTCAACCAGACCCGCAGCATTCCTGCATATGTACTCAGCAGCGTCGATATCGTTTCAGGTCCTAATACTGTCCTCAACGGCGCCACATTTTCCAACAACGGTACTAATGGTACCGATGCGCCGGCAGGACTGCTAAACGGTACAACTAAACGTGCTACAACTGACCCTGTCACCCGCTATACACAGCGTTTTTCCGGACGCAGCACCTGGACCGAAGACCTTGATATCGGCCGCCGCTTTGGTAAAAACAATGAATGGGGCATCAGAGTCAACGCCCACAATGAAGATGGCGGACTTTCTATGGAAGGTGCCAACGTACGTGATAAAAGTATCTACATCAATCTGGACCATCAGGATGAAAAAAGCACCACTAATCTTTTCGGCGGCTACTATGACTGGAAGGTCAACGGCGGCCAGCGCTGGCTAAGTGCCAGCAAAGTTACCAGAGGCAATCTGGCCGAAGCACCCGATGGCAAAACAGACCTGAGCTTTGACGGCCAGACCAAATACAATCACGGTATGCTGTTCACCTTAAACCATATCCAAAAGTTCAGCGATAAATGGAGCGGCTTCATCAACGGCGGCTACGGCCATTATTCCGAGCATAAAAACGACCCAAACAGTGGTTCTCTAACGCTCGGCGACAACGGCAAGCTTTCCGGTACATTCCGTGATTATATCTCCGACAGTAAAAGCAGCTACTGGCAGGTCGGCGTTTCTAACAAGGCCGCCATCGGTAATGTAAAAAATGACTTGTCTTTTGCCGTAGATTATTTCATGTATAAAAGCAAAGCACTGAATACCGGCGGTAAAAAAGATCAAGCCGCTATCAAAGGCGACCTCTGGAACGGCGTTCATATTGTCGGAACACCTATTTATGGTGTTGGCTTTGACGACCTGGGCTATAGCAAGGAGCATGCTTACGCAGCTACTTTAGCCGACCGCTTTGAATTTGGCAAAGCCTCATTATATGCGGCATTGCAATACCGCGATACAGAAACTGAAAGTGCTTCCGGCGCCAAAGTCAGCAAGGATTCCTTGAATCCTACCTTTGCTATCGCCTATAAGCCTATCGAAAATTTATCAGTATACGCCAGCTACGCCCAATCCTACACTAAACCGGTAGAAGTAGGCACCTCTTATGCTAATGCTGGTGAGATTTTTGATCCCATCAAAAATAAACAAACAGAAATCGGTGTCAAATACCGCAGCGGTGAGATCCTGCACAGTCTGGCACTCTTTGAGCTTAATCAAGCCAGTTATATCAGAGAAGCAAATCCTGAAATAGGTAAAGCAGATCTTTATACACAAAACGGTGAAAATAAATTCAAAGGCGTTGAATACTCTTTGGCAGGTAAAGTAGCTCCTAAATGGAATGTTATGGGCGGCCTGATGTATCTTAACGGCAAACGTGAAAAGCTTGCTAAAGTCAGTGAGCACCTCGAAGGCCGTTACGCTACCGGTACACCTAAATGGAACGCTGTTTTAGCTACTGAATATGAAGCAGACCAGAATAATTCAGCCATTTTCCGTATGAACTACGTTGGTAAATCCCATGTTAATGATAACGGAGTTATGGCCCCCGATTATATGACCTTTGATATCGGTTATAAACATAAAACCAAAATCAATTCCACACCTGTTACCTTAAGTGCTATGTGCTACAACGTGTTGGGCAAAGATTACTGGATATCCCGCGGTACCTCCGTAGCTCTCGGCGCGCCGCGCACAATGATGCTGTCAGCACAGTTCGATATTTAGCAGAAAGCCACACTGCTTTTAGGAGTTAAGTCCAAATATACCATCAGCGTGCATAACTGGAAAATTTATTAATAAAATTATGAGGTGTTTACCAATGATAAATAAGCACAAGAAATTTTTAACAGCGGCTGTTTTCTGCGCCATTGCCAGCACTGGTTTTGTTCTGACGGCCAGTGCTGAAGAAACCATGACACACGATCTGGACGAAGTAATCGTCGAAGCTGACCGCGCTACTCTTCCCGGTGGTTATGTAAAAACCAAAGGTAATGTTGGCATTTTAGGCGAGAAAGATGTTATGGACGTACCTTACACTCAAATGAATTTTACTGAAAAAAATATCGAAGATTTTGGCGGCCCCAATCAGGCATTAGATAACGTTTTAGTCAACATGCCTTCTATCCGGCAAACAGGCACCATGCTTCACGGCGATTTCTCGGTAAGAGGCAAATCTACTAACGGATATTTTTTCTATGTTAATGGTGTTCCAGGTATGCTTGGTCAATTTATGGTCCCTTCTTTTGTTGCTGAAAGTATCGAAGTAACCGCTGGACCTAACAAAGCTATCTCAGGTTCTTTCCCCGCCGGTGAAGGTACCGGAGTTGCTGCTGTTATTAATATGACGACAAAAAAAGCCACAAACACCCCTGTAACCAGATACAGACAAATTTTTTCTGGTAAAAGTGGTTTTGGTGAAGCAATAGATGTTGGGCGCCGGTTTGGCAAAGACAAGGAATGGGGCGTGCGTATTAACGCAGAAATCATGAACGGCAACCCGACTCACTATAAATCTAATCGTAATTCCCAAAGCTTTTTTGCCAACATTGACCATCAAGACAAAAAGAGCTCGACTAACCTTTTGATTGGATATCAATACTACCAGGTAGAAGATGGCATGCGTTGGTTCGGCCTTGATGCCGCAAGCATCAAATCTGGCAAACTTACCCGCCTTCCTTCCGCCCCCAACTCCAAAAACAACTACAGCTTTCCCGGTATGGACAAAGTACATGAAGGAACTATTATGGTTTTAAATCATGAACAAAAACTTAACGATAATTGGAAAGCATTTTTTAATGGCGGCTGGACACAAAGTAATTTAAAGAAAAACATAACTGGTCAAAGCAGTAGGCTCACTATTACTGATGATGATGGCACTTATCTGGGTAAATATTTTACAAGACGTACTCCATCCCATAAATATTATACTCAAATAGGTATCAGCGGAGATTTTAAAACCGGTAATGTAAAACATAATCTGGTATTGGCAGCAGATAAGTCTTGGACAAAATCATGGACTGGTGTTGTTGGCGGCACTGGTTTAACCAATTTCACAGGCTTAGGCGGCAACATTTTCACAGGAGTTAATCCTGATGAAAGCGTGAATATCCCTGATTTTAAAAATTATCATAACAGCTCCGCAAGATTTTGGGGCGCTTCTTTAATGGACACCATGGAACTGGGTAAAGCACAACTGCTGCTTGGCGTACATAAACATGTAGCTTCTTCAACCTCCTATACAGATCCAAGTAAAGGAGCAGTTAAAGCTACCACGGTGAAATCTGACGCAACCTGTCCAGCCTTTGGCTTCGTTTATCAGCCGGACAAACATGTCTCTTTATACGCCAGCCACTCAGAATTTTTCGACAGCGGTACTAAAGTAGGAGCTGGTTATGAAAATGAAAATGATATTTTATCACCTTCTAAAGCCAAATCTAATGAAGTAGGCGTTAAATATGAAAACAACGGTCTTTTAACCACTTTAGCATTCTTTCAAAATAAGGAAGCTAATAGTATGACTGTTTATAATGATGATTTTTCAAAAAAATGGCTCACCAATAACGGTGAAAATGAATATCAAGGCATCGAACTTTCTGTCAATGGTAAAATATCTGATAAATGGAACGCTATGGGCGGCTTTATGTATCTTGATGCCAAAAGAAAGAAAACAGAAAAAGGAACCTATGATGGTTACAGCGTAGCCGGCATCCCTAAATGGACTGGTGTCGCAGCGCTGCAATATAATCCCGATCAAGACTGGTCCATTATCGGCAGAGCTGTTTATGTCGGTTCTACGCCCATTTTCCCAGCCAGTAATGATATAAAATGGACAGTTCCCTCATACCTCACTTTTGACTTAGGTATTAAATATAAAACAAAATTAAATAATACGCCTATGACCTTAAGTGCCATGTGCTATAATTTGACAGGCAAAGATTATTGGATCGCTTATGGCAGCGGCCTGCATTTATCCAGTCCCCGTACTCTGATGCTGTCGGCAACCTTCGACATTTAATTTTCACTTCCATTATCAAAGAGGGTTACATACCCTCTTTGATTTTGTAATATCAGGAGGTAGCTATGGCTATGCTTAAATTCACCGATATCGATTTTAACGCAGTCTGGCAGGAAACCTTTGGCTGGAATACTGCCGATGATACTGAAAGCCGCAAATTCAATGACCAGGCAGAAAATGATTTTTGGGTCCGGCTGGCGCCGCGATATACACAGGAATATAATCTCAATCACGATACCGGCCTGATTGCCGATAAACTGGCCGGCCTTCTGGGCAGGAATAAAACCATCTTGGAAATAGGCTGCGGTAGCGGTAATTTCACTTTGCTGATGGCACAATATTCTCAGCAGATCCTCGGTCTTGATTTTTCACCTGCCATGCTGGCTGTGCTTGAAGAGAGGCGGCTTGCCGAAGGTATCGGCAATATTCGCACGCAGGCAGGCAAATGGGAAGATTTTACAACTGACGCTGTATTCGACTACATCGTCAGTGTCAATTCACTCTACCGTATCCGCGACATAAAAAGCGCTTTATTGAAAATGCACGCTTACAGTACCCAGGGCTTTATCATCGTCAGAACTATCCAGCGGCCGTTCTTTTACAGCCTTTATCAGAAAAACGGCGTGTCCTGTCCTGAATGTCTTGATTATCAGCTGCTGCCGCTGCTTTTATGGCGGCTTGGTCTGCAGGCCAACGTAGAATTTCTAACTTACCCAAAAAAGAAGTATTTCCTCGACTTGGCTGATGTAAGTCAGGAAATGCAGGCTGATTTGACTGCGCAAATCTTTCATGAGCAGCAGGCAAAGCTTTTGCAGGCTTTTACCGGACAGGCAGCTTTTACAGACGGACGATATACGATCAGCCAGCCGCGCACTACTGTTATTATTTCTGTAAAAAATAAATCTGGGATGAAAATATGAAACATTTTTATAAGCCCCTGTTACTGCTGCTTACGACAGCCGTGCTTTTGCTTGGCGGCTGCGGCGTGCAGCAAACTGCCTCAGAACAGGAAAAAAATATCACAGCTGAAAACAGCGCCGTTGTTTTAGCTGCCGGCAGAAATTTGGCCCCAGGCGAAAAAGACGGTTACTATTGCAGCAAGATTTTAGGCGTTTGGGAACCACTGATCACCAAAGATGAAAACGGCCTGCCCAAACCCTGCCTGGCCACAGGCTGGGAGATGAAGGACGGCGGCAAAGAATGGATCTTCCATCTGCGCCAGGGCGTACAGTTCCACAACGGCAGCCCTTTTAATGCCGATGCCGTTATCAAAAACTTTGAGCGGATGAAATTAGGCGTCAAACGTTCCTCTTTTTATGGTCTGGATATCAAAACCTTTTATCCGTCGCTGATTCGTTACGAAAAAATCGACGATTACACCTTAAAATTCCTTTTTGCCGAGCCCAACGTCAACCAGCTGTATAAAATGATCGACTTCGGCAGCCCTGTCTATGCCCCGGAATGCTTTGCTCCCGACGGCAATTTTCAGGGCTTCGCTATAGGTACAGGGCCTTATAAGATCACTGAAAACGTACTGAACAAATATGTCCGCCTTACCCGCAGCGATACTTATTACGGCACTAAAGCAAAGGTGCCCGAAATCGTAGTCAGGAATATTCCCAATCCCGACGTCCGTTATGCGGCCTTAAAGGCCGGCGAAATTTTAGGAGTTCTGGACATCAACGCCATTCCGCCCTTTTTGTCTGAGGAAATCAAACAGGATGACCGTTTTGCAATATCGACCAATAAATCGACGATGATCCGCTTTTTGGCCCTGAACGGCAGCAGATTTCCTTTTAACGATGTACGTATGCGTCAGGCCGTCAGCCTGGCGATCGACAGAAAAGATCTGGTCCAGGCATTATATTTAAACTATGCCGAACCAACTGCCAATCTTTTGAACTACACCAGCCCTTATTATAAAGACTATCCGGTAGAATATGACCCCGAAAAGGCGCGAAAACTGGCCCGTGAAGTGTTAGGCGGACAACGCTGCGAAGTGGTCTACTGCATCAATGGCGGCGAACCGCTGCAGAAAGGCGAAGCAGAACTGATCTCATACTGGCTGCAAATCATCGGCCTCGATGTGACGATCCAATCGCTGGAATATGCCACCATGGCCCGGCAGATGCGCCGAGGCGACTATGACATTGCCCGCGTACAGCAGGGCTTGCCTAACGGCGACCCCTACAGTATTTTTTATACTTTTATGATGCCGGACGGCAGCCGCAATAAGATCAGCTGCCTGGCTTACCAAAATCATGAGGTCGCAGCTTTACTGCAGGAGGCCAAGCATTGCACAGATGAAAATAAACGCCGTGCCATTTATGATCGGTTGCAGCTTATTTCCATCGAAGACCAGCCTGTAGTACCGTTATTCAACGACCGCAGCATCGTTGCTTACAGCAAACGTTTAAAAAATTATGATGCGCTGGTTTACGGCGTTAATTTAGCAGAAATTGAGTTGATAGACTGATGATTAGTTATTGCTGTAAAAGAATCCTGACTGCTGTGCCCGTATTGCTGGGCATCAGCCTGCTGGCTTTTATACTGGGCGTCTTATCGCCCGGCGATCCGGCTGAATTTGTCCTGAATCAGGACGGATTATATGCCCCCAGCGAAGAACAGCTCGAAGCGATGCGCGAAGAACTTGGTTTGAATAAACCACTGTGGCTGCGCTACGGTCTGTGGCTGATGGGAGTTCTGCAGGGCGATCTTGGCAGCAGCTATATCACCGGCCGCGACATTGCCGCCGAGATCGCGCAGCGCCTGCCTGTGACGCTGGAGCTGGCTGTACTCGCGCTGCTGATGGCAGGTGTGGGCGGTATCTTTTTTGGCAGCATCTGTGCAGTTTACTGCGGCAGCTTTTTTGATAACTTCGTCAAAAACCTTACTAATATCATGCTCTCGATTCCCGGTTTCTGGCTGGCTTTGATCCTGATCCTTATTTTCAGCGAACAGCTGCGCTGGCTTCCCACCAGCGGTACGGGCAGCCTGAAATATTTCCTGCTGCCGGCTTTCGTTCTGGCTTTTGCCACCATGGCCACTGTCTGCCGCTTTATGCGCGGCGCACTGCTGACAGAATTTGGCCGTCAGTATTTTCTGGTCGCCAAAGTACGTGGAATCAATAAATTCAACCTGCTCACACGCTATGCCCTGCCTAATGCCATTATCCCCGTCATCGCTCTGCTGGGCAATTATTTTGCCAGCGTTCTGGGCGGTTCTGTAATAGCCGAAAGCATTTTTGCTATCCCCGGTATCAGCAGCATGGCACTGGAAGCCATCCGCTACCGTGACTATCCGGTGCTGCAGGCCTATGTTCTGGTCAGCGGCTGTACGCTGATCCTGGTGATGGTAACGGTCGATCTGCTGATCGCTTATCTCAATCCCAAGGTAAAGCTGGGTGAGCGGTCATGAAAAAATCAAACCTGCAATTTTACTGTGCGGCCAGTGTGCTGCTGCTCATTATCGGCGCCAGTATCCTGGCACCGCTCCTGGTTACACACAATCCCTTTGAACCCGATATGGCAAACCGTCTGCAGCCGCCCTCCTGGCAGCATTTTTTTGGTACTGACGCTCTGGGACGCGATATGTTCAGCCGCATTCTTTACGGTGGCCGTGCTTCGATCCTGCTTTCACTGGCTTCGGCAATTCTGTCGCTTGGTGTCGGCCTGGTAATCGGTCTCTTCTGCGGCTTTTACGGCGGCAAATTGGATATGCTGTGCACTGTCGCCAGCAACATTTTCCAAGGCATTCCGGGCAGCTGCTTTATGATCGCCATTGCCGGCATTTTCGGTCCCAGCATCAAAAGTCTGGTACTGGCGCTGGTCATTACCTCCTGGGCCGGGTTTTCCCGTATCGTGCGCGCTGAAGTCATGCAGCTTAAAGAAGAACCTTTCATCGAAGGTCTGCGCTGTCTGGGATGCAGTGACAGTCGGCTGCTGCTGCATCACATCATTCCCAATATTGTCAACAAGCTGCTTATTCTGTTCACTATCCGTGTGGGACGCGGTATTCTGTCCATTGCCGGACTCAGCTTCCTCGGCCTGGGCGTTCAGCCGCCGACTCCCGACTGGAGCGTGATGGTCAGCGATGCTGTTTTGTATTACCGCAGTTCACCGCATCTGATTTTGATACCCGGAGCCTGCATCTTTTTTCTGATCTACGCTATCAATAATCTGGGCGAATTTATGCGTGACAAACTGGATGTACGCTTTAATGAGGTGCGTAAATGGTAACTTTAAACTCTGCAGCACTTGATCTGGTGCTGCATCAGCTTTACGTGCACTTTCCTGTCCCCGGTGGACTGGTTCGGGCCGTTGACGGTGTTGACATCTGCTTCCGTCACCAACAAATCACTGGTATCATCGGAGAAAGCGGCTGCGGTAAATCCGTTTTGGGGCAGGCTATTTTAGGCATTCTGCCCGATTATGTCGCTCGCAGCGGCAATATTTTCTACCGCAGTACAGATATTCTGGCAGACAACACTTCCCTGCCCTGTTTTTACGGACAGCAAATCGCCCTGATACCTCAAAATCCCGGCGACTCGCTCAACCCGCTGCGCACAATAGGCAGGCAATTCGACGATATCCTGCAGACTGCCGGACTCAATGATAAAACCAACCAGCGCAAGCAACAGCTGTTGACCTTTTTCGGATTACCGGATGCAGAGCGCGTACTCGCCGCTTATCCGCATGAGCTTTCGGGAGGTATGCTGCAGCGCGTATTATGCGCGATGAGTATTTGCTGCTCGCCCCTGTGGCTTCTGGCCGACGAACCTACCAAAGGACTGGACGAAACAGCCTGCGGCGTTGTTTATGAAAATCTGCAGAAAATAAAAACCAGCCAGTCACTGGGTATGCTCATCATCACCCACGACTTACAGCTGGCACGTTCTATCTGCGCCGACATCGCCGTTATGTATGCCGGCCAGATCGTCGAATACGGTCCCCAAGTCCTTACCGGCCCACGCCATCCATATACCCAGGCTTTCTTGGCAGCACTGCCGGAAAACGGCTTTCAGCCGCTGCCTGGCCTGCCGCCATTACCGCAGGATCATTTGCCCGGCTGTCGGTTTGCGCCGCGCTGCCCCAGCTGTCAAAAACGCTGTCTGCAGGAAGTCCCTCCTGTCTATGACAGCGGCACCGCGAAAGTGAGGTGCTTCCTCTATGCTTGAAGCTGTCGAAGTTTCTAAAAAATATTGGGACCGCAGCAGCGGCAGGCAATACGATGTTTTACAAAGCTGCAGTCTGCAGATCGCTGCCGGAGAAGCAGTCGGTCTGATGGGACCCAGCGGCTGCGGCAAAAGTACTCTGGCACGTGTATTGCTGCGGCTTCTGCCGACAGACAGCGGCCGTATCATCTTTCAGACGAAGGACGTGACTCAGCTGTCTCAGAAACAGCTGAAACCCTTTCGCCAGCAAGTACAGTTCATATCGCAGCGTCCTGAAAGCTTTTTTGATCCGCTGCTGAAATTAGGCGCCAGCCTGCGTGAACCGCTGCATATCTTTGATCTGCCTGACAGCAGCGAGATTATCGAAGCCGCACTGGCCACAGTCAAACTGTCACCTGCCCTGCTGGACCGTTATCCGCATCAGGTCAGCGGCGGCGAAGTACAGCGCCTGAGTATCGCCCGTGCGCTTTTGCTTAAACCGAAGCTGCTTATCCTGGACGAGCCGACATCAATGCTGGATATCTCCGTCCAGGCACAGATCCTACAGCTTTTAAAAAATATTCGCCGGCAGGAACAGATGGCGTTCCTCTTTATCTCCCATGACAAAGCCGTAATCAATTATATGTGCGACCGCCAGCTATATATGCAGGAAGGCAGGATCACCTGACAAAAAAACACCCAACGCTATGCGTTGGGTGTTTTACTTTAATAAGAACATCAGTACCGCTTCTCCTGCCGTTACAGCCATTGTCCCAGTACTTCCTGCAGCCGTTCGATACTGACCGGCTTGCTCAGATGCTCGTTCATCCCGGCATTGAGCGCCATCTTGATATCTGAAGAAAATGCGTCGGCCGTCATTGCCACAATTGGTATCTGCCGCGCATCTTCACGCGCCAGCCTGCGAATCTCCCTGGTTGCTTCATAGCCGTTCATCACAGGCATCCGCACATCCATCAATATCATTTCATAATGACCGGGCGCAGATGCATTAAACATTTCCACTGCCCGCCGGCCATTTTCAGCACCCTCGCAGACTACCCCCAGGCTTTGCAGAAACTCCAGAGCGATCTCCATATTCAGGTCATTATCTTCAACTATCAGGACCCGGTGTCCCGAAAAATCGCTCCTGCCCGCAGGCTTTGCTGCCGGCAGTGGTTTTCCTGCATCATCGCCCAGCCAGCGCAGCGGCAGCGTTAAGGTAAACTTTGCGCCGCCTTCCGGCCTGTTGGCGGCTTCGATAGTGCCGGCCATCAAATTTGTCAGGTTCTTGCAGATCGCCAGCCCCAGTCCCGTCCCCTCGATTTTACTTGTACGGCTGTCTTCACCGCGTTCAAACATATCAAAAATTTTCGGAAGCAGTTCTTCCGACAGCCCCGGACCGTTATCGCTGACAGTAAAAACATACTGCGAACGCTGCGGGATCACTGCGGAAAGCTCCTGCAGCCCCAAAATGATTTCTCCGCCTTCCGGAGTATATTTCACCGCATTACCTAAAACATTAAGCAAAATCTGCTTGAGATGCGTACTGTCGGTCAGAACCTCCGCATGTTTCAGCTCTTCAAGCTCCAGCCGCAGATTTTGCATTTTTTTACCGGCCACCGGGCGGATGATATTTAGCACATCCTCCAGCAGCTGCGGCAGGCTCAGCTCATCATCTGTTAAAATAACTTTACCGCTTTCGATCTTCGACATACTTAAAATACTGTTGATCAGCTCCAGCAAATGGGCGGAGCTGCTGCCAATTTTATTAAGACAGTCCAGCATTTTGACTTTATTCTCAATATTCTGCCTGGCGATAGTCGTCATTCCGATGATCGCATTCATGGGCGTACGGATATCATGGCTCATCTGCGACAAAAAAGCGCTTTTCGCCTCATTAGCAGTATGCGCCGCCACCAAAGCTTCCTTCAATTCCTGCTGCTGTTCCATCTCACGGCGGCGCTCATCATCAATAAAACGCGCCACCAGGACCGCCTGTTGTTTTTTCGAACCGCTGTAATCCGGCAGATATGAAACCATCAGACTGATCCATTTATAGACCCCGCCGTTTTTGCGACGCAGCTCCATTTCCAGCTTATCACCGGTTTTAGTCAAAAGCCGGCGCATCTCCCGTAAATTAAAACGCTGCCTGAATTTATGCCAGTCCTCGCGCGGTACTACATCTCTGGTATAGGCCAGAAATTCCTCACACGTACCGTTATACGGATAGTCCACGCATTTTTGCCCGGTCAGCTCAACAAAATGATAAGTACCTGCGTCCAGATCAAAATGCACTACGGCATAATAAATATCGCCCAGCACATGATTGATCTCATAATTAAGGCTTTCGACCAGCTGCTTTTCCTGCTGCATCCGTTTCCAGGCGTCGATATCGCGCATCGTACCCACAACGCGTACCGGCAGTCCCTGTTCATAAACAGTCGTTGCCTGCACTAAATACCACTTGTTATCTACCTGTTCGTCAATATAACGGCGCATCCTGATTTCCAGGGCTTCTTCGCTGCGTTCACCGCGCAACAGTCCCAGCCAAGCCTCCCGATCCGATGGATCGACAAGATTTTCTTTTATGACCACGGAAAGATAATCCGGGATATAACTGCGCCGTGTTTTTTCCTGAGAATTTTCAGAAGCTATATTGCTCCAGGAATGCATCACCTGTAATCTGATATCATATTCAAACAGCAGATCTATACTGGATTCCATCGCGACCCGGTAACGTTCTTTTTCCTCGTACAGCTGCCGTTCCATATCCCGGCGCTGGGTAACGTCGCGCATAAAACAGCCGCAGTAGCCGTACATCGGCTGATAGCAGTCGACCGACAGATATTTTTTTAAATTTTCGTTATAATCCTCGATATTTTGGGTCAAACCTTCCAACGCTGTTTTCGTATAGATATTCAGCCATTTGGCGCCGTTATCGCCCCAAATATCGCTGAAAGACATTCCCAAAAGATAATTTTTACCGTCGATACCCAAAAAAGAGGCACAGGCGCTGTTGGCATAAACAAAGATAAAATCCTGAGGCAGTCCGCTTGCATCGGCCTCTACCCTCAATACATATACTGGCAGCGGCAGCTTATCAAACTGCATCATCATACCACGCTGCATCGCGGCAAAATCTTTGTTGAATTGTTCTAATAAAAGCTTCTTTTCCAAGCTTTCTCACCCTTCCGCGGCCAAAGCCAAGGTTATCTTACAGCATGCCCGTACAAAAACCTGTCGACGATCAGATCCGCCAGTTCAGCATCGGTAAATTCAGGCTGACCCACATAGTGCAGCACCGACATCGTTACCCCGCCGAATAAATGGTGAGCCGTGATCGTAGGCTGCCCCTGCTTCATAAAGCCAGTCTCCATACCTTCGCTGATGATCGTCACCAGACATAGGACCTGCTCCCTGATCAGATTGCGGTACCGCAGGATACGGTTATATTCATCTTCAGACAGAGTATCACCGTACAAATAACTCATTTCCCAGGAACCATCGTTTAAAAATACCGGATGAAAGCCGCGCTGATTGCCGCTCACCTCATACCATAAAATCCGATACAGATCCTTATTATCCCGCAGAAACGGCAGCAGCGCCAGCATATAGCTTCTGATTTTTTCGCTGGTGCTTTTACCTGAAGCAACCACCTCCTGCAGGCATTGCAGGAAAGGCTCTATCTTACTGGCGACAAGTGTATAAAATAAGTTATCCTTATTGCCGAAATATTTATAGACCGTGCCCTTACCTGTATCCGCAAGCGCAATGATCTCGTCTAAAGTCGCCTGCACATAGCCGCGGCGGCTGAAAACTTCCTCTGCTGCCAGCAATATTCTCTGATCTTTAGGTAAGGTTTTGTCTATTTCGCGCATAAATCAAACTTCCTTTCAATAAATATTTCTATTTCTCCATTATTATATATTATTATAAGTTTTTTAGACAAACTTTACAAATTTATCTTTCCAAACTTCACTTTGTTTCATCAAAAAATTTTGCTATTTTATTTTTTCACAATTTTAGGGCTTTATATCGCCGATGCTTTCCTATATAATAGAGTTGAAATCACAGAAAACTATTATTTATTTTTTCTAATTATTTTTGTTCCGCTTAAGGCGGATAGTTTTTGAGAAAGAAGGAGGTCGCGATTATGAGTCTGAAGGTCCATACAAATCGCTGCAAAGG